>Ga0247732_10000010_pt1 | contig 158229 bp, 165 predicted proteins | sample UWRJL163409C2_FD_180940 | JGI IMG/M metagenome (GOLD analysis project Ga0247732, IMG submission 180940) | Plant litter microbial communities from Arlington Agricultural Research Station in Wisconsin, United States - UWRJ-L163-409C-2 | ecosystem: Environmental > Terrestrial > Plant litter >... | reverse complement strand
TCGAGGCGAATCCCGGCACGAGGACATCGCCCATCGTCGTCGCGCAGGCGAGCATCCGCAGGTCGGCGGCGTCGATGCCGCGATCCTCGAGTGCCGCGGTCAGCGCCTTGACGGCCAGCTGCTCGTTGAGCTCGGTGGGCTCGCCGTTCTCGTCGAGGGCGTAGTGCCGACTCCGGATGCCGTTCGATGCAAGCACCTGGCGACGGATCCGTTCGGTGACCCGGTCGTCGCCGCCGAGTCGCGCGACGATGCCGTCGTTGTCGACAGGATCCCCCGGGAGGTAGCTGCCGAATCCCGTGAGGTACGCCTGCGCGGTATTGCCCATGCGGAGGAGTCTAGGCGAGATCGGCGTTGTTGCGAGAAAGACTCGGAAAAGTTATTCGCTCGTTCCGGCAGCCGTTGCCGCTGGAATCTGCTCGACCTCAGGCATCGCCCCGGATTCTTTCCTCCGGAGCCTTCTCGAGCCGTGTCCAGCCCCGCCACCCGCGTTCCTCGAGGACCGCCAGCAGCCGTCGAGCGATCGGGGCGGACTCGGTCATCGCCGCGTCCAGCAGTGCCAGCACCGGGTCCTCCTGGTCGTCGCCGCCGATCTGCAGTTCACCGCTCCGTACCGCGCGGATGCGGAGCTGCTCGACCAGATCGGCGAGTTCGACGATTCGCGGATCGTCTGCCGACCAGTCCGGTGTGGAGGCGAGGAGGCGATAGAGCCGGGTCATATCGAGGTTCTGGTCGAGATGGCGATTCTTCTCGGCGATGACGGAGTCGATGCTGCACGGAGCCTGCGCGGCGAGGATGATCCAGGCGTCCCGCTCGAGTTCGATGTACGCCTCTCCGACGCCGAGCCCGCGCAACCGCTGCAGGTAGTCCACGGCGGATTGTGGAAGCGCCAGATGATCGCCGGCGGCGAGCCTGGCGATCCGGCTGCGGTTGTCCTGGAGGCGCTGGATGTCGGTGCCCAGGGCCCGGTCGATCTCGTCGACCGCGCGGGCGAACTCGTCGGGACCGGCGACGAGGAGCTACTGCACTCGAGCGAGGGGCACGCCCGCGTCCGCCAGCACGCGGATCCGGATCAGCCGCACGACGGCGGCTGCGGTGTAGCTGCGGTACCCGGAGCGGTCGCGTTCGGGCTCGGCGAGCAGGCCGATGTGGTGGTAGTGCCGGACTGTCCGCACTGTCACCCCGGCGTAGGTCGCCAGCTGGCCGATCGTGAGCATGGCCCCAGAATGCCTCACCCGGCGACGCCGCGCACCGCCTCGGCGATCACGGGGTAGTCCCTTCTCAGGATCGCGCCGTGGGTGCTCGCGACCTTGGCGTGGATCGTGATGTGCGGGTTGCGCTCGGCGACAGCTGGCACACTCGCGCGGATCCGCTCCTGCCCGTCACCCCTGCTGCCGAAGGACGTCCCGGATGCGAGCACGTACCGGGTCGGGACGGTGATCCTGTCCATCACCGGACCGAGCTCCCGTTCCCGCGCAAGCCTGCCGACTTCGATATTGCTCTCGGCCATCTCCCGAGCGCTCATTCGCGGGGTGAGTCCCGTCACGCGCAGGGGGACCGTCAGCCACCGCAGTCGGCGGAAGGCCGTGCGGATGCCCTGCTCCATGTCGTCCGTGAGCCAGTCGTTCGGCTGCGCCCCGTCGACCAGTACCGCGCCGATCGTGCGGTGCGGACTGCGGCTCGCCCAGTGCGCGGCGACGAAGGCGCCGTACGACCACCCGACCACCAGCGCTCTGTCGATGCCGCGGGCGTCGAGCACCGCGGCGACGTCGCGGACGGCGGCCTCGAACGAATAGTCCGCCGAGCGTCCCGACGTGCGCCCTCTGGCCCGCTCGTCGTAGGTGACGTGCCGCCAGTCTGAGCCGAGTTCGGTGGTGACCCGTCGCCAGTAGCGCTGCGTGGCGAACTGGCCGTTGAGGTGGACCACCGGCGTGCCGGAGCCGCCCGAATCGGCGACGGCGAGGGTGGTGTCGTCGACCGGCACCAGGCCGGTCCAGGTCGAAGTCGTGCTGGTCAGGGCGTCTCCGTTCGGTTTGTGAAGGTGTGATCCAGCGTGGCGGCCTGACGCGGCGTCAGGGTCAAGCACCGTTCCGAGCTCGCGCCGTCGTCGCGCTGACTCGCGCGCTGCGGGAAGACCGTTGTCACGCGCCCGAGGGGTTCAGTACTCTGGCGACGCGACTCATCCTCGTGTCGCCTGACGCTGGGGGCACGATGACCGACTACACCTCAGAATCACCGTGGAAGCGGTTCTGGGAACGCGGGGCATGGTGGAAGGCGGTCGTGCTCGCCGTCGTGTACCTCGCCCTGTACGAGGGTGCGGGTCTCCTGGTCGGGGTGGTGGCCGGCGACATCGGCGAGGCGGGAAGCCCGAAGTACCTGCTGCTCGGATTCCTCGTTCCGATCGCCATCGGCGGCGTGATTCTGGTGGTCTTCGCGGCATCCGTAGGCTGGCTGAAGGACCTGTTCGGCCCGCAGCCCATTCGCGGCGGCAGGTGGATGTGGATCGCCGTGGTCACGGTGCTGCTGTTCAACGTCCTGCGATTCGCGGCGATCGACTACGCGGATGCGGGCGCCACCGTCGTGGCCCTGTGGATCGTGATCGGGCTGCTGATCGGCTTCGCGGAGGAGGTGCTCACCCGCGGCCTCGTTGTGGACATCATGCGCAAGGCGGGCCACCGCGAGATCGCGGTGGCCCTCGTCTCGGCCGGGCTCTTCGCCCTGCTGCACTCCGTCAACCTGTTCACCGGGCAGGCGCTGCTTCCCACGCTGTTCCAGATCGGGTACACCTTCGCCTTCGGCATCCTGATGTACCTGGCACTGCGCGTCACCGGCAACCTCCTCTGGCCGGTGCTGCTGCACGCAACGACCGACCCGAGCATCTTCCTCCTCACCGCCCACCCCTCGGACACCGCACTCACGACCATCGCCAACCTCGGCAACATCGCGGTGATCGCCGTCGGACTCGTGCTGGTGTTCTTCATCCGAGGCCGCGTCGCCGAGCGACCCCTCGTCGAGACGCGATGAACAGCGTCCTGTGGTAGCGATCGGGTGCGGTCCGGCCGACGGCTCGCGTGCTCGGGGTCAGCGCCAGAGGGTGAGGATGACGCTGGCAGCGACGGCGCAGACCACGAAGTACGGCGCGTTGATGAGCGTGTACAGGAGGGGGCGGGGGAAGTTCGGGTTGATCGCGATGGTCAGGGTCTGGGCGGACAGGAAGCCGACGCCGACGATGAGCCCGAACCCGACGCCGTCGCCGAGGGAGTCGGCCTCCAGCGCGCGCAGCAGCACGGCACTGCTGACGACGACCAGCTGGCTGGAGAGGAGCGGGCCGACGATGAGGATCGCGCCGGGCCTGGGAAGGTCCCGGCCCTCGTTGCCGAGCGCCCGCGCGTAGGGTTTCGCGACGATCGCCGTGAAGTAGAGGCCGCCGAGGACGGCGAAGACGGCGGTGGAGGCGATGACAGCGAGCCAGTTGATCTCTGCGAGAACGGTGAACATGGGGGAGTACTCCTTGGTGTGTGCGACGGGGCTGTGCGGGGTGCGGCGCGGGCTCTCGAGGAGTCCGCGCCGCGTGAGGCGGGCGCTACTGCGCGGTGTAGGCGGCGGCGACGTCGAGGATCCAGGTCACGCCGAAGCTGTCGGTGAGCATGCCGAAGCCGGGGCTCCAAGCGGATGCCGCGAGCGGCTCGACGACGGACGCGCCGGCCGAGAGCGCGGCCCAGAAGCCCTCGACCTCGGCGAGGGTCTCGCCGCGCACCGAGAGGAAGAACGGCTGGTCGGTGACGGTGGTGCCGTTCTCGCGGTGCGTCGAGCCGGCCGCGGCGCCGGACCCGCCCGACTGGCCGGGGATGTCGTAGGCCATCACGCGGAAGCCGTCGGCGGTCTCGACCTGGCCGAAGACGACGTTCTCGGCGCCCGGGATGTCTGCCGGCATGCCGAAGTCGCCGTAGGTGGCGATGGTCACCTCGCCGCCGAAGACGGACTGGTAGAACTCCAGCGCCGCTCGGGCGTCGCCACGGAAGTTGAGGTGGGTGGTGGTGGTGATGCTCATGTCTGCTCCTAGTGAGAACGGCGCCGGGGTGTCTCCCCGGCGGATTCGAGTCTCACAGGCATCCAGGTCGGTTCTTGTCCTAGTTGAGCCGTAGGATCGGGGAATGACCACGACGACCTCGCGACTGCTGAATCTGCTGTCACTGCTGCAGACCAGGCGCGACTGGCCGGGGTCGGTGCTCGCGGAGCGGTTGAGCATCAGCCACCGGACGGTGCGTCGAGATGTCGACCGGCTCCGGGAGATGGGCTACAGCATCCAGGCGACGATGGGAGCGGATGGCGGCTACCGGCTCGATGCGGGCAGCGAGCTGCCCCCGCTGCTGTTCGACGACGATCAGGTGGTCGCGCTCGCCCTCTCCCTCCAGGCGGCGACCCTGACCGGCGCCGGCATCGAGGAGTCGGCCCTGCGCGCCCTCACCACCGTGCGCCAGGTCATGCCGTCCCGCCTGCGGCATCGCCTGGACGCGCTCGAGTTCAGCACGATCCCTAGCCGGCCCGGCGACGCCCCGCCCGAGTCGGTATCCGCAGACGTGCTCATCGCGCTGTCCGCGGCGGCACGGGCGTCCGAGGTGCTCCGCTTCGACTACGCCGGCCCGCATCCAGAACCCGCCGTCGACACCGGGCCACCGCGGAGGGTGGAGCCCCACCACCTGGTGACCTCGCACAGGCGCTGGTACCTCGTCGCGTGGGACCTCGACCGCGACGACTGGCGCATCTTCCGCGCGGACCGCATCACGCCGCGCACCCCGACGGGCCCGCGGTTCAGCCCGCGCGAGATCCCCGGCGGAGACGTGGCCGAATACGTCTCCGCCCGTTTCAAGGGTTCGGAACGCACGAACGCCTGGCCGTGCACCGGGAAGGTCGAGCTCGACCGACCGGCGAGCTACGTGCTCCCCTTCGCGGGCGACGGCATCGTCGAGGACCTCGGCGAAGGGCGCTGCAGCCTCGAAGCGGGCTCCTGGTCGTGGGTCGCCCTCGCCGCCGCGTTCACCCGGTTCGACACCGACATCCGCGTCGTCGGCCCTCCGCAGCTCCGCGACGCGTTCGCCCAGCTCGCCGCCCGCAACGCCGCCACGGCCGCGGGGTAGGGCGGCCGCCGAATGGTCAGATCGCCGAATCGTCCGATCGTCTAGGGTCGAGCGGCGGATCCGCTATGGAGTCGGGGCGGTGGCCCCTGTGGGATGGGAGGGGCCCGGAACGGGCCGACTACGACGACGTGGAGGAGACCGGCGACGATGAGCGCGAGACCACGACCTGCAGGACGGACGACCGTGACCTACTCCCTGACCGCTCGCGACGCACCGGCGGCGACGCGTGCCATCGCGACGGCCTCCCGGATGGGCGAGCCCGCGACGCACCCCGATGCGATCTCGATCACCGACCGCTACGTAACCAGGGGCGGCGAGCCCTGGTTTCCCGTGATGGGCGAGTACCACTTCAGCAGGGACGCGGCCGACCGGTGGGAGACGGAGCTGCTGAAAATGAAGGCGGGCGGCGTCACCGTTGTCGCCACCTACCTGCTGTGGATCGTGCACGAGGAGCGTCGGGGCGAGCTGCGATGGGATGGCGACCGCGACCTCCGGCGGTTCCTGGAGCTCGCCCGCACCCACGGCATGGCCGTGATGCTGCGCATCGGACCGTGGGCCCACGGCGAGACCCGCAACGGCGGGTTCCCCGACTGGCTGCAGCACTCGGGCATCGAGCTGCGCACGAACGACCCCGACTACCAGCGGCTCGTCGTCGGGTGGTACGCGGCGATCGCGGGTCAGGCGGCGGAGTTCTGCCGCACCGGCGACCGGCCGGACGCCCCGGTCATCGGCATCCAGGTGGACAACGAGCTCTACGACCAGCCGGAGCATCTCGCCTGGCTGCGCACCACGGCCGAGGCCGCGGGACTGGTCGCTCCACTGTGGACGGCCACCGGATGGGGCGGGGCGCTGCTGCCGGCCGATCTGATGCCGATCTACGCCGGCTACTCCGACGCCTTCTGGGAGGAGTCCGACATCCTCTGGCCGAGTTTCGCCCACAGCCATTTCGAGTTCAGCGGTGTGCGCGACGACCTCACCGTCGGCGCAGACGTTCGCACGGCGCAGCTCGTCGAACGCGCCCAGGACGAGCGCTACCCCTGGGTCACCTGCGAGCTCGGCGGGGGGATGGCCGTCGCCTACCACCGCCGCCCGCTGGTTCAGCCGGCCGACGTCGCGGCACTCGCCCTGGTGAAGCTCGGCAGCGGCTCGGCCTGGCAGGGGTACTACCTCTACCACGGCGGCACCCACGTGATCGGCGAGCACAGCACGACCCAGGAGTCGCACGCCACCGGCTACCCGAACGACATGCCCCGGCTCGACTACGACTTCTACGCCCCGATCGGCTCCCACGGCCAGTTGCGGGAGCACTACCACCTGCTCCGCCAGCAGCACCTCTTCCTCCAGCAGTACGGTGCCGGCCTGCTGCGGTCGGCCGCCGTCATCGCCCCGCTCGAGGTCGGCGCTCCGCGCTGGTCGTTCCGGGGCGACACCTCCGGGGGCCACATCTTCGTGAACAACCACCATCCGGCCGCCGACCCGCTCCCCGCCCTGCCGGGGGTGCAGTTCGAGGTCGGGCTCGCCGACGGCGCGGTGACCCTCCCGAGCACCCCGTTCACACTCCCCGCCGGGGCGTCCTTCCTCTGGCCCGTGCGCCGGTCGTTCGGGGCGCTCCCGTCGGTGAGCGCGACCGTCCAGCCGATCACCGAGGTGGTCTCGGGAGACGGAACGGTCGCGGTCTTCGCGGCGACGCCCGGTGTGCCGGTCGAGTTCGCCATCGACGGCATCGAGGCGCACCGCGTTCGCGGGGGCCGGGTGGTGTCGACGACTGACGGCCGCACCATCGTGGCGGTCGACGGCGAGCCCGGACTTGACTGCGTCGTCACCATAGGCGACACGAGCCTGGTGGTGCTGGACGCCCGCACGGCCAGCCGGCTCTGGCGCGGGGAGGTCGCGGGCGTCGAGACGCTCGTCGTCTGGGAGGAGGGAGCGCTCTTCGACCGCGGCAGGCTGCGCCTGCTCATCTCGGAGCCCGAGCTCGTGCTGTCCACCCTCCCGCCGCTCGCGGCCGTCGCCGACGGTGTGGTCGAGTCCGGGCGGCGCTCGGCGCTCTTCACCGACTACACCGTCGCGGGGCCGCCGAGGCCGGCCGAGAAGGTCGTTGTGACGACCGTGGCCGAGTCCGACGGCGTCGTCCCCTCCCGCACCGGCGGCTCCGCCGACCGCCTGTCTGCGCCCCTGGACGCCGATTTCGCCGGTGCCGGGCGGTTCGCGATCGACGTGCCCGCCGCCTCCGATCCCGGCGACGAGGTGCTGCTGCGCCTCGGCTGGACGGGCGACGTGGGGCGTGCCGAGATCGACGGCGATATCGTGTCCGACCAGTTCTGGTACGGGCGGGAGTGGGACCTGAGGCTCCCCGCCGAGAGAGCGGATGACACGAGCATCATGCTCCACGCATTCCCCTTCGACCCCGACTCGACGCTCTTCGTCGACCCGGGGGTGCGGCCGCGCATCGACAGCCCCCGGCTCTCCGTCGACAGTGCGGTACTGGTCCGCACCCGCGACATCGCCGTCTCGCCCCCGCCCGACGGCCGCTGAGCCGGACGGCGACGGCCGCGGTCCCGCCCGGACCGCTCCCGTTCTCGCGGGAGCAGACGCGCCCGGCGATCAGGCCGGGGCGTCGCCGCGCGACCGGGAGCGGAACACCGTCGGGCTCACCCCGTTCACCGCCCGGAACTGGCGGGAGAAGTAGAACGCGTCCGAGTAGCCGACCGTCTCGCCGATCTCGCCGACGGAGGCGTCCGTCGTGATGAGCAGCTCGCGCGCCCGCGCACTTCGCAGGCGCTTCACGTACTCGATCACGGACACGCCGACGGTGTTCTTGAAGGTCGCCGAGAAGTGCGAGGTGCTCAGTCCGGCCAGCCGCGCGAGGTCGTCGACCGAGAAGCTGGACGACAGGTGCGCGCGCAGGTACTGCTGCACGATGTGCACGCGGTCGTCGGCGGGGGCGACGCCCCTCATGCGGTCCGATGCGAGCTGGGCGAACAGGCGCCACGCCGCACCCGCCGCGAGGTAGAGCATGGGCACGGTCTCGTCCTGCTCCATCGCGGTCACCGCCTCCTCGACCGCCGCGACCGCCGAATAGGGGTCGCGCAGGCGCACCACGGGGTCACCGTCGGAGGCGAGCTCTCCCACCAGATCATCCATGTCGGAGCCGACGGCGTGCAGCCACCAGATCGACCACGGGTCCTGGGAGTCCGCGTGGTACCTGTGCCCGACGCCCGCGGGGACCACCACGGCGCTCCCCGTCTCCACGCGCCGCTCGACCCCGTCCTCCATGGCGAACCACCCCGTCCCGCTGGCGCAGACGATCACGATCGTCTCCGCCGCGCCGCGGCTGCGGGAGCGTCCGTGGGCGGCGGCATGCGGGAAGTACCCGGCATCGGTGACCAGCATCCGCGAGGTTATCGGCCGGCGGGAGGCGGATGCCACGAGCGGGGCGGGAAGCACGCGCAGGCGCTGCCCCGGGAAGCCGTCGCGAACGTACATCCGTTCACCCTAGGGCATGGGATCGTCCAGCCCGGACCGCCGGAACGTGCTACTTCGGGCCCGACCCCGACCCTAGGCTGGTCGGCATGCCCAACGACGTGACAGCCTCCATCGCGCCCGCCTACATCCCCGTGCCGGTGCCCGGGCATCTGCCGGCGAAGCTGGCCATCACCCTGTGGGACTTCTCCTGGTACGTGCGGACGGGGGAGGGCGAGCCCTTCGCCGATCTCGACCGGGCCGCCGCCGACGCCGTCGAGCGCGGCTACAACACGGTGCGCATCTGCGCGATGCCGTACCTGCTGTTCGGATCCGGGCTCGACACCCGCGAGCTCGAGCTCGACCGTCTCGGCGGGGAGTACGCCCAGCGGGTGCGCTGGTACAACGTCTCCACCCCCACGCGCATCGACGGGCGCGCTCACCTGCTGCACCTGTTCGAGACGCTGGAACGCCACGGGCTGTTCGCCATCCTCTCCTCGTGGGAGTACCAGCAGTCGTCGGCCTTCTCCACGACGAGCGACTGGTGGGAAGCGCTCCGCGCCGTGCCTCCGGAGGACCGCGCGGTGGAACTCGCCCGCGCGCAGGCCGACCTCATCGACTTCCTGGCCGGGCACGGCCTCGACGACCGCGTCGCATTCACCGAGCTGCACAACGAGGTGCAGTACGGGCACCTCGCCGAGGGGCTCGAGGTGGACCCCGACGACGGCGACGCGGTCGTGGCCGCTCTCACGCCACGGCTCGAGCGCGGACTCGACGAGTTCCACGAGCGGCATCCCGCGCATCCGGTCACCGTCAACTACGCCCACGTGCCGGTCGCCGTTATGCGCGCACTGCCCTCCCGTATCGACGTGCTCGTCACCCACCCCTATGTCTACGGCGTGCTCGACGAGGTGACGGCCGCGTTCGACCTGCGTGGCGACCTGGCCGACTTCCCGGCCGACGCCGTGGCGGCCGCCGGCCTCCTCCGCGCGGGCGCGCCGGACGCGACCACCTGGGTGCTGCCCGAGGAGACGCGGTGGAAGATGGACGCGACCATCATCGGCAAGCCCGAGATCTACTTCATGGACTGGGTGGACGAGGACGCCTTCGACCGATTCCTTTACGAGCGGTACCAGACCCACCACCTCGAGATGGTGGGCAGGCTGCGCACCTGGCTCGACGTCGCAGCCGACCACGCGGCGGCTCGCGGCATCCCCGCCGTGTTCGGCGAGGGCTGGGTGGGCTACACCCCGCTTCACGGCGACTTCGAGGAGGGACCGATCGGTGCGGCGTTCTGCCGTCTCGCCATCGAGGAGTCGGTGCGCGTCCGCGCCTGGGGCACCATCGTCTGCTCGAACGCCGCCCCGCAGCACCCGATGTGGGCCGACGTGCGGCTCCAGCGCGACTGCACCGAGAGGTTCCTCGCCGCCCCCGAGCCGGCTGCCGCCGGGCCGCGCTGACCGGCCAGGGCGTCTGCTCCTCAGCTCCTCAGAACAGGGCGATCAGCTCGTCCACCGGAAGGTCGAACGCCCGCTCGCGCCAGTAGACGGTGCGGTCGCGGTCGCCGATCTCGCGCACGACCCGGCACGGCACGCCGAGCGCCACGACGCCCGAGGGCAGATCCCGCGTGACGACGCTGCCCGCGCCGACGACGGTGCCGTCGCCGATGGTGACGCCGGGCATGATCTGCACGCCCGAGCCGATCCACACGTTGTCGCCGATCGTCACGGGCAGGTTGTACTGCGCTCCGAGCACGCGCAGCTCGGGCAGCACCGGATGGCCGGCGGTGGTCACGACGACGTTCGGGCCGAACATCACGTTGTCGCCGATCACGATCGGGCCGTCGTCCACCAGCGTCAGGTTGAAGTTCGCGTAGACACGATCGCCGAGCGTGACGTTCGCGCCGCCCCAGTTGGCACGCAGCGGCGGCTCGATGTAGCAGTCCTCTCCGACGGACGCGAACATCCGCTTCATCAGGGCCGCCCGCTCCGCGGCCTGCCCGGGGCGCGTCGCGTTGAAGTCGTAGAGCAGCTCGAGGCCGTCGTTCTGCTGCTGCATCAGCTCCGGGTCGCCCGGGTTGTAGATCAGGCCGGCGTCTTTGCGTTCTGCGTTACCCATGGCTGACATCCTTCCACGGGACCATCGGCTAGCCTCGATCGACACCATTTCATCCGGGGGAGAACCATGCGCCGACTACTCATCGCTGTCGCGGCGGTCACGATGCTGGCGGGGTGCGGCACCGCCGAGCCGACGGCCTCCGGCAGCGCGTCGCCCACATCGAGGTCCGAGTCGTCCACGACCCCCGCCGACGTGGGCGGAATCGACCCCGACGACATCGCGACGATGGACGAGGGGATCGCCTGGGCCCGCGCGCTCGACGACTCCGTGACGGCCGACGAGCTCTCGCTGGGCATCGACCGGATCACCGGCCACCTGCTCGACGAGGAGATCGACTTCGAGACGAGCAACGAGATCGGGCAGGCGCTGATGCAGCTCGACGCCGCGGTGTCGAGCGAACCGGACTCCGCGGGAGAACGGGTCGACGAGCTGAAGGCGATCGTCGACCGCATCGAAGCCGCCTAGGCCGTACGAGCAGAGCCGCACCGCGCCGGCCGAGTCCTTCCTCAGCGCCGCCACGCGGGGAAGGCGTCGTGGGCGTCGTTCCCGGTCAGGTTCGTCGTCTCGAGGGTGGCCAGATCGACCAGCACGATCTCGCCGACGTTCTCCTCCCCGTCGGAGGTCACGGCGAGGTGCGCGCCGTCGGGCGACCACGACGACGGCCAGTGCTCATTGCCCGGGAGGCTGGTGACGCTGCGGGCGCTCCCGCCGTCGGCGGGCATCACGAAGACGTCCTCGTCCCACTCCACCGGGTCGTCGGAGTCGCTGTCGCCGGTCGAGGAGGAGAACGCGATCCACTGCCCGTCCGGCGAGAAGGCCGGCTGCGACGCCGCGGTGGCGCGCTCGGCGAGCACCGCTTCGCCGCTGCCGTCGCTGCCGATCGTCCACAGTCTCTCCACGCCGTGTCCGTGGCTCGCGCTGAAGGCGAGGCGGGAGCCGTCGGGCGCCCAGCTCGGCCACGCGCCGTCGGACGCGAGCCGGCGGCTGTTGCCGCCGTCGCTGTCCATCACGTGCACCTCGGTGTCGTCGCCGCGCAGCGTGCTGAAGGCGATCCGGTCACCGTCGGGCGACCACGCCGGCGCGATCTCTCCGACGCCCACCGTGTCCGTGAGGTTGCGCATGCCGGTCCCGTCGGCCTCGACCACGCAGATGTCGCCCGGTTCCTCCAGCTCCGCCGCGGCCACGAAGGCGAGCCGGGTGCCGTCTGGCGACCACGCGGCCATGCCCTCCGCGCCGTCGGAATCGGTCAGCTGCGCCGGATCCGACCCGTCCGCCCCCATCAGCCAGAGGTCGAACGAGCCCGACCGGTTCGAGGTGAACGCGATCGGCCGGGCCCCCGGATCGTCCACGGTCGGCGCCTCGACGGCGTCGCCGCACAGCCCGGTGCCCGATGCGCCCACGCAGCCTCCGACCCCGGTGCCCACCACGAGCGCGATCGCGGCCAGCTCCACACGGTGAACCCCTTTCGCACGCATGTCGTCCTCCGTGCCGGCACTGCAGACGGGCCCCTCCCGTCCGGCACCGAACACGTCTTGTCCTACTCCCACGGGCGGATCGCGACAAGACCGTCGCGCCCTCGCAACCCCCACTCCGGGGGAGCCGTTCCGGGTGTTTACTCAAATCCAATGAACTGTAGCGAAAAGCGGGGGAAGGTCATGGGCACACTCATCTATGGAGACGCGAGCATACGGATCGACGTGGCCGACACGCTGCTCGCCTACGTGCAGATCGTCACCGGCCGCAAGCTCGTGATGCAGCAGGGCTTCTTCCTCGCCTGGAAGGACGGCCTGTCCGTCGGGGGAGGCCGCAGCAGCGTCTGGATGAGCTCCTCGGTGCCGATGGTGTTCAGCTACGAGCGGGCGAACGCCATCCGCATCGACCCGGCCCGCGTGCGCCGGATGCTCGAGGAGGCGGACACCGCCAACGGGCTCTCCCTCGACGCCCACCTCGGAATCGAGGAGGCCCCGCACAGCACCGTGCGCTCCGCCCCGTCGCGGCGGATCCGGGTGGCGAAGAGCGCGTAGGCCGCATCCGCCGTCTGCGACGCCGTCGTAACACAAGGTGCAGCTCCCCGAAACAATCGCTCGCTAGTGTTCCCCCATGGGGGCAAACATTCGTCGTGCAGAACTGTCGGATTCGCAGGCGCTGGGGGCGCTGCACTCGCAGAGCTGGGGTGAGCTGTACGCGCGCACACTCGCGCCCGACGTGCTCGCCGAGCTGAGCCCCGAGACCATGGCGCTGCTCTGGAACAAGTTCCTCACCCGCGGCGACGCCTACCGCCAGTGGGTGGCCGAGGTCGACGGCGAGATCGTCGGCTTCGTCGGGGTGGGCCCCGGTCGCGACGAGGGACAGACGCACCTGGTCGAGATGTACTTCGTCTACGTGGCGCCCCCGGCCAGGCAGCAGGGCGTCGGGGCCGCGCTGCTCGAGCGGGCGGATGCGGACTACACCTGGGTCTGGGAGGGGCTGAAGAAGACGCGCAGGTTCTACGACAGGCGGCGCTTCAAGCCCGAGCTGGTGCGGGCCACACGCGGCGTCGGCGGCAGGAGTTGGGCGAGCAAGCTCTTCGGCACCTACATCACCGAGTTCCGTCTCGTTCGCGAGCCGGGACTGCGAGCGGATGCCGCGGCCGGCACCCCGGCGGACGCGCCGATCGCCTGAGCGCACCCCGCACCTCTGTCAGGGTCTAAATGTAAGTTGACGACTGACTGACGGCGGCGCTAACGTCGGCGGTACACCCACCGCCACGCCCAGCCGCAGAGGTCTCATGAACCGTCATCCCAGCACCACAGGACTCCTCGTCGCCGTCATCGCGGCGGTCACCTTCGGCGCGTCCGGCGCCTTCATCAAGCCGCTGCTCGAGTCCGGCTGGAGCCCGGCGGCCGCTGTGACCGTGCGTGTGCTCATCGGCGGTCTGGTGCTGCTCCCGATCGCCGCCGTCGCGCTGCGCGGACGCTGGGCCGCGCTCTGGCGAGGCCGCTGGCGGGTGCTCGGCATGGCACTCGTCGGCGTGGCCGGCACGCAGCTGTTCTACTTCGCGGCCATCCAGACCATCCCGGTCGGCACCGGCATCCTGATCGAGTACATGGCGCCGCTGCTGCTCGTGGTGCTTGTCTGGGTGCGCAGCCGCCGCACGCCGAAGGCCGTCGTGCTCATCGGCTCCGTGGTGGCGCTGGTCGGGCTCGTGCTCGTCGTCTCGCCGGGCGGATCCGGCAGCTTCGACCTGGTCGGGCTGCTCTTCGCCCTCGGCGCGATGGTGGGCTGCGCGGCCTACTACCTGATCGCGGCACGCCCGAGCGACGGCCTGCCCGCGGTGGCGCTGGCCTCCTTCGGCCTGCTGCTCGGCGGCGCGATCCTCGGGCTGACCGGTCTGGTCGGCCTGGTGCCCTTCACCGCCAACCTCGGCGAGGTGCCGTTCTTCGAGGCGACCGCGCCGTGGTGGCTGCCGATGCTGATCGTGGGCGTGGTGGCCACGGCGATCGCCTACGCCACCAGCATCGCCGCGACCGAGATGCTCGGCTCCCGACTGGCCTCCTTCGTCGGGCTGCTCGAGGTGGTGGCCGCGACCTTCTACGCCTGGCTGCTGCTCGGGGAGCGGCTCTCGCTCACGCAGCTGCTCGGCGGGGCGCTGATCCTCGTGGGCATCGGATTCGTGCGCTCGGAGAAGACGGACGCATCGCTCGAGGCGGCCTCGACGGAGCCGGTCGAGACGGTCCGGGTCTAGCACCGGCGTCGCCAGTCGGGGCGGACCCTGTCCGTGCGACGTACCGCCGCGCCGGGCGCCCAGCCGATCGGAAGATTTGTCCTCCCGGAGAAGCACCCGAAGATCGTCTGTGCGTACGACGACCGTCCAGCCGCGATGGGCGAGGGTGGAGGTACGCACGACGGATCGAAAGAAGGACCACCCGTGAACACACGCGCCGACGCCCGGACCCGGCAGACGCAGACTCCGCCCGCCCCGCGCAGCATCCGGGTGCTGGTGGTCGACGAGGAGGCGCCGCTGACCGACCTGCTCACGCTCGCGCTGCAGTTCGAGGGCTGGACCGTCGAGACGCTCGCGAACGGGCTCGACGCCGTGGCGGTGGCGCAGCGCTTCCTGCCCGACGCGATCCTGCTCGACATGATGCTCCCCTACATCAACGGGGTGGAGGTGGTCGAGCGCCTCAGGCAGAGCGGCGTGACGGTCCCGGTCGTCTTCCTCACCGGGCGCTCCTCGCTGGAGGACCGCCTGGCGGCCTTCGGCGCCGGGGGCGACGACTACATCACGAAGCCGTTCAGCCTCGAGGAGGTGACCGACCGCCTGCGCGAGGTGTTCCGCCGCTCCGGACTGCTGCACTCGAGCCGGGTGGTCGGGGACCTTGTGCTCGACTCCGCCAGCGGGCGGGTCTGGCGGGCGGGGGAGCCCGTGCTGCTGGGCGCGCTCGAGCTGGAGCTGCTCGCCGTGCTGTTCGACCAGGCGGGCGATCCGATCGACGGGACCGGCATCATCCGCTCTCTCGGCCTCTCCGGGCACAGCGTGATCGACACCGCGGCCGCCCGCGCCGTCGAGAGCCTGAGGGCCAAGGTGAACGCCGACGCCGAGCCGCTGGTGCACGTCGAGCACGGGGAGGCGTGGCTGGCCGCCGCGCGCCGCGACGAGCCCGTCTCGTAGCCGAAGCCCCGGGCCTTGTCCACGGTCTGCGCGCCCTCGCGATGCTTGGTAGACCTGAGGCATGACAAGCGACGCTTACACACCCCGTAATCCGATCGACCTCTACCCTGCTCCGCCGTTCAAGCCGCAGCAGCAGTCCACACCCGGCCACACCGGAGAGATGGACCCGAAGCCCGACCACGGCGAGACCAGCTACATCGGCCACGGCCGCCTGGCGGGACGCAAGGCCCTCGTCACCGGGGCCGACTCCGGCATCGGACGCGCCGTCGCCATCGCCTTCGCCCGTGAGGGGGCGGATGTCGCGCTCAGCTTCCTCGACGTCGAGAGCGCCGAGGGCGAGAGCACCGCGAAGCTCGTGCGCGACGCCGGCCAGAAGGCCGTGCTGCTCCCGGGCGACCTCTCCGACGAGCAGGTGAGCATCTCGGTCGTGGACGACGCCGCGGCGCAGCTGGGCGGACTCGACCTGCTGGTGATGGTGGCCGGCGAGATGCCCACCGTCGACGGCATCGACGACTTCGACACCGAGACCTTCGACCGCCTCGTGCGCCTCAACCTGCACAACCTATTCTGGATGACCAAGGCGGCGAAGAAGCACTTCGCCCCGGGCGCCGCGATCATCACCACCTCCTCGGTGCAGGGCTTCCACCCCTCGCCCGAGCTGGTCGAGTACGCGGTCACCAAGGCGGGCATCGCCAACTTCACCCGCGGCATGGCCCAGCAGCTCGCCGAGGACGGCATCCGCGTCAACGGCGTGGCACCCGGCCCGTTCTGGACGCCGCTGCAGCCCAGCTCGGTGCCGAACGAGAAGATCGAGGAGTTCGGCTCGCAGGTCCCGTTCGGACGCCCCGGCCAGCCGGCCGAGATCGCGTCGACCTACGTGTACCTCGCCTCGCAGGAGTCGAGCTACACCAGCGGCGAGACCATCGTGGTGAGCGGCGGCGAGCCGCTGCACTAGAGCGGCCAGAACGTGACGACGCCCCGCGCCCTCGAGCAGAGGGTGCGGGGCTTCGTTGTTGTCCGTGGGGGTTTCGATACGCGACCAGCGGGGAGCTCTCGCTGGTTGAGTAGCAGGCGAGCGAAGCGAGTTCGCGTATCGAAACCCCCCGCCCGCTAGATGGTCGCGACCGAGCCCGAGTCCACGCGGTAGTTGGAGCCGTTCACGAAGCTCGCGAGGTCGGAGCAGAGGAAGGCGATCACGTTCGCCACCTCCCGCGGCTCGCCGCGGCGCTTGAGCTCCATGTACGGGCGCTCCTCGTCGAGGAAGCTCTCGATCGCGTCATCCGTCGAGGTGCCCTTCTCCTCGGCACGCTTCTCCATCATCGCGTCGGTCATCGGCGTGTGGATGAAAGCGGGGGAGACCGCGTTCACCAGCAGGCCCTCGAGCGCGTAGCTGCGCGAGAGGCCCTTGGCGAGGGCGAGGATGCCGGCCTTGGCCGCGCAGTAGGGCAGCTCGTCGTCGTAGGGCTGCACCGCGTCCTCCGAGGCGACGAAGACGAGTCGGCCCCAGCCGCCCGAGCGGAGCGCGGGGAGGAAGGCCGAGACCAGGCGGACCGGGCCCATCAGGTCGACCTCGAGCGTGGAGGTCCAGCCCTCGTCGTCGATCTCGTGGAAGAGCCCCTGCGCGCCGGTGATGCCGGCCGACTGCACCAGGATGTCGATGTCGCCCACCGCCCGCTGCACGTTCTGCTCGAGAGCAGCGATCGACTGCACGCTGGTGATGTCGGCGGCGAAGGCGTGGATGCGCGAGGCGTCGCCGCGCAGCCTCCCCGCCGCCTCGTCGAGCGAGTCCTGGTCCTTGTCGGTGATGACCACCGTCGCCCCCTCGTCGAGGAGGATCTGGGCGGTCTCCCAGCCGATGCCGGAGTCCGCGCCGGAGACGAGTGCTTTTCTGCCTGAGATGTTGAGGTCCATCCCCTCACGCTAGGCGGGCCGTAGTGGCCGCCGGAGGCCTTGACAAGCCTCCGCCCGCGGCCACGCGGCGTGGTGGACTGGGGGCATGACGACGACAGTGACGGTGTTCCGCGAGGCCACGGCGATCCTCGGAGAGAGCCTGGTAGCGGATGCCGCGGCAGAGCCCCCGGCGATGCTCTGGTGCGACATCACCGCGGGACTCATCCACCGCAGTCCGATCGACGGGGCGCGCGACGGCAGCGACGACACCGTGGTGGCGCTCGAGCCCCCGCTGGCCTCGTTCCACCTCGCGCGGATCGGGGGCGCGCCCGGCTTCGTCGTCTCGCTCGGCGACCGCGTTGTGCTCGCCGACCGCGCTGGCACGATCCTGCGCACGCTCGCGGCGATCGACCACGCGCATTCCGGCCTGCGCCTCAACGAGGGCAAGGTCGACCCCTCCGGGCGCTGGATCACCGGCTCCATGGACCTCACCACCGGAGATCCGGACGGCGCCCTCTACGCGGTCCACCCGGACGGCACGCAGCGGGTGCTGCGCGGCGGCTTCGGCACCGCGAACGGCCTCGAGTTCTCCCGCGACGGCGACCGCGTCTGGTTCACCGACACGAGCGTGCAGACCATCTACACCGGCCGCTACGGGGACGACGGCGAGATCACCGAGGTCGAGACCTTCCACAGCGGCGAGATGCACGACGGTCTCGTTCTCGACGACGACGGCTGCCTGTGGGGCGCGGTCTACGGCGCGGGCGTCGTCGTGCGCTACGACCAGACGGGCAGCGAGCTGGAGCGATTCGAGTTCCCGGCCCCCAACCTCACCTCCGTGGCCTTCGGCGGGGGAGACAGCCGCACGCTGTACGTCACCAGCGCGCGCGAGAACCTCACCGAGGAGCAGCTGCTCGCGCATCCGCTCTCCGGCTCCGTCTTCGCCCTGGAGACGGGGACGACCGGCCGGGCCGCCCCCGTCTTCGAGGCCCCGGTCAGCGGGTGAGCTCCTCGATGGTGATCGCGGTGTTCACCAGCGCCAGGTGGCTGAGCCCCTGCGGGAAGTTGCCGAGGAACGCCATCGAGTCGGGGTCGATCATCTCCGAGTAGAGCCCCACGTCATTCGCGAGGCCGACCAGCTCGTCCATCAGCGCGGTCGCCTCCTCGGTGCGGCCGACGCAGGCCAGGGCGGATGCCGCCCAGAAGGCGCAGGAGACGAAGGTCGCCTCCTCCGACTGCACCCCGCTGTAGCGGTAGAGCAGGGGGCCTGCCCCCAGCTCCTCGCGCAGGGCGTCGATCGTGGTGTCCATCCGCGGGCCGCGCTCGAAGCCGCTCGGGGCGTGCAGAAGCACGGAGGCGTCGAGGTCGTCGGTGCCGGCGAAGAACACGTAGGACTGCTTCTCCTCGCTCCAGCAGTTGGCCTCCACCCACTCCTTGATGGCGTCGCGCTCGGCGGCCCAGCGCGCCCCGCTCCCGGGGATCTGCCCGAGCTCGCAGAGGCGCACCGCGTTGTCGAGCGCGCTCCAGCAGCCCATCTTCGACGAGGTGTAGTGGTGCACGTCGGGCAGCTCCCACATGCCGTGGTCCATCTGATGCCAGGCGTCGCAGGTCTTGTCGGCGACGCTGGCGAGCAGGCGCCCGGTCTCCGCGTCGAGCACGTTGCCGGCCTCCACGTAGCGGCGCATCACGTCGAAGAGGTCGCCGTAGACGCCGAGCTGCAGCTGGCCGCCGGCCGGGTTGCCGGTGACGACCGGCTTGATCCCGCGCCAGCCGGCCAGCTCGTGCTCCTCGACGCCCTCGGGCACCCCGCCCTCGAGCGTGTAGAACACGTGCAGGTCGGGGCCGTTGTCGCGGATCGTGCGCAGCAGCCAGGAGACCGAGCCGTGGGTCTCCTCACGCAGCCCGAAGCGGGTCAGCGCGGTCACCGTGTACGCGAGGTCGCGCACCCAGGCGTAGCGGTAGTCCCAGTTCTTGCCTCCGGCGAGCGATTCCGGCAGCGACGTGGTGGCCGCCGCCGCGATCGCACCGGTGGGGCTGAAGATCAGCAGCTTCAACGCGAGGGCGCTGCGCTGCACGGCATCGGCCCACGGGCCGTCGTAGTTGAACTCCGTCGACCAGGCCCGCCAGTTGTCGATGGTGCGGTCGATCCCGCGGTCGACGTTCGTCGCGTCCGGCAGGTGCAGCGGCTCCTTCTCGGTGCCGACGACGGTGACCTGGTGCATCGACCCGGCCGCGGTGGTGAAGCTGCCGGCGATCGCCTGGTTGCCGGAGCGACGGGCACCGTGGTCGATGCCGCGCACCGCGATGGTGACGCCGTCGATGCGGATGACGGGACCGTGGGTGGTCACGTCGATCCAGGGCGAGGCCGTCCCGAGCCTCGACCCGGGAGCGACCTTCCAGCGGAACTTCACGTCGCCGCTCACGCCCTCGATGCGCCGGGCCAGCTCGACCCAGGGCAGGCGTCCGGCCACGCCGGTGACGAGGGCGTCGGTGACGCGCGCGACGCCCGACCCGGTGGTGAAGGTCGTCTCCAGCACGTTGGTGGCCTCCACGTAGCGGCGGCTCACGGTGAACTCCTCCACCGGGGCGAGGACGATCGCCCCGCCGCCCTCCGCGTCCAGCAGGCGCGCGAAGACGGGGATCGAGTCGAGGCTGGGCACGGGCAGCCAGTCGACCGAGCCGTCCTCGGCGATCAGCGCGACCGTGCGCCCGTCGCCCACCGCCCCGTAGGAGCGCAGATCGACGTAGCCGCTGTCTCTGCCGGCGGGGGGTGCGGTGGTGCGGCGGGGCAAGCGGTCAGCCCTTCTTCGGTGCTGTGGCGGGCTTGCGGTTCTCGGCGGAGACCATCCACGCGAACTGCTCGAGACGCTCGATGATCCCGTGCAGGATGTCGGCGCTCGTGGGGTCCTCGTCGTCGACCTCGTCGTGCACCTCGCGCATCGTGCCGACGGTCGCCTCGAGGCGCTGGGTGATGAGGTCGACGGTGGTGGCCGTGTCGATCTCGCCGTTCGGGTACTCGGGCAGGCTGGTGCCCGCGGCGACGGTGTCGCTTCGTCCGTCCGGCACGGCGTGCAGCGCGCGCAGGCGCTCGGCGACGGTGTCGCTGAACTCGCGCACCTCCTCGACGATCTCGTCGAGCTGCAGGTGCAGGTCGCGGAAGTTCTTGCCGACCACGTTCCAGTGCGCCTGCTTGCCCTGCAGGTGCAGCTCGATCAGGTCGACGTGCACGCGCTGCAGGTTCTCGGTGAGCTCCTTCGAGGCGGTGAAGCCCTTCTCGGCGTTCTGACGACGGGTCGGCTTCGCTCCGCCGTCGGCGGGGGCCTGCACGTTGCGTTCGATGGTGGTCATGGTGATCTCCTTCTCTTTCTTCTTCAACGGGGGTCTGTGGGGGCTCAGGGAGCCGGGTCGGCGAGCAGGTCGCTGCGCAGGAAGCGCGCGTAGCCGCCGGGGGTGCGGCCGTGCTGCCGGCCGGAGGTGCCGACGTCGCAGGCGTCGGTCGCGAGGGGCGAGACGCCGGCGGCGACGCAGCGCGCCACCAGGTCGACGTCCTCGTGCTCCGCGATCGGCGCGAAGCCGCCCGCGGCGAGGTAGCTGTCGGCGCGGATGCCGAGGTTGGCGCCGTGCACCTCGCCGACGGTGCGGCGGCCGCGCCACGCGCGCTGCTGCTCGGGGCTGAGATCGGCGAAGTCCGGGGTGACGGTGCCGAGCATCAGCTCGGCGCCGCGGCGCGCGATGGCGGCCTGCTCGACCAGCCAGTTGGCCGGCACCACGGAGTCGGCGTCGGTGCTGGCGATCCAGAGCCGGTCGAAGCGGGCAGCGGATGAGGCGAGAACAGCGTCCACCCCGATGCGCCGCGCCGCGCCGACGCTCGCCACCGCCGTCTCGATCACGGTGACCCCGGCGAAGGAGCGGGCGATCGCGGCGGTGTCGTCGGTGCAGCTGTCCGCCACGACGACGACGTCGACCGGCGTGCGTCGCGGCAGCGCCCGCGACGCGGCGGCGGCCACCGCCACCGACTCGAGGCAGCGCCCGATCAGCTGCTGCTCGTTGCGCGCGGGGACCACCACCGCGAGGCGCCAGCCGGGCATCAGACGAGCCCCGTGCGCGCGGCGACCGAGCGCTCGTCGTCGCTGAAGACCTCGAGCACGAAGTCGCGCTCCTCGTGCCGCACCAGCCGGTGCAGTCCGAGGTGCTCGGCTAGGGCCGCGTGCACGCCGTCGCCGCCCTGCACGTAGTCGTGCACCGGGTGCCGCCAGTGGCAGGCGAGCACCGTCCCGCCGTCGGCGAGCGCCGCGCGCACCCGGCCGATGAGCGCGACGAGCGCGTCCGGCTCGAAGTAGTAGCCGACCTCGCTGAGCACAACGAGGTCGTAGCGTCCCTCGGGGAGCCCGCCCGCGGCATCCGCCTGCTCGATCCGCACGTGCTGGTCGCCGGCGAGGCGTTCGCGGGCGCTGGCCACCGCGGCCTCGGAGACGTCGACGGCGAGCAGCGCGTCGCTGCGCGCGGCGAGCTGCTCGGTGAGCACTCCGATCGAGCAGCCGATCTCGAGCACGCTGCCGTAGCGCTCCTCGGGCAGGGCGGCGAGGGTGACGGCCCGCTTGCGGGCCTCGTACCAGCGGTCGGTGAAGCCCCAGGGGTCGGCGCTCCTGGCGTACATCGCGTCGAAGTACTCGCGGCCGAGCCGCGGGCCGCCGGCGCCGGTCGTCACGAAGTACTCGGCGCGACCCTCGAAGTGCTGGAGGAAGTCGGCGCTGAGCATGGCCTCGTCGCCGGGCTGCGGGCTCAGCGGGACGAGCTGCGAGGCGTAGGCGCTGAGGGCGTGGCGCTTGGCGGCGACGGTCTCGCCAGACAACGGCAGGGCGGCGAGCGTCTCCCACGGCACCTCTGCCGAGCCGGGCGCGGCCCAGTGCCAGAGCCAGACGGGGTACTCGAGCAGGCGCGCACCGGAGGCCGCGGCCATCTCGGCGCAGATCGCGCCGAGCGCGTCGTGGTCGCCGTGGCCGTCCTCGCGCCAGGGGCCCACGAGCAGGGTGCGTGCGTCGAGCCCGCCGACGGTCGCGGCGAGCGCGGAGCGGATCGCGTCGCGCTGCTCGCGCACGGCGCCGTCGTCGAAGCCGAGGGTGTGCACGGCGGCGTCGGCGGCGAGGCGCAGCACCGCCTCCCGCGCCTCGATCTCCCGCAGGTCGCGCAGGCGGGCGGCGGAGGTGGTCGGTGAGAGCGGATGCGAGGCGGCGCCGTCGGTGACGACCACCACCGTCACCGGCAGCCCGAGCCGGGAGGCCTCGGCGATCAGGCCGCCCGCGCCGAGGGTCTCGTCGTCGGGGTGGGCCGCCACCACGACGACACGGTCGACGCCGTCGAAGTCGAGGGCGGGCAGCCGCGCGAGCCGGGTGTCGCCCGCCCACTCGGCCGCCGTGGTGCCGGGCTGGGCGGCGTCGAAGCTCACCACGGTGCACCCGTGCCCGCCGCGAGAACCCCGCCGAGTGCGGCCTGGTCGCGCTCGGCGTGGTGCTGGCGCAGGTAGAGCTGCAGGTCGGCGACGCGCTTCGCGTGCTGAGGGTCGAGTGCCAGCGGCGCGGGACCGAGCGCGTGGCCGGAGCGGTCGAGGATCTCCTCCGCGGCACGCGCCACGGTTGCGCGAACCCGGGAGGCGAGCAGGCCGCCGGCCTCCCCGGTGGCCTCGCCGGCGTCGACGAGAGCGGCCGCCTCGGCGAGGGCGCGGCGGGCGGACTCGAGGAGCTCGTCGATGGCGCCGAGGTGCATAAGAAGGAAGGGGCCCGCGTCGCCGGCGGAAGCCTTGGCGAAGACGGTGCGCGCGACGCCCACGGCCCCGCCGAACCAGCAGGCAGCGACGCCGATGCCGCCCCAGGCGAATCCCGGCCGCGAGAGGTACCAGCCGGCCTCTCCCACCGGACGGCCGAGCACCGCGTCGAAGCGCACCGGGCCGCTCGCGATCTCGGCCAGTCCGCGCGCGTGCCAGCCGCCCTCATCCGCTCGCACGCCAGGGCCGGTGAGCGACACGGCGAAGAGCCGCCGCTCGCCGCCGCCCACGTGCGCGGAGACGAGGGCGTGGCTGAGCCGGGAGGCGAGCGAGCACCACGGTTTGGTGCCGGTGAGCAGCCAGCCGTCCAGCACCTCCGTGGCGGTGAGCGGGTCGTCGCCGCCCTCGGCCGCGAAGACCCCCCAGGTGCTGCCGTCGAGAGCGGATGCCTCGCCCGCCTGCTCGAGGATCGCGAGCGCATCGAGATGCGGCTCGATGGTGCGCGCCACGCCGAGGTCGTGCGCGGCCGCGGTGGCCAGCGCCTCCCAGAGCTCGAGGGTGGCCCCGCTTCCGGGGGACTGCGCGTGCTGCCCCCAGGCGAGGGCGGTGCGGAGCGCCGAGGAGACGTCGGAGGGCGGGTTCTCGACGAGCATGCCGACCAGCGGGCCGGCGGTGCGGGCGGAGACCCCGAGGAGGACGGGCGTGAGCGGAGCGGTGACCATTGCGCTTTCACGCTACGGCGGCCCGGACGCGATCCTTAGGCCTCGACGTGCCGCGACGGAAGTGCTAGCGCTGCGCAACCCCCCGATTTCGCCGCCGCCCCGCCGCCTACCCTGAGCCCGTGAGAATTGCCGAGTTCCTCGTTTCCGCGTTCGCGGCGGTGGTGCGGGCGCTCGGCTCCGTCGCCGCCTCCACCCTGGACTGGCTGCGCGAGTGGCTGCTGTCGCCGGGCTTCGGCGGGGCCGCCGCAGTGCTGGCGGCGGTGATCGCCTTCCTCGCGGCGCGCAGGCAGGCGGAGGTCAACCGGGTGGCCGGCCGCAAGGAGCAGTGGTGGAAGCGGGCGGAGTGGGCGCTCAACCTCACGCTCAGCGACAAGTCGGAGAACCGCATCGTCGGGCTCGACACCCTCGACGCGCTCTCCCGCAGCGAGTGGGCGGCGGAGCACGAGGGCGACGTGATCGCGGCGGCGACGGAGTGGGCCCTCGGCGAGCCGGAGCCCGACGATGGACAGTCCGATCTCGCGGAGGGACAATAATGCCAGCACGGCAGAGAGCAGGGGTGCCACGGTGACGAGTTTCCTGATCAACGACCCCGACGGACGCATCCGCATCGTCCGGTCGGTCAAGGAGCCGCCGAGCGAGCGCGAGCGCGTCGCGGCGGCACGGGCGAGGGTGTCCGCCGACCGGCTGCGCGGCGCCGAGACCGCCCAGTGGATCGTCGACCTCGCGAAGCGCGACCGCTAGGCCGTGACCGGTCGCTCCACCAGTAGTCTGGCCGGATGAGAGTCCTCTTCATCATCCTCCGCGTGGTCATAGCCGCGGCGGTCGTGGCAGCCATCGTCGGACAGATTCTGGTGAGCCTCGACTTCTGGCGGGAGCGCGGGGTGACCAACACCGGCTCGAACGTCGTGAACTTCTTCAGCTTCTTCACGGTGGAGTCGAACATCGCCGCGGCGGTCGTGCTGCTCGTCGGTGCGGGTCTCGCGATCGCGGGCCGCACGACCGACCCCGCCTGGTTCGCGGTGGCGCGCGCATCCGTCGCCACCTACATGGTGGTCACCGGGATCGTCTACAACCTGCTGCTGCGCGGGATCGAGCTGCCGCAGGGCTCCACGCTCGGCTGGTCGAACGAGGTGCTGCACGTGGTGGTGCCGGTGTTCCTGCTGCTCGACTGGATCTTCGCGCCGGGCAGGATCCCGCTCGGGGCCAAGCGGATCTGGCCGATCCTGGTCTTCCCCGTCGTGTGGGTGCTCTACACGCTGGTGCGCGGGCCCCTCGTCGTCGACCAGGTCTACGGCAACGACTTCTGGTACCCGTACCCTTTCCTCAACCCGAACACCTCGGCGAACGGCTACCTCTCGGTGGCGTTCTACGTCGTGCTGATCTCGGCGGTCATCGGCCTCGTCGCCGCCGGGATCCTCTGGATCTCCCGGCGGCGCATGGTCCCCGCCTGACCGCGGCTACTCCTTGTTCTCGGGGTCGCCGGGTCGCACCGCCGCGGTGTCGGCGATGTCGATGCGGGTGACGCCCTCGTCGGTCTCCTCGACGGTGATGCGCGGCGCCGCGTCCTCCTCGGTCGAGCCGGAGAGGCGCAGCAGCTGGTCGCGTCGCTTCTCGTCGTCGGTCATGCCGGTGGAGTCGTCGGTGGGGGTCTCGTTGCTGTCGCTCATGCCGCGACGCTAACACCGCACGCGGCCGGAGGGAAATGGCCGCAGCGGCCTTGCGCGTCGGGGTCGGCGCAGCCCGTGGGGGCCCGCTCCTCGAGCGGCGAGAATGGAGGCATGAGCGACGCGCCCCCGACAACGCGAGACGCCACCGTCGACGACTGGACCAGGTCGCTGGGAGAGGCCACGGGCTCGCCCGGCGGGGGAGCCGGCGCCGGGGTGATGCTCGCGATCGCGGCGTCGTTGAGCTCGATGGTCGCCGGCTACACCGACGCCCGCGAGGGCGACGAGTCGGAGCTCGCCGCCGTGCTGCGCCGGTCGCGCGCCCTGCGGGATGCCGCTCTGGACCTGGCGGACGCCGACTCCGAGGCCTCCCAGGCCTTCGGCGCCGCCTTCGCCCTGCCGCGGGGGGAGGCGCGGGACGCCGCGATCCGCGAGGCGTCGATCGTCGCGGCGGAGACGTCCGCCGCGCTCGGCCTCCGCGCCGTCGAGGCGGTCGACGACCTCGACTGGCTCGCGCACCACGGCAACCCCTCGCTCGTCGCCGACGTCGTGGTGGCGTGCGGCGCGCTCCGGGCGGCGATCGCAGGCGCGCGCACGAACGTGAGCTTCGACCTCGGCTCGCTCACCTCGGCGGGGGAGACCCTCGGCCAGGTGAGGCACGCGAACCCGTCGCTCTGGGAGTCCGTGACGACGTTCGACGAGGCGCTGGCCCGCCTCGACCGGCTGATGGCGGGCGTCGACGCGAGGGCGGCCCCGACCGACTCCGCCCCGGCCGACTCCGTCTAGGCGGGGTCCGCCGGCAGGGTGGCCCGCAGCACGCCCGCACGTGCCGCCTCGAGTGCGGCGCACACCGCGCCGATCGCCACCGGCGCCGAACCGAGCGCCGAGAGCACCAGTTCCGGGGCCGGCAGGTCCAGCTCGTCGGGCAGGCGCTCGCGCGCCACCTGGACCACCTGGTCGAAGCCCTCCGCGACGGCTCCCGCGATGATGATCCTGGCCGGGTCGTAGAGGCTGCCGAAGACCGCGGCCACGCGGGCGAGCAGCTGGCCGGCGCGCACCACGAAGGTGCGCGACCACTCGTCGCCGGAGCGCGCCAGGTCGAGCACGGCGCGTCCAGTCAGCGATTCGGCGGGCACGGCCTTGAGCGGATGGCCGGGCGGTATCTCCCCGGCGGTGGCCGCGGCTCGCACCCACTCCGTGAGCCGTGTGCCCAGTCCGTCGGCGGTGCCCACCCCGACGATGTGGTCGAGGGCCACCATCTCGCCGCTTCCCCCGTGTGCGCCGCGCAGCAGACCGCCGTCGATGACGATCCCGGCCCCGAACCGCTCGCCGGCCAGCAGCACCGCGTAGTCGGCGCAGCCCACCGCGCCGCCGACCGCGCCCTCGGCCACCGCGGCGAGCGAGGCGTCGTTCTCGATCCGCACGATCGGGGCCCGCGACTCGAGCAGCCCGATGAGGCCCGGATTCATGCGGCGCCAGAAGTCGTCGCGATGCTGCGGAGACCGCCCGAGCGCGTCGACCGGAGCCGGAACGCCCACGCAGATGGCGAGCACGCCGTCGGCGGAGGCGCCGGCCGCGGCGAGCGCGGAGTCCAGCGCCGCGACGACGGCCGTGCGGCGCTCGTCCGCGCCGTCGTGCTGCACGTCGAGTTCGACGGTCTCCCGGGCGAGGGCACGGCCGCGCAGATCGGCGACCGTCGTGGTGAGGTGTGCGCGGCCGGCGTCCATGCCGACCACGACCGCGGCATCCGCTCGCAGCTCGAAGCGGCGGGCGGGCCGTCCCGCCCGGTACTCGCCGGCGATGCGGGCGTTCGGGAGCTCGCGGAGCAGGCCGAGCGCGATGAGCTCGTCGAGGGCGTCGATGGCCGTGGTGCGGGTGAGGCCGGTCGCGGCCATCGCGTTGTCGCTCACGAACACCCCGGCGCTCCAGGCGAACCCGAGCACGGCGTCGAGGCTGCCGCGCTGGGGTTCCGATCTCCGGTGAATCGCGATGCGCAAGACTCTTGCCCCTTTCCGGTTCTCGGGCGCATCATGTGCGTGTCGAAGTTGATGCGCAGCAAAAATCTAGTCCGCACAGCAACTCACGGCTACCACTGGCGGTAATCGAAAGGACAATGACGTGCCTCGATCCCAACGCACCTCCCGTGTGCTTGCTGCAGCCCTCGGGCTCGTCCTCGCCGGCTCGGCGCTGTCGGGCTGCGCGGGGGGAGGGGGTGCCGAGAACGTGCGCTTCTATCTCAGCAAGCCCGAGGCGATCCCCTACTTCCGCGAGCTGATCGCGGAGTACAACAGCACCCACGACGACGTGAACGTGATCCTCGACTCCTCGTCGAACCTGCAGGCCGGCTTCCTGCGCGGCAACCCGCCCGACCTCGGCATGCTCAACTACAACATGGAGATGGCGCGCTTTATGGAGCGCGGTGCGCTGAGCGACCTGTCGGACATGCCGGAGGCCGACCGGATCCTCCCCGAGGTGCAGGAGCTCGTCGACCAGTACGCGACCTATCCCGGGCGCACGAGTGTTCTCCCGTACTCGGTGATGGCGGCATCCGTCATCTACAACAAGGCGATCTTCGAGGAGCAGGGGCTCGAGGTCCCCACCACCTACGACGAGCTGATCGCCGTCTGCGACGCGCTGGTCGAGGCAGGCGTGACGCCCTTCTACGGCACCTTCAAGGATCCCTGGACCGTCGCGCAGGGCTGGTTCGACTACACGGTCGGCGGCCAGGTCGACGTGGCCAGCTTCTTCGAGGAGCTGAAGTCGCAGGGCACGGACGTGGGCCCCACCTCCCCGGTGTCCTTCGAGAAGGACTTCGCCGAGCCGGTGGACCGCATGCAGCAGCTGATCGACGACTACACGAACGGCGACGCGGCGAGCAAGGGCTACGGCGACGGCAACCTCGCCTTCGCGCAGGGCGGGGCGGCCATGTACTTCCAGGGTCCGTGGGCCTTCGGCGAGATCGCGAAGACCGACCCCGACCTCGAGCTCGGCACGTTCCCGCTGCCGATGACCGACGACCCGGACGACCTGCGGGTGCGCGTGAACATCGACCTCGCCGCCTGGATCCCCGAGGACTCCGGGCACAAGGGCGCGGCGCGCGAGTTCTTGAGCTTCCTGTTCGAGAAGGACGTGATGGACGCCTACAACGCCGCCCAACTGGGGTACGGCACCACCACCGACTCGGCGCCGGTGACGGACGAACGCATCGTCGGGATGAAGGAGTACTACGACGAAGCCGCCTTCTACCAGGGGCCGTCGAAGGCGATCCCGCTCACCATCCCCACCGAGAACTACACGCAGGGGATCGCGCTCGGCGGCAGCGTCGAGGGCAACCTGAGCACCCTCGATGCCGACTGGGCACGTCTCGCCCTGCGCCAGTAGCCGAAACCCCGTTCACCCACCAGGCAAAGGAGCCTCGCATGACGACGTTGACAGCGCCGGCCCGAACACACACCACGCCCACGGCGACGACCGTGGCGCGGCCGTCGCGGCCCCGCAGGACGGAGGGCATCTACTTCGCCTTCCTGCTTCCCAGCCTCCTCCTGTTCACCCTGTGCATCACGGTGCCCGCGGTGATCGGCATCTTCTTCAGCTTCACGAACTCGATCGGGTTCGGGGAGTGGGAGTTCGTCGGCTTCATCAACTACGTGGCGATGTTCTCCGACCCGGCCATCCTGCAGGCCTACCTGTTCACCTTCGGGTTCGCGGCGATCACGGTCGTGCTGGTCAACCTGCTCGCCTTCCTGCTCGCCGTGGGGCTCACCTCCCAGATCAGGCTGAAGACCGGTCTGCGCACGGTATTCGTCATCCCGATGGTGATCTCGGGCATCATCATCGCCTACGTCTTCAACTTCCTCTTCTCGAACTCGCTGCCGCTGTTCGGCCAGGCGAGCGGCATCGGCTGGCTGAGCGAGAGCATCCTCGCCAACCCCGACCTCGCCTGGGTCGCGATCGTGATCGTGACGGCCTGGCAGGCGATCCCCGGCACGCTGCTCATCTACATCGCGGGCCTTCTGGCGATCCCGGGCGACGTCTACGAGGCGGCCGACATCGACGGCGCGGGCAAGCGGCAGCAGCTGCTGCGCATCACGCTGCCGCTGGTCGCCGGCTACGTGGTGATCAACGTGATCCTCGGCTTCAAGAACTTCCTGAACGCCTACGACGTGATCGTCGGGCTCACCAACGGAGGTCCGGGAACCGCCACCCGCAGCATCGCGATGACGATCGTCACCGGATTCACCGGCGGCGACTACGCCTACCAGATGGCCAACGCAACCATGTTCTTCGTGATCGTGGTGGTCATCTCCGTGCTGCAACTCCGCCTCACCCGTGGAAGGAACGAGATCTGATGACAGTCCAGCCCGCCCTCGTGGTCGAGGGCATCGACGGAGAACTGACCCTCGAGACGAACAAGGCACGCCGGGTCTCGCGCCGCGGGAGGGTGGTGGGGGGAGAGCGCAAGAACCTCCCTCTCACCATTCTGCTGATCCTCTGCGCGGTGACGGTGGTCGTGCCGCTCTACGTCACCCTCACGACCGCCTTCAAGACGCAGTCGCAGGCCGTGGACGGGAACGCCTTCTCGCTTCCCGCCCCCTTCAGCCTCGACGGCTTCGTCACCGCGTGGAACCTCACGAACTTCCCGGCGGCGTTCCTCGTGTCGGTGCTGATCACCGCTGCGACGGTCGGAGGCACGGTCGTGCTGGGCGCCTTCGCGTCCTACGCCATCGCCCGCAACTGGGACCACAAGTTGTTCAAGTGGTCGTTCTTCTACCTGCTGGCGGCGATGTTCATCCCGTTCCCGGTGCTCGCACTGCCGCAGATCCAGCTCACCGGTCTCGCCGGCCTCGACAACCCGGTCGGAGTCACACTGCTGCACATCATGTTCCAGCTGAGCTTCAGCGTGCTGCTGTTCACCGCCTTCCTGCGCTCCATCCCGATCGAGCTCGAGGAGAGCGCGCGCATCGACGGCGCCAGCACCTGGCAGGCCTTCTGGAAACTGATCTTCCCGCTGCTCGCCCCGATGAGTGCGACGGTCGCGATCTTCGCGTTCCTGGCGTCATGGAACGACTTCATGCTGCCGTCGTTGATCACCTCCGATCCCGCGCTGCAGACCCTGCCGGTCGTGCAGAGCATCTTCCAGACCCAGTTCAGCAACAACTACAACGTGTCCTTCGCCTCCTACCTGATGGCGATGGCCCCCGCGATCATCGTCTACCTGTTCGCCCAGCGCTGGGTGATGGAAGGCGTGACGCAGGGCGCGGTGAAGGGATAGGCCATGGCAGGCGAGCAGCACGACCCGCCCTGGTGGCGGCAGGGGGTGGTCTACCAGATCTACCCGCGCAGCTTCGCGGACTCGAACGGCGACGGGATGGGCGACCTCGCCGGGATCGCCGCGAAGGTCGACTACCTCGAGGCGCTCGGCATCGACGCCGTCTGGCTCAGCCCCTTCTATCCCTCCGCCCTGGCCGACGGGGGGTACGACGTGGCCGACTACCGCGACGTCGATCCGCGCCTCGGCACCCTGGCCGACTTCGACGAGCTGGTGCGCGCGCTGCATGCGCGCGGCATCAGGATGGTCGTCGACATCGTGCCGAACCACAGCTCCGACCAGCACGAGTGGTTCAGGGAGGCGCTCGACGCCGGACGCGGCTCCGCGGCGCGGGAGCGCTACATCTTCCGTGAAGGAGCAGGGGCGGATGCCGGCCAGCCGCCCACAGACTGGGTCTCGATGTTCGGCGGGCCGGCCTGGCAGCGGGTCGACGACGGGCAGTGGTACCTGCACAACTTCGCCGTCGAGCAGCCCGACTTCAACTGGTCGAACCCCGAGGTGCGGGCGGACTTCGTGCGCACCCTGCGCTTCTGGTCCGACCGGGGCGTCGACGGCTTCCGCGTCGACGTGGCGCACATGCTCACGAAGGATCTGAGCGAGCCGCTGCCCTCCACGGCTGCGCTGGCGCAACTGCCCGTCGACGGGCAGCATCCGCTTCTCGACCGCGACGACGTGCACGAGGTCTACGCCGAATGGCGCACGGTTTTCGACTCCTACGACCCGCCGCGCACGGCAGTCGCCGAGGCCTGGGTCGACAGGTCCCGCATCCCGCTCTACGCCAGCAGCGAGGGACTCGGCCAGGCGTTCAACTTCGACCTGCTCGAGGCCGACTTCGACGCCGCCCAGTTCCGACGGGTGGTGCACAACAACCTCGAGCTCGCGGCCGCGTCCGGTTCGTCCAGCACCTGGGTGCTCTCCAACCACGACGTGGTCAGGCACGCCACCCGCTACGGGCTCCCGCACCCCGAGCGCGACGCGGCCGGCGCCCCGCTGCGCAAGCACGGCGCGGACTGGCTGCTGTCGGGCGGGGAGCGGCCGGAGCTCGACCGTGTGGGCGGCGACCGGCGGGCGCGCGCCGCCACTCTGTTCATGCTCGCCCTGCCCGGGGCCGCCTACCTCTACCAGGGGGAGGAGCTGGGGCTGCACGAGGTCGCCCGGATCCCGGAGTCCCAGCGACAGGACCCCACCTTCTTCCGCAGCGGGGGAGCGGAGGTCGGCAGGGACGGATGCCGCGTGCCGCTGCCCTGGCTGCCGGAGGGGGAGTCCCTCGGCTTCGGCGACGACGGGTCCCACCTGCCGCAGCCGCGGTGGTTCGCCGACTACGCCGTCTCGCTGCAGGAGTCCGACGCCGGCTCCATGCTCGCGCTGTACCGGCGCGCCCTGGGCCTGCGGCGCGTGCTGCAGACCGACGAACGTCTCGAGTGGGTCGACAGCGGCCGGCCCGAGGTGCTGCGATTTCGCCGACCGAACGGCTGGGAGGTCGTCGCGAACTTCGGCGGGCGGCCCTACGGCTACGGGGAGGGGGAGCTCCTGCTCTCCTCCGTGCCCGCGGACGACGGCGCGGTGCCCGCCGAGGCCACGGCCTGGATCAGGCGGTGAGCTGACGAGGACTGCTACATATCGCGGTATCGACGGGCTTCGGCCAGTCGCGTCGTCAGCTCCTCCCGTCCGACGCTTCGACCGGTATCCGGGGTGCTGTCGCTGAAGTACGGGCGTGTGTAGGCGGGGGTGTCGCGCTGGAACCGCCATCCCTCTGCAAGAGGGCCGGCATCGAGCACGTCGTATCCGATGTCGTCCAGGAATCGGGTGACGCGCTGCTTCGCGTCGTCGTTGTCGCCGGCGATCGCGAGCGTCGAGCGGTCCGCCGCGCCCGCCGGCCGCGCGAGGCTCGTGAGGTGGGGGTAGTAGATGTTGTTGAAGGCTTTGACAATGCGGGACTGCGGTAGGTGCTCCTGAAGGAGTTCTGCGGTCGTCGTGGACTCGTTGTCGAGCTGCGGGTAGTGGCCGTCGCGGTCGGGGTAGTAGTTGTTCGTGTCGATCACGGTCTTGTCTCGAAGCTCTGCGATGGGCACGGACGGGTAGGCACGGAGCGGGATGGTGACGATCACGATGTCGCCGGCTTTCGCAGCTCCCGTCGGGGTGGACGCCCGCGCCTGAGGGCCGAGCTCGGCGACAAGGCCGGAGAGTGTCTCCGGGCCCCGACTATTGCTCAGAACGACGTCATAGCCTGCAGCGACGGCCAGCCGGGCGATTCCGCCGCCGATATTGCCGCTCCCGATCAATCCGATGGTTGCCATGGTGTCTCCTCGATCTTGTCTCCCGCGGATTCGGGTCCGGCGGGTATGTACACTTGTTTGTGTACATAACGGTAACCCATGTACGCGCAAGAACGTACATCACGCGCAGCGACGCTGCTCCGAACGGTAGGACGAACCATGGCCAGCCGCTTGTCCCATCCGCTCGCGATCCCGCACGAATCGGACTTCGATCTGTTCGTGGTCATGTCCGCCTTCGCCGACCCCACCAGGCGCGCGCTTGTCGAGTACATCGCGGCAGACCCTGGCACATCGTGCAGCACCTACGACTTCGGAGTGACGAAGTCCGCGCTGACACGGCATTGGCGAGTGCTCCGCGAAGCGGGGATCATCCGTCAGGAGGCCGAGGGCAACCGTCACCGCAACTGGCTGCGCACAGAGGAACTGGACCGCCGGTTCCCCGGTTTGCTGGACCTCGTGCTTCCCGCCATCCAGTCGTCGTCGAGCAGCGATCGCGCGCCCGCCGAGGAACCAGCGCGCACGAGGCAATAAAGCCGTGTCCTTTTTGGTTATCCCTCTCACCTCGATAAGGATGGATCCCATGACCGACACCACCACCGCCCCCACGCCCGAATCCCTGCTCGCCACCTACCACGAGCGACGCGAGCTCAGCGTGGCGCAGCCCAAGGGCTCGCTCGCCCTGGTGAACACGCAGTGGATCGACTCCTCGCAGCCCATCTACGGCGTGCCGGGCGTCTGGGCGCCGCTGCCCGCCGGCGAGTCGGGGCTCCTCGTCACCGCCGCGGCGGCCGAGGGGATCACGGTCGACGGCGTGCTGGTCGACGGCGAGGCGGTCGTGCGCGGCAAGGACTCCGACACCCCGAGCGAGATCGACTTCGGCGCGGGCAAGACCGGTTTCGTCATCGCCAGCCCCGAGGGCAACTACGCGCTGCGCGTCTGGGACGTGAACTCGGAGGACATCCAGAACTTCGGCTCGATCGACGCCTTCCCGTACAACCCCGACTGGGTCGTCACCGCGACCTTCACCGAGATCCCCGGCGGCAAGGCCGTCGGCTTCGAGCACCTGAAGGACAACGGCGCCACCCGCGACGAGGTCGTCCCCGGCGACATCACCTTCACCAAGGACGGCGTCGACTACGACCTGGCCGCTTTCAAGGCCGGCCGCGCGCTGCAGCTCGTCTTCGCCGACGCCACCAGCGGCGACAGCACCTACAGCGTCGGACGCTTCCTCTTCGTCGCTCCCAACCCCGACGGCACCATCACCCTCGACTTCAACCGCGCCGTGCTGCCGCCCTGCGCCTTCAGCTACAACTTCAACTGCCCGATGCCGCCGAAGCAGAACCGCTTCGCCGTGCCGATCGAGGCCGGCGAGAAGAACGTGCTGAAGAAGGACGGCTCGCTGCTGCACGCCGTGTAGCCCGCACCTCCCGGAGCGGGCCCGACCTCGACGAGGCCGGGCCCGCTTCGTAGGGTGGGTTCATGTCCATCCGTCTCCGACCCGGCCGCTGACCGTGTGTACACCTGCCGGTAACCTCTCGGCCGTGCGGGCACCGTATCCTCGCGGCCTGTGATCGCCGACACCGTGAAGCCGGGCAGCCCGCCCCGGGAGCCGAGGGCGCTGCGCCCCGACATCCAGGCCCTCCGGGCGCTGGCGATCGCCGTGGTGCTCGCCTACCACCTGTGGCCGGAGTCCGTGCGCGGCGGCTACGTCGGCGTCGACGTCTTCTTCGTGGTCTCGGGCTTCCTCATCACCACGCACCTCCTTGCCGAGGTCCGCCGCCGCGGCACGGTCTCGCTCAGCGCGTTCTGGGCCAGGCGGATCCGCCGGCTGCTGCCCGCGGCATCCGTCGTCCTCGCCTTCTGCCTGGCCGCCATGTTCGCCGTCGTGCCTCCGTCGCTCTGGCAGCGCACCGTCACCGAGGTGGCGGCGAGCGCCCTCTACCTGCAGAACTGGGTTCTGGGCGCCGGCTCCGTCGACTACCTCGGCGCCGACGGCGCTCCCACCCTGGTGCAGCACTTCTGGTCGCTCTCGGTGGAGGAGCAGTTCTACCTCGTCTGGCCGGTGCTGATCGTGCTGGTCGCACTGCTGGCCGGCCGCCGCCGGTCGGTCGCCGCGATCTGCGCCGTGCTCGTGCTCGTCGCGGTCGCCTCGCTCGTCTTCTCGATCCTCGAGACGCAGCGCAGCCAGCCCTCGGCCTACTTCCACACCTTCGCCCGGGCCTGGGAGTTCGCGGCGGGCGGCCTGCTGGCCTTCGTCCCGTCACGCCTCAGAGAGCGGATGCCCGCCCCCGCGCTCACGGGCCTGGCCGCGGTCGGCGCGGGGCTGGTCCTCGCCTCCGTGCTGGGCTTCGACGCGTCGACGCCGTTCCCCGGTTCCGCAGCGCTCGTCCCGGTGCTCGGAACCGCGCTGGTGGTGCTGGCCGCCCCCTCCGGACGCATCGTGAGCGCGCCGCCGGTGCTCTGGCTGGGCGCGGTGTCCTACCCGCTCTACCTCTGGCACTGGCCGCTGATCGTGCTCACCCCCTACCTGTTCGGGGTGAGCTCCAGCGGCCCGGCGTCGCTCGCGATCCTCGCGCTGGGCCTGCTGCTCGCCTGGCTCACCAAGCGTGTCGTGGAGGACCGCCGTGCGGTCCGCTCCCCGCACCGGGGCGGCCGCCGCGGGGCCTACTCGCTCGCGGCCGGGCTGGCGGCGGTGATGGTCGTGGCCGGGGTCGCCACGAGCGGCGCGCTGCAGTCCAGCGCCGCCGCGGCCGAGCGGGCCGCGGTGCAGAGCTTCGCGAGCGACCCCTGCTACGGCGCGGCGGCGATGCTGCCCGGCGCCGACTGCGCCCGGCCCTACGCGGTGCCGGCCGATCTCGACACCGCCTACGCCGCGGGCGACAAGGGCTCCCTCGCCATGCCGTGCAGCTCCACCGGCGTCACCGTCACCGCCTGCGAGTTCGGCGAGCTCGAGCATCCGGTGCGCACCCTCGCGCTGGTGGGCAACTCGCACGCCGGACACCTCGTCGCCGGCCTCGACGCCTACGGGCTCGAGCACGGCTGGAAGGTCGTGCTGATGCGCAAGACCGGCTGCACGGGCGCGTCGACCGCGCCGCAGACCGAGAGCGGATGCGCCGAGTGGACCCGGGCGGTGCTCGATGGGATCCTCGCCCGCGACGACATCGACACCGTCGTCTACGCCACCAACGACGACGCACTGCACTACGTCGGAGGCGACGGCATGGCCGAGGCGGACATCGCCGAGGTGGAGGCGGACGTCGCGGGCAACCTCGGGGCGCTGCTGGCCGCGGGCAGGCAGGTGGTCGCCGTGGGCGACGTGCCGGGCGCCGCCGACGCCGCCCCGGACTGCGTCTACCTCAACCGCTCGACCTACGATCCCTGCGCCACGGCGCGCGAGCCGGAACGCGACAACGTGGTGGCCGCTGCCGCCCGGTCGATCGACGGGGTGGGCTTCATCGACCTCGACCCGTACTTCTGCGACGACGAGAAGTGCCACTCGGTGATCGGCGGCGCGGTCGTCTACCTGGACGAGCACCACCTCACCGCCTCGTTCTCCCGCTCGCTCGGCCCGATGCTCGGGGCGGCGATCGCGGCGGGCGGCTCCCGCTAGGAGGCGGCGTGGCCCCCGACACGGTCGCGGTAGCGCGCCTCCGTCGCGTCGAGGGCCTCGGAGATCTCGTCGCTCGCCGAGGCGTTGTCGTAGAGGGCGCCGAGGCCCAGTCGTAGCGCTCGAAGACCACGCGGGTACCGCCTGCGAGCGCGTTGATCAGCTCCCGCGCCGATCGTCGCGAGCGTCGCCTCGATGTCGGCGTCCTCGGAGGCGTCGCGGAACAGCGCGAGCAGCAGCTGCGGCTTCTTGCCGACGCTCACGTGGATCGTGTTGAGGGAGATCCCGGCCTCGGTGGCGACCTCGCTCATGCCGGTCGCCGCGTAGCCCTGCGTCTCGAAAAGCCGCAGTGCCGCGCCCAGGATCGCCTCCGGCGTCCGCGGCCGCCGTGGAGCGTCGGGGCGAGTCGTACGTCCGGGAGGCAATCCCGCGATGTCGCATCGTCACGGTCCTCGAAACGGGTGACGCCGAGCTGGCCGGGCGCATCGCGCATCCGGAGTTCCGCAACCGCGAGGCCGGCGTCGCACCACTCGCCGCCTCCCGTCCCGGACCCGCCGGCCTCCTCGCCTCGAGCGCGTGGATGCGGAACGCGTTCTCGAACCTCCGGTTCACCATCAGCGACTCGGCCGTGAACGGCGACGTCGTCTGGTTGCGGATGCGGATGACGGGCGCCCACACCGGCGCCTTCGTGCAGTACCGGGACGGCGCGCTCGCCCAGGCGGTGTACCGCGAAGAAGGAGGCCGCCGCCGTCGGCGCCGCGGCCGAGGCGGCCGCGTCGGCGGTGGCCGGCTAGAGGGCGTCCGGCCTCATGTAGCTGCGCTCGTGGTAGAGCAGGGCGTCGTCCGCGTCGCCGAGCGCGCCCTCCTCGATCTGCACGATCACCACCGCGTTGTTGTGCACCTGGTGCACCTCGATCACGCGGCCCACCATCCAGGCGGTGACGTCCTTGAGCACGGGAACCCCGTGCGGACCGGGAGTCCAGTGGTCGCCGACGAAACGTACGGCGTTGTCGGCGGCGAGCTTCTCCGCCTGATGCCGCGAGCGCGGGCCGAGGGTGTGGATCGCGACGTGGTTGCCCACGGTCATCGCCGGCCAGGCGCTCGCCACCCGCGCCATATTGAAGGTCACGAGGGGCGGCACGGCCGCGAGGCTCGCCAGCGAGGTGGCGGTGAACCCCACCGGGCTGCCGTCGGGGGCGATCGAGGTGATGGCGGCGACGCCCGCGGCGTGCCGCCGGAAGGTCTGCTTGAACGCCTCGAGGTCGCTCGGGGGAGTCGGTGTCTCATTCATACGCTGTCGTCAACCGTTCGCTCGCCCCGCACTATTCCCCACGTACCCGATGCGGGAGCACGGCACCCTGCCAACTAGCATGGGGAGGCCATGATCCAACTCATTGACCTTCGTGATATCCAGCCTAACCGCGCCGACCTCGCCGCCCTGATCCCGCGCACGCAGAGCGACTTCTCCGTCGCCGCGGGCATCGCCGCCGACCTGATCGCCGACGTGCGCGAGCGGGGCGAGGACGCCCTCTACGACCAGGCCGAGCGCCTCGACGGTGTGCGCCCCGCGCAGATCCGCATCCACGCCGAGGAGATCGGCCGCGCGGTGCGCGAGCTCGACCCCGAGGTGCGCTCCGCTCTGGAGGAGGCGATCCGCCGCGTCACGGTGGCCTCAGAGGCGCAGGTCCCGCGCGCCACCGTCACCGAGCTCGGCGCGGGCGCGCAGGTCATCCAGCGCTGGCAGCCGGTGAACCGGGTCGGCCTCTACGTGCCGGGCGGCAAGGCCGTCTACCCCTCCAGCGTCGTGATGAACGTGGTGCCCGCCCAGGTGGCGGGCGTCTCCTCGATCGCTCTCGCCTCACCGGCGCAGAAGGAGTTCGGCGGATCCGTGCACCCCACCATCCTCGCCGCCGCCGGACTGCTCGGCATCGACGAGGTCTACGCCATGGGCGGCGCGGGAGCCATCGGCGCCTTCGCCTACGGCGTCCCCGCTCTCGGCCTCGACCCGGTGCACGTCATCACGGGACCCGGCAACATGTACGTCGCGGCGGCCAAGCGCCTCGTGCGCGGCGTCACCGGCATCGACTCGGAGGCCGGACCCACGGAGATCGTCGTTATAGCGGATGCCTCGGCCAACGCCCGGTACATCGCCGCCGACCTGGTCAGCCAGGCCGAGCACGACGAGGAGGCGGCGGCACTGCTGGTGACCGACTCGGAGGAGCTCGCCGACCGCGTGCGCGCGGAGCTCGAGAGCGTCGTCGCATCCACCCACCACTCCGCCCGGGTGCGCGAGGCGCTCGGGGGAGCGCAGTCCGCGATCGTGCTCGTCGCCGACATGACCGCGGCGGCGGCGTTCAGCAACGCCTACGGTCCCGAGCACCTCGAGATCCAGACCGCCGAGTCCGGGCTGGTGCTCGACCTCATCGACAACGCGGGCGCGATCTTCCTCGGCGAGGACTCTCCCGTCAGCCTCGGCGACTACTTGGCCGGCTCGAACCACGTGCTCCCCACCGGTGGGCAGTCGCGGTTCTCCTCGGGCCTCGGCGCCTACACCTTCCTGCGCCCGCAGCAGATCATCAAGTACGACCGCGCGGCCCTGCGCGAGGTCGAGGCTCGCATCGTCGCGCTCAGCGGCGCCGAGGACCTACCGGGCCACGGCGACGCGGTCACGGCGCGCTTCGCCGAGTAGGCCCGCCTCCCGGTGCCACGGTGCCTCAGGAGCTACTCTTGAGGCACCATGTTCTGCCCCTTCTGCCGCCATCCCGACAGCCGCGTCGTCGACTCCCGAACCAGCGACGACGGGATGTCCATCCGCCGCCGCCGCCAGTGCCCGGAGTGCGGCCGCCGTTTCAGCACGACCGAGACCGCGAGCCTCAGTGTGATCAAGCGCAACGGGGTGGTCGAGCCCTTCAGCCGCGAGAAGATCGTCAGCGGCGTGCGCAAGGCGTGCCAGGGCCGACCGGTCACCGACACCGACCTCGCCGTTCTCGCACAGCGGGTCGAGGAGTCCATCCGCGCCACCGGCGCCGCCCAGATCGAGGCGAACGACATCGGCCTGGCCATCCTGCCGCCGCTGCGCGAGCTCGACGAGGTGGCCTACCTGCGCTTCGCCAGCGTCTACCAGGGCTTCGACTCCCTCGACGACTTCGAGTCGGCGATCACGCAGCTGCGCGACGCCCACGCGGAGGGCGCGGCGGCGGAATAGGGGCGGGCTGCCGATAGCCTGTTCTCCAGTATGTATTCCTTCCTCTTCTCCACCGTCCTCACCCGCATCGACCCGGAGCGCGCGCACCACCTCGCCTTCGTCGTCATCCAGCGGATGCCGCTGCTCGGCATCGGATCGCTCGTGCGCCGCTTCACGCGCCCCGATCCCCGCCTGCGGGTGAGCGCGCTCGGCCTCCAGTTCGACTCGCCCTTCGGGGTGGCCGCCGGCTTCGACAAGGACGGCAACGCCATCCGCGGCCTCGGCCAGCTGGGCTTCGGCCACGTCGAGGTGGGCACCATCACCGCCCGCCCCCAGCCCGGCAACCCGCGACCGCGGCTGTTCCGCCTGGTTCCCGACCGCGCGGTGGTCAACCGGATGGGCTTCAACAACCACGGCGCCGCCGCCGCCCGGGACCGCCTGAGGCGCGAGGCCGCGCGCCGCGACCGGCCCGTGATCGGCGTCAACATCGGCAAGTCCCGCGTGGTCGACGTCGACGACGCCGTCGGCGACTACCTCGAGAGCGCCGCGCTGCTTGCGCCGTCCGCCGACTACCTGGTGGTGAACGTGAGCTCGCCGAACACGCCCGGACTGCGCGGGCTGCAGGAGCTCGACAGGCTCGCCCCGCTGCTCTCCGCCGTGCAGCGCGCCGCGGGGGAAACCCCTGTGCTCGTCAAGATCGCGCCCGACCTCAGCGACGACGAGGTGCGGCGCATCACCGGTCTCGCCCTCGAGCTGGGCCTGGACGGCATCATCGCCAGCAACACCACGCTCTCCCGCGAGAACCTGGCCACCGACGCGTCGGTCGTCGCAGCCGCCGGTGCGGGCGGGCTCTCGGGCGCCCCGCTCGCCGCGCGGTCCCTGGAACTGCTGGTCCTCATCCGCTCGCTGGTGCCCGCCGACTTCTGCGTGATCTCCGTCGGGGGAGTGGACACCGCGGCGGACGTCGCCGCCCGGCTCGCCGCCGGCGCCACCCTGGTGCAGGGCTACACCGCGTTCCTCTACCGCGGACCGCTCTGGGCGCGGTCGATCAACCGCGGCCTCGCGGCGCTGCGCGCGTAGGACGCCCAACGAGGAAGAGCCCGTCGCGATCGCGACGGGCTCTTCCTCGTTCGTGGGCCGGTACCGGCTACTCCGGGTACTGGCGGCGCTTGACCTGCGGCTTCGGCAGGCGCATAAGGCGCAGCTGCAGCATCCGCATGGCCGCGTACCAGCGCAGCCCGGTCTCCACCTTGCTCGCGCCGAACTTGGCGGTCAGCTTGCGGCGCACGATGAAGCCCACCACGATGCAGTCGATCACCGAGGCGATGAAGAAGAGCCAGAGCAGCGCGAAGGCGCCGACCTGAACCTCGGGCTGGGGGAGCACGGTGGCGATCAGCACGATCACCATCACGGGGATCAGGAACTCGCCGATGCTGGTGCGGGCGTCGATGTAGTCGCGCACGTAGCGGCGCTGCACCCCGCGGTCGCGCATGGGCAGGTACTTCTCCACACCGTTCGCCATGCCGATGCGCTGCTTCTCGCGCTCGGTCTGCATCACCGCGCGGGAGTCCTTGCGGGCCTGGCTGCGGTCGTTGGAGACGAGCGGACGCTTGCGCGCCTCCTCCTTCTCCTTGCGGGTCGGCGTCGGCCGTCCCTTGCCCTGGGAGATGCTGTCTTGGTTGAGCTCGTAGCCGACGTCTTTATCGGTCGAGCCGTTGGGGTTCTTGGCCACGGGGTGAGTCCTTGCGCTTGGGGTCCTCTTAAGATTACCTCTATGACTGTTTTCGAGCCGACCCCAGAGGCGCCCTCGTCGCCCCATTCCTCTCTCGGCGAACTCCGCGACGCCGTGCAGCTCGGCCTCCCGACCGCGATCGCCGACCTCTCCGACCTCGTGCGCATCCCCTCGGTGGCCTGGGACGGCTTCGACCCGGCCCACGTGGTCGCCAGCGCCACGGCCGTCGCCGCGCTCTTCGAGGGCCTCGGCGTCTTCGACTCTGTGGAGGTCTCCCGCGCCGCCATCGGCGACAGCGACATGCTCGGCCAGCCCGCGGTGCTCGCCAGCCGCGCGGCCCGCAACGGCAGGCCCACCATCCTGCTCTACGCCCACCACGACGTGCAGCCGCAGGGCGACGAGGAGGACTGGGACTCCGCCCCCTTCGAGCCGACCGTGCGCGGCGACCGCCTCTACGGCCGCGGCTCCGCCGACGACAAGGCAGGGGTGATGGCGCACGTCGCCGCCATCCGCGCCTTCGCCCAGGTCGCCGGCCCCGACTTCGACCTCGGCCTCGCCGTCTTCGTCGAGGGGGAGGAGGAGTACGGCTCCCGCTCCTTCTCCAACTTCCTCGCGAAGCACGAGAACGCGCTGCGCGCCGACGTCATCGTCGTCGCCGACTCCGACAACTGGGACATCGACACCCCGGCCCTCACCGTGGCCCTGCGCGGCAACGTGACCCTCAAGCTCGGCGTGCAGACACTCGCGCACGCCTCGCACTCCGGCATGTTCGGCGGCGCCGTGCCAGACGCCATGCTCGCCACCATCGCCCTGCTGGCCACCCTGCACGACGAGAACGGCTCCGTCGCGGTCGCCGGGCTCACCAGCCGCGAGGGCGAGACGCCCGCCTACGACGAGGAGCAGCTGCGCGAGGAGACCGGCCTGCTCGAGGGCGTCACCCCGATCGGCACCGGCAGCATCCTCAGCCGCCTCTGGTCGCAGCCCGCCATCACCATCACCGGCATCGACGCGCCGACCGTGGTGAACGCGTCCAACACCCTGGTTCCCAAGGTGACGGTCAAGCTGAGCGCGCGCATCGCGCCCGGCCAGACAGCGGATGCGGCCTACGCCGCGCTCGAGGCCCACCTGCACGCCCACGCGCCCTTCGGCGCCCGAGTCACCATCTCCGACGTCGACCTGGGCGACCCCTTCCTCGTCGACTCCTCCGGCTGGGCCGCCGTCGACGCGAAGGCGGCCATGCACGAGGCCTGGGGAAAGGAGCCGGTGGAGACCGGGATCGGCGGCTCCATCCCGTTCATCGCGGACCTCGCCACGGTGTTCCCCGCCGCGCAGATCCTGGTGACCGGCGTCGAGGACCCCGACACCAGGGCGCACAGCCCCAACGAGTCCCTCCACCTGGGAGTCTTCCAGCGGGCGATCCTCAGCGAGGCGCTTTTGTTCGCGAAACTCGAGACCCGAGCGTAGAATCGCGACATGACTGACACCACACTGACTGCCACTGAGCAGCCCACCGCTGCCCACGGCGTCGGACTTTCGGATGCGGCAGCGCAGAAAGTCCGCAGCCTGATGACCCAGGAGGGTCGCGACGACCTCCGCCTCCGCGTGGCCGTCCAGCCCGGAGGGTGCTCGGGACTCATCTACCAGCTCTACTTCGACGAGCGCTTCCTCGACGGCGACGTCTCCGTCGACTTCGGCGAGGGCGTCGAAGTGGTCGTCGACAAGATGAGCGTGCCCTATCTCGACGGCGCGTCGATCGATTTCGAAGACACGATCCAGAAGCAGGGCTTCACCATCGACAACCCGAATGCCGCGGGAAGCTGCGCCTGCGGAGACTCCTTCCACTAGAAAAACCTGTGGGACACGATCCGCAAGAGGCACTGACCGCGAGGTCGGTGCCTCTTCGTCGTTATAGACTGAACGGGTTCCAGTCCGTGTCATCCGAGAGGTTCCAGGTGCGCTCCAAACGCCTAAGTCGATGGGCAGTACTTCCCATTGCGATCGCAGTCTCGGTGATTCTCGCCGGCTGTACGCAAGCCCAGCTGCAGGGCTACCTGCCGGGATCCGCCGACACCACCAACCACACGAGCAGCATCATCGGGCTCTGGGTCACCTCCTGGATCGTCCTGCTGATCGTCGGTGTCATCACCTGGGGCCTCGTCATCTGGGCCGCGGTCGTCTACCGCCGCCGCAAGGGCCAGACCGGACTCCCCGTCCAGCTGCGCTACAACCTCCCGGTCGAGATCTTCTACACGATCGTGCCGCTCATCCTCGTGCTGGCGTTCTTCGCCTTCACCGCGCGTGACCAGGCAGCCATCGAGGCGGACCCGGGCAACCCCGACGTCAAGGTCGAGGTCTTCGGCAAGCGCTGGGCGTGGGACTTCAACTACCTCAACGAGAACGTGTACAACTCCGGCGTCCAGGCCGTCGAGCAGCCGGACGGCGACAGCGTCGACATCGACGCCCTCCCCGTGCTCTACCTGCCGGTAGACAAGAAGGTCCAGATCGACATCGAGTCCCGCGATGTCATTCACTCCTTCTGGATCATCGACTTCCTCTACAAGAAGGACATGATCCCCGGCAAGTCCAACCACATGTACTTCACGCCGACCAAGATCGGCACGTACCAGGGCAAGTGCGCGGAGCTCTGCGGCGAGTACCACTCGCTCATGCTCTTCCAGGTGAAGGTCGTGTCGCAGGACGACTACGACGCCTACATCGAGGGCCAGCGCGAAGCCGGCTTCGAGGGCCGCCTCGGTGCCGAGTACAACACGAACACCAACCTCCCCGGCACGGGTGCGGTTGACCACAGCGAAGAGGGCTAGTCGCGATGAGCACAGCAACAGCAACCCGACCGGGTCAGAGCGCACCAGGTCACGGCACACCGGGCCACAGCACTCCGGCGGTGGTCCGCCGGGGCAACGTCGTGGTGAAGTGGATCACCTCCACCGACCACAAGACCATCGGGTACATGTACCTGATCACGTCGTTCATCTACTTCTGCGTCGGCGGGGTGATGGCGCTCATCATCCGCGCCCAGCTCTTCGCGCCGGGTCTGAACATCGTCGACACCAAGGAGCAGTACAACCAGCTCTTCACGATGCACGGCACGATCATGCTGCTGATGTTCGCGACACCGCTCTTCTTCGGGTTCGCCAACGCGCTGATGCCGCTGCAGATAGGCTCGCCCGACGTCGCCTTCCCGCGACTGAACGCCTTCTCCTTCTGGCTGTTCTTCTTCGGCAGCCTCATCGCCGTGTCCGGCTTCCTCACCCCGCAGGGTGCCGCGTCGTTCGGCTGGTTCGCCTACGCGCCGCTGTCGAGCACCACCTTCTCACCGGGTGTGGGCGGAAACCTCTGGGTCTTCGGCCTCGCCATGAGCGGTTTCGGCACGATCCTCGGTGGCGTCAACTTCATCACCACGATCATCACCATGCGCGCCCCCGGCATGACCATGTTCCGCATGCCGATCTTCACGTGGAACATCCTCGTGACGTCGATCCTCGTGCTGATGGCCTTCCCGGTCCTCGCCGCCGCGCTCTTCGGCCTCGGCGCCGACCGCGTCTTCGGCGCCCACATCTACGACCCGGCCAACGGCGGCGTCATCCTCTGGCAGCACCTGTTCTGGTTCTTCGGCCACCCCGAGGTGTACATCATCGCCCTGCCGTTCTTCGGGATCATCTCCGAGGTGCTCCCGGTGTTCAGCCGCAAGCCGATCTTCGGCTACAAGACGCTGATCTACGCGACCATCGCGATCGCCGCACTCTCGGTCACCGTGTGGGCCCACCACATGTACGTCACCGGCTCCGTGCTGCTGCCGTTCTTCTCGCTGATGACCATGCTCATCGCGGTGCCCACCGGGGTGAAGATCTTCAACTGGATCGGCACTATGTGGCGCGGGTCGGTCACCTTCGAGACCCCGATGCTCTGGGCGATCGGCTTCCTGATCACCTTCACCTTCGGTGGACTCACCGGCGTGATCCTGGCATCGCCGCCGCTCGACTTCCACGTCTCCGACTCCTACTTCGTTGTGGCGCACTTCCACTACGTGGTCTTCGGAACCGTCGTGTTCGCCATGTTCAGCGGCTTCTACTTCTGGTGGCCCAAGTGGACAGGCAAGATGCTCAACGAGCGTCTCGGCAAGATCCACTTCTGGCTGCTGTTCATCGGCTTCCACACGACCTTCCTCATCCAGCACTGGATCGGAGTGATGGGTATGCCCCGTCGCTACGCGACCTACCTGCCGGAAGACGGAGTGACTTGGATGAACCAGCTCTCCACCGTCGGAGCCGCGATCCTCGCGACCTCGATGCTGCCGTTCTTCTACAACGTGTACCTGACGGCGCGCACCGCGCCCAAGGTCACTGTGAACGACCCGTGGGGCTTCTCCCGGTCGCTCGAGTGGGCGACCTCCTGCCCGCCGCCCCGCCACAACTTCACGTCGATTCCGCGTATCCGCTCGGAGTCTCCCGCGTTCGATCTGAACCACCCCGAGGCAGAAGTGCCCGTGGGAATCGGTCCGGGCAAGGACGCGCCTGACGCACCCGTGTACGACCTCGCAGACGACAAGGTGAAGTAGCAGTTCATGAAAGCCAATATCAACCTCTTCTGGGTGCTCTTCGCCTTCTGCCTCGCGGCCGACGCCGCGTACATCATCTGGTCGCTCGTCGACCCGATCCACGGCGGACGCATCGAATGGGTCGGCACGCTCGGTATCGGGCTTGCCGGTGTGCTCTCCGGCTTCATCGCCTTCTACGTGGGTGCAGCGCACAAGGCCCAGGGCGCCGAGCTCCCGGAGGACCGCCTCGACGCCAACATCGACGACGGCGACGCCGAGCAGGGCTTCTTCAGCCCCTGGAGCTGGTGGCCCATCATGCTGGCCGTCAGCCTCTCGCTGATGTTCCTCGGCCTCGCGGTCGGGTTCTGGATCATGTTCATCGGAGCGGCTCTCGTAGCGCTCAGCGTCGTCGGGTGGGTGTATGAGTATTACCGAGGCAACTTCGCCCACTAGTCAGGTCGTCGTTCGCCCCGCGCGGGCGAGCGACGCCGACGCGGTGTTCGTTCTGCTGCAGGAGCTCGAGGAGAGCTACCTGCCCGACCGACCCGCCTTCGACCTCACCTTCGACGCCTTCGCCTCGGGCGACGCCAATGCGCTCGTGCTGGTGGCCGAGGTCGACGGAGCCGTACGCGGCTACGCGCTGACCACCGTGACCCGCCTGCTCTACACCAACGGGACATCCGCCCATCTGCAGGAGCTCGTTGTCGAGAGCACCGCCCAGGGCAACGGGATCGGGTCGATGCTCGTCGACTCGATCGAGCGGGAGTGCCGGGAGCGCGGCGTGCGCCAGCTCACCGTGGCCAGCCGCCGTTCCGCCGGCTTCTACGAGCGTCTCGGCTACCGGTCGACCGCCGACTTCCTCAAGCGCACCTTCGACTGATCCGCTAGGCGCGGTGCGCGTACAGCGAGACGTCGACCGCCACGGTGACCGTGGTGCGCATCGACGGCCCTGTGCGCGGCGCCTGCGAGTCCGCTGCGCCGCCGCCCGACCCGCCGATCGTGTGGTGCCCGGTGGGCCCCATCGACGTCAGAGAGTCGACCTCGTGCTCCTCGAGCGCGACGTCGTAGGCGAGAGACTCGCGCCGCTCCAGCCGGAAGCCCTCGGCGAGGGACGCATCGAGGTGCGCCAGCTTGTCCTCCTGCATGCCGATCATCCGTCCGGCGTCCCTGAGCTGCCCCAGGTGCTGCCTGGCCGGCGTGACCACGACCAGGCGCCCGCCGGGTGCGAGCACGCGGGCGAACTCGGGCACGTTCCGCGGGGCGAAGACGCAGAGCACCACGTCAGCCCGGTCGTCGCGCACCGGCAGCGGGCGCCAGACGTCCGCGACGACACCGGGGGAGTGGGCCGCCCGGGTGGCGGCCGCCACCGCGTCGACGGAGACGTCGAGGGCGAGCGCCTGCCAGTCCCGGCGCTCCTCGAGCAGCCGGCCGAGGTAGTACCCCGTGCCGCAGCCCGAGTCGAGCAGACGCAGCCCGGGCTCCTGCGGTGCGAGCCGGCCGACGAGGTCGGCGACGGGGGAGTAGTGGCCGGCCGAGAGGAACCGGTCGCGGGCGGCGAGGATCTCGGGCCCGTCACCGACGATGCCGCGCGAGCGGTCGACCAGGTTCAGGTAGCCGCGCTTGTTCGCGTCGTAGACATGGCCCGAGGAACACAGAAGCGACCAGGATGCGGGCCCGGCGCTGGCGAGATCTCTCTCGCAGCGCGGGCACCGCAGCCAGGCCGCCAGTGTTCGGACTGTTGTCGCGATGACTAGTGCGCGTCGCCGTCGTGCGAGCGCTCGATCTCGCCCTTCGAGACCGGGATGATCCGGTCTTCGAAGAACCAGCGCGAGAACACGGAGCGGACGCGCTGGTTGACGGTGATCTGGCCGTTGCTGTTTGGGCGGACCATCAGCGGCTCGTAGTCCGTGTAGCTGGTCAGTCTCCAGCGCTCGGCGTCGCCGAGAGGCTGGTGCACCTCGATGTACTCGCCGCCGGGGAGGCGGACGATGCGGCCGGACTCGAAGCCGTGCAGTGCGATCTCGCGGTCCTTCTTCTGGAGCGCGAAGCAGATCCGCTTGGTCACGATGTAGGCGACGATCGTTCCGACGATCAGCAGGGCCTGCAGGCCGTGGATGACGCCCTCGATGCTGAGCTTGAAGTGCGTCGCGATGAGGTCGGAGCTCGCCGCAGCCCAGAGCACCGCGTAGAAGGTCACGCCGGCCGCGCCGATGGCGGTGCGGGTCGGGGTGTTGCGCGGGCGGTCGAGGATGTGGTGCTCGCGCTTGTCGCCGGTGATCCACGCCTCGATGAACGGGTAGAAGGCGACCAGTCCGAGGAACAGCGGCAGCACCGCCAGCGGGAGGAGGATGTTCATCGAGAGCGTGTAGCCCCAGACGACGTACTCGAGTCCCGGCGGAACCAGGCGCAGGGCGCCGTCGGCGAATCCGATGTACCAGTCGGGCTGGGTTCCCGCGGACACCGGCGAGGGGTCGTAGGGACCGTAGTTCCAGATCGGGTTGATCGTGAAGGTGGCGGCGATCAGCATGATCACGCCGAAGACGATGAAGAAGAATCCACCGGCCTTGGCCGCGAAGACGGGCATGACGGGCACGCCCACGACGTTGCTGTTGGTCTTGCCGGGGCCTGCGAACTGGGTGTGCTTGTTGATGATCAGCAGCAGGAGGTGCAGGCCGAGCGCCGCGACGAGGATCGCCGGGAGCAGCAGGATGTGCAGCGTGTAGAAGCGGCTCACCACCTCGGTGCCGGGGAACTCGCCGCCGAAAAGCAGGTAGGAGATCCAGACGCCGATGACCGGGACGGCCTTGACCATTCCGTCGATGATGCGCAGTCCGTTGCCGGAGAGCAGGTCGTCGGGGAGCGAGTAGCCGGTGAAGCCCTCGGCCATGGCGAGCACGAACAGCACGAAGCCGATGATCCAGTTGATCTCGCGCGGCTTGCGGAAGGCGCCGGTGAAGTAGATGCGCAGCATGTGCAGCCCGATGGACGCCACGAAGAGCAGCGCAGCCCAGTGGTGCACCTGGCGCATCAGCAGACCGCCGCGCACGTCGAAGGAGATGTCGAGGCTCGACGCGTACGCGGCCGACATCTCGATCCCCTTGAGCGGCACGTAGGAGCCGTCGTAGTGGATCTCCACCATGGAGGGGTGGAAGAAGAAGGTGAGGAAGGTGCCCGAGAGCAGGATCGCCACAAAGCTGTACAGGGCGACCTCGCCGAGCATGAACGACCAGTGGTCGGGGAAGATCTTGCGACCGACCTCCTTGACCAGGCCGGAGATGCTGGTGCGCTCGTCGATGTAGTTCGCCGCAGCGCCGGTGAAGCGGGCGCCCCTCGTGGGGGAGGCGAACGGGCCGTAGGCGGTGGAGGGCTTCGCCGTGGTGGTGGCGTGCTCGGTGGTGGCTGGTGTTTCGGTTGCTGTACTCACAGCTCACGCTCCCAGAAGCTCGGGCCGACGGGTTCGTGGAAGTCGCTCTGGGCTACCAGGTACCCCTCGTCGTCGATGGCGATAGGTAGTTGGGGAAGGGCACGCTTGGCCGGTCCGAAGATCACTTCGGCGTGGTTCGACACATCGAACTGCGACTGGTGGCAGGGGCACAGCAGGTTGTGCGTGAGCTGCTCGTACAGAGCTACCGGGCAGCCGACGTGGGTGCAGATCTTGGAGTATGCGACGATGCCGTCGTACGACCAGCTCTTGCGGTCCTCGGCCTCGTGCAGGTCCTCGGGGCGCAGGCGCATCACGAGGACGACAGCCTTGGCCTTCTCCTCGAGACGGTGCTCGGAGTCGTTGAGCCCCTCGGGGATCACGTGGAACGCCGAACCGTACGTGATGTCCGAGGCCTTGATCGGGGTGCCGGAGGGGTCGCGGGTGAGGCGCACGTCCTTGGCCCACATGGTGTGGCGCAGCAGCTCGCCCGGCTCCTCGGCCGGTGCGAGGTCGCGGAACAGCACGACGGCGGGAATCGGGGTGAGCGCGAGGGCGCCGATGAGGCTGTTGCGCAGCATGGCGCGGCGGCCGAAACCGGACTCCTTGTTGCCGAGGGTGAACACCTCGACGGCCTTGGCGCGGGTAGCGTCCGATCCGCGGGTGCCGTGGCGCTCCTCGGTGATCTCCGCGTCGGACATCAGGGCCTTCGCCCAGTGCACGGCGCCGATTCCGATGCCGAGCAGGCCGAGGCTGATCGCCACGCCCAGGCTCAGTGTGTTCAAGCGCACCGAGGCGAGGTCGCCCGGGACGATCGGGAACACGAAGTAGAACACGACCGCGAGGATGCTGCCGATGATCGACAGGAAGAAGAGGATCGAGACCGTGCGGTCCGCCGACTTCTCCTTCTTCGGGTCGAGGTCGGTGACGCGGAGGCGGTGGGGCTGGTGTCCGGGGTTCTCAATGGCGTCCGTGGGGACGACGGCGGTTCCCGGCGAGACCGTACGAGGCGTGATTGCCTCGACAGCGGTGCCGGCATTTGTGCTGCCGGACTGGCCACCGTTTTGGTCTGCCATTGTTTTCCCTTCAACTGTGCTGATTCGCTGGTGCTTTGTGGAGCGAAACGCGATGTGGATGTCTTGCCGCCGGCCGATAGTGCCCGGCCGGCGTAGCTATATGGAGTTGGAAAGCTAGTTGGACTTCGCCGTCAGCCAGACGGTGATGGCCACGATGGTGCCGAGGCCGAAGATCCAGATGAACAGTCCCTCGGCGACCGGGCCGAGGTTGCCCAGGGCGAATCCTCCGACGGACGGCTCGCTGTCGATGAACTGCAGGTAGCTGATGATGTCAGCCTTGTCCTCGAGCGAGAGGTTGTTGTTGTTGAAGACCGGCATGTTCTGCGGCCCGGTCACCATCGCCTCGTAGACGTGGATGTTCTCCACTCCGGCGAGCGGCGGGGCGAACTTGCCCTGGGTGAGAGCACCGCCGGCGCCGGCCACGTTGTGGCACATGGCGCAGTTGATGCGGAAGAGCTCGGCGCCGAGCGCCGCGTCGCCCTCGCCGGAGATCGTCTCGGCGTCGGGGAGGCCGGGGCCGGGGGACTTCGAGCCGACGAAGGTGTAGAGCGCCTCGATCTGCTCGTCGGTGAACTGGACCGGCTTCTCCTCGGCCTGCGGGCCGGACGCCGCGAGCGGCATGCGGCCGGTGGAGACCTGGAAGTGAACGGATGCCTCGCCCACACCGATGAGGGTCGGACCCTCGGTGGTGCCCTGCAGCGCGGTGCCGTGACAGGTGGCGCAGTTGGCGGCGAACAGCTTGCCGCCCTCTTCGGACAGCTGCTCCTGCGACGCCGAGGTGTCGGCCGTCGCAGTGGTGGTCGCCACCGCGTAGGCGCCGCCGGTGCTGAGGAGGCCGATCGTGATGAGCGCGATCGTGGCTAGAGGTGAACGGCGACCGGATTTACGGTTCGTCGTTGCCTTGGCCGTGGAGGGGGACTTCTTCGCCATGTTTCTGGGGGATCCGATTCTCATTTGATGATGTAGATAATGAAGAAGAGGCCGACCCAGACGACATCAACGAAATGCCAGTAGTAGGAAACAACGATAGCGCTCGTCGCCTCTTTGTGCCCGAAATTCTTCACCGCGTATGCGCGACCGATGATGAGCAGGAAGGCCATGAGCCCGCCGATCACGTGCAGGCCGTGGAAGCCCGTCGCGAGGTAGAAGGCGGAGCCGTACGAGTCGGACCCGAGCGTGAGGCCCTCGCTCACGAGCATCGCGTACTCGTAGATCTGGCCGCTGACGAAGATCGCGCCCATCGCGTAGGTGAGGAAGAACCACTCGACCATTCCCCACTGCGTCGGCTTCCAGCCGGTGCGGCGCGGCTGCAGGCGCTCGGCGGCGAACACGCCGAACTGGCAGGTCAGCGACGAGAGCACGAGGATGATCGTGTTCGTCAGCGAGAACGGGATCGCGAGCAGGCCCGACTGGGACTCCCACAGTTCCGGGCTCGTGGAGCGCAGGGTGAAGTAGATCGCGAAGAGGCCAGCGAAGAACATGACCTCGCTGCCGAGCCACACGATGGTGCCGACGGCCACAGTATTGGGGCGGTTGACAACAGGGGTCGCTATAGACGGGCTGATGGAGGTCGTAGTCACTCCTCCATTATGTCCGAAATCCCGAGCACCGTTTCCCTTTCGGGCGGTCTGTCGCGAGCCGCGCCCATTGTTTTCGAGCGCTTAAGATGTGAAGCATGTCGACTCCGCAGACCTGGCCCCGAATTCTCGGTTCACTCGTGAACGGGGAGGATCTCTCGATCTCCGACTCCACCTGGGCGATGAAGCAGGTGATGGCCGGCGAGGCCAGCAGCGCGCAGATCGCCGGCCTCCTGGTGGCGCTGCGCATCAAGGGCGAGACGGTCGACGAGATCGTCGGCTTCCGCGACGCGGTCCTCGAGAGCTCGCTGCCGCTCGACGTCGATCCCATGGTGCTCGACATCGTCGGCACCGGCGGCGACCCCTTCGGCTCCGTGCTCAACATCTCCTCCGTCGCCTCGGTGATCGCGGCCGCCTCGGGCGTGCCGGTGGTGAAGCACGGCAACCGCGGAGCCAGCTCGGCCTCGGGCGCGTCGGACGTGCTCACCTCGCTCGGCCTCGACCTCGGCATCCCGCCCGAGCGCGTCGCCGCGGTGCTGCAGGAGACCGGGATCACCTTCGCCTACGCCGCGATGTTCCACCCGGGCTTCCGGCACGCGGGCCCGACCCGCAGCGAGCTCGGCATCTCCACGCTGTTCAACGTGCTCGGCCCGCTCTGCAACCCCGCCCGTCCGGAGGCGTCCGCCGTCGGCGTGGCCAGCCTCGAGCGGGTGCCGCTGGTTGTGGGCGTGTTCCAGACGCGCGGCGCGACCGCGCTCGTCTACCGCGGGGACGACGGGATCGACAAACTGACCACCACCGGGCACAGCCACATCTGGGAGGTGTCCCGCGGGTCGGTGACCGAGCACGATCTGGACCCGCTGGACCTCGGGATCGCGCGCGCGGACATCCGCTCGCTGCTCGGGAAGGATCCGCAGTACAACGCGGGCGTCATCCGCTCGGTGCTGGCGGGGGAGACGGGCCCGCAGCGCGACGTGGTGCTGCTGAACGCGGCGGCCGGGCTCGTGGCCTTCGCGCTCGCCCGCGACGCGGACCAGATCCGGGTGCCGATCCTCGACCGGCTCGCCGAGCAGCTCGCGGTGGCCGCGCACGCGGTGGACTCGGGCGCGGCGGCGGCCAAGCTCGATCAGTGGGTCGCTGCGACGAACCGCTGACCGGTCAGGTCGCGTCGACGTACAGCCAGCGCCCCTTCACACGGATGAAGGCGCTCGTCTCGTGCTGCGTTCCCGCCTCGCGGCCGTTGCGGTAGTGCGCCACGAACTCGACGACGCCCACGGTGTCGAGCAGCCCGCCCCGCTCGCCCGCCACGACGTCGAGCCGGAACCAGCGCTGCGCCGGATCGAGTTCGAGGCTCTTCGGCGCGGTGCGCGGATGCCAGGTGGCGAGCAGGTAGTCGGCATCGCCCACCACGTAGGCCGAGTAGCGGGAGCGCATCAGCCGCTCGGCGGTGGGGGCGACCGCGTCACCCGCGTGGAAGGGGCGGCAGCAGGCGCCGTAGACCTCCCCGCTCAGACAGGGGCAGCGCGCCCCGGGTTCGACAACGGCGAAGGACGACGGCTCGGGGGTGCTCACCCTGCAATTATCGCCGGGCCGCGGCGTGCGGTCGTGCGGCGTAACAGTCCGCCGGGCGATCCGCCCGCCGGCGGTAGCGTGATCGCGTGACCACGACCCGCCTCGAGCTCGGCTTCCTCTCCTTCGTGCCCAACCCCTACGGGGCGGGAGGCGAGGCGCGTGCGCTGGCCGACGGCATCCGCCTGTTCGACCACGCCGAGCAGCTCGGCTTCGACGTGGGCTGGATCCGGGTGCGCCACTTCGAGCAGTTCCCCTCCAGCCCGCTCACGCTGCTCTCGGCGATCGCGCAGCGCACCTCGCGCATCCGCCTCGGCACCGGGGTCATCCCGCTGCGCTACGAGGATCCGATCCGCCTCGCCGAGGACGCCTCGACCGTCGACCTGCTCAGCGGCGGCCGGCTCGAGCTGGGCGTGTCGAGCGGGATCGGCCAGTTCGCGCCCATCCTCGACCCGGTCTTCGGCGAGAGCGAGAGGGGCTTCTCCGCGGAGTCGCAGCACCGCCTCGCGCGCCTCCGCGACGCGCTGGCGGGAGTGCCGGTGGGCTCGAGCGGCGCCGGCTTCATGAGCATCCCCGCGGGGATCGACCTCACCGTGACGCCGCGCGCGCCCGGCCTCGCCGACCGGGTCTGGTACGGCCCTGGAACCCTGGCCAGCGCGGTGCGCACCGGCGAGCAGGGGCTCGACATCCACGTCTCCACCCTCAACGCGGAGGAGACCGGGGAGGGCTTCGCGGCCGGCCAGGCCGCACAGCTGCGCGCCTACAAGGCGGCCTTCGCCGCAACGGATGCCGCCTCCCGCCGCGCCCCGAGGATTGCCGCCGGCCGGGTGGTGCTGCCGTCGCTCACGGCGGCGGACGAGGCGCCGTACAGCGAGTACATCCGCGGGCACAACGAGCGGATGCAGCCGGACGGCCGCGCCCGCGACCCGCGGATGCGCATGCGCTTCGACCGGATTCACCACGGCGATCCGGCGCGGATCGTCGACTCCCTGCTGGGCGACGAGGCACTGCGCGAGGTGACCGAGCTCACGGTGACGCTCCCCGCGCCCGGGGGCATCGACGCCCACCTGCGCACCCTGGACCTGGTGGCCGGGCACGTGGCGCCCGCACTCGGCTGGAGCCCGCTCTGACCGGCTCCTTCCCCGAGTACGCGTCGCTCGACGCCACTGGCCTCGCCGCACTGGTCGCGCGCGGCGAGGTCTCCGCCGACGAGGTCGAGGCGGCCGCGCGTCGGGCGGTCGATGCGGTGAACGGCGACCTGAACGCGCTCACCCTGCCGCTGTTCGACCCGGCGCTGGGTGCGGATCCTGCCGGCGCCTTCGCCGGCGTGCCGTTCCTGATCAAGGACAGCGCGCCCTTCGCCCGCGGGGTGCCCTTCTTCCTCGGCAGCCGCAGCGTGCGGGGCGCCGTCGCGTCGGCCGACCACCCGACGATGGCGCGCTTCCGCGCGGCCGGCCTGGTCGCGGTCGGGCAGACCACGGCCCCCGAGTACAGCCTCAGCTTCGCCACCGAGTCGCGCCGTTTCGGGGTGACGCGCAACCCCTGGGCGCTCGACCGCGGAGCCGGCGGGTCGAGCGGGGGAGCGGCGGCCCTCGTCGCATCGGGCGCGGTACCGGTGGCGCACGGCAGCGACGGCGCCGGGTCGCTGCGCATCCCCGCCTCCGTCTGCGGCCTGGTCGGGCTGAAGCCGTCGCGCGGCCGCACCCCCTCGCTGCCGCGCGCCGCCGGTCTCGGACTGCCGCTCGGCGTCGAGTTCGTCCTCGCGCGCACGGTGCGCGACGCGGCGGGCCTGCTCGACGCGGTCGGCGACCGCTGGCCGGCGGATGCGCGCACCCACCTCGACGAGACGCGTCGCGATCCCGGGCGGCTGCGGATCGCCGTCACGACCACCGCGTACTCCGGGGTCTCCGTCGACCCGCGGGTGGCGGCGGCCGCGGTCGCGACGGCGCAGACGCTCGAGTGGATCGGGCACAGGGTGGTGGAGGGGTCCCCGGCAGTCGATTCCGAGCGGGTGCTCGACGCGCTCGACGCGCTCGTCCTCGAGACCGTCGCCGCGGGGCGTGCGGTGCTCGCCGCGCCGCGTCGTCCCGCGCCGGGGGATCTGGAAGCGGTGTCGCGGCGACTGCTGTCGGAGGCCGCGGGCTTCCCGGAGACGCGGGCACGGGCATCCGCTGCATCGCAGCTCGCGGTGACGCGCTCGATCGAGGAGTTCTTCGGGGACGTGGACGTGCTCGTCACCCCGACGTTCGGCGCGCTTCCGCTGCGCCACCGTGCCATCGACTACGACGACCCCGCCTTCGACCGGGTGGGGAGCTCGGTGCGCGACTGGCTGAGGCGCATCACCGGCCTGGGGCCGTTCACCGCACCGTTCAACGTGTCCGGGCATCCGGCGATCAGCCTGCCGCTGGGGGAGAGTGCGGCGGGGCTGCCGATCGGAGTGCAGCTGGTGGCCGCGCGCGGTGCGGAGGGGCTCCTCCTCGGCGTCGCCGCCCAGCTCGAGCAGGCGATGCCGTGGCGCGACCGCCGTCCGTCGATCTGGGCGGGATGAGCCGGTCGGGATTCACTCCCTCGACCGGTCGCGGCGGTAGCACTCGTAGACGATGGAGCCGAACACGCGGGTGTCGACGAGGTCGAGCGGCAGCGGCGCTGCGACCGGAGGGAGGTACGGGGTGCCCGCCCCGAGCACGATCGGCGACCGGAACATCCGCAGTTCGTCGACGAGATCGAGGGCGACGGCCTGGGCGGCGAGGTTCGCGCCGCCGATCTCGACATCCCTGCCGGCGGCCGTCATCGCAGCGATCTCGTCCGGCAGCGCCGCCGAGGCGAGTCGCGCATTGCCCTCGACCCGGGCGAGCGTCCGGCTGAAGACGACCTTGGGCAGGGCCGACCAGATGTCGGCGAACTCCGCTCCGTCCGCCGTGTCCCGCATCGACGGGTCGGTCTCCCAGCCGAGCATGGCCTCGTACAGGCGGCGGCCGAGCAGGTAGCCGCCGAGGGAGCCGACCCGTTCGCTGTGGAACCGGATCAGCTCGTCGTTCGGGACCGCCCAGTCGATGCCGCCGTCGCGGTCGACGACGAAGCCGTCGGCGGACATGGTCATCGCGTAGATCAGCATGCCTCGTAGGATTCCAGAGCGGTCGGGACGGGGACAAGCCCCGGTCCCGACCACGGCGGAGAGCCTCGCTCAGCGCCTGCTCGCCGCCTGACGCGCCGCGAGCACGAGCCACACGATGTAACCGAGCACGACCGCGCGGTTGAGCAGGCCCACGCCCCAGGTTGCGGTGGCGATGAATCCGCCCATCAGCACGGCGCAGACCCACGGCGCGTGCGCGGCGACGGCCGACCAGCGGCGCGCCGAGCCGCCCAGGTCCCGCCGCAGGTCACGCCCCACCAGCACCGCCGCGACGGCGAGACCCGCGTTGCCGAGCAGCGAGCCCACGTCGTGCAGGGGAGTGCCGACGACGAACACCGTGGCGACGACGAGCCCCGCCGCTGCGACGAGCAGCAGGATCCGGCCCGCGCGGCCCGCCCGCCGCAGCCGGCCGCCCGGGAGCCCGACGGCGACCAGGGTGCAGGCCGCCGCGAGCAGCAGGAACATCGCGCCGAGGACCCACCCCTGAGAGCCCAGGGCGTACTGGCTCACGACGCTCCAGCCCGGATCCAGGCCCGGCTGCACGACGTGCAGCGCGGCCAGGCACACTGCGGCGCCGATGGCGCAGCCGGTCGCGACGTCGAGGAGAGCGCCGGAGCCGGCGCGGGGGAGCGTGAGCGTCGTCACGCCTCCGCGCTCCTCGAGACGGCGAGGTAGGCCTCGATCCGCGCCAGTGCGCCCTGCCAGACCTCGCCGACGAAGAAGTCGCGCACCTCGGGCACCGGGAAGCCGGACTGCTCGATGGTCATCAGGGTGGCGTCGTCGCCGGAGCGGTCGAAGGTGATGTCGATCCGCGTGGTCATCGTCATCCCGTCGGGGGTGCTGCCGGTCGACTCCGTCACCAGCCGGTGCGGGCGGTCGACGACGAGGAATGTCTGCACCTCGCGGAACAGGCTGTCCTCATCCGGCCCCCACACCGCCGTCTGTGTGCCTCCGACGCGGAGGTCGACGTCGATCTCCACGATCCCGGGGCGTTCGTCGAGGATCGAGAACCAGGACTTCTGCTTCTCACCGTCGGTGTAGGCGTCGAACACCACGTCGGGCGACGCCGGGAGGAGGCGCTCGATGCGCAGGGTCAGGGGAGTGGTGGTGTCGGTCATGGGTTCTATCCTTTCTGAGGGGTGGAGCCTTTCTGGAGGGTGAGGAAGGCGTCGAGGCCGTCGAGGCGACGCGCCCAGAGCCGCTGGTAGAGATCGATCCAGGCCATGGCCTCGTCGAGCCGTTCCGAGCCGAGCCTGCACTCACGGGTGCGGCCGACCTTCGTGGTCGAGACCAGGCCCGCGTCCTCGAGCACCCTGACGTGCTTGGCCATGCCGGTGACGGTGATGCCGGCGGGCTGAGCGAGCTCGCTGACGGTCGCGGGCCCGTCGCCGAGTCGGGCGAGCACCTCGCGGCGCGTGCTGTCGGACAGGGCGGCGAAGGTGCGATCGAGGGCGTCATGCTGAACCATGTGGTTCATAATACGACAGTGAACCACATGGTGCAATGATTGATCTAGCACGTGTCCGTGGCTGACGGATAGCGTTGCGGGCACAGTCACCGACTCCAGGAGGTCCACTATGAAACCCGCATACATCTTCGTCCCGACCAGTGATCTCGCGGCGCTTGCGACCTTCTACGCGGAGACCCTTCACCTCGAGGAGGCCTGGCGCGAGGGGGACGACACGATCGCGTTCTCACTGCCGGACAGCGAGGTGCAGCTGATGGTGTCGTCATCGCCGGGCGAGCAGGGGCCGATGTACGAGGTCGACTCGGTGTCGGACTGGATGACCGCGCACAACGACCTCTCGATCGTTGTGCCGCTGGAGGAGGTCCCGGGCGGTGCCGTCGTCGGCTACAGCGACCCGGCGGGGAATGCCTTCTACGTGTTCGACCAGGCGGAATGAGGGCGATTTCGGTACTACTTGACATAATGTGCATTATCAGCGCGTGGGTATAGCCCGTGAAAGGCGACCGATTCGCAGCGGTATTCGTAGGGTGGATGGACAAACGCTCACGAATCGTTCCGAAAGGACGGCAGCACACGATGAAGAACCGTTCGATCCTGACACCGGCGCTCGGCGCCGTCGCCGTACTGATCGCCTGCACGGCGTGCACATCGAACGACCCGTCCGCGACACCGACACCGACGGCCACAACGACGGCGCCACCGGCGCCGAGCAGCACGCCGACCGCGGAGCCCCTCGACCTGGCCGACCCGTCGTCCTGGACGATCGACTTCTCCGGTGTCGGACCGCTCACCCGCGGCGGCTCCATAGCGGCCGAGCGCGCGAGCATGACCGCGTTCGTCGACGACAGCAATCCGGAAGTCTGTGCAATCGTCACATTCGATGGCATCGACGAGGACGTGCCGGACATCTCCTCCGTGTCCGCGGCGGATCCGGACATCAGCACAGACCTGCTCCTCAGCGGCGAGAACACGCCGGACCTCTTCGCCGCCGGATCCCCGACGACGGAGGCCGGTATCGGGATCGGTTCGACCGAGGCCGCGCTGAACGCCGCGTACCCCGCACTCCAGGCGCAGCCCGGGCCCGGCGCCGACTCCGTGCACTACACGCTGACGGACGGCACCGGCTACATCCACTTCACGGTGTATCCGACGAAGCTCGTCCAGAGCATCGCCGTCAGCGCGTCGCCGACCATCCCCTACGAGTACTGCGGCTAGCGGCCCTGCTCCCCCGGCGCGTGCCTAGGGCTGGGCGGAGAGGAACTTCTCCAGGGCCTCGACGACCAGGGCGTGGTCGTCGCGCTGCGGGAGACCGGAGACCGTGACGGTGCCGACCAGGCCGACGCCCTCGACGACGACCGGGAAGCTGCCGCCGTGCGCTGCGTAGAGCGCCAGCGGCAGGTCGAATGTGGCGTTGAAGGCCTCGCCCTGGCGCAGCCCGACCAGCAGCGAGCTCGCGGCGAAGCGGCGCACCACGCGGGTCTTGCGGGCGATCCACTCGTCGTTGTCCGCGGTGGAGCCGTCGAGCGCGATGTGCACGAGCTGCTGCTCGCCCCGCGTTATGTCGACGGTGATGCCGAGCGAGCGCTCCGTGGCCAGCCGCACGATCAGCAGTCCGAGGCGCAGCGCGTCCTCGTTGGTGAAGGTGGTGAAGCGCAGCCGGGCCTCCTGGGCCTCGAGCTCGGTGATCAGTGCGGCATTGTCGGTCACGGTCGCTCCCACGTCGGTAGGTTGTCGCGCACGAGCTCGACGAGCTGTGCGGGTTCGTAGGGCTCGCTGGTCGACGACAGCTCGGCGAGGCTCCACCAGCGGTGCGCGTAGACCTCGACCTTCTCGTCCTCGGTCCAGTTCTCCTGCGAGGGCTCGAAACGGTCGACCGTCGCCGTGTAGAACTCGGCGTGCCCGGTGTCGTGGTCGGCGGAGTCCCAGGCGACGTCGAAGTCGTGCGCGTACACCGGCTCCCCCAGCGGCACGCCGACCAGGCCGGTCTCCTCGAAGAGCTCCCGGTACGCGGCCGTCTCGTGGTCCTCGCCGGGATCCACTCCCCCGCCCGGCGTGAGCCAGCGGGCGCTCCCGCTGCTGTCCGGAGCCTTCGTCAGGAACAGCAGCACGCTGCCCTCGCGGTCGTAGAGCACGACCCGCGAGGTCAGTCGGTGGTGGTGGAGGTTAGGCACGGAAGTCGCTCACGTCGCCGACGTAGCGCGTGTGGTCCTCGGGAACGGGCTCGACGGCGGCGAGGGCGACCTCGGCCGCGAACTCGCTCACGTTGTACAGGCGGCCGGCGGCCTCCTTGCGGATGCCGAGGGCTCCGGGGTTGGCGCGCTCGAGCAGGGTGGCCGTGACGGTCCCCTCGATCATGTCGCCGGAGACGACAACGAACTCGATGCCGCGCTCGGCCAGCGTCGGGATGAGCGCGCGCAGGGCGTCCTCGCCCGCACGCTTGCTCAGCGCGACGGGGATGTACTCGGGCATCGTCTCCACCGTCTTGATGAAGTGCGCCTGGTGGCTGGTGACGAAGACGACGCGTGCGCCGTCCGCCAGCAGCGGCAGGGCCGCGGTCAGCAGCTCCACCTGCGCGTCGCGGTTGAGCTGCATGGCGTAGTCGGCGGCCATGCCGCTCTCCATGCCGCCCGAGGCGTTCATCACGAGGATGTCGAGCCCGCCGAGCTCGGAGGCGACCGTGGCGAAGAGTGCGTCGCGCGAGGCCGCGTCGGTGAGGTCGGCGCCGACGGCGACAGCCGATCCGCCCTTCGCCTCGATGGCGGCGACGAGCTTGAGGGCGCGCGCCTCCTTGTTGCGGTAGTTGACGATCACACGGGCGCCCGCCTCGGCGAAGTAGGAGACGGTGTCTGCCCCGATGCCTCTCGACGAACCGGTAACAAGGGCGCGGGTGCCGGTCAGAGATCCGGGCTTCAGTGGGTTGCTCACAGCAGACGAGACTACCAATAGCCCGCTCCGACGGATGCCCGTGCTAGGTTCGGGAAAGGTAGACGACACGCGAGAGGTGCCGACAGATGCTGGTGGAATTCCTGAGCGACTACGCCTGGGTCGTGTGGGTCTCCCTGATCCTCATCTTCCTGATCATCGAGGTCTTCACCCTCGACTTCACCTTCCTGATGATCGCCATCGGCAGCATCGCGGGACTGGCGACCAGCTTCAGCCCGCTGGCCTTCTGGGTGCAGGTGGTGATCGTGGCCGTCGTGTCGGTGCTGCTCATCTTCGCCGTGCGTCCCCCGCTCATCCGCCGGCTGCATCGCGGCGAGGATCCGGCGCTCAGCAACGTCGCGGCCCTGCTCGGGCAGCCCGCGGTTGTCGTCACGGACTTCGTCGGGGGCAACGGCTACGTGAAGCTCTCCAACGGAGAGACCTGGACTGCGCGTCTCAGCGAGCCGGCCGCGGCATCCGCTCTCACTCTCGACACCGGCGACCGCGTGGTCGTCGTCACCATCGACGGGGCGACCGCCGTGGTCGCGCCGGATGAAAGGAAGCCACTGTGACCTCAGGCGAACTCATCGGCCAGATCGTACTGGTGGTCTTCCTGATCATCATCGCGATCTTCGTGCTGGTCGTGCTGTTCCGTTCCATTCGCATCATCCCGCAGGCCAACGCCGGCGTGGTCGAGCGGCTGGGCAAGTACCACAAGACGCTGATGCCGGGCCTGAACATCCTCGTGCCGTTCATCGACCGCCTGCGGCCGCTGATCGACATGCGCGAGCAGGTCGTCTCCTTCCCGCCGCAGCCGGTGATCACCGAGGACAACCTGGTGGTCTCCATCGACACCGTGGTGTTCTTCCAGGTGACCGACGCCCGCGCGGCCACCTACGAGATCGCCAACTACCTCGGCGCGGTCGAGCAGCTCACCACCACCACGCTGCGCAACGTGGTCGGCAGCCTCAACCTCGAGGAGGCGCTGACCAGCCGCGACAACATCAACAGCCAGCTGCGAGTGGTGCTCGACGAGTCCACCGGCAAGTGGGGCGTGCGCGTCGGACGTGTGGAGCTCAAGGCCATCGACCCTCCCGTGTCGATCCAGGACTCGATGGAGAAGCAGATGCGCGCCGAGCGCGACCGCCGCGCGCAGATCCTCACCGCCGAGGGCACCAAGCAGGCGGCCATCCTCCAGGCCGAGGGCTCGCGCCAGGCGTCCATCCTCGAGGCGGAGGGCGAGGCCCAGGCTGCCGTGCTGCGCGCCAACGGCGAGGCGCAGGCCATCGGCACGGTGTTCGGTGCGATCCACGCCGGCGACCCCGACTCCAAGCTGCTCGCCTACCAGTACCTGCAGATGCTGCCGAAGATCGCCGAGGGCGAGGCGAACAAGCTCTGGATCATCCCGACCGAGCTCACCGAGGCCCTCAAGGGCATCACGGCGGGCTTCATGTCGGGCCGCGGCGGCACCCCGCCGGCACCGCCCACGCGCTGAGCGCCCGACCGAGACGCAGAGCCGACACCATCCCACGCTTCCTCACGCCCGCTCCTCCCCGAGTGCTCGCCCACCGCGGGCTCGCGCTCGACGCGCCGGAGAACACGCTGCTCGCCTTCGCGGCGGCCGTCGGCATCGGCATCACCCACATCGAGACCGACGTGCACGCCTCGCGCGACGGTGTGGCCGTGATCAGCCACGACCCGCAGCTCGACCGCGTCGCCGGGATCGCGGGCCGCGTCGACGCGCTGCCGATGTCCCAGCTGCGCAGGGTCGACCTCGGGCGCGCGCAGGGCTTCGTCTCGCTCGCCGAGGCACTCGACGTGTTCCCCGAGACGCGGTTCAACATCGACATCAAATCAGCGGATGCCGTGGCCGGCACGGTCGCCGCCGTCCGGGCCGCGAAGGCGGTCGACCGGGTGCTCGTCACCTCCTTCAGCGAGGCACGCCGCCGCGCGGCGGTGCGCCAGCTCCCCGGAGTCGCCACCTCGGCGTCGTCCAGCGTCTTCGCCGCGGCCCTCGCCGCGGGCAAGGCCGGAGCCACTCCCCTGCTGCGTCGCATCCTGCGCGGGGTCGACGCCGTGCAGGTGCCGGAGAGCTATTCCGGCGTGTCGATCACCACCGGCAGCATGATCTCCCGGCTGCACTCCGCTAAGGTCGAGGTGCACGTCTGGACCGTCAACGACGCTCCGGCCATGCACCGTCTCCTCGATCTCGGGGTCGACGGCATCGTCACGGATCGCGCCGATATCGCACTCGGCGTCCTGGCCGCTCGAGCGCTCTAGCGCCGTGCGGCGGCGTTCGCGCCGAATCGGTCAAGCTGGGACTGTACTGTGAATGCCCCCCGTTCAGGGTGCTTTCGGAAGCAATCGTCCAGCTTGGCGGTTTATAAATTCGTATGTATCGCGAGTGACGACTTTTTCGCGAGTGAAGTTTTTCAATAAGGAGGCCACACAATGGCAGACCGTAGTTTGCGCGGCATGAGGCTCGGCACCCAGAGCCTGCAGAGCGAAGTTGGCGTGGAGTTCTCTCCCCGCAAGAAGAGCGTGTACCGCACCGCCGACGGGGAGACCTTCGAGATGGTGTTCGCGGCTGACGCCGAGGTGCCCGGTGTGTGGGAGTCCGCCAAGAGCGGCCTCGAGGGTGTACTGCTCGACGACGACGGCGTTGCCGTCGTCTCCGAGGCTGTCGAGACGAAGATCCCGCGCAGCCACTGGGACATGCTCCTCGAGCGCCGTACCCGTCCGGAACTCGAAGAGCTGCTCCAGGAGCGCCTCGACTTCCTGCGCGCGCGTCGTGGACAGCAGAAGATCGGCGCGTAGCCGACACTCGATCGCGAAGAAGGCCAGCCCTCGGGCTGGCCTTTTTCATGTCCAGGCCCGGTGGCTAGACCCGCGGGGTCGCGGCCCTGGGCCGCAGCCATTCTCCGACGCCCCAGCCGGTCACCCGCAGGAGCGCCTCGAGAACGATCGCCCTGCCCATCTTCGACCGGCCGTTCGCGCGTTCGACGAAGGTGATCGGGTGCTCGACCACGACCCGACCCGCCCGCTCGATCCGCCATGCCATCTCCACCTGGAAGCAGTACCCCTGCGAGGAGATCGACTCCGCGTGCAGGCCGACGAGGGCGGAGATCCGGAACACCCGGAAACCGGCGGTGATGTCGCGGATCCGCGACCGCAGGGCGACGCGCGCGTAGACGTTTCCGCCGCGCGAGATGGCCTGCCGCAGCCAGGGCCAGTTGCTCACCGATCCACCGGGAACCCAGCGCGACCCGATCACCAGCTCGGCCCCGTCGCGGGCGAGCGCGATCATCGCGACGAGCTCCTCGGGATCGTGCGATCCGTCGGCATCGATCTGCACGACGAAGTCGTAGCCGCGCTCCCTGGCGACCGTGAACCCGGCCAGGTAGGCGCGCCCGAGGCCGTCCTTCGCGGGGCGGTGCAGCACGGTCACCGCGGCGTCGGCCGCGGCGATGCTGTCGGCGAGGCGTCCCGTGGTGTCCGGGCTGGCGTCGTCGATGATCAGCACGTCGGCGTCGGGCACGGCGCGGCGCAGCCGGTCGAGCAGCACGGGCAGGCTCTCGAACTCGTTGTACGTCGGCACGATCACCAGCACGTCAGACACGCGACCTCGACCGGGGTGCGCGGGTGGCGGCGGCCGCGACGAGCAGGCCGAGCACCCCGATGCCGCTGACCAGCCATTCGATCTGGCGCCCGAGCAGCACGGCGGGGGTGGTCGTGCTGCTCAGCGGCACGTCGTTCAGCATGGCTCCCGCGGTGTAGGTGGGCAGCCGGTCGACGGTGGAGCCGTCGGGGGCGATGACGGCGCTGGTGCCCACCGTGGAGATGTTCACCACGCTGCGGCCGAGCTCGATGGCGCGGATGCGGGCGATCGCGAGCTGCTGCACGCTCTCGTCGGTGCGCCCGAAGTCGGCGTTGTTCGACTGGGCGAAGATGATCTGCGCGCCCTCGTCGACCGAGTCGGTGAGGATCTGGTCGTCGACGATGTCGAAGCAGATGTTGATGCCTGCGACCACCCCGTCGATGTCGAAGACCGTGTCCGTGGTGCCCGGGGTGTACTCGCGGCCGATCAGGTCGATCAGGTCCGGCGCGAAGGGGCGCCAGAACGCGCGGTCGGGCACGTACTCGCCGAAGGGCACCGGGTGCTTCTTGTCGTAGTAGTCCGTGTCGCCGTTCTCGGCGTCCCAGAGCACCGAGGTGTTGTAGTAGGTCTCCACGCCCTCGTCGTCGACGCGGGTGGTGATGACCCCGGCCACCAGGGGTGCGTCGAAGTCCTCGCTGACCGCGTCGAAGACCTGCGCGGTGCGCGGGTTGTCGTAGGGGCTGCTGTCGCTCCCGCCCTCCGGCCAGACCACCACGTCCGCCTTCTCCCCCGCCCGGATCAGCGGGTAGGTGGCGTCGACCTGGCTCTGCAGCACGCTCCCCGGCTCCCCGCGGTCGAAGTAGCCGGCCTTGCCGTTGCCCTGCACCGCGGCGACGCGCATCGTGCCGTCGACGGCGACCGGGAAGGCGGGGATGGCGAGGATCACGGCGGCGAGGCCCACCGCGACGGTCGCGCGCACGAGACGGTCGGCCTTCTGCAGCACGACAGCCTCGACGCCGACGGCCACGAGGAAGACCATGACGAAGCCGACACCCGAGATTCCGAACCAGCCGAACAGGCCGGCGAAGGGGCTCTCCGACTGGGAGAGGGCCACCCGGCCCCAGGCGAAGCCGCCGTAGGGCCAGACGCTGGCGATCGCCTCGCGCGCGGTCCAGAGCCCCGCGACGACGAGCGGCAGGAAGAGCAGGCGTCCGTAGATGCCCCGCCACACCCGGGGCAGCCAGCGGTAGGCGAGGGCGATCGCGATCGCCCCGACGCCGAAGAACAGCGACTCGAGGAACGACAGCGCGAGCATCGGTACCAGGCCGAGGAACTCGGACGCCCACTGGATGTGGAAGAGGTAGAACGACATGCCGCCGACGAAGCCGACGAGGAAGGCGGAGCCGGCCCGCCTGCCGCGGAAGGCCCAGAGCATCATCGCGATGCCGACGAAGGTCAGCGGCCACCAGTCGCGGTCGGGGAAGCCGGCGTCCATGATCGGCCCGGCGGCGAGCACGAGGAGGATCGCCGCCCACAGGGGCAGCGCGGGTCGGACGGGTGGATGCACGTCGAGAGCCTAGGCGACGGAGCTGTACGCCACGATGCCGCGGCGGATCGAGTCGAGCGCCTTGCGCGCGGTCGCCCCCACCGGGGAGTCGGCCACGACCGAGAGCTGGTCGAGCAGGTCGATGGTCTGCTTGGTCCAGCGCACGAAGTCCCCGGCTGCGAGGTCGGCCTCGACCAGCACCGCGTCCAGGCGTCCGCCCTTCGCCCAGTGGTACATGGCCATGCACAGGCCGGTGGCGAGCGGGTTGCTGCCGGGCAGTCGCCGGTCGCGCTCGAGGTCGTCGAGGTTGCTCCACAGGTCGCCGGTGGCGTCGAAGGCCGCGCGGAAGCTGCCGTGCGGAAGGTTGCGCTCGTCGGCCTGCCCCTCGTCGCGTCGCGGCTCGTAGATGAGCGCGGCGGCCATCGCCGCGAGCGACGGCGCATCGAGCGAGTTCCAGACGCCCTGCCGCAACGACTCGGCGATGAGCAGATCCCGTTCCCCGTAGATGCGGCGCAGCATCCGCCCCGATGGAGCGAGCACGACCTTGCCGTTCGCGTCGGACTCGAGGTAGCCCAGTGTGGTGAGCACGTCGGTGACCCGGTCGAAGACCTTGGCGACCGCGCCCGTGCGGGTGCGGATCTCCGCGGTGATCTGGTCGGTCTGCTTCTTCAGCTTCCAGTAGCGCTCCGCCCAGCGGGCGTGGCTCTCGCGGTCGGGGCAGAGGTGGCAGGGATGCAGCTTGAGGCGCTTGCGCAGCGCGTTGAGCTGGTTCTGGCGCTTCTCCCGCTCGCCGCGGCTGGAGTACTCGGATCGTCCGGCGCCCTTCCGCTCCAGGTCGCTCAGTTCGCGACGGATCGACGAGTACTCGGCGAAGTCGCCGAGGTGGCAGGTCATCGACTTCCTGTAGCCGTCGAGCGACTCCTGCTGCGTGCGCACCTTCTGGGCGAGGTCGACCACGGCCCGGTCGGCCTGGAACTGCGCGAAGCTCGACTCGAGGATCTCGCGGGTGCGGTGCCTGCCGAACTGGTCGATCAGGTTGACGGCCATGTTGTAGGTGGGTTTGAAGCTGGAATTGAGCGGATAGGTGCGCCGGCTCGCGAGGGACGCGACCGCCTGCGGGTCCAGGCCGTCGGCCCACTGGATCACGGAGTGGCCCTCGACGTCGATGCCCCGGCGTCCGGCCCGCCCGGTGAGCTGGGTGAACTCGCCCGAGGTGATCGGCACGCGGGCCTCGCCGTTGAACTTCTCGAGCTTCTCCAGCACCACCGTGCGGGCGGGCATGTTGATGCCGAGCGCGAGGGTCTCGGTGGCGAAGACGACCTTCACGAGCTTCTTGCGGAAGAGCTCCTCGACGACCTCCTTGAACGCCGGCAGCATGCCGGCGTGGTGGGCGGCGACCCCGCGCTCGAGGCCGTCGAGCCACTCGAAGTAGCCGAGCACCCCCAGATCCTCGTCGAGCAGGGTGCGGCAGCGCTCCTCCACGATCGCGCGGATCTCCTCGCGCTCGTGCTTCTGGGTGAGCCGCACGCCGGCGCGCAGCACCTGCTGCACCGCGGCGTCGCAGCCGACCCGGCTGAAGACGAAGAAGATGGCGGGCAGGAGGTTGTGCGCGTCGAGCAGCTCGACGAGCGCGGGGCGGTCGGTGCGGGCGCCGCCCCCTCCCCCGCCGAAGCCGTTGCCCTGCTGCTTGTTCGGGCGTCCGCCGCGGCCCTCGTGGCGCTTGCCGCCGTCGACGCCGCGCCCGCCCTGGGGCGAGCGCGGGCCGCCGTGGGAGAGGCGCACGAGCTCGGGGTTGACCCGCGTTGTGCTGAGCCCTGCGACCGGGGCCGCCTGGGCCTTCGGTCCGCGGGCGCGCTTGTCGATGCCGCGGCGGTCGCCGTAGGCGACGGGGGCCACGGCCACCGGCTCGGCGGTCGTGGTGACGATCGCGGGCATGCGGGAGCGGGCCTCGTTCGGTCCGCCGGCCGCGTCGAAGAGGTCGAGGAGCTTGCCGCGTACGAGCACGTGCTGTTCGAGCGGCACGGGGCGCTCCTCGGAGACGATCACCTCGGTGTCGCCGCGCACGGCCTGCAGCCAGTCGCCGAACTCCTCCGCGTTCGACACGGTGGCGCTGAGCGAGACCATCCGCACGGCCCGGGGCAGGTGGATGATGACCTCCTCCCAGACGGCGCCGCGGAACTTGTCGGCGAGGAAGTGCACCTCGTCCATCACCACGTAGGAGAGGTTGGTGAGCAGGTCGGAGTCGGCGTAGAGCATGTTGCGCAGCACCTCGGTGGTCATCACCACGATGCGGGCCTGCGAGTTGACGTTGGTGTCGCCGGTGAGCAGCCCGACGGAGTCGGCACCGTACTCGGCCACGAGCTCCTGGAACTTCTGGTTCGAGAGCGCCTTCATCGGCGCGGTGTAGAAGACCTTGGCCTGGCTCTCCTGCATGGCCTTGAAGATCGCGAACTCCGCGATGATCGTCTTGCCCGCGCCGGTCGGCGCGGCCACCAGCACGCTCTTGCCCTGCTCGACGAGGGCGCAGGCCTCGCGCTGGAAGGGGTCGAGGTCGATGGCCAGTTTGGCGGTGAAGGCGTCGAGGATCGGCAGGTGGCGCTTGGCCTTGGCCTGTGCGAAGCGCTCGGACGGGCTCAGTTCTTGCGTCATGCGATCAGTCCGCCGGTGTCCGTCTCATAGGAAGCGATGCGTCGGGCGACGCGTCGGTCGTGCAGCCACGCGATTCCGGCCGCGGCGTAGTACAGGGCGACCATCGGCACGGCGAGCATGAACATCGCGAGGATGTCGGCAGCGGGCGTGGCGAGGGCGGTGAAGATCACGATCAGCAGGATGGCGACGCGCCAGCCCTTGAGGATCGCCGAGGCCGAGAGGATCCCGACGAAGTTGAACAGCACGAGGAACACGGGGAGCACGAAAGCGATGCCGAGTGCCAGCGTCAGCTTGATGAAGAAGTCGAGGAAGTAGCGGGCCGTCAACAGCGTGGAGAAGTCGTCCGGCGCGAAGCTGAGCAGCAGGGTCACCGTGCGCGGGAAGATGTACCAGGCGAGGGTGGCCCCGGCCAGGAACAGCGGGATGGCGCTGCCGACGAAGGCGAGCACGTAGCGGCGCTCCTTGCGCAGCAGCGCCGGCACCACGAAGGCCCAGATCTGGTAGAGCCACACCGGGCTCGTACCGACGATCCCGATCAGGAACGCGATCTGCACGTTGGTGTCGAAGGCCTCGGTGATGCCCGTGTAGTTGATCGAGGCGTTCTGGGTCTTGCCGAGTGCCATGATCGGGACACTGAGGGCGTCCCAGACCCGCTCGGCGATGATGAAGCCGCCGATCGCGCCCAGGAAGATCGCGAGCCCGCTGATGATGAGCCGCTTGCGCAGCTCGATGAGATGCGCGCCGAGCGACATCCGCCGCTCGTCGATTCGCGGCTTGCGCTTCGGCTTGTCGCCTGCCACGAACCCTAGGGCTTAGCGGCGGTGTCGCCGGTGTCGGTCGGCTTGACGGTGCTCGTCGGCTCCCCGGTGTACGCGGCGCCGGCGCTCGGACGGTCGGCGGTCGGCGGTACGGTGGGCGCCTCGGACTCCGTGTCCTTCGCCTTGATCTCGTTCTTGAAGATCCGCATCGACTGGCCCATGCTGCGCGCCAGGGCGGGGAGCTTTGGGGCGCCGAACAGGAGCACGACGATGATGAGGATGACCCACCAGTGCGCGCCCAGATTAGCCATGCTCATGTGGTCACTCCCTCGAGTTGTGGTGTCTTGTTGTGAAGACGTGCGGAGCGATATCCGCTGTTGTGATTATTTTAGCTCTTCGGATGCGGGCCTGCCTGCGAGCCTGCTTGATGGACCGCCTGCGCTCCATCCGCTCGGAGAACTCGCTGCGCACCACCTCGGATCCGCGGAGGACCGCGTTGATCGTCGCCGCGCCCTTCTCGTCGGCCGCCGGCTCGAGCAGCGACAGTTTCTCGGTCAGTGCGAAGAAGCTGTCGAGCAGGGCGAAGAAGCGGCGGATGTGCCGCCACGCGAAGAAGGCGACGAGGCCGAGCAGGGCCAGTACCAGCCCGGTCCAGATGAGCAGCCAGCCCCACCAGGCGATCACGAGCCGTCCTCCTCGTAGCGCGCGGCGCCGGCGGCGGCCCACTCGGCGACGACCCGCCTGGCCTCCGGCGGGTCGACCACGGTGGCGACGCCCGGCATGCTCGCCATCAGGCGCTTCAGCCCGTGGTAGTGCGAGACGCGGAGGGTGGTGCGGACGCGGCCGTCCACCTCGGTGCGCTCCGCGCCGTCGGGGATGTAGTCGGCGAGCAGTGCTGCCGCGGAGTTGGTGACGTCGACGACGACGACGAGGTCGTCGTCGGAATTCTCGAACAGCGAGTCGGGCAGTGCGATGTCGGCGGCGCGGTGGCTCACCGGCTCGGAGGTCACGCTCGGGTCGGCGATGCGGTCGAGCCGGAAGGTGCGCACGGCGCCGCGCAGGTGGTCCCAGCCGCGCAGGTACCAGTCGGCGTCCATGGACTCCACCCGCAGCGGGTCGAGCCTGCGCCGCTCCCGCACCCCGCGTGCGCCGAGGTAGTCGAACTCGAGCTGGACGCCTTCCGCCACCGACTGGCGGATGAGGGCCAGGGTGGTGTCGGACTCGTTGCCCTCCACCGCCAGCGGGCTCGGGCTCGCGGAGGCGCCGCGGGAGAGCTTGGTCATCAACGACGCGACCGCCGAGCGGTCGGCGTTCTCCGGGAGGGCGGACAGGTACTGCAGGCCGGCGATGAGGGCTGCCGCCTCGCGGGCGGAGAAGCGCGGCGAGTCGTCGAGGGCGACCTGGTTGGTGAGCACGATCTGGTCGTTCACCTCGAAGTCGTTCCAGGCGATGTCGAAGAGGTCCTCGTACTGGTAGCTGTTGGTCTGGCCAGGCACACCCGATACGGCGATGAGGCGCACGGCGTCGCGGATCTGCTCGGCGCCGACACCGAAGTGCTCGGCGGTCTCGGTCACGCTGACCCGCTCGCGCTCGATCAGGAACGGCACCAGCGAGAGCAGGAAGGTGAGCTTCTCCCCCGCCGCCATCGGCTTGGGCTTGGCCGGGCGTTTGGGGGAAGGGGTGCGGCTAGGGTTCGGCATGGTCGGCAACCGTCCGGGTCAGGCGCTCGCGCACGGCGGAGCGCAGTTCGGGCGGGGACACGACGAGCACCTCCGGACCGAAGCCCGCGAGCTCGTCGGCGAAGATGTTGACGTCGGAGTAGTGCAGGCGCAGGCTTTGCCCCTCCTCCGGCTCGACGATCGTGCCGCGCCGCTTGTGCAGGCGGGTGGCGGCGTCGGAGCCCGGCTGCACCTCGACGACCGCGGTGTGCGCGTTCCACACCTCGTCGAGCTCGGCGAGGGCCTTGGCCGACTCGTCGTCCGTCGACGGCTCGAAGGTCGTCCCCGTGGTGGTCACCGGGCTCACGATGCGCCGCAGCAGGAAGGTCTTGCGGATGCCCGTGCCCGACTCCTCGGCGGCGAGGTGCCAGCGCCCCTGGTGCTGCACGAGCGCGAGCGGGGCGACCGTGCGCACCCGCGGCTCCGCCTCCCCCGGTTTCAGATACGAGAAGCGCACGAAGGCGTTGCGGCCGAGGGCGGAGTTCAGCGGTGCGAAGGCGGCCTCGCGCACGCGGAGCCGGGGCGCGTAGCCGAGGACAGGCTCGTCAGCGGTGACGCCGAGCGAGCGGAGCTTGAGCAGTGCGCGGCGCGACTCGGTGGACAGCGATCCCTCGCGCCAGACCATGGCGGCGAGGTTCAGCAGCGTGGTCTCCTCGGCGGAGAAGCTGATGTCGAGGGGCAGTTCGTAGCTGCCGCGCGGGATGCGGTAGCGCAGGTTCTGGTTGTTGCCCGGGTCGTCGCTGGCCTGCACCGTCTCCAACGGCACACCCAGCTCGCGGATGTCGTCCTTGTCGCGCTCGAACTTGCGCTCGAGGTTGGCGTTGTCGCCGCTGCGGGTGAACAGCTGCCGGTAGCCCTGCACGCTGGAGAGGATCTCGGTCTTGGTCAGACCGTTCTCGGACGCCAGCAGCGCGAGGACCAGACTGAAGAGCCTCTCCTCCACAGGGATCTTGGCTGAGCTTTCGAACGACACGAGACGATCCTATGTTGAGGACACCCGGCCAGTGTCGATGGTGGTGGTCTTCTGCGGGCGTCGGTGTGCCGCAGTTGCTAGTTGCCTTGGAGGCCCAGCACGTCGACGACGTAGACGAGCGTGTCGTCGGAGGTGACGTCGGCGGGGAGCGTGGCGCTGGCGCCGTAGCCGAAGCCGGGAGGAGCGACCACGAGCAGCTGGCTGCCCACCTTCGCGCCGATCAGCGCGTCGGCGAGGGCCGGGACGACGCCCGCGCCGGAGCCCGAGTCGTCGGCGACCGCCGGGAAGGTGACGGGCGAGCCGTCGGCCCAGCTGGAGGCGAAGGGCTGCTCACCGGTCCAGGTGATGGCGGTGTAGTGCACGACCACGCCGTCGCCCTCCTTCACGGTGGCGCCGTCGCCCTGCTTGAGGGTGGCGGTGCGGGTCTCGTCGGGGGCGTCTGTCTTCGGCACCACGATGCCGGGCTGGCCGTTCGGCGCGAGCACGACGGCGGGCAGGCCGTTCACGGGCAGCTGGGTGACGCCGTCGGCCTTGCCGAGGTATCCGGCGGCGATGTCGACGACGAGCACGACGGTGTCGTCGTCGCCCAGGCCCTCGTCATCGGTTCCGGCGCCGAAGGCGTCGGCGACGGTCATCGTCGCCGCGACGCGGGAGCCGACGGTGGCGCACTCGATCAGAGCGCCGAAGGGACCGGCGGCTTCGGAGGTCTCGCCTGCCGTGCGACGGATCAGGTCGCCGGGCTCGAGCCCGACGTCGATGACCTCGCCGGTGGTGGCGTTCGCGACCGTGACGTGCAGGTCGGCGACCTGGCCGGGGTAGATGGTGCGCCCGTCGCCGACGGAGACGGTGGAGATCTCGGTGCCCCTGGTGATCAGCGGGGTCGGGAAGTCGACGTTCAGCGCCGTGCCGGCCTCGCCGGTGGCGGTGATCAGCGACGACGCGTCGCCGGAGGCCGCATCCGGGGTGCAGGATCCTGACGGAGCGCTGGAGGTTGCGCAGGCGGACAGGGAGACGACCAGTCCGGCGGTGATAACTGCCGCGGTGAGAGTGCGCACAAATCCTCTTTCTTGGGTGCCCGGGTACCGGATGATCTTACCCTTGTCGTTACTGGTCGGATGCCTGCTCGGCGGACACCGCGGCATCCGCTACCGCCTGCGCGTGCCGTGCGGTCTTGCGCAGGCGCTTGTCGCTGGTGGAGCGCTCGCCCAGCGATCCGGGGGTCCAGGCCTCGACGTCCTCGTCGCTGAAGTCGGACTTCGACGCGCGGCGCTTGAGCTCGGGGAGGATCGTTCCCGGGGCGAGTCGGCGGGCGGTGAGGAGGAAGCCGGTGTGGCCGATCATGCGGTGGTCGGGGCGCACCGCGAGGCCCTCCACGTGCCAGCCGCGGATCATCGTCTCGTTCGACTCCGGGTTGGTGAACTGCCCGGTGCGGCGCAGCGCCTCGGAGACGCGCGAGAGCTGGGTCACCGTGGCGATGTAGCAGATGATGACGCCGCCGGGGGTGAGCGCCTCCGCTGCGACGTCGAGGCACTCCCAGGGGGCGAGCATGTCGAGCACGATGCGGTCGACGGTACCCGGCTTCGCGACCTCGGGGAGTGTCTCCTGGAGGTCGCCGAGGGTGATGTCCCAGTTGGCGGGCTTGGCGCCGAGGAACGCGGTGACGTTGGCGGTGGCGACGTCGGAGAACTCCTCGCGGCGTTCGAAGGAGTGCAGGTGCCCCTCCGGTCCGATCGCGCGCAGCAGCCAGAGCGAGAGCGCGCCGGAGCCGACCCCGGCCTCCACCACGGTGGCTCCGGGGAAGATGTCGGCCTGCGCGAGGATCTGCGCGGCGTCCTTCGGGTAGATGATGGCGGCTCCCCGGGGCATCGACATCACGAAGTCGGTGAGCATGGGGCGCAGGGCCAGGTACTCCACCTCGTTGGTGGAGACGACGACGGAAGCGTCGGGCCGGCCGATCACCTCGTCGTGCTTGAGCACGCCGCGGTGGGTGTGGAACTCGCCGCCCACCTCGAGGGTGATGGTGTTCATGCGGCCCTTGGGCCCGGTGAGCTGGACGCGGTCGCCCGCTCGGAACGGTCCGCTCTGGCGGCGCAGGCCGCTGGTCTCGTTAGTCATTGCTGTTTCCTGCTTCGTGGTTTCTGCCGGCGCTGAACACGGCGGAGAGGTCGTGGGCCGTGCGGCCGGCGAGGGTGGGCCAGAGGGTGTGGGTGTCGCTCTCGGTCATCTCGACCATGTGCGGGATGCCGATGGCGACCGCGCCGGAGGCGACGGCCGAGGCCAGGCCGGGCAGCGAGTCCTCGAGCGCCACGCAGTCGGCGATCTGCACGCCGAGCAGCTCGGCGCCCAGGAGGTACGGGGCAGGGTGCGGCTTCGCGTGCTCCACGTCGTCGCCGGAGACGATCGCGTCGAACGCGGGGAAGTCGATGAGCGAGACGACGAGTTCGGCGAGGCTGCGCAGCGACATTGTGACGAGCGCCGTGGGAATGCCCGCCGCGCGCACGTCGGCGAGCAGTTCCATCGCTCCGGGGCGCCACGGGATCTCGACCCGGATCTGCTCCATCACGCTGGCGGTGAGCGACTGGATGATCTCGTCCTCGCCGAGCGCGACGCCGCGCGCCTGCAGCAGGCGGGCGGAGTGCCAGAGGCCCTGGCCGACGAGCTGGAGGGCGTCGTCGTGGGACCAGACGCCGCCGTAGGACTCGACGAGAAGGGTCTCGGCGCGCATCCAGTAGGGCTCGGTGTCGACGATCGTGCCGTCCATGTCCCAGAGAACAGCGGCGGGTTGCAGAGTAGTCACAACGGGCGAGTCTACCGACTGCGGCCGGGACGCGGGCCGCGCGCAGTACTGCGGCCGCCGCGCGAAGTTCTATCCTTGTCTGTACCGGGGCGCCCGGCCGGCCCCGAGCGAACGAAGGATCACCAGGTGACAGACAGCACAGGATTTGCGAGCGGTCGTCTCCTCGTCGTGGCGTTCGAGGGATGGAACGACGCGGGAGAGGCGGCCAGCGGTGCCGTGCGCACCCTGCAGGAGCAGCTCGAGCTCTCCCCCATCACGGAGGTCGACCCCGAGGACTACTTCGACTACCAGTTCAACCGGCCCACCATCGTCCTCGACGACGACGGCAGCCGGTCGATCACCTGGCCGGGGGTGGCGATGTACGGTCCGGCCGGCGCAGACGTCGCCACGGTCGCGGGATCGCAGCCCGCCCTCGGCGCCGACGCCGAGATCGACGTCACCGGCGACAACGGCGCGAACGTGTACCTGCTCATCGGCACCGAGCCGTCCCGCGGCTGGAAGACCTTCGTGGTCGAGGTGCTGGAGGCGATCGAGTCGAACGGCATCACCTCCATCGTGTTCCTCGGCGCGATGCTCGCCGATGTGCCGCACACCCGCCCGATCTCGGTCTTCACCAGCAGCGAGAACCCCGCGGTGCGCGAGGCCCTCTCCATCGAGCGCTCCTCCTACGAGGGCCCGGTCGGCATCCTGTCGGTGCTGTCCGACGCGGCAGAGAAGGCCGGCATCCCCACTCTCTCGATCTGGGCGTCCGTGCCGCACTACGTGCACAACGCGCCCAGCCCGAAGGCGACGCTCGCAATCATCGACAAGCTCGAGGAGATCATCGACGTGGTCATTCCCCGCGGCGACCTGGTCGACGAGGCGTCGGCCTGGGAGACCGGCATCGACGCCCTCGCCTCGGACGACGACGACATGACCAGCTACATCGAGCAGCTGGAGCAGGCGCGCGACACGGTCGACTCCCCGGAGGCGAGCGGCGAGGCGATCGCGCACGAGTTCGAGAAGTACCTGCGCCGGGAGGACGGCAAGCCCGACTCGGGCGGCAAGGCCGGCGGGAGCTAGACCCCCCCAGCCCCGAGCGGCCTGTGCGTCAGTCGGTCAGCGCATCGAGGCGCACGCCGAGCAGCGCGTCGATCGCGTCGACGTCGACGGGGCCCGCCGGGCTGCCGGAGGCCACGTGCCGGTCGACGGCGGCGAGGGCGCCCGGGGTGTCGAGGTCGTCGGCGAGGGCGGAGCGCAGCGCCTCGACGAGTGTCGCATCCGCCGATTCCCGACCGGTCGCATCCGCCGACTCGACGGCCGTCGCTGCCCACGCCTGCCAGGTGGCGAGGCGGCACTCGGCCGTGGTGAGCTCGCGGCGGCTGTACTCCCAGTCGGAGCGGTAGTGGTGCGCGAGCAGGGCCAGGCGGATGGCGCGGGGGTCGGTCCCCTCGGAGACCAGACGCGACACGAGCACGAGGTTGCCCAGGGACTTGCTCATCTTCTCTCCGTCGTAGCCGACCATGCCGGCGTGGGCGTAGAGGCCGGCGAGGGGGCGTCCGCTGAGCGCCGCCGCGTGCCCGGCACTGAACTCGTGGTGCGGGAAGACCAGGTCGCTCCCGCCGCCCTGCACGGTGATGGGTGTGCCGAGGTGGTGCTGCGCGATCACGGAGCACTCGATGTGCCAGCCGGGACGCCCGGTGCCGACCGCCGAGGGCCACGAGGGCTCGCCCGCGCGCTCGGCGAGCCAGAGCAGCGGATCGAGGGCGTCGCGCTTGCCGGGGCGCCCGGGGTCTCCCCCGCGCTCGGCGCTGAGCACCAGCATCGTCGCGCGGTCGAGCCGGCTCTCGTCGCCGAGGGTCCACACCGGGGTCGCCGCAGCGGCGTTGTCGAAGTAGACGTCGTCGTCGACGCGGTAGGCGAGACCGGCGTCGAGAAGCGCGGAGACGGCATCCGCCACCTCGGGGATCACGTCGGTGACGGCCACGTAGTGGTCGGGCGGCACAACGCGGAGGTCCTCCATGTCGCCACGGAAGAGCTCCACCTGCTGGGCGGCGAGCTCGCGCCAGTCAACGCCGGTGAGCGCCGCGCGCTCGAGGAGCGGGTCGTCGACGTCCGTCACGTTCTGGGCGTAGCGCACCTCGAAGCCGCCGTCGAGCCAGAAGCGCACGAGGGTGTCGTAGGCCAGATAGGTGTTGGCGTGGCCGAGATGGGTGGCGTCGTAGGGCGTGATGCCGCAGACGTACAGGCTGGCGGTATCGTCGGGCGTCGCCTCAGCGAGTCCCGCGCGAGCGGTGTCGAACAGGCGCGGCACGGGGGCGCGCCCCGGCAGGCGCGGGATGACGGGCCGGGTCCACGATCTCACCTCGGTAGCTTAGGCGAGTGCGTGGACCCGGACCGACCCGACGGCGCCTCAGTCGAGGCCGAGGTGTTCTCCTGACGCGGCGAACTCGTCGAGCTCGTCGTCGCTGAACGGCTGTGCCGATGCGATCAGACGCGGGGAGCGCACGTAGAGACGCGGCTCCCCGGCGATGCGGACGGTCAGCTCGCCGTCGTGGACTAGTTCTGCTGTCTGGTTAATCATTAAGGCCTCCTCTGATACTCACTGGTTTCGTAAGCCGAGGTCTGGGGCCTTGGACGTAACGGTACTCCGCAGTGCGCTGAATATGAACGGGGTGAACTGATTTTCTCGCTCAGAGCGAAATAGTTCGATTGACGACCATCTCGGCCACGTCGCGGAGGTTGAGGTTGTTGCCGCGCGCGTATTCCCGAAGCGTGCGGAAGGCCTGGTCCATGTCGACATTGCTGGTGTGGGCGACCACGCCCTTGGCCTGCTCGATGAGCACACGCGAGTCGAGGGCGTGCTGCAGCTGGCCGCGGGCCACGTCGGCCTCGCGCAGGGCGCGCTCCTGGAGGATCCCGATGGTGGCAACGTCGGCGAGACCCTGGGCCACAGCCATGTCCTCCGCGGTGAGCTCGCCGGTCTGGATGCGGAAGAGGTTGAGCGTGCCGATGACCTTGCCGCGTAGGCGAAGGGGCACGCCGTGCACCGAATGGAAGCCCTGCTCGACGGCGGCGTCGCGGAAGCCGGGCCAGCGGTCGCCGAGGTCGTCGACGTCGCTCACCGTGACGGCCGTGCCGGTGACGAAGCACTCCACGCACGGGCCGAACCCGGAGCTGAGCTGCATCATCTCCACCAGCATGCTGCGCTCACTCGTGGAGGCGACCACAGCGAGCTCGCCGTCGTTGTCGGCAAGCATGATCCCGGCGGCCGAGGCGTCGAGCAGATCGGCGCAGGTGTCGACGAGGGTCTGCAGCAGATCTACGACGTCGTAGTCCGCCACCAGTGTGTCTGCCAGGGTTACGAAGGCCGCTGTCAGCCGTCTCTCCCGCGTGTCGCTCGCCATGGGAAAAGTTTACTCCGACTCCGACGCTACGAAGTATCCGCTGCGAAGTTGAGTCGGCGCTCGACGACGTCGCCCGCGACCTCGGCGACGGTGCGTCCGCTGGCGAAGGCGTGGGCGCGCAGCAGCAGCGCGGCCTCCTCCGCGGAGATGTCGAGCTGCGCCAGCACCATCCCCGTGGCCTGGTGCACCTCCCGGCGGTTGAAGGTGCTCGGGCCTGGTGCGTCGTCGGTCGGCGTGTCGGAGAGGATGCGGCGCAGCACCTGCCAGGCGGCGACCGAGGCGAGTTCCGTGGCATCCGTCACCTCGTGCTCCTCAAGCGGCGCGCTGGTGGTCGAGTACAGGTCGACCGCACCGATGTCGAGGGAGCCGACGAAGAGCGGGAAGGCGAAGATGGCCTGCACCTCGGCGCCCCGCGAGTCGCCGCGCACGGCGTCGGTGAACATGGGCCACCGATGCGCGTCACCGCGCCCGAAATCGGGGCGCAGCACGGGGGTTCGTGCCGTCATCGCATCCCAGCAGGGCCCCTCGCCGAGATCGAACTGAAGCTCGTCGAGCCGTGCGGCTGTCGCGTCGCTCGAGCACATCGTGGACTGGCCGGAGACGCCGGCGAGAACGGAGATCGCGGCGCCGGTGACCGGCAGCACGGAGAGGAACGGCGAGCACAGGCTGCCGCGGCCCACGTGGGCCGAGAGCATCGCTCGGCGCGCCTGCCGGAACGCTTCCCGTCTCTGCATTGTCTCCACCCGCAATCGTGAGGTCGCGGGGTCAGGGCGAGTCGACGAACCTACTCAGGACTTCAGGCTACTCCCCTGCTAGGTGGCCTGCAGGATCCCGGTGCTCAGCAGCACGATCAGCACGATGCCGAGCAGCACCCGGTAGACCACGAAGGGCAGGAAGGAGTGCGTGGAGATGTACTTCATCAGGTACGCGATCACGACGTAGCCGACGACGAAGGCGATCGCGGTGGCGACGGCGGTCTCCGCGTAGCCGTAGGCGCCCTCGGGCTCGCCGAGGCTGTGCACCAGCTCGTACAGGCCGCTGCCGAACACGGCAGGGATCGCGAGCAGGAAGGAGAACCGCGCAGCGGTCGGGCGGCTGTAGCCGAGGGCGAGGCCGGCTGTGGTGGTGGCGCCCGAGCGGGAGACGCCCGGGACGAGCGCGAGCATCTGGGCGAAGCCGATCGCGATGCCGTGGCCGTAGCTGAGGTTCTCGAGCGGGCGGCTCTTCTTGCCGAGCCAGTCGGCGAGCCCGAGCACGATTCCGAAGGCGATCAGCACGATCGCGACCAGCCACAGCGAGCGGAAGGTGGAGCGGATGTACTCCTGTGCGAAGTAGCCCAGGAGCACGATGGGCACGGTGCCGATGATGATCAGCCAGCCGAGGCGCACGTCCGGGTCGTTCTTCGGGATCCCGCCGGCGCGGCCGCCCGATCCGAAGGACCGGAACCAGCGGCCGATGATGCGCGCGATGTCCTTGCGGAAGTAGATGATCACCGCGGCCTCGGTTCCGAGCTGCGTGATCGCCGTGAAGGTGGCGCCCGGGTCGGTCGCCGAGGGCAGGAACTCGCCGACAATGCGCAGGTGGGCGCTCGAGGAGATGGGGAGGAACTCGGTCAGGCCCTGGACCAGGCCGAGGATGATCGCCTCGATGAAGCTCATGGGTGTCCTGCCGTCGCAATCAGTAGGTGGAGAGGAGGTCCCCGAGGACCTGCCTGCCAAAGACTAGTGCGTCGAGCGGGACCCGCTCGTCCACGCCGTGGAACATGCCGGGGAAGTCGAGGCCGGCCGGCAGTTTGAGCGGTGCGAAGCCGTATCCGGTGATTCCGAGCAGGCTGAGCGCCTTGTTGTCGGTGCCCCCGCTGAGCAGGTACGGCAGCACGGGGACGCCCGGGTCGTGCGCCTGGAGCGAGGCGACCATGGCGTCGACGAGCGGGCCCTGGAAGGGGTTCTCCAGTCCGATGTCGCGGTGCATCACCTCGATCTCGATGTCGGGGCCGACCAGCTCCCGCACTTCGGCGAGAACCGCCTCCTCCTCGCCCGCGAGGGTGCGGATGTCGATGAGCGCCTCGGCCGAGTCGGGGATGACGTTGTGCTTGTAGCCGGCCTTGAGCAGTGTGGGGTTGGTGGTGGTGCGCAGGGTGCCCTGGATGAAACCGCCGGCGCTGCCGGTTGCCAGCACGATCTCCTCGGGGCCGACCCGCTGCGGGTCGACGTCCAGCAGGCGGGCCAGCTCGACCACCAGCTGCTGGGTGGTGTCGGTGAGGTGCACCGGCCACTCGCGGCGGCCGACTTTCACAACGGCCTCGGCCAGCTTGGTGACCGCGTTGTTGTGCATCACGCGGCTGCCGTGCGACGCGGTGCCCCGCGCGGTCAGCTTGATCCAGACCAGCGCCTTCTCACCGGTCTGCAGCAGGTAGGCGCGCTGGTCGTTGATCGTGACCGAGTAGCCGCCCACCTCGCTGATCGCCTCGGTGGCCCCGGCGAACAGCTCGGGGCGGGTGGTGACGAGGTGGTGCGATCCGCGCACTCCCCCGGCCTCCTCGTCGGCGAAGAATGCGATCACCAGGTCGCGCCTGGGCTGGCGTCCGGAGCCGAGGATGTCCTGCAGCGCCGTGACGATCATGGCGTCCATGTTCTTCATGTCGACGGCGCCGCGGCCCCAGAGCATGCCGTCCTTGATGACACCGCCGAAGGGGTCGACGCTCCAGTTGGCCGGGTCGGCCGGCACGACGTCGCTGTGTCCGTGGACGACGAGGGCGGGCAGGCTCGGGTCGGAGCCGGCGACCCGGGCGACGACGCTGGTGCGGCCGGGGTCGGAATCGACGTAGTGGGTCTTCAGGCCGAGATCCTCGAGAAGTGAGCCGAGATATTCGGCGGCATATTTTTCACCGTTGGAGACTCCCTCGCCGTAGTTCGAGGTGTCGAACCTAATCAGTTGCTGGGCAATTCGGGCGGTTGCTTCGAGCTCTGGTTCGGTCGTCATGCTGCAACGCTACCCGTCGAATACGGCGTGTCGGGCCGCGGCGACACGAAGTGACATTTGCGGTGCTCAGAGCATGCTATTCTCGTTTCTCGGCGGTCAACGCAGTGAAAGTTACTGGGAAGACAGGCCATGCGCGCGGATGGCGGAATTGGTAGACGCGCTAGCTTGAGGTGCTAGTGCCCTAACGGGCGTGGGGGTTCAAGTCCCCCTTCGCGCACTGTGAGTGGTTCGGTGTATTGCCGGAATCAATCCAGTAAATTGAAACGAAAAGGGCTGGACGATCGGAAATCGATCGTCCAGCCCTTTTTTGTGCCCGTTTCGATCCTGTCTCGGCACTTGGCGGCGGGTCCGGCGGGGTGCTTAAAGCAAAATTGGCGTGTCTGGAGGATTCCAGGCACGCCGAAGGGGCTCTACTTGCAGGTGTGTGATGTGGGTGGTGCGAAGCCGCTACGCGGCTGCGCGCGGACCTGGCGGAGCGGGAATCGCGGGCCCCTTGCTCTGCCAGAAGATCGTCGGTCGTTTCTTGTTCTTCGCGGTGACCTTCTTGATGCCGAGCTTCCGCTTATAGAAACTCAGCATCTGCCGGAGGTTCTCGACGATCGCGGCGAGGGCGACGACGATGTAGGTGAAGGTGTTGCCGCGCACCGCTCGCTTCTCGGGGTCGCCGATGTCTTCGTACTGCGGTCGCTTGAGGTTGGCGTTGACTGATTCGACACCGTTCCGCATTCCGTAGGCGGCCTTCCACTCCGGCGTGCCGTAGTGGAAATACTGCTCGTGCTTCAATCCTGAGGCGTTGGGCTTGTCGGCGTCCTTATCGCCGTCTTTGGGGGCCTTCATCATCACCGTCAGTCCCTGTGCAGCGTTAGGTTGCGCCTTCCAACGTGCGTAGTCCGGGGAGTCGATCGGGATCAAATAGCGCCGCGTCAGGTCGTCCGTCATGTGCCCCTTGTATAGGAGTCGGGACCTGGCACGTCGGTCGAGCTGCTGGGTGTAGAGCGACTCCGCCTGTGAGAGTGCGAGCTCGACGGCCTTGGTCTTCTCCGGCGCCTTCCTGTGCGCATTCCGTGCCGCGAGGATCTTCTTGTCCGCGTTCCGCAGCACGTCGGGCAGCGTGTCGAGGAACCACGAACCAGATACTTGGACAAAGCCGCGGGGGTCGAATGCTTGGACGCCGAGTTGGTCATCCTTGTAGTCGAAGACATGCTTGGCACCGAGTAGGCGGATGGGAACCGCGTACTCGGGATACTTCCCGTTCGAGTAGGCCCGGTCCACGATGACGAAGCTCATCTTGTGGTCTCGCTCCTTCAGCGACCTGACCATTCGCGTGCCCTCGCCGACGAGTGCGCCGGGGATATGGAAGCTCATCGCTACTGTGATGAGCGGGAACAGTTCCGCTTGTTCGAGATAATTGGCGGTTGCGCGGGCGATCTCGATCTCGATACCCCAGCTGAGCTTGCTTTTGGCCGTCCCCTTCTTCTTCTTCTCCCCCGACGCTGATTTGTTGTGAGACGCGGCATCTGATGAGGTCATGGCCCCGTGGTCTCCTGAGCGGCGGTACCAGCCGGCATCGGGATTGACGGTGCGTCGGTCGCCCGTCCGGTTCCAGGACGCCGGATTGCCAAGCTTCCCACTCATCGCGGCGAATGTGGCGTCGATGGCGACGTTGCCGTCCATCCGGTCGATGAGCTCGGCCGGCAGGAGCTTGCGCGTGCCTTCGAGCAAGGCGTTCGTCAAGGTGAACATGCGTTCGCGTCGTGCCCGACAGCCCTCCTCGTCGCGAGCCTCCAGCATGGCGACGAAAGCCTCCTCAGATAGAACGCGACGACGAGCGCCCGGGAATTCGTCGACTAGCGCGATGAGCCGTTGGATGGCAGCGCCGATGCGGTCGTACGCGCGCTCATCTTCGCCATCGTGCGTCAGTCTGAGCACAGCCCGCTGACGCGGGCTGAGGTCGAGGAACGTCTCCGCTATCTCCGTGATGAGCGTTGGGCCTCCCAGTCTCAGCTGTAGCAGCATGAGGCTGAGTGCCCCCATCGCCGAGATATGTGACGGGCGACCGGCGGCCGACTTCACGTCCTCCTCGCGCCAACCGCGCAGGAGCCTCTCCACTCCAGCGGCTTTCAGAACGCGGTCGACTTCGACGACGGCGACGCTGAGCGGTGTGGTCTTTCGCGCGCGGAGGTAGTCAACCATTCGGAGGCCGAATGTGCTGGCCATCCATCCCTCGGCTTGGGCGAAGTTGGTCTCGTCGGCGGGGCGGCTCATTTCTTGCCTCGAAGCTGGGCGGTGCGGGTCTCGGCGTCTGGGCGCGGCACGTATGTTGCCAGGCGGGAGATCGATTCGAGGGACTGGAGCCCTGCCGCTTCCATGAGGGTGAATACGTCGACTCGGTCCGCAATGCGTTCGACGAGCCAGGTGTTTCGGAGCCCGCGGCCGGTGACGGCCGGGGTGCCGGAGGGTTTGAACGATCGGCCGACGAATGCGCTGACGACGTCGTTCACGGCGGCCTTGCGGTTGGGGAGGAAGACGAAGTCGTCAGCGGCGAGGTGCTTCATCGCTTTCGCGAGCCGCTTCTCGTGTTTGGCGGCGACCACCACGTCGCGGTCGGGGGCTCCGCCTGTGGCAGTGACGCGGATGGTGATGTGACGGTTGTCGTCCACTGCGACCGCGTCGCGTCGGAGGACGGCGATCTCGCCCGAGCTGAGTCCCGCGCCTGCGCCGAGCGCGATGAGTGTGTTCGCGCCCTGACGCATGTAGGCGGTGGTCTGTCCGTCGGCCCACCGGTCGAGTACGAACTGCTCGTCGTCGTCGTATGGTTCATCCATGGCGCGACTGGTGAGCGGCTTGGTGTTGCGTGGGTTGTTGTCGGGGTTGACGGCTTCCGCGACGCGAAGGATCCAAGCGCGGTAGTTTCGCAGCGTGCCGTCGGTCAGCGCGGTGCCGTCCTCGCGGGCGGGGCCGTCGGAGTGGATGTATTGCTCGATCAGGGCGCGCTCGAATACGACTCTCGCGTCGAGCGGGCAACCGACCACGAATACCGCCCAGTACACGAATGCCATGCACGGCCTGATGAGCGTCTCGACCGTGTAGCTAGTTAGAGGTAGGGCGATCGCGACGGCGTTCTCGACGAAGTTGCGGATGACCGCGACGTTGTCGGCCGGGAGCTCCGGCCGGTAGGCGGACATCTTCCGCTCAGCGTCAGGGGTGAGGTCCGCGCGGATAGATTCCATTGCGGCCTTGGCAGCGGGCGTTCCGCCTGTACCGTCAAATGTCATGCGACCCGCCGCGAATCTGGGGTCCTCGGCCGTTTCGGCATAGCGGAGCAACTCCGCCTTTGCATCGTAGAAGACGCCGGCTGCGGAGAGGTCGGGCGAGCTGAAGTTCGGGTTCTGGGGTGAGAGTGAGGTAGTCATCGCAAGCCCTACGCGCAGCGATGAAGACGAGCTGTGACCAATAACCGGTCGAATCGTCGCTGAGAATGTCGATAACTACCTCTATGCGGTGGATGCGCGGGTTGCAGCGGTGCATAATCAGTACACTGATGCCATGCCACGACCACCTAAACCGCGCGGAGCAGTATTCGAACCCCGCTCTATGAGCACGAACAAGAAGAAGTTCGGCAACTCGACCTCCCGCCTGACGACACGGGTGATCGATTCGCCACAGCAGGAGGCCGCCGAGCTGCAGCATGCACTGGCCAACAAGATCCGAGAGTTCCTGCTGGACCAGGACACGGATCTCAAACGATTCACAACCCCGCTCCCCAACGCGACAAGCGACTCGCTTCCGGACGGGCTCACCTACGACCGGTTCCAACGCATCCTGCGCGGCGCGACCATGATCACGACGACGGACCTGATGTTTTGGGCAGGAGTCGTCCCCGGGTTCTCCGAGTTCATGGCAGAAACCATGCAGGCGCTGTTGAGTGCAGAACACGTCGACGGCCGCTATTCCCATTCCCCCAGGAGCTGACTGAGCGTGCTCCCGCCTCTTCACGCGAGTGCGACGATCCACCCTTGTTACCGTCGCGCCTGGCACTTGGAGATCGCGAAGTCGGTGACGGTCCCCCATTCGCTCGACGGTAGACAATGTCCGCCCGCTACATTCCCGGCATGGAAGACGATGGGCTGATGAACAGCGCGCCTAGAGAATTTTGAAAGGCAGTTGACGAAGGAACGCGACGCGGTCTGCGGAAAGCGCCTGTCGCTGATACAGGTGCCGTTGTTTGTGCACCCAGGCACCCAACGCACGCTCCCCCGGTTCGTGAGACCGATACCGAGGCATCCTGTTCTCTGAATCGAGGAACGATCGCAGCTCGTCAATGTGCCACGCCCAACTGTCGTCTAGTGGTTCCCACTCGAACTGTTGAACCTCGTCAAGAAGAACGAACTGCCACAGTGGCATCAGGCCACGCCGATACCGGCGACGTTGGTATCGGACCCAACCGGCCAATCGAAACTCGACGCTGCTCACACTGCGCACGAGATCCGTCTCGCGGGGCATCGAACCGACGGCGGCGAGATGCTTCAAGAATTCGCGGTACCTTGCATTCCATCTCAGTTCAGTTCGATTCGGTCTAGCCGGTGAAGAGTTGCCGATGTCAGCCACGTCCGTCCTTCCGGACGGTGGGTTGATCCGTCCGGAAGGTTCATGCGCGGCACAGCGCGCCCGCGGGGTGGGTACCCGCGGCAAACTTGACGGCGAAAGTTGGGTAGGTGTTCACCGGGTGTGTCCGGCCCCTCGCTTCAACTCCCACTCACCGCCGACGCCCACACCCTCGTGTGATGCACCGCGCCAGCCGACGGCGTCCACTCGACCGCCATGGCCCGCGCCGTCCACGCCACCGTCCGGCCTTCGATACGTACCGACGTCTCGCTGCTGCAGCAGAGGCCCCATGCCGTCACCGGCCGCGTCTACGAATCACGTAGCTGCCGCAAGGACCGAACCGGTGCCGCGCATACCCCTGACGACGAAGACACTGTCCACGCCCGTCGGCATCCATGGACTGTCCGACGCTTCACGCACCCGTCACCGCCGACGCCCACACCCAGGCCCGGTGCACTTCTCCAGGCGGCGTCTTCCACTGCACCGCGACCGCCCGCGCCGTCCACGCCACAGCCCGACCCTCGACCTTCACCGAGGTGTCCCCGTACCGCACCCAAGCAGTCACCGGCAGCGCCCGCGGCGGCCTGGTGAGCGGCTGGACATCGAGCTCCAGCTCGTCGTCATTGAGCGAGCTAGGCGCGGTCTCGGCGACGACGCGTTCAAGGATCCGGTCGTTCATCTTCCGGTCGAAGTGGTCGGCGTACCGCCGGCTCGTGCCCAATCTGCCCCCAAGGTGTTCGGAGCGTCCGGCCTACGCGGGGTTCATCGTAGGGACATGCCACCGACAAGCGGTGCGAATGAGGTCCGCGCTGCCAGCGAGCATCGAGCGCACCGCTCGGCTAACCGGTCACTTACGTCGCCAGCAATCTACATGGTGACGCAGGAACGCGATCGAGGAGTCGGCGCTCGCACTCGAAGCGGAATCCGAGCGCCTCGCAGGGTGATCATGCCAAGTCGACTGTTCCGTTCTCGTCTCCCGCGAGGAACACGTCAAGTCGCACTTCCCGATCCCGGGTTATGACCTTTAGCGCTGTCGTCGCCCAGAGCATTAGGCGGACGAGCACGACGATCACAACTATGACGCCTCCGAAAACGATGAGATAACCGAGGGTGAAGAAAGTGGAGGATTCGATGAGCATTATCGATGGTAGCGGTGCGGAGAGGGGCGGGCATCGGTGACGGGCGGGCGGCTCCGCTCTGGCGCGTTCACGATGCCGGTCAGGCATCGCTCTGGTGTCCGCAATCCCCTTTCCCGGTACGTCTCTGTGGTGTCGGCACAAGAGCGGGTGACACCTCGATCGTTTACGCACGCCCTGCGTTCAAGGCGGGAATCCAGTCGCTGCACACGGACGGCGATTCAGGGCCGCGGTCGCGGGCCGTCCAGTCCATTGAGAACCACCGCCAGCATCGAACGCATCAGCGTCGGGGTGAGGTGCGCCTGCTCGACGATCATCGCCACTCCCGTAACTAGCGCGCTGATTTCGAAAGAATCGGTGGGTGCCGTCACCACTCCCGCACGACGCGCGCGGTCGAAAACGCTTTCGTTCGCTGCAATGACGGCGTCGTGTGCTGAGCGCAGCGGCGAATCCTCATCGCCCGTGGTTGCGGCCATCGTGGAGGCCAGACCGCGGTAGATCATGGCATGGTTCGCCAAGCGTACGAGCCAATTGAGGACGTCGTCCCAACGGTCTGCCGCAGTGTTGTCGGCGTCGGCCTGGACGTCGGAAACCCAACTCACAAGCAGCGCGCTGATCAGATCTTCACGGGTCGGGAAGTGCCGGTAGAGGGTCCCCGCTCCCACCCCCGCCCGTTTGGCGACGTTGTCGAGTACGCACTCCGTGCCACCGAGCTCGACCTCGATGCGGGCGGCCTCTAGGATGCGGGCGCGGTTTTTCAGGGCATCGGCTCGCATGCGGCGCGGGGGAATCGTGTCAGTAGAGATGGCGTTCTCCCTCGGTGCTGCGGGATGCGGTGGGTTCAAGGATATGGCGGGAAGGCGTCGGTTCGCAGCGCAAAGCACGGCGCCACTTCACTAGCACGAAGCCGCACGACACCTGCATAGGTTTTCCCAACTCAGAGGTCTAAACTCTAGATCATGACCTTTATCGAAGATTTCAAGCCCACGCACCTCACGCTGACCGTCGAGTCGCCGACGTTCTGGCGCGTCACGTTCAACAACCCGCCCATCAACGTGATCAGCACCGAGATGATGCGTGACATCAAAGAGCTGCTTACCGAGCTGGAGCACAACGACACGGTCAACGTCGTCGTGTTCGACAGCGCCGACCCCGACTTCTACATCGCCCACTACGACGTCGAAATCGACGGCGAGGCCTCGGAGGCGCTCCCCGGCACCACCGGATACACGTCGTGGGTCGACATCACCGTGCGCCTCAGCAAGCTCAACGCCGTGACCATCGCCGCCATCCGCGGCATCACCCGTGGCGCCGGAAGCGAGCTCGTGCTCGCCCTGGACATGCGATTCGCAAGTCTGGAGAAGGCGAAGCTCGCGCAGGTCGAGATCGCACTGTCCGCTGTAACCGGCGGCGGGGCCAGCGGACGCCTTCCGTCGCTCGTCGGACGCGGACGCACCATGGAGATCCTCCTCGGCGCCGAAGACTTCGACGGCGCACTGGCCGAGAAGTACGGCTACGTCAACCGTGCGGTGCCCGACGCGGAGTTCGAGGAGTTCATCACCCGCTTCGCCACCCGTGTCTCCGGCTGGGACCACCAGGCGATCATCGAGGTGAAGGACTTCATCAACAAGTACACGCGTCTGCCCGACGCCGAGTACCCGCTGCACTCCGACGCCTACTGGGTCGGCGTCTCCCGCCCCGGCGTCGGCGATCGCGTCGGCCGCCTCATCGAAGCGGGCATGCAGAAGCGCAGCCCGCTGGAGTACAACCTCGCCGAGGACATCGCGGCGATCGCGCAAGACATCTAAGCGCGCAGCCGGCACCACGGGGCGGACCGGCGTCCGCCGGGTACCCTGAGGATGCAATCGAGAGGAAGGTCACGTCGATGCCCATTGCCAATCTCCGCGACAGCTCCTGCTCCGTCGCCCGCAGCCTCTCCGTGCTCGGCGAACGGTGGACATTGCTTATCGTGCGCGAAGCCCTGTCGGGCACAACGCGGTTCGAGGCCTTCCGTGAGAACCTCGGCGTCGCCTCCGACGTGCTGAGCGAACGACTGAACACCCTCGTCGAATGCGGTGTCATGCGTCGAGAGGCCTATCAGGAGGCGGGGCGTCGCACCCAGTACCAGTACTCGCTGACCGAGACCGGACTCGAATTGCACGTCGTCGTCGGCGCGCTGCAGCAATGGGGCGATCAGAACCTGCCGCTGCCCGAGGGCCCCAGTGTCGTCCGCCAGTCGAAGAAGACAGCGACCCCGGTCCGAGTCGCATTCGTCGACGCGTCCGGACACGAAGTCTCGGAGGGCGACGTCGCGATCGTCGACACCGACAGCGACTCCGGTGCGCGCATTGCTGTGACCGCAGTCTGAGTGTCGACGAGAGTTCGAGAACATGACCGCCACGATCGGTCCGGTCGTCGTCTATGACGTGACGCGAGATGCCGCGAACCGGGTTGCAGCGGTCCACGCGACCCGCGTGATTATTGGCGGCGCAGGATATTCGGAATGTGACCCGCACGGCGCTAGTTGCCGACGCGGCCCAACGCTGCCTGCTACCCGGCGTCGAGTGTGGCGGTGATCCGCTCCGGCTGCCTGGGGCACCGCTGACCAGTGCACCGTCCGAAAGCATCGCGAGCTCTCTGCGGCGACCGAGAGGTTGCCCATGCCGCTGAAGAAGTCGCTGTGCTCGCTGGGGCGCGCTGACTATTGGGCCCGGCTCGTGCACGGTCGCGAGCGCGTGGTCGGGCTGATTGTCCGACGCGATGGCGCTCCGCCAACGGAGCGACCGCTCCAAGATGTCGTGAAGTCTCATTGCCTGATTGGCGAGCTCGAAAAGCTCCTCCGTCAGGTACGGTCGATCTCCGGCTGATGCGACCCGAGGAACTCGAAATGCAGCGATACCGCCAAGGAAATCCACATTGCATGCCGACCAAAACCGCCCGACAACGGGTTCTCCCACGAAGGCGTGTGTAGCGGCGTCTGCGACGAATGCAGCCGCGAAACGAATGTCCCCCGAACGCAGAGACCTGCGCTCGGGGGACGAAACGATCAGGCAACCGGGTCTCTGAGGATCGTGCGGAGGGTGTCCTGCGGGGTTGTTCGGGTGAAGCCGTCGAGGTGGATCTCGTGGTGTGGTCCGGCTCGGTGCAGGTCCCGTCGTCGCGCGTAGTCGCCAAGGCGTTCGAGAGTTCCGAACTCCTCCGAGAACGGCCCGTGATGCATGACCTGGACGACATTCTGCGCGGGAATCGTGAACGGCGTCACGTCGTCGGAGGCGGTGTCCGCGGTGCTCTCGGCACGGGTGCGTGCGTCGGCGATCTCAGCCTCGGTCGTGGCGTCCGGGACCTGGGCGAGCACCCGGTAGAGCAGCGAAGGGATCGGGTTCACGCTGTAGAAGTCCGCGATCTCCACCGGCGTGGAGTTCTCCGGGTACCAGAACTGGATCTCCACGACAGGGGTCTCGTCGCTCTGGTTGAGCATCCGGGCGATGTCGGAGACCAGGATTTTCTTGCGGTAGAACTCGTCGCTGCCGGGTGCGCCGTCGCCAAGGACGGCGACGTAGTGCACGTCAGGGGTCTGCACGTGCTCGGGGGAATCGGACGCGTGCAGGTGCTCGGTCAGCTGAATGGTGGTCATGGGGTGCTCCTTAACATTGGGTTTGGTGGTGCGGGGTGGTGTCGGTCAGGTCTGGTTCGGCCCGGTGGGTTCGGTGCGGGCGATGGTGGACTCAAGGCCTGCGCGGATGCTGGCCATCGTGTCGGTGTAGGCCTCGTCGAGATCGATGTCGAGCTTGTCGGCGAGAACGAATGTCCACCACATGGATTCGGCGAGTTTGTGCTTCAACTCAGCGCGCGGGTCGCCGTCGATGTCCCAGGTGCCGTCGTGGGCGAGCAGAAGACGTCCGATGTGGCCGACGTCGTTGGAGAATCCGATCATCAGCTCGTGCAGCGACCAGGTCTTGCCGTTGAAGCGCTGTTCCAGGACCTCGTACTGCGAGCGGACGGCCAAGGCCTGCTCTCGGGCGGCGGACAGCGACGATGTGGGCTCAGACATGGGTGTGCTCCTTCGAATTGTCGGATCCGGGATCCGCGTGGGTGGAAGTCGGGGCGCTCGCCGGGAAGACGGCCATGGCGCGACGCACCATGGCCAGCAGCGAGTCGCGGGACGCACCGTCGGCTGCACGGATCGCGAAGCCGCTGGAGATAGTGATCAGGAACGTTGCGAGCTCGTCCGGGTCGTCGTCCGCGGCGAGGTCGCCTTCGTCGACGGCGCGGCGGAATCGGTCGGCGAAGAGAGCCTGGATCGTCGCTCGGTTCTCCGAGAGCAATACCGACTGCGACGATCCTTCCGTCGCCACGGCGCCCTGCACCGACAGGCATCCGGCGGGAAGTCCGGGCCGGGTGACAGCAACTGCGTTGCCGAGGAGGAACGCTGACGCCACCTCGTGAGCGGTAGGTAGCGCGAGGGCGGTCGTGACGTAGCCCATGTTGCGGTCCACGTAGCGGCGAAGCGCCGTGTGGAACAGTTGCGCCTTGTCACCGTATGCCGCGTAGAGGCTCGGCCGGTTGATGCCCATCGCCGCGGTCAGTTCGGACAGGCTCGCCCCGTCGTAGCCGCGGCGCCAGAACACATCGACGGCGGCGTCCAAAGCCAGGTCGACGTCGAAGCCGCGGGGTCTTCCTGAAACAGTCACAGTCAGCCACCTTCCTCTTTTTTACCGATTGGTACAGAAACCAATAGTGCCACAAGATCCCACCGATGGATAGATTGTTTTGGGATTATTTGAAGCTCCCATCCGGGCTCGCCTGAACCTTAAGGCGTCATGTTCAGGTGCGCTCACGTGGGCGAAGGCGCTGATATGCGTTGAGCCCCAGGGTTAGTAGCAAGACAGCTCCGATTGCTGCGACGGGCGGAGCGACCGACAGGGCCGGGGTCAAGGCGAGCGCTATCGCTGCCGCGACCATGCCTGACCATCGGAGCCGGCTGGACGTGCGCCACGCGTATGCAGCGGCAGAGGCGAAGAACAGTGCCAGCCCACCGGTCATCGCGATCGCGCTGAACGTTCCCAGCTGGTCGGCTTCACCGATATGTTCGATGGCGCCTCCCATTCCCAGAGAAGCGAACAGGATCCCGGCGACGATCCCGAAATGAAGGTAGGTGCCGGCGGTGGCGACCGCGGTGCGTCGCGTGCCCGCTAACGCATCGATCCGATGCTCGGCGTCTGCGGAGAGCCGGTCGAAGTAGTGCCACCACATTCCCAGCGCTACGGCTACGGCGAGGAGCGAGCCGAGGATCACGAGCGGGGAGAGGGTTACGTGGGCGGCCCCGAGTCCGATGGAGATGATGGATTCGCCGAGGGCGAGGATGACGACGAGGCCGTGTCTCTCGGCGTAGTGGGCGGCTGAGGGGAGCTGCCATCGGCCGTTGCGGGACGTGAGATAGACGGTGAGGCCCTCGATCGCGACTGCCGACAGCCAGAGGATGAGCTGCGCAGTCCCGCCGAGAAACGCCCCGACGATCAGGGCGGCGGAGACGGGCACGATCGTGACCCCCATCGTTCGGAGCACCTGCCGGCGAAGCGGGACGTCGCGGCCGGCTACGACGACGTTGACTGCCGTGTATGCCAGCGACAACAGGACGAAGCCGACCGCGAAAAGCATTGCCCCGAAGCGGCTCTCGCCTGCGCCGGTGTAGACCTCGGGAATAGAGATCGAGAGCACGAGAACGATTGCGATCGCGATCGCGATGAGTATCCCCACCCGCGCCACACCGCGGTCGGCCGGGCTCTGGTTCGCCAGCCAGGCGTGGGAGGCCCACGACCACCACAGCACACCGAGGACCGCGACTCCGCCGAGCACGCTCGTCAGGCTCGCTCCTTCAGCCATCAGGTGGGTCACTTGGGTGAACGCGAAGACGTAGACCAGGTCGAAGAACAGTTCCAGCGATGTTGCGCGCTGATCCGGAACGGGCTGCGTGCCGGATGGGGAAGGGTCGCGGGGTTCGACGGACGTGCTCATGCGCGGGCGAACGCAGCGGAGTCGAGGCCGTTGATCGTGGTGTCGCCCTGCAGGAAGCCCGTGGCGAAGCTGCGGATCACGTTCATCGGGTATTCGAGCGCGGGCTCGGTGAGCGCTGACAGCCGCACGATCTGCTCGGGGGACAGCACGACATCGGCCGAGGCCAGATTGGCGTGGAGTTGCTCGACGGTTCGGGCGCCGATCAGCGTCGATGTCACTTCGGCCTGCTGCCTGACCCACGCGAGCGACACCGCGGCTACGGATGCGGCGTGCTCGTCGGCGATCTCCGCGAGTGCGTCGAGGAGCACGAAGGTGTCTTCGGTCAGGTTGGGCGCGGCATAACCGGACCGGCTGGAACCCTCGACCGTCCGTACAGCGCGGGAGTACTTGCCGGAGAGCACTCCGGATGCGAGAGGGCTCCACGGCGTGACGCCGAAGCCGAGCGCCCGGGCTGCGCCGAACTGCTCGCCTTCGGGGGTGCGTGCCAGCAGCGAGTATTCGACCTGGAGTGCTGCGATGCTCTCCCAGCCGCGTGCGCCGGAGAGTCCGACGGCTTGCCCCACCCACCAGGCCGGCACGTTCGAGACGCCGATCGCCCTGATCTTCCCCGCCCGGACCAGGTCGTCGAGCGTCGAAAGTGTCTCCTCGATGGGGGTGTGCCTGTCCCACTGGTGCATCCAGTAGAGGTCGATGTAGTCGGTCTTGAGCCGGCGCAGCGACTCGTCGAGTTGCGTGTAGATGGCCTTCCGGCCTGCGCCGCCGGCGTTGGGGTCGGTCGGGTGCAGTGTGCCGCCGAACTTCGTCGCGAGCACCGCACGGTCGCGGCGGCCCGGGCGCTGTTCGAAGTAATCGCCGAGTGTCCGTTCGGACTTCCCGGCGTTGTACTGGTTGGCGGTATCGATGAAGTTGCCGCCGGCGTCCAGATAGTGGTCGAGGATGTCGAAAGACGTCTCGGGGGCGGAGCCCCAGGTGCCGTCGTCGAAGTTCATGGCGCCGAGTGCCAAGGGGCTGACGCGCAGCCCCGACGTGCCGAGGGTGCGATAGGAGGTGATGGTCATGATGTCTCCGAAGTAGAAGGGTGGATGTCGAATACGTCCAGTCTTCGGCGGGACTCCGGCCGGAAGAAGGTCGAGCCACCCGGGGTGCCACACACCCACTCAGCGGCGCCTCGGGCCCGAGCCGAGGGTGGGTGCCTCACACCCTGGCAACCACACCCTTCCAGCGGTCGACGGGCTGGACCACGCTCGACACATGACTACTTCTACGAACGACCTCGTTATCACCACTGAGACCGTCACCGCCTGGGTCGACCGCTACCTCACCGCATGGAAAACCAACGACCCGGAGGACATCGCCGGACTATTCGCCGAGGACGGCGAATACCACGAAGGCCCCTATGAAACCGACTGGGTCGGCCGAGACGACATCGTCGCGGGCTGGCGCAGCCGCTGGGACTGGCAGGAAGGGGGCTGGGACTTCGACTGGCAGATCGACTCGATCGACGGCCCCACCGCCGTCATCACCGGAGTCGGCAAGTACACGAAGCTCGGCAACTTCGACAACCACTGGACCGTCACCTTCAGCACGCCGGAGCAGTGCGAAAGCTTCACAATGATCAACACCGAGCGGGAAGACGGCTGATGCCGCACCCACGCCCGGTTGCCACGCAAGATGCGCGAGAGCCTGCCGCGCTCCGAGGTCGGCTAACGTGAAGCCCATGCCTGTCCAGCCCAGCCCTCTCGGTGAGTTCCTCCGGGCGCAGCGCGCCCGCGTCGCCCCCGCGGATGTGGGGCTCCCGGATGTCGTCGGACGCCGCGTCGCCGGACTACGCCGCGAGGAGGTCGCTGTGCTGGCCGGCGTAAGCGTCGACTACTACACCCGGCTCGAACAGGGGCGCGAGCGCACACCGTCGGCGCAGGTCGTCGACGCGATATGCGGAGCGCTCCGACTAAGCCCCGATGCACGTCAGCACGCGTATCGACTCGCGAAGCTCGCCCCGACCTTCCAGCCGCCGTCCGCCACAGTCGGCCCTGAGCTGTTGCAGCTGATGGACGCGTTCCCGGGCGCCGCCGCATACGTGGTCGACCCGGCCTTCCGGGTGATCGCGGCCAACGCCACCGCGAGAGCACTGCTCGGCCCCACGCAGCTAGAGGCTGGCGGGCTGGAATACATCTTCCTGGAGCCCGGCGCCCGAGACTACTTCGTCGAGTGGGACGTCGTCGCCCGCGCCTCCGTCAGCGCCATCCGGCTCGCCGCCGGGTTTGCCACCCCGTACTCCGCCGTTCCGCCGCTCGTCGAACGGCTGCTGCGGGAGAGCAGCGACTTCGCCGCGCTCTGGGCGGACCACACCGTGTCCGGGCTGAACATCACCTACAAAGTCATCAACCACCCCGACATCGGACGGGTGGAACTGACCTATCAGACCCTCGACGTCCGAGATGCGCCGGGCCAGCAACTCACCGTTGCCACCGCTCCAGTCGGGTCGCCGAGCGCCGACGCGCTCGCGCTGCTCGGGACCATCGACGCCACGCGACGGGCGCGGAGCTAGCGCCGAGGAACGGTGCACCGAAGCCCCGGCCGGCGACGCTCGCACCCGGCTCGCCGAGCGCTCGCGTCAGGCGGAAAGCCGCCGCGCCGCCGACGGTGTTACGACCGGGTCGTGCCCGCCGGCGGCCAACCGGCGGGTCCGATACCCGACCGTCGCGATGCGAACGGGCCAATCCGGGCCGCCGCTTGGTGAGAGCCGCGCCGATGGCAATCGCCGATCCCCGCTTCGGCCTGGATTCGTCCGGGCTTAGCCGCTGAAGCCACCGTCGATGTTCAGGGAAGCCCCGGTCATAAAGGCGGCCTCTGACGAGGTGAGGTACGACACGAGGGCTGCGATCTCCGAGGCCGAACCGAACCGATCCATGGCGATGCGAGAACGAAGCATCTCCCCACCGGGACCGTCGGCGGGGTTCGCCTCGGTGTGGGTCGGCCCGGGCTGCACGTTGTTGACAGTCACTTCGCGCGGAGCAAGTTCCCGAGCGAGCGCCTTGGTGAAGCTGGCGACCGCTCCTTTGGTCATCGAGTAGACCGAACCTCCGACGAATCCCGTGTAATCAGCATTTACGCTGCCGATATTGACGATACGTCCGCCCTTCCGCAGGTGCGGGATGACGGCCCTCGTCGCCAGGACCAGGGCTCGGACGTTTATCGCAATCATCGAGTCGATCTCCGACACGGGCAACTCGGTGAGGTGACCCCAAGTGCCACCGCCGGCATTGTTTACGAGCACATCCAGCCCCCCGCCGCGGTTCACCACGGACTCGACGACCGATGCGAACGCCGCCTCGTCTGTCCCGTCGGCCTGATAGGCGATCGCCGTCCCGCCGGCATCCCGGACAGTGTCAACCAACGCGTCGGCTGCCGTGCGCGATGACGCATAGGTGAAGGCCACGGTATAGCCGTCTGCGGCGAGGCGTTCCACGATTGCGGCGCCGATTCCTCGGGACCCGCCGGTCACAAGAGCAACCCTTTCAGATGATGACTCCATCACAATCTCCCTTAATCTCAGTAACCAGATGTGTCTGGAGGCTTGCTCCAGTTGCACTCAATGGGCAACCGGAGAGGTCCTCCGTTCCTTCCCATGGCCCCAGCATTCGCTGTCGTGCCTTTCAAGCAGAGAGTTGAACCACCGTGCGTGCTGCCCGTTACCACTCCTACGGAACCCCCGATGTCCTGGTCGTCGAGGACGCACCGGAGCCCCACGCCGGTGAGAACTCGATCCGCATCGCAGTTCGCGCCACGAGCGTCAATCAGATCGACGTCTTTCTGCGCGCCGGTCAGCTCGCGCAGGTTCTGCCGCTGGACCTCCCCGCCGTGCCGGGCATGGACGCGGCCGGCGTCGTCGACGAAGTCGGCCCGGGCGTGACCGACACAGAGGTCGGTGACGTCGTCTTCGGGCTCGGCGGCGGGGTCAGCGACACAACCGCCGAGTTCGCCGTTCTGACTGCATGGAGCGCCGTGCCGGAACAGTGGACGATGGCGCAGGCCGCGGCAGCGGGCCTCGCGGGAGCTACCGCGGCCACAGCCATCGAAGCGCTCGGCGACCTGGAGGGCGCGACGGTTCTCATCGAGGGCGCTTCCGGGGCCGTGGGCAACGCAGCCGCAGCGTTCGCTCTCGCCGCAGGAGCCACCGTCATCGGCACGGGCCGCCCGAGAAGCTTCCCTAACCTCGTGGCGATGGGCGTCCTCCCGACAACCTACGGCCCGGGGCTGGCCGAGCGAGTCGCGGCCCTCGCGCCGAACGGCGTCGACGCCGCACTGCACGCCGCTCCCGCCCCATCCGACTCGCTGCCCGACATCGTGGCCATCGTCGGGAACGCCGCCCGGGTCGTCACTGTCCTCGGCTCGCAGGAAGCCGCCCAGCTGGGCGCGACCAGTGTCGCCGCCCGCCATGACTCGGCACTCCTCCGGGACGCGGCCGCACTTGGACGAGCCGGTCTCTGGGCGCCCCGAGTCGCCCACGAATTTCCCCTAGCCGACATCATGGACGCGCACACCGCCGCCGAGAGCGGCAACGGCAAGGTCATCGTCACACAGCCCTGACCGCGCGACCGCGCCCCCGACAGTTTCGGCGCAGCAGTCGACTTGTCGTTCGCGGAGTTGACGCGCGAGCCCAACATCAGTGGGATCTAGTGAGGACGGGACCGCGGCAGGGCACGGTTTCGTCATCGCAGCCCGCCCTATGCTTCCCTGCCGCGGTGTTGGCGTCCCGCGGGTCCCGTCGCCGACGCGAGACGCGTGCCCTCGGTCTTCGCAACTCTTGAGCGCGAACCTCGCCCCTACGCGTGATCGGCGTGCGCGACGCGGAAGCTTCGCAGGTTCCGGGCTGCTCCGCAGGCCTGCCGCCTGCCGCCTGCCGCCTGCCGCCTGCCGCCTGGCGCCCGGCCTGTGGTCGAGGTGACCGGGAGGTTGGCGAGTGCGGCGGCAGGCCCGGCCACATCGATGGCGAGAGCGAGAGCGAGAGCGAGAGCGTTCGCGGTACGAGTTCCGGTGCGTTCGTCGGCGAAGGGCATCGGCCGTCTTTTCGTCGGGCGCGACGTCACACTTAGGTCTTCTTTTGGGTCGCAGGGAATAGATGGAGAGGTTCTCCGTATTCACTACAGTAAACGGAGAAAGCCTCCGAACATTCCCGTAAGGAGATCTTGATGTCGCTTATCTCGGACCGACCCCGCGTAGCAGCCCTCGCCCTGTCAGCGGTGCTGGCATTGCAGCTGATGCTGCAACTCGACGCTCAGGTGATGACTGTGGCCCTGCCCGAGGTACAGGCAGAACTAGGATTCACGGCCTCGTCACTGTCGTGGGTACCCAATGCTTACGCGCTCGCCTTCGGCGGCCTCATCCTGCTCGGCGGGCGACTGGGCGACTCCTTCGGTCGAGTGCGGGTGTTCTCGGTCGGCACCGGCGTCTTCATGCTCGGCTCACTGATCGGGGGTATTGCAGTCGACCCGATCACGCTCGTCGGCGCTCGTGTCTTGCAGGGGATCGGCGCCGCGGTCGCCGCGCCCAGCGTGCTCGCCCTGATCGCCACGATGGCGCGGGACGAAGCGGCTCGCGCGAAGGGGCTCGCGCTGTTCACTGCGGTCTCCGCGATCGGTTCATCGGTCGGCCTGATCCTCGGCGGACTGCTGACGGACCTGTTCTCCTGGCGGTGGGGACTTCTCATCAACGTGCCTATCGGCATCGTGGTCATCGCGACCGTGATCAAACTCGTCAACGAGAGCGAACGGCGCCGGTCGCGAGCCTTCGACGTCCCGGGAGCGATCTTCGCCAGCCTCGCATCGGCCGGGATCGTCTGGGCCTTCATCTATGCCGGGGAAAACGGTTGGGGCGCAATCGGCACCATGCTCTTCTTCGTGCTGGCCGCGGCCCTCACCGCCGTGCTCGTCGTCATCGAACGCCGCTCGGCGAATCCGCTGGTCGCCGTCCATCTGCTCAAAGACACGCCCCGCGTCGGCGCACTCATCAACATGGCACTGATCGTCGGCTCCAACGCCGCCATGTTGTTCTTCATCGTCCAGTTCCTGCAGCGCGTGCTCGACTTCGGCCCGCTCCTCGCGGGGCTCGCGTTCCTACCTCTCACCGCAACGGTATTCATCGTGACCCGATGGGTGCCGGGCATAGTCGTCCGCTTCGGCGCACGCATCCCACTCGTCGTCGGAGGGGCGTTGGTCGCAGTGAGCTTCCTGCTGTGGGCAGCGCTCGACGAAGACGCCACGTATGCGGCCGTCGTCATCCCGTTGATCGTCCACGCCCTCGGCGTCGCCCTGATCTTCACCGCTGGCACCCTCACGGCGATGGACGCCGTACCCGATGCAGACACCGGGTCAGCGTCGGGAATGCTGCAGATGGCGCAGCAGGTCGGCGGATCGGTCGGTATCGCGGTCGCGGTCAGCGTCTACGCGTCCGGTGCCGTCGAGGGGCAGTTCCTGCCGGGCTTCGCTGGAGCCATGTTCGCCGGCGCCGGACTGGCTGTCGTAGCGACTATCGTCGCGATCTTCACCGTCCGAACCACCAAATCCCGGGCCGCGGAGCGTCCTGCGGGCGGTACGCATGTCTAGCGCTCCGAGCCATAGCGCAATGAGCGCATCCTTCGACGCAGGCCAGCCTGCGACAGGAAGCGGAGACGAGATCGCGACGAACACGAATCGTCCCCGTCGTATGCGAGCTGATGCGGTCAAGAACCGGGCGCGGATCCTCGAAGCGGGCCGCATCGAAGTCGAACTCGGCGGCACAGAGTGCTCTCTCGACAACATCGCGAAGCGGGCAGGTGTCGGTCCCGGAACGCTCTACCGGCATTTCCCGACGCGCGAGAACCTCGTCAGCGAGCTGCTTCTCACCTGGGTCGCCGACGTCCAAGCTGATGCCGATGCCACAACAGCCGACCGGTGGGACGACGTGCTCGACTGGCTCGTGCGCCTGGTAGATCACGCCAGGCTCTACCGAGGGCTCGCCTCCACCATGGCTGCCACCGAGGGTGATGAGACATCCCCCCTGCGCGCGGCCTACGCTGCCGTCGTCCAAGCAAACGGTCAGGTTTTCGACCGCGCCCGCAAGGCGGGGGTTATGGCCGCGCCGATCGACTCTGGCGAGGTCATCCGGCTCGTGACGGGAGTTGCAATGGGTGCAGAACAAGCCCAGCTCGCCCCGGCCCAGGTGCGGTCCATGCTCGCGATCGTCCTCCACGGACTGATCCCGCAGCGCTCGCATCCCTGAATCGCCGCTCGGCGGCACAGCCGCAAGCCCGGTCGTAAATTCCCTAAGAAATTTTTCGGCTAGCGGGAATTAGTCCGTCGCCATTGGCCTTGACTCTCATAACCGGAGAGACTCTCCGGCTGAGAACAGAGAGGGTCATCATGACTGACACAACTACCAAGCCGACCATCGTCATCGTTCACGGAGCGTGGACCGACGCGAGCTCGTTCGCCGGAGTGCAGCAGCTGCTCACCGAGCGCGGGTACGACGTGCTCGAATTCGCGAACCCGCTGCGCTCGCTCGCCGGAGACGCCGACTACCTGGCCACGTTCCTTCAGAGCCGCACCAGCGGCCCCGTGGTCCTCGTCGGGCACTCGTACGGGGGAGCCGTCATCGGAGCCGCCGTCGCAGCGGTCCCCGCAGTGACCGGCGTGGTTTACGTCAACGCATTCGTGCCGGCCGAGGGTGAAAGCCTGCTGGACCTGCTGAACAGCGCGGGCCCCGTAGATCCCTCCCAGCTCTTCGACATGGCTCCGTACCCCGGCGCCCCTGAGGGAGATGTGGACCTCTACATCCAGCGCGGCCCGTTCGAGCCGGCGTTCGCGACCGGGCTCTCAGAGGAACTGCAGGCCGAGTTCTACGCCAAGCAGCGCCCCATCACGTTCAGCGCTGTCGGCACGCCGGCAGTCGCAGGTCAGGGCTGGGAGAAGCTCCCCTCCTGGTACGTGGCGGGAACGATCGACGGCAGCATCCCGCTGTCGCTGCAGCTCCGCATGGCCGAGCGTGCCGGATCGACCGTCACCCAGCTGGAGACGGGCCACCTCTCGATGGTGACCCACCCGCGCGAGGTCGCCGACGTCATCGTCGCCGCAGCAACGAGCGCAGGCCGCGCATAACGGTCGTCGACGAGCCCGAGTCCACCTGGCTAGGGCTCGCCGTCGAATCGAACACCGGGGCCAACCGCGGCAGTAAACGCCGCCCGCGGCCCCATCCAACCTGATACGAACCGCTTCAACACCGAACAAAGGAAAGAAATCATGGCTGAAACCATCACCACCGGACGCAGCGCCAAGCGCCGCATCTTCACCATCGCAGCCGGCATCGCTACAGCCGCGAGCGTCGTCCTGGCCGGCACCGCCGGCGCCGGCGCCGCAACGGCCGCAAAGCCGGACAAGCCCACCGTCGTCATCGTGCACGGAGCCTGGACCGACGCCAGCTCGTTCACCGACGTGGAGAAGATCCTCACCAAGGACGGCTACCCGGTCCTCGACTTTGCCAACCCGCTCCGCTCGCTCAGTGGCGACTCCGAATACCTGGCGTCGTTCCTGGCCGCGCGGACCACCGGACCGGTCGTCCTCGTGGGCCACTCCTACGGAGGAGCCGTCATCAGCGAAGCCGCGCTCAGCGACCCCGACGTGAAGAGCCTCGTGTACGTGGACGCTTTCGTGCCCGCCGAAGGCGAGAGCCTGCTCGACCTGCTCAACAGCGCCGGTCCCGTAGACCCGACCCAGCTGTTCGACACGATCCCCTACCCCGGAGCGCCCGAGGGTGACGTCGACCTGTACCTGAAGAAGGAGGCGTTCGGACCCGGCTTCGCCAACGGACTCTCCAAGACCGAGCAGGCGTCGTTCTACGCGAAGCAGCGCCCGATCACCTTCAGCGCTGTGAACGAGAAGGCGTCCGCGACCCAGTCGTGGAAGTCGCTCCCGTCCTGGTATGTGGCCGGCACGCAGGACGCCAGCATCCCGCTCGACCTGCAGCTGAAGATGGCCGACCGTGCAGGATCGACCGTCACAGAGGTGAAGGCCGGGCACCTCGCAATGGTCAAGGAGGCGAAGAAGGTCGCCAAGGTCATCGAGACCGCAGCAACCAGCACCAAGTAGCATCGCAACACGGGTGAAGACGAGGGTCGCGCGAAGGCGCGGCCCTCGTCTTTTGGCTTTGACCAGTCCCGCTTCCGCATCACCAAGCAGGGCCAGCCCCGAGGCCGCGTGGGCAGCCGCGGCCCGCCGAGTAGGGTCCAGTACCAACAGGAGGCAGCGGCGATGCGGCTGGCCAAGCAGGAGCGAAAAGATGCAGCGGCGCGTCACCGGTCGGCACGGAATCGCTTTACGAGGGTCGCTCAGTGGCACATTTGAGCAAATTTTTGCAGAGTCCCGGCCGCACAGAAATCCGATGTCAAGATTCGAGTGCGACTCATCAGACCCGAAGTGAAGAGCCCAATTCCGAACAACGAAATTGGAGGAAGTCCGATGAATAACAACGAAGTTTTCGCAACCCGCCACCTGCGGGAGAAGTCCCGGAGCCGTGCATACATCGTCATGGCCACCGCGCTCATGGTGGCGTCGACGGCTCTGAGGCGCAGACCGCCCAAGCGGCCGAACCGCTGGATCCCGCAGCAATCGAGCAGACTCTCCGAGATGTCGGAGCAGTCTACGACGCAGCTGCTGCAGAGCAGAAGATGGCGACACCGGATGCTGCGGCGCCGGATAGTGTGGTCGCCGAATCTACCGCGGCGGTCAGTCTGAAGAGCGGGCTCACGGTCGGCACCGGAGCCGATGCTGTCCAGGTGATGCCCGTCGGGGCCAAGGGCCAGAAAGCACTCAGCCCGTCGGGCCTCGCCGTATTCGCCAACGGCAAGGACTCGGCCTACGCGTTCAGCACCGCGGCCACTGGCGGCAACGCCGGTTACGCCGTGGTCCAGAACGCGAACGCGCCGACGTCGCACCAGTTCCAGGTGTCTGTGGCCGGAAAGCCCGCGAAGCTGCAGCTCGACGGCAATGGCGGAGTGAATGTGCTGAACGGAGCTGGCACCATCGTGAACATGATCGCCCCGGCCTGGGCACTCGACGCGAACGGAACAGCCGTACCGTCGTTCTACTCGGTGAAGGGCAACATCGTCACCCAGACGGTGGAGCACGCCGGAGCCGCATACCCGGTGGTTGCGGACCCGCGGCTCCGCTGTGACCAGATCTGGTGCACGATGGAACTGACCCGTCGCGAGACCGGGCAGATGGCCGACAGTGCCCTCAACGCAGGCCTCGTCTGCGGGGCGTTCGGTGGTGGATTCGTCCCGTGCGCGGCGGTGGTCGCCGGTGGTTGGGCTCAGGCGAACATCGCCCGGAACACCGGTCAGTGCATCGGTGTCCGGGTGTGGAGGAACTTCATCTCCTACCTGCACCTTGCCTACATTCCCTGCTACGCATAACGTCGAGGGCAAGGAGGGGATGATGACCAAGAACAGAAGCGCCTTCTCAGAGGCCGTCGCCAAGGGGCCGTTCGCCGTAATCTACTGGGTCACCTTCGGGCTCGCCGCCGTCGCCGTGATCGCCGGAATTTTCGGATCACAGGAGCAGCGTATCGTCACCGGAGCGATCGTGTTCTCGGTCGTCGTCTCCCTCGCCATTGCGCGATATGTCATCGCCGCGCGCATCGAGAAGCAGCGGAGAACCAGCCAGTCGGCCTAGCGACCGGCGAAGGGCGGCATCCGACTATTCGGATGCCGCCCTTTCATGTTCCCAGACCTGCACTTCGATGCTGCGGATAACATTTCCACTGATTGGCGTGAGCCTGGTTCAACGAGTATGAGATCGACCCGGGCTTGGGCGGATCGAGCTCTCTGCCGATTACGCTCCGTCAGCAGCAAGTGTTGCCATGAGTGAGAGGTCGAAGCGGAAACTAGTGGCTGGCCTATCGCCCGATGTTCCCCTTCGCAAGCTCAACAATCCACTCTGGCGTCTTCACCCGAGGTCGCCTCTGCTGCTTGTCGATCCTGACCCTGATCCGTGCGGCCAACACCCGCTCCTCGTACGTCGGCTGTGTGCCGGGATCCTCGCGCTGCGGAATCGACGACGCGGCCGTCCGGGCGCCGCGCCGCCGCATCCCGGTCATCGCCCCGATGAGCCCCACGGCGTCGAGAGCGCCGGCGTCCACCTTCAAATAGAGGATGTACTCACCGGTCTGACCGCCGACATCGACTGCTATGGTCCGACCCTCGAACAGCGCGGTGACTTCTGCGGCCGAGAGCGTCACCGACTGGCCGGCGTACCGGCGGCCGAACAAGTAGAGTCCGTCCCGATCGAACCGTGGGCGCCGGATTCGCAGGCGCTTAGCCTCGCCTTCGAACCGGAGCCACGCCGATTCCTTGTCGTCATCGGTTGGCATCGTCTGCGTTCTCCTTCTCGATTGACCGGATGTTGCTCGTGTTCTGCCAGAGATACTCGACGTCCGGGTCACCGTCGACCGGCCACATGGTCCAGTAGCCTCGCGACCCCACACGGCACAAGCTGATGTCGCGGATCCGTCGCCGCACGTCGTTGGCGCCAGGGTTCGATATGGGGCCGGCGAATCTCTGGACGGTGCCTTCGTCGAGGTCTAGGAGGTAGCGACTATCCCGCGTAAACACGGTCCACGCGCCGCCCTCACCGCCGAGCAGTTCCCCAGCTCTGATCGGCTCTCGTGCCACGACGTCAACGCGGTTCACGACCGCCGGCCGAACGACGACAACGGCTTGGGGCGGATCGGTGTCTGCGCCGTCGACGCGCGTGATGTCGACGATCGGCGTCGTGTCCTGCCGACGAATAACGGAGTCAGATCCCAGCACGTCTCGGTCTGTCGTCCAGTCTCCTAGGTGACCGGTCTCACAGCACCGGATGCCCAGCAGGCTGTCCCACGCATCCATGATCAGCGCATCGGGGTCTGGACCGATGAACCGACAGACGAGCATCCGGTCGAGGTCGAATATATAGGCCACGGCTTCGCTGCGGACTGCCCATGTACCGCCCTCGTTGCCGACGAGCTTGCGCACTGAATCGGAAGTCACATCTGTGCCTCTCTCTCGATTTTGTCCACGACCGCCGTAGAGAACACGTCCTGATACGGCCTGTATTCGTCGAGCGGGTCCAGCGTGTAGATGGCCACAGCTCCCACGTAGAGAATGCGGATGTCCAAGAGCGGCATCGGCCGGTCCATACGAGGCGACGGCCGTGAGCCAGGCAGCGGCCGCCGCTCCACCGTTCGAGCATCCAGGTCGAATGCGAGATCCGCGTCGGACGTGCGCACGACCCACCGGCCCTGGTCCCGCATCGTGAGTCGCTCAACCCGGGTGTTGCCGAGGGTCAAGAGCTCCAGCTGCAGCGTCCATGTGTCGAGTACCGCGAGGCTGATGGCCTTGGGCGTGACCTGGTCCAGGACGACGACGCGGCAGCGGAAGGAGCCAGCGGTGTCCGAGTAGGTGAGGGTCTGGTCGACATGCCGGTGGTAGTGGGCTCCGACGTAGAGCTTGGGCCGCACTGCCATGAATCCGCGGTGGAACATGCGGCGCCCCTGCTCTGCGTAGGCGACGGCCTCCGGTGGCCAGCCGCTGCTGTCGTTCGCGAGCGCACGGTCGAGGTCCGGGACGTCGAGCGGGGCGTCGTGGCCGATGAGCACGTCGGCGTGCTCGCAGCCGAGCGCCGCGAGGTCTGCTTCCTTCAGTGATTCTTCTGGCCACCAGTCCTCGCCCGCGGTTCGGTGGTGCCGGTCGATGGAATTGGCGCCACCGAGCACGGTAAGGACCTTGCCGGGGAAAACGGCATTCGCCGGCCAGCCAGAGCCGTAGGGCCGGAGCGTCGTGCGGTAGCCCCGGGGTAGATGCGCAATATTGGGGCGCAGGCGGCGGAGACCATCCGCGTCCAGCGGGAACTCGGCCTCGATTCTGGGCAACCAGTCGTGGTTCCCGTCAATGAACAGAAGGTCCATGTCCTTGGCGGCGAGGCGTCGGCTGATCTTGTTCAGAGCCCGATTCCAGTCCTCGTGCGGCCACGGGTAGCCGAAGTCTCCCAGGACGATCATTGTCCGGATGTTCCTGGCGGCGAACGAATGCATTGAGGTGATCAGTACAGAGAGATCCCCATGGACATCACCTAGCAAGCCGATCTTCCGGTCCGTCTGCAGCGGGTTCCTCAGCGCCTCGCTCACAACAGAGCCGTCTCATCCTCGTCGGACAGCCGCTCGATCGACACGACTGGCATCGAGCGGCGCAGCGTGAACGGAACGAATGGCAGGTGGAGGTCGACGATGAGTTCCATGGATTTGCCGACGGTGCACTCGTAGACCGCGAGCAGGTCGATCTGATCGTGATCGCGTCGAAGCGCGGCGACCTCGGTCGGCGGGCCGGTGTCGGGGAAGCGGCTGACGACGTTGAGGTCGAGGCTGATGATGTAGCGGGAGGCTGTTGTTCGGACGAGATACGCGCCTCGCGCTTCGTCCATCAGCGTGTCCACGAGTCTCCCTTGGTCAAATGCCGGCGCCGTCGAAGCTGCGCTTGTCGGCGCCGGCCGATGTCACTTCACTCACGCTATGGTCAGATGGCTCCCCCGTCGCGGTCACGTTAATCTGTGTCGATGAGTCGGCGTTTCACTGATCCCGCTGCGCCGTCGAAACGAGTCTCGCGATTGCCTCTTCACGAACAGTGGGCAGCGCTCCGGTCTGGAAGAGTCGGAACTGTCGGGCAAGCCAGCGGGCCAGCGCGAATTGGTCGCGGTTGGTCGGGTCGAGCCTAGGGAGTGAGCCTGTTCGGTCGAGAAACGACAGGCAAGCGGTCATGTTCTTTCGCCATGAGGCTTCTTGTGGGTCCCAGTCGAATGCGGGTGACACGTCGAGCCGAAGGCGCTGGTACTCGCTGAGTTCAGCCTCGAAGCGGCGCTGATAGCGCGCCCACTCCCCCAATCGCCGTTCGTCTGCGGGCAAGGTCGCGCGGTTACGGGTGTTCTCCCTCGCCGATCTGCCGTCTTCAGCCCAAAATTTTTCATACGCATGGAGGCGCCGGATCCAACGAAACTGCCGTGCCGGAACAGGCGCTCCGCTGTCTCGGGTCGTTTTCTCCTCGGCCGCTTCGTAGAGCACGGACCGCTGGTCTTCATCGGCGGTCTCGGCCCAAAGGGCGCTGGCAAATATGTATAGGGTGCGGGGGCTGTGCGGCATTGTGGCCTTCCTGAATCACGACGGTCGTGATCCAGAAGGTCTGTGCGCGGCAAGAGGGAGGCGCGGTGATCCTTCGCCGTTCGATAGGGGCTCGTCAGCCCGTTCCAGGCATACGGGCGACGCCGCGTCTAAAGCGAATGTCGGTGAATCGGAAGCGCTAGCCGTCGCTCGCTACGTTCGCGACACGAGAGCAGATCGAAACCACCGAATTATCGCCGAACCAGAAATACTGTGAAAAAAGTTTTGTCCGCCTGATCAGGCATTTCCTTGTAATGCACGACTCTTGCAAGAAAAACTTCGTCGAAACCGCGAAAGTTCCACGATCCGCCGTACTCATAGCGGGCATGAAGACAAAACACCGACTCATTGCACCCAACTCACCCGCAGCTGTGCAGCACGAACAGAAACGAACCCACAACGCCATGCCAACCGACACCGCCACTAATCCCACACGACCCGTCGCACTAGAAGTCGTGACAGCAATGAACGACCGCGTCCTCACGAGCGATGTCCTCCGTAAGCTCCACGCGTGGCGCCGGGAAGACAAACGCCGAAACATCTCAACTCAAACCGCTATCTCGGACCGAGCAGTACTCGTCGGCCTCCTCATCCTCTCGGCCGAAGACGTCCCGATGTCCATGACGCGCCTGGCCGAGATGTTCGAGTCCCGGATCGACGCGGCATCCAAGGAGCTTCTCGGACTTCCAACCGGCCTTCTGGCGGACGCCACATCCGCCCGCACCACAGCACGATGGATCGGCAACACCACCCGCGCCTTCCATCGCCTCGTGACGGTCATGGACCCATTCGCCGAAGCGATGAAACGAGCATCGACGCCAGCGGATCCCTCCGGCGACGTCGCTGCGAATGACGTCGCTCACGAAGCATTGATGAAAACCCGCCTGGACGCCTTTACCCAGGCGCTCCTCCAGATGACGTTCGCCGAACAGCCCGCACAGTTCCGGGACTCCAGACAGCGCATCAACATTGCGATCGCCGACCACATGATCCCCTCCACGGATCGAACTCTCACTAGGGCCAATGCTCCGGCTTCAGAAATCAAGATTGACGCAACGGTGCTGACGCGGAGAGAGCGAGCCCTCATCGACTCCAACGGATGGTATCGGCGCACGGGAACAGCGCGTCGCTCGCGACCGGGAGCCCCGGGGCCGGCGACATGGGCGTGGGGCCGCGAAGCCAGCGTCGCTGTGCGCGTCGATCCCGTCGAGGCGGACGGAAGTCCCGTGCCTCGACTCGCAGTCAGCGCCACGCTCCACCTGCCGATGCAAGACACAGCCAACACTGCGATCACGCTCATGCGCGGCGCCCTAGATACCGGCCTCATCCCAGGCATCATCGACACCGACCTCGGCTACTTCGCCAGCAACCCTGTCGACAGGCTCCACGAACCGACATGCGAACTCGGCTTCACCCCATCCACCGACTATAAGAAGCACCAGCTCGGAGTCAGCAACGCCTACGCCGGAGTCCTCTGGGTCGAAGGAAACGCCTACTGCCCACTCCTACCCGCCAGGCTCATCACCGCGAGCACCGACTTCCGAGATCACATAATCGACAGGAACGCCTACAACCACATGATCAGCGAGCGGAACGAGTACATGCTGCGCGCCGTCGGGAAGCCCAACAAGTCGGGAGCGGTACGGATGGTCTGTGCTGCAAGAACTCACGACGGCCCCGCGCAGCCAAGGCTCCACGGCGCCTCCGGTGTATCCCAGCGGGAAGACGCCGAAAGCGGGTGCTCCAAAGTAAACGTCTCCGCCTACGCAGGAGACCGGCTTCGTCGCCAAGCCTTCACCTACGGAACGCCTGCTTGGCAGCAGTTCCACTCCCGCTCACGGACTGCCGCAGAAGCCTTCAAGGCGACGATGCACCGAACGTCCACCGCATCACGCGAGCACGTTTCCGGATTCGCCGCAGCCCAGATCCTCCTCACGATGACACTCGTCTCCTACAACCTGAGAGAAATCACCCGGATCTCAAGACGAGAGCGCATGCCCATCGGCGGCGCCGGCACGAGGACGATCAGGGAAAGCGCCGCAACGAAGCTGACGATCAGAACCGACAAGGCCAGAGGCACGGCTGACCTTCTCTTCCACCCGCGGACGGAGGAGCAGCGACTCCTCGCGGACCTCCACGACACCATCGTCGCGGAAGTCGACGGGACCCGCCCATGCGGAAGAGTGCGCGACGCGCTCGTCGCCATTCGCAAGCGTGACTACGGTCGCATCGTCGACAAGCTCGCCGAGGCTTACCTCAGGCGCGGATTCAAAGTCGTCGTCGAGTAGAGCTCTTGCTTGAGCCAGTGGCGGAGGTCGCCGCTGGCTCAAGCCCGCGGGCTCCCGGAGCCAATGTACTGTCTCGTCGTCGAACTCACGGCGAAAATCGGCGCGCTCCAATGGTGCGCAGGAGGGCGCGGCGGCAGTCGACACGCCGTTAAATGCGCGATTGGTGCGTGAAACTGAAGTTTGGTGCTAGTTTCAGACCACAGCTCATTGGAGGCACCATGCTCGTCGACATTTCAGCACGACCCTGGCACAAGGAGTTCTCACCCGAGGACCTCGCCATTCTTCAGCTGGCAATTCCTACTTCGATCCACAATGCACAGACGCGCAGTGCGCGCGCCCACGTCGCTTGGGAAGACCCCGACGGTGATCAACACGTATACGGCGCTGGCATGGCTCGCGCCGTGCAGAAGGAGCTGAAGTCGCTCATCGGCGGACTCGACAGCTTCCGCGAGGTTTCGGTCGAGGGCACGAGCCGCAAGCTCCTCTTCGTCGGCGATATTCTTGTCTTCCCGATCCGGATCGGTCCGAAGATGCCGCGCAACATCCGGCACGTCCGCATCCCGTATATGCCTGACGCCCGGCGCGATATGTTCAAGGTCGCCGGGATCAGCAAGTACGACGGCCCGACTCTCTTCGACGATCTGACCGTAGACGAGGTCGAGGAAGCGGCGAAGATCGGAGACGCCCTGGCGCGTCTCGCAGGTGAAATCGGGCGCGAATCGCTCGTCGTCGTCTACTACAGCAGCTCGTCTCACGGAGTCGGCTCGATCTACTGGGCGCCGGCCAAGCTCTCAGGACGCAACTACCTCGACTTCGCCGAGCCCGAGAGCCTAACGTTCGTTGCTCAGCCATCTGCACGCGCTGCACAACCCGCCAAAACTTCCACGACCGCCAAGACGTTTGCCGACGGGCAACGCCCGCGCACCGTCGCTAAACTCCGCATCCCGACGAAAGATTCTCCCTAACAATGAAGCCAGTCGATTCCGGCTACTACCCCAACGTCGATCCGCAGGATGTCGCACGCGCATTCGACCCCGCCCGCCTTGTCCAAGCTCGCCGACTCTCCCGCATGACAAAGACCGACCTGCATCGGCGGGTCGGTGTTTCGGCCGCAGCAATTGGTCAGTACGAGCGCGGGGAGGTCACCCCGCGGGGCGACACAATCACCGCGCTCGCACGAGAACTCGATGTCCCCTTGGGGTTCTTCGCCCACGGGCGTCGACGCGCTCCAGTAGACATCGCGCAAGCATCCTTCCGCCGTCTACGTGCCACCTCGATCGCCCAACAACATCAAGCTGTGTCCTACGTCGAACAAGTGTGGGAGCTGAGCTCCTACCTGGAGGAGAGCGTCGAATTCCCTGCGCTCGATCTGCCACCGTGGGCACTCGCCGACGAGAGCAACACGGACCCCGCCCCCGACCCTGTCACGGCAGCGCGTGCAATCCGCCAACATTGGGAGCTGGGATCCGACCCCATCAGCTTCTTGGTCTATGAACTGGAACAGCATGGAATCCTGACCGTCCTGTTCTCTCTGAAGGAAGAAGAGAACATTGATGAGAAGGGGCATATCGACGCGTTCTCTACGACCGCACTCCCCCGCCCCACTATCGTCCTCACGCCGGACAAAGCCAACGACGTCATGCGTCACCGATTCTCCGCCGCGCACGAGCTGGGCCACATCGTGCTACATCACGGGCGACAGGGCTCGGACTCCGTTATGGAACGCCAAGCAGACGCATTCGCGGCAGAGTTCCTGACACCGCGAGATGTACTCGTCGATCAACTCCCCAGGCGGTTCAACATGAACCGGCTGCAAGAGCTAAGTCAGCATTGGGGCGCGTCCGTCCACTCTCTGGTGTTCCGCTCGAAGGAGCTGGAACTCATTTCAGAGGCGACAGCACGTCGTGCCTACATCACCCTGGCCGGCCTCGCGAAGAGCGGTGCGACGCGTCCTCAACCTATCTGGGACTTTCCCGGTGAGCGCCCCGAACTGTTGAAGAACGCCCTGGAGTTGCTTGAAGAAGCCGGGGTTCCAATGTTGGAAGTCGCTTCTGATTTGCAGATGACTCCGCAGAGAGTGCGCCGTCTTGCTGGGATGGATGACCAGCCGCCGAAGCTGCGGCTCGTTCGATGAGATAAAGGGAAGTCTTCGGAGGCACAGTTCCCGCAACCATGCTCGTTTTGAGGTCTTATGCTCGCCACGTTTGGGTGCGGGTCGCTCAGTCGGCTACCGAAGGGCACATCCGATTCCGCAGTACCAGTCTGAGGAAGCCCAAGCGGTGTAGGTCGCAGCTTCCCAAGCGTTTAGTCGAGCATCGATTGCGCTCTCCGCATCAGCCTCTGTGCCGTCGCTCTGCTTACGTTGCTGTCGCGTCTTGCGCGCGAAGGCGCTCGATCCTTTCGCTGACCGTGGGAACTCCGCGACGAAGCAACTCGGTGTACATCCTGAGCGCAAGTGCCGGCGCACTCTGACTGACTGCGTCCGCCTGGCGTTCGATCAGCTCAACAAAGTGCGGAAGGGATAGGTCGCTCGTAAGAATCCGCAGTAGCGCCTCTCCGGAAGCCTCGGCTGAATCTTCCAGCGGCCAATGCGCGCCGTCGAATGCATGGGCGGCGCCTGCGATCGCTGGACCTGCGGCAAAGCAGTTCGCCATCTGCGCAAAATTCGAAGGATTCATACTGAGCCATGAGAGCAAGGCGCCTTGCTCGATACTCGACAATGGTCCGGGCAATCCGCGCAGGCGACGCTGCCAATGACTCAGCAACTTTTCGTCGCGGGCGAAGTCGGGAATGTCGCTGCCTCGTCCGTCCGCGAGGTGACGGAGCCACGACGCTCGGCCGTCCTCGTCTAACGCGGTATAGATCGCATCAGGCCATGCCAAGTCGTCGTCGACGTACCAGAAAAAGACACCCGCGTGTAGCTGCAGGTAGTCTTCCGAGAATTCCGGATGTGTCTCGACAAACCACGAGAAACGCACCCGCAGCGCGTCACCGAGATACTCGTGGAGTGCAGGATTCCATGAGCACGCTTGGACAAGCCCACGCCATCCCTGGCGAGCGCGTACATCCCACCCAAGCAATAGCGGGACCAATGTTTGGTTGAACCATGCGGGAGCATTGATCGCGAGATACTGACTACTCCTAGCCACAACGGCGATTGATGCGTCGCCGCTCGGATATGAGTCGGACACCATGCTCTTGATCATGTTCAGTTCCCGCACGGTGACTTTGTGCGAGGAACGCTTTCTCGCAGTACCCCAGATCAAGTCCATGACTGCTCGGGCAATCGACGATCGCGGATCCCAGTCCACTTCGAATCTAGAAGGTGTCGGTTCCTGCGAACCGGCGGGGGGCATAAGTTTCCAGACCCTGAAGGCAGAACTCAGTCTCTCTTTCAAGACACCGATTGAGGCCGAATCTATCTCCCGTGTGAGACTCGCGACGATAGTTGGGGCGAGTGGACCAGGAGCGGGATGCGCGCCGATGAAGCTCGCGAGTGACGTAGACCAGTTGTCGTCGGTCATGAACGAGATTGCGGCATTCCATATCGTCTGGTGCCACAGCGATTGGCGGACGCACTCCGCGAGAACAAGCGGCGCTGCAGTCCTATTGGCGTTCAGATAAAGCACCAATTCGGCGCGCGGTTGGTCCTCATCCCAAGAATCGTCCTTGAGACGAGGGTCCCGTTTCATTCTCCAGACGACCTGTTTTGGAGTTCTATCGAGATAGTCGCCGCTAGGTTCGTAGGAAGGTTCGGGTTCGAACTGAACGGGGGGCATACCTAGTTCGGGATGTACGCGGTCCACGAACGTGTTGTTTTCGGGCGCTATCGCGGCGATCGCTTCTGCGACGAGTGAGTCGTCGGGTGCGAATCGAGAGAGCCACCTCAAGACATTCAATTTTTCGCGGACGCCGACTTCGAGAGGTCGCTCCTGATAATGCTGCGACTGAATAATAAACTGAATCAGGGACTTCCGGGAACTTAGTGAGGCGTGTGGAAAGTGATTGGAGAGAACCGCGAACACTTCGGGACGCGAATAAGAATCGAAGACAACAATCTTAGAAACGAGAAGTTCGATGAATTCCGAGGCGTGCCGGACGTTCGCAATCGCGATTGCATCAAATCCGATGCGTCGGACGATCTCGGCGTCATCCTCTAAAAAATTGCGGATCAACGAAAGATCGTCGTCCATAGCTTTCTGACGTAAGAGGTCTCGGACCAGACTGACGATCCAGCCGATACTCGCATTCGAGCCATGACTTTCGTCTGCGCCTATTTTGGAGCGGCGACGAGAAATATCATTCGGCGCTACAGCACCGTTCAGAAGCGCGGTCTCTACTTCGTGTGTCGATAGGGCCGAACTTAGAGCCAGGAGGAATCGGTCGCTGATCTCCGAATCGTTTGTGAGTCCGGGCAGGGATTCTTCTGCAACGTGGCGGAGGGTGGGGTAACGGAGAGACACGTCGACATACTCAGCTTGGCTGTACCAGTTCTTCTTCACTTCAAATGTTCGCCGAGGAGTGGCGATCGATGCGAGCATGATTTTTGCGTAGGTGGGATCCGATTCCACGAGGTTCGCTACTAACATCCCTCTGCGACCGTCGTCTCCCACGCCGCGAGCGTCGATGGTGAGGGCGACAAGTTGTCTGGTGTGAAGGGAAAAGTGGTCGAGAGAAGTCAGCTTTAGCCAGGTGTGGAACCACAATTCGTGGGAAAGGCGGCCATCGTGCTTAGCGATCAATGCGACAAGCGTTTCACCGTCGTCGGAATCGATCGTCGACACCAGCCAGCTCGCGAAATTCCAGAACTGCCCGCTACGTTCCGTATTCGTCGTGTCCGTGATCATGCAGAGACGTTCCAGCATTCCCATTGATGAGAGCAATGGGGCCCAGTCGGGAGCTGATGCGTAGGAGATGAAGTGGTTCCTGAGTTCTTCGTCATTCAAGATCCACTGGAGATCGTCCCGACGCGCGCTAGCACCTGCTGGGTTTGCTGCAACTTCTCGTGCCGCATTCAATCTGGACACTGCGTCTAGGCGGAGGCGGCCGGACCAGCTGGCGAATAGCTCACGAAGTTTGTCGTGGTCTCCGTTCGGATTGGGATACGGGAGCGGCACCACATCGAGTTCGCTCCATGAGGACTGGTCGGAGTCGGCCGCGACGAGCGCGTACAGTGAGCTTCGATCGGCGATGGCCCTCGTGAGGTACCGCATGACGGTGTCTTTGGCGCTGTAGCCGATAAAGACGACTGTGTACTTCTTGAATAGCTCAGCAAGGAATTGCGTAGCCCAGCCTCTGGCTATGTACGCCTCCCCGAAGTCGGCGTCGGTTAGAACGAGCTGTTCGTTCTTAGCTAGCGGGAGCCGACCGTGAATGTGCACGAGCCCCTCGAACGAGTCGCCGAGCGGCAAGGCGGGCGCGGTTGATACGTTCACGGTGATCGATTGTTTTTCGGCAGCTCGCTCGAAGTGCGTGTCGAAATTCGTTGTCACGACTCGCAGTGTGCGGGTACTGCCTACGGCGAGGATATGTTCGTGCAGCGGATTCGGATATATTGACTGGCTGAGGATTTCTTCTGCTCGCAGGTGGACACGACCACCGAGCCGGTCCATTTTTCCTAACACAACGTCCAGAGCCGTGTCGTCTGCAATGTGCTCCACCCGCCCAAGGTCGTGGACGATCTGCTCTGCCAGTTTCTTGAAGTTGGGAAGATCTGAGGGTGAAGGAACCGAAACCCCTGCGCCGCAGAAGAAGACGACGCGATCGGCATCGAACGCCTCCGACAGCTCCAGAGGGATGTCTACGCCGGCAGTAGACCAAAGTGCCGTCATCAGAGTGTTGGCTTCTGTCTCGTCACGGACGCGAGCATATCGCGTGGCTCGCACGAGAAGCGACGTTTCTGGTGTTCGCGGCTCCATCACTGCCGCTCGCTCTCAACATCGGGCAAATGTCGCAATTTCGCAATAGCACTTGCGGACGCCTTGCGGTCGAACTGGCGACCTCCAGCGCATCGCGCTGGTCGCCGTGACAATGGGAGTCAGGTCGCATTGACGCTTTGAAACGCAACGTGATCTCGTGCGAGGATGCGCTTGAGTTGCTCGGCCCTGCCTGGTGGCACTACAAGGACAAGCAATCGTTTTGCTCGGCTTGCGCCGACGTAGAGCACCCGGCGTTGTTCAGAATTGACATCTGCCTCCCAATCGTCGACGACATGCGTCCCACCTTGGCTAGGTGAGCTCGGCAAGACAAGAACTACCCCCTCGAACTCCGCCCCTTTGACGCCGTGTATATTCGCCCACGCGACTTCGACCTCTCTTTCGGGCACTAGCCCGTCGGTGCATTTTGTCCAATAGGCCCACACTTTGGGCTTCGGTGCGGCAGTAGTGCGGCGGTAGTCGGCTCTCAGCGCAAGGTTGGTGTGAGCGAATTCATCTGTGACAACCGCGCGAAAACCTTCGGAGCAGGCCTTCTCAGAGGTCCATTCGTCCGTGTTGGCGACAACCTTACTGACAATCATTCGAAGCTCTGCGGGACGAATTCCGAGTATTTCCAGTTCGCGTTCGCGATCACCACGTGGCGCGTCAACCGGCCAATCCACGAGGTCGAGAAGGCACCGTTCGAGTGTTCGTATTGCAGATAACCGGGTTCGCGGCAGGTTCGACTGCTTAAGCGAGACGATCGCAGAGATCACCTTCTCCATGTACGAAACCCCGCCGGGCGCCTCGACCCCGCTTCTCACCAACCGTCGCGCGTCGCTTCTGCGATGCGCCAAGACTCGAATGTCTTCAATGGGGACACCGGCCTGACCAGCGATCGACAACGCGGAACGAGTAGCTTTCGTCCCGGAACCGACCACCACGAAAATGTGCTCCGGCGAGTTGCCGGCGGATGCGTGCGCAACTATTCCAGCTGCTCCGATGGTCCGAAGGCTCGAAATCGCAAGGCAAATAGCCGGAGTCGAGCGGAAGCAGACGCTGAGATCGACACGAGATTCACTTGGGAGACCGGTGCGAAACGATTCATACAGCCCACCTGCCGATTGTCTGAACTCGTAAATGGCTTGATCCGGGTCGGCAACCGCAACCACTCGAATTTCAGCCGCTGTGAGCAACGCCAGTAGTGCGTGCTCAGTGTCGTCGCAGTCTTGAAACTCATCAACGATGATTTCCTCGAACCTAGCTTTAAGCCTGACTAGAACCGGGTTAGTTGAGTCCGCCAAAAGGCGCAGAGTCAATTCACGAGCCGCATTCGTGTCGAAGATCTGCATATTCAACAGGTAGTTGCGTCGTCGAGTTGCCTCTGGCGCCAGTTTGTCGATCGAGTATTGGGTGATCTTTGCGAGATATTGCTTCTCGCCATGATTCAACTTCGAACTGTCGAGGGTCATGGTGCCGGCTGAGTCACTAACGAATCTTGAGAGCCTGATACCCATGCCTGCTGTAGGGCGAACGATTGAGAGATCGTCTGGCAGGTCGTCCCAACTTGCCAAATAGCGAGGGATCGAGCTAGTGGTTGCAACGACGTGGGGAGTGACGACATAGCGATGAAAAAATTGATCGAACGTGCCAACGAAGTTCGGCGAAGCCAGAATCCCGGGCTCTGCCAGGCATCGAGCCGTGGCTTCGTCAACGGCGGCGTTGGTAAACGAAAGCAGAGCAATCCCGCGATTGCTTAGTCGTGCGCGGTGGCGGAATCGACTCACGATTGTCCGCGTCTTGCCTGCTCCGGGGCCGGCTTCGATGAGCCTTACCCCGACCCCCAGCGCTGAGACCTGTTCGTCCGTCATGCCTGCCGTGAGATCCGCAGGCAACGAGTCAACGAGAGCGGTGTCGTTGATGATTTCGATTGTCGTCATTCGACGAGGCCGACTGCCGCTATCGCGTTTTGGAGGTACGGCGGCACCTTGAAGGTAGCGGGGTTCTTAACGATCGCCTCCGCAACCAGGTGTGCGAAGTCGCCCTTCGACAGATCAAGTTTGTACTCGCCAGATTCTGCTTTACCCGCACTAATCGCTTGTGCGAAAACTGCGGCGCGGTCAGTTTGCGATTTGCCAATAACGGAAAGAGAAAGTGCCTGCCACTTATCGACAGAGCGCGGGTGGAGCTGAAGGAACGCGCCTTTTAGGAATACCTCATTCTCCTCGTACGCAAAGATGTCCGCTTCGAGGGTTCTGACACCGACTTCCACTCGAAGCACGCCCGAGACATGCGCGGCCTCGAACGACGCTTTATACGTCATTTTGCGGAGGAGGCCCGCTGCGTTGGCATCCCGGTCGGTAATCACAACGACACGGTCGACTCGGCGAGTAGCGCCGTTGAGCAGAAGCTTGAGATATGGCTCAAAGTCGACACCTTCCACAACGATTACAGTCGCGCCCGTGAATTGCCGAAGCGCAGTGCGCCTTCCTTCGTTCGTTGCGGTTCGGGATGCTGTGTCGGGCTCCTCGGAGGCCGCGAGTTCCCGATACACGCAGTGCTTCGCAAGGGCAGGAACCATCAGCGCCTCCGCCGTCCCCTCTACCAAAACGACATGCCGAGCGAACAACAGGGCGGCGCGTGTGGAAGTGAGGTAGCGATCGATCTTTCGCACTTCCGGCTCCGAAAGATCTAGGGACCATAGCGGGGTAGCCGAGGTGGACCAACTTGGGCTGGCAGGAAGGATCCCGGTCCGATCAACAGCGCCGACTAGTTCTCTCGCGATGACAACGACATTCGCGATTGAGACGCTGCTCGCTAGGTGCGGGGAATGGGTCGTAACAATGACTTGCACCTTCCCGACTGGCCGCAAACCGTCGGACTCCAGACCGCTCTCGGATGCACGCCGACGAAGGTATTCGAGCAAAACGGACTGAAGCTGAGGATGCAGATGTGCTTCCGGCTCCTCGACCAACAAAACGGTCAGGTCATTTTCCCGGGCTCGCGAAAGTTGTAGAACGATCATCGATATATAGAGCAGATTTGCATACCCGAGCCCGGCAATGCCGATGTCGCCCATCCGGATTCCCGACTCGGCAAGTTGGATACGAAGGAGGCGAGCGAGGCGACGAAGCTCTTGCTGTCGTTCATTCAGCGCGATGTTGTGCAAGCGGGACGGCGGGGATGCTTCGGCAAACTGTAGCTGCATCGCATCTCTCGCTCTCGTTGGCACTTCGTGTTCTGAAATCGTCCTGAGCGCGGCGTTTGCAGCATCGACGAATAGTTTTTCGTCTTCGTCGCCTTCCAGTACCACGCGTAGAACCTCGTGAAGCTGGGATCCATCGCCCCCGTCAAGATCGCGAACAGCATCTCGGAGTGGCGGCAGATATACGTGAGCGATGCGTCGGCGATTGGCAGGTTCAGGGTCCGCCATCTCCAGGTCGCCAACTGACAACGACTGGACATTTCGGCGTGGGATATGAGCGTTGGTGGAATAGACGTTTCCGTACACAAGATCACCGTGAGCATCGACAGTTTGGGCAAGGTAGATTGCCCGCTCCGAGTCTGAGAGCCCTGAGAATCTCGTTCTGATTTTGACGTCGGAACCCGCGCTCGCGGACTGAGCCAAATCCCGATCTCGGTCGAACCAGACCGTGGGACGACCATTGGCAGGATAAAGCGCGAGGCGTAAAGCGTCGATGATCGAGCTCTTCCCTGATGCGTTTTCACCCACCAAGACGGTGAGGTCTTTCGCAAACTCAATGTTTACGTCTGCGCAAGCGCGAAAGCCAGCAAGACTTAGCTCTACTAACTGCACCCGACGATCCTCCCAAGCCAAGGCGTTTAGCCGCGTATATCCAATGAAATCCTCACGTTATCTGAAAGCATCACAAAGACAATCGCGACACGCATTGCCGGGTAGTGCACGTTCCTATCGATTCGCCGCTGATCGAAGGACAGAGTGACCCCGCAACGCGACTTGGGGACGACCTTCACGGGCGGCAGGCGCTGTCCGCCGCCCGAGTTGGCTTTATGAAATTCTCGTGGTGACACGTAAGGGACCGATTGGTGTGCAAAGCTACGGCCCATGAGGATAACTTGACGACGTCGTTTCCGGAGAAAACCTTCGAGCATTGGGCAAGTCAGTACATTGCATATCGATTCCGGACGCATCTCGGACAGTGGTGGCCTGCCGTTGGAGCTGACATTAAAATCGAGCCCACGATGCTGCCGATTGGGAAAGCAATCTGGCTCGAACTGAAGACGGCCACACCGCACCCTCGAAGCCCCGACATCCACGAAGTTTTCATTGATGTTCCGCAGCTGCTCGCCTACCACCAACCATCGATGCCGCCGGTGTACTACGTCGTGCCACGTCCGGGATGGAGCGGGACGCTCGGTACGGCCGCGGCCGCGGGCTGGCTTGCCGGAACGCCGCGTTCTGATCTCGCGTTCCGCCGGGCGAATGAGAAATGGTTCGGAAACTGGACCCGCGTGATTGCAGGCTGGAGCCTGCACGCGGCGATTCAACGAAACGGACGAGCAGGCCAGGCGACCGCGAAACTTGGGCAGTGGGATCAAAACGTTTGGACTTGGGCGCCCGCGTTCATCAAGCCGGTTGGAACCTATCACCCTGAGTGGACGTGGCCCGATTTTTGGAACGAGTGGCAGCGCTGCGGATCGACGGACATGCCCTCTTCCTTGATCGTTCCGGCAGACTCGCTGACACAATCCGGGGACGGGCGGATCGCAGATCGTTCCGATCTCGTTGGTGCGCTACGCACGTACGGGAAGATGGTGCGGGAGGGTAAGAAACCCGGAACTGAGGACTTCGCAGCTCGATCAATCTACGAACCCGTCTTTGCACCTATGGAGGAAGGTGGACTCCCAACCGGAAAGTTCCGCTTTCAAAGAAGTGTCAAAGGAGCGGAGACGAACACAATCGACTCGTCCCCCGACTCCGGACTAGCGGCCGGATCAACGCTGCTCACAACACTCTCGGCGCGCCAGCTGATACTTCCATGATCAGGACTTCTCGGTCGATTGCTTACGGCAGCAACTTGTCCGTAGACCCTGCGGTATCTGCGACGGGCGGCTAGCCGTGGAATTTGTTGGGTTTCGGCGTGGAACGCATTCTCGGCTGCTGCGAAACGGCCCAGCGTTCGCGGGCCTAAACGAATTTCCCGAACCAGTCACTGTGGCTGTTTCAGTGAAAACAGCAGATGAGAGGTCCGTCGCACAGAAATGTGCGGCGGGCCTTTTTCTTTGGGCTGCTATGCTGGCCTTTCTGCTCTTGAGACAGCAGGACCCCGACAGTGTCGGGACGGAATGGCCCCGCGAAGAGATTCGCCGGGGTCATTTTTGTTTCCCCGGGCGGTTTCCGGCGGCGGGCATGCGCAACTCAGGCAGACGAGCGGATGCCGCGTTCCGCTCCCCTGCGGGGTCGCGGGTGGCCGCGCTCGGGCCCGCGTTCTGCCTGAGTTGTGCCGGCGCGCGTTCGGCATTCCGGATGGATGTGCAGGGCGGGGTGGCGCGCCGCGTCGTCGCGGGGCACGAAGCCCGCGCGCATCCGTTCGGTCCGGAATCACGAACGCGCATGCGCAACTCAGGCAGACGAGCGGAGGCCGCGGCGCGCGCCCCCGGGACGCCGCGCACTGCCGCGCGGCAGCCGCGCATCCTGCCTGACTTGCGCGAGGCGCGAGCCGCGCGGCGCCCCGAGCGGACGTTCCCCGCGGCTCAGGCCACGGCATCCGTTTCGTCGTTGTTCTCGGACGGCTCCATCGGCGTGATGTAGGAGTAGCCGCTGACGTGGTTCTTGGTGACCGAGAGCATCGAGTCCATGTAGGGCTCGAGGGCGGTGACCTTGTCGAGCGGCGACCCGATGATCAGCTGGAAGCCGAGGCCGCGCCAGGCGGCCACAGAGCGTCCCGCGAACTCCGCGTCGGACTTCACGAAGCCCTCGTCGAGGAACACGGGCGCGAAGCGGGGGCGGGTGCGGCTCTCGTCGCCCAGCTGGAAGCGCAGTGCGGCTCCGACCACGAAGGCCACGAGCTCCTGCGACTCGCCGCCGCTCTTGCCGCCGAGCGACGAGTAGGCGCTGACCTCCACGCCGTCCTCGGTCTCGCGCACGGCGGTGATCTCCACATGCTTGCGCACGTCGAGGAGCAGGTCGCGCGTGGACAGGCCCGTGGGCGCACGCGAGTCGTCGTCCGGGCGCCGGATCAGCGCCATGAACGCCTGCAGGCGCTGGAAGCGCGCCTCGATCTCATCGTCGGTGAACAACTCCGTGGCCCCGGACGACAGCGTCTTGAGCTCCTTGCGGAAGGCGGCGGAGTCGTCGCGGTGCAGCCTCCTGAGCGAGATGCGCAGGCGGTCGCGCCCCGCGCCGAAGGGCAGCGAGGAGAGGATCTCGTTGACCGGGCGCAGCCGGTCCTCGATCTCCTCGACGGAGGTCGCGAAGGCGCCGGCGAGCGGCACCAGGTCCTGGCCGCTCCAGGTGGAGAGCCGTCGCTTCCACTCCTGGCGTCGCTCGTGCAGCCCGAGGGTGAGCACGGAGTCGAGGATGTCGCGGTAGCCCGTGTAGGAGTCGAGCGAGACGCCGATGTTCGGGTCGGGCCAGCGGCTCTGGAAGGTCTCGAATATCGCGACCAGCGCCTCCTTGGTGCCCTGCGCGTTGCCGCGGTCGTTGTCCGCCTGCTCGGTCAGCCGGTCGCGGAGGCGCTTGGAGCCCGCGGCGAAGAGGGCGAGGTCGTCCGGGTCGCCCACGAGGGCGAACTGCGCGTCGAGGTAGGCGGACTGCTCGTCGCTGAGCGACACGGTCTGCTCGTGCCCGATGCGGTCGAGCTCGGCGCTGACGGCGTCCTCGCGGTCGACGATGCGCGCCTGCTCGGCCGCCAGAGCGGCGGCCTCGCTCTTCGCGGCGTGCTTCTGCTCCCCCGCGGAGTCGAGCTCGGTCGCGAGCCGCTCCTCCTCGAGCCTCAGGGCGCGCAGCACGTCGCTGTCGCCGAGGATGCGCTCCCGCTCGGCCTGCTTCGCCCGCACGGCGGCCTCGGCGCCTGCGAGGTCGATCGCGGACCAGTCGGAGTCGACGACGAAGCGGTGGGCGTCCCGCTGCGCACGCAGCTCGGCCACCCGGCGACCGACGCCGGACGCGGCATCCGCCAGTCGGGAGGCACGCTCCTTCGTCTCGGTCAACTCCTGCTCTATCTCTTCGAGGCGGGCGCGGCTGGAGAATCCGAGGATTCCCTTCTGGCCGCTGTTGACCCCGTGCGCGCCGCTCCGGCCGCTGCGGCTCTGCCCGCTCTGGGCGACCCGCCTGCCCGCGCCGGAGAGCTCGGCCGGGTTCGCGACGCAGAGAGCGTCGATGCTCGTAGAGGAGACCTTCTTCTGCACCCACCCGCTGAAGGGCGAGTCCTTGTAGACGAGCTTGCCGGAGACGTAGCGGGGGTCGCCGGCGGCCTCGGCGAAGGGCTCGAGCGCCACGCCCTGGAACTGGACGCGCACGGAGAGCCGGAGCGGATCGATGGCGGCGCTCATCGAGTCGAGCAGCAGCTCGTCGACGAGCATGATGCGGGCGATCGGGCCGAGCGTCGCCTCGACCGCGGTGCGCCACTGCTGCGCATCGGGGGCGACGTCGACGAGCTCCGCGACGAAGGGCAGTTCCTCGGGCGGCACACCGAGCGCCGATGCGATCGCGACCCGGGCGTTGTCCAGATGCTGCGGAACCAGGCTGTCGCGCCCGGCGAGGAACCGCTGCTCCGCGGCCAGGTCGTGGATCGCCGACTCGACCGGGTAGATCTCCCGCTTCAGCCGGTCGCGCTCCTGCTCGAGGCCGGCCTCGAGCGCATCGTGCGCTGCGAGGGCCGCCTCCGCGAGCTGCTGCCCCCGCGCGAACTGCTCCGGGGAGTCGATCGGCTCTCCGAGAACGGCGGTGCGCTCGTCGAAGCGCGCGCGCTCCTCGGCGACGGCGTCCCGGGCGGAGACGAGCTCCTCCTGCTGCCTCTCGAGGGCGACCAGTACGTCGCCTCCCTGCTCGCGCTCCTGCAGCTGGATCTCGGCGACGCGGGCCCTCGCATCCGACTCGGCCTTCTTCGATCGCGCCGCCTCCCGCACGTTCCGCTCGCGGCGTGCGCGGTTGTCGTCGGCCGCGGCGGCGAGGAGACGCCGTTCGGTGCCGAGCTGCCAGAGCGACAGCGGGGTGTCGCCCGGACGGCGCACGCCGAGCGCGTCGACCAGGCTGGTCTTGGCCATCGCAGCCTCGTAGTCGCGGTGCAGGTCGGGGAGGCGCTCGAGCACCTTCGCCTTCTGCGCCTCGGTGACCATCGCCCCGTAGGAGCGCTCGAGGTCCTCGAAATGGGTGACCGCCTTGTCCGCGGCGGCGAAGGTCGTGGGCTCCTCGAGCACCATCGACTTGAAGAGGCCGTCCACCGACTTCATCTGCTGGCCGGCCTGGATGCGCGCCAGCAGGCGAAGCGCCTTGCCGCCCTCGCCGTTGGCCCCGATACCCAGCCGGGTGTGGAGCGTCTGGGCGAACGCCGCGTAGGTGTCGAACACGTCGAGCCCCGGGAAGCGCCCCCGCAGCACCCGCTTGTCGAACTTCGACTCCACGCCGTCGATCAGCTCGCGCAGGTCGAGCTCGCCGTCTGTGGTCGCCATCTTCATGGTGATGTCGGCGGGCTTGTTGCCCCCGCGCGGCACGAAGTAGGCGCGCAGCACGGTGAACCGGCGCGCGTTGTCGTCGATGAAGGTCATCCCCACCGCGCCCCACGTCGACGAGTCGGCGCCGCGCAGGACGGTGTCGTGCATCTCCCCCGTGTCGGCCTCGCGGCTGGAGTCGGTCTTGCCCTTGAGGTAGGTGAGGAGGTTGCGCTGGTCGCTGCTGCGCGCCCGCCCCGACCCGGCGTCGTTCGACGCCCCGTTGAACGGGGTGTCGGAGGGCATCATCAGGGCGAGGTAGGCGTCGAGCATGCTGCTCTTGCCGGTGCCCGAGGCGCCGGACACGAGCGTGGCGTTGCGGGCGAAGGCGAACCGGTGGTGGCCGTGGAATCCGCCCCAGTTGACCATCTGGAAGGACTCGGCGCGCCACTGCGTCGTGCCCTCGGTGCTGCCGTCGATGTGGAAGAGCGGCGAGTCGCTCATGAGATGCTCTCCAGGGTCTGCAGGTCGGTGTCGGCGGGCGCCCCGCCGCTGTTCTGCTCCCGCAGCCAGGCGAGGAGCTCGGCCAGCCGGTGAACCGGGAGAAGCACCTCGATCACGGGGGCGATGCGGAAGCGGTCGGGGTCGGTCGTCTTGAGCAGCACACGGGCCTTGACGAGGGCTTCGACCGCGGCATCCGCTCGACGCGCGTCACCCGCCCGGTCGGTGGCATGCTGCGGGCGGAAGTGGCCCACGTTCTCCACGAGGTAGTCGCGGTCGACGCTGACGATCTCCTGGCCGCCCGCCCGCTCGCTGCGCAGACGCTGGCGCAACAGCACGAGCAGGATCGTCTCCTCCCGCGTGTACGCCACGTCGTGCAGCAGGGTCGGGAAGCGGTCGCCGCCCTCAGGGAGCGCCTGGCGCTTGAACGCGACCTCGTAGTGCAGGTCGACGTGGAGGTCGAGGAACAGGTCGTTCAGACGCGACTTGATCAGCCGGGTGGACTCCTGCAGGGTGCGCCACTCCGCGGGATGCGCCGCCGCGGAGAGATAGCGGTGCTTGAGCAGCATCACCAGCGTCTTGCGCTGCTGCACGGTGAGGCCGCCGTCGTCGCCCTCGAAGAGCGCGAAGCTCGTGGACGGCTCGTCGGTGCCGTCTTCTGGTTCGTCAGTCATTCTCTGCTCCGTCGACGGTTGGTGGTGATTGAATACGGGCGGATGACGCGGACGGCACGTCGCCGTTCACGCCGATCCGCGGCACGGCGTAGGAGCGGCGGGAGCCGTCGGCCCGCACCGTCTCGAAGTGCTCGATCCGCTCGCCGCGCTCGATCGCGTCGATCTGGGCGGCGATCTGCAGCAGTCCGAGGATCTCCACCGGCCGCCGCATCGCGGCGTCCAGCCCGTTGAACACCTCCCCGACTGAAGCGGCGTCGCCCGTGGACATCGCCTCGACGAGGGCGTCGCGCATCTCGTAGAGCAGCGGACCGCCCTGCCTGCGCACCTCGTCGAGACTCGGCGGCTCGGGCGCGTCCTCGGAGACGTCCTCCAGCGGCGGCGGTGCCAGGTGGGAGTCCGGGTCGTAGAAGCGCTCGCGCAGGTGCTCCACGTCGAGTGCGCCCGGCATGAGCTGGGCGGTGACGGTGGACCGCGGGCCCGCGGTCTCCATCCAGACGGCCAGCTCCCCGTTGATGTCGCGCAGCAGCCGCTCGAGCTCGCGGTCCTTCACCACGTCGTGGTTCACGATGTGCTCGCGCAGGGTGGTCGTGAGCCCGGTGCGCTGCACCAGCACGTCGTCGATGCCCTTGCGGATGAGGCCGACGGTGGCGAGGAAGCTGCGGCGCTCGCTCGCCTTCAGCGTGGCGGCGAAGGGGTGGCGGAGGATCGTCTCCAGGTCGTTCTTGAGCTGGAGCAGCAGGTCGTCGTCGCGCAGCAGCACGAAGGCGCCCTCGAAGGCGCGGCCAGCCGCCGTGGAGGTCATCAGCGTGTCGGTCTTGGCGAGGTAGTCGTCGAGCACCTCGCTGATCGGGCGCTCCTCGGTGCGGAAGTCGTTGACGATCTGCCGGTGCATTGCGGCGACCGACTCCTCGACGCGCTTGAAGTCGCTGGGCAGCTGGCCGATCAGGTCGATCAGGTTGGCGTAGCCCTCGAGCATCTGCTCGTCCGTCTCGATCTCGAGATCGCCGCCGTCGTCGAGCCGGTCCCGTTCGGCGGTCAGCTCGGCGATCTGCAGGTCGAGCCGGCGGATCCGGGTCTCGCGGTCGGGGCTCGCCTGTGCGGCGCGCTGTCCGACGGTGTCGACGATCATCGCCAGCCGCGACTCGCTGATCAGCGCGCGGTCGCGCGAGAGGGTCTCGATCAGAGAGAGCGCCTCGAGCGCGTGCGAGGTGAGCGAGTACTGCTCCTCGTCGTCGTCGCCGGTCTCCCGGTACAGCCACTGGTCGTTCATCCACTGGATGCAGAGCGAGCGGCCGTTGCCCTTGGGAACGTCCTCCCCCAGCGACCGCAGATCGGCCAGATAGGCGTCGACCTGCGTGTGCAGCAGTTCCGACTGCACGCTCCTGCGGTCCCGGCTGAACGACGACGTGAACACGGAGAGCACGAACGGCGCCCACTTGCGGTCGAGCAGGCGCACCGTCGGTCGGTCGAAGGCCTCGCGCACGCGCGCCAGTTCGCCCACTATCTCACTCACTGCAGGTCCTCCCCCGTCACTACAACCGTACCCAGTGCGCCCGGTGTCGCCGGACACATACGTATCTTGTGCGGTACATAACACTTCGGGTACATTGACGGCATGGATGCACTGCTGCAGGCGATCGCCGACCCGAGCCGACGGACCATGCTCGAGCAGCTCCGGCACGGCCCGGCCACCGCGGGCGAGCTCGCCGATCTGCTCACCATCGCCCGCCCGGGCGTCTCACGGCACCTCCGTGTGCTGCGCGAGGCCGGGCTGGTCGACGTGCGCCCCGACGCCCAGCGCCGGGTGTACTCGCTGCGTCCGGAGCCGCTGGCCGAACTCGACGACTGGCTGGGCGGCTACCGGACGCTGTGGAACCAGCGGCTGGACGCCCTGCACACCGAAGTGGCACGAGGAAAACGACAGAGAAGGAGCTAGACCATGTCAGAGACGACAACACGCATCATCGGCACCCTGCGCCCGGTCGACGACCCGCGCAGCGACACGGGGGTGGTGCGCATGCACGACCGCTTCGACACCACCATCGACGACCTGTGGTCGGCCATCACCGATCGCGCCCGCGCCTCCCGCTGGATCGGCGAGCTCCACGGCGACCTCGCCCCTGGGAGCACCTTCACCGCCAGGCTCAGGAGCCACTGGGAGGGCAGCGCGCGCGTCGACGCGTGCGAGGCACCGCACCGCCTCCTGGTCACAATGCGCCCGGGCGAGGCGGACGAGACCGTGTTCGAGGCGTGGCTGACCGAGGCGCAGGGCGGCACGGACCTCACCATCGAGGAGCGCGGCCTGCCCCTGGCCCAGATCTCCGCGCACGGCGCCGGCTGGCAGGCCCACGTCGAGGATCTGGCCGCGCACGTCGCCGGGCGCGCGCCGTACGCGTGGGAGGATCGCTGGAACGAGCTCTCACCGGTCTACGCGGAACTCGCGTCGGCGATCGATCGCAGGGGCAGAAGCTGAACGGAGCTGCTAGGCCGCGGCCTCCTTCGCCGTCGAGCTCGCGGTGACGAGGATCGGCAGGTGGTCGGACTTGCCGATCGGCAGCGTCTCGACGTTGTCGATCACCATTCCGACGCTCGTGACGAAGTCGAAGTGGCCGGTGAAGATCTTGTACCGCGTGTAGGTGCGGCGGTCGCTCAGCGAGAGGTCGTAGCCGGTCTTGCCGATCCGCTTCCCGAGCCCCTTCTGGAACAGCGGGTAGTTGTAGTCGCCGACCATCAGGTGAGGCAGGTCGCCCATGGCCTTGAGCGCCTCGTGCGCGGCCTTGATCTGGTTGCGTCGCAGCGAGTTGAGCGCGGTCAGCGGGGAGGCGTGGAACGACGCGGCGATGAACTCGTGGCCGGTCTCGTTGTCGAAGAAGCGCGTGCCGATCAGGCGTTCGTGCGTGGGCGAGGCGATGAGGTCGTGCAGCGACTTCTTCAGCTCGAAGGTCTTGGTCTCGAGCGGGGTGAAGCGGTCGGCACGGTAGTAGATGGCCAGGCCCAGGCGGTTGAGCTTGGTCGCGTCGGCGAGCTTCATCCCGCCGTTGTCGAGGTCTGCCGGAAGGAGGCTCGTGTCGCATTCCTGGAGGCAGAGGAGGTCGAGCGCGTATGTCTCCGCGAGGCCGGTCAGCTCGGCACTGGCCATGTTTTTTCGCAGGTTGTAGCTGGCGATTTTAATGATTTTCTCCGTCTTGCCGGTACCGAATCAGGATTGACGGGGAAAGTCTACGTCTCCGCATGGAACGCCCGAGTGAACGCACAGCGAAGCGGCGTGGCGTTCACAGCCGGGTCGGATGATCACATGTGCGTGGTCCGCTCGATGCTCATCACCAGCACGACCCGCACAGCGCTGTCCGGCGGCGGCTGCTGCCCGGGGTTGCCGTAGCGCCTGCCGAGCCGCACATAGAAGGCCCCGGTCGGGTCGGGGACCGCCTCGACGAGCCGCCCGCGCACCTCGAGGTAGGTCTCCGGATCCGCCGGATCGACGACCGACAGGCTCATCGACGGGTTGAGCTGCAGGTTGCGGTACTTCGCCCGCCTGCTGGTGTGGGTGAAGCGGATGTGCTCGCCGTCGTACTCGAACCACATCGGGTTCACCTGCACAGTGTTGTCGGGGCGCACGGTTCCGAGGTGGCCGAAGTTGGGCTCCAGGAGCAGGCGCTCGTAGCCCGCGGGGATCACGGATGTCATGGGTCCAGTGAAGCGCAGGAGGCGCCGCTGCCACTAGCGTGGCGCCATGGACTCTTCGAGGGTGCGCAGGCGCGCGGTCGTGAGCGGTGTTGTGCAGGGCGTCGGATTCCGCTGGGCGGCCCGCGAGAGGGCGGTCGCCGCCCACCTCTCCGGGCACGCGCGCAACCTCTTCGACGGCACCGTCGAGGTGGAGGCCGAGGGCGGCCCGCAGCAGGTGGAGGACTTCCTCGCCTGGCTCTCGTCGGGCCCGCCCAGCGCCTCGGTCGCCGGCGTCGCCGTCACCGCGCTCCCGCCCACCGGTGCCACGGGCTTCGCCGTGAGCTGAGCCTCGCGGCTATTCGACGAAGCGGATGCCGGCCTGCAGCCGGGTGCGCAGGTCGAAGACCTCGTTCCCCCCGCTGAGCGCTGAGCCGGGCAGGCCCTCGCGAAGCAGCGCCGGGAGGGAGGAGTGCCTCACGACGGCAGCGGATGCGCCGCGCACCTTCCCGAGATCGATGCCCGGTTCGGCGAGGTCGTCGTCGGGCACCACGATCACCAGTCCCGAGAACTTCAGCCGCAGCGACCGGGACAGCGCCTTCACGCGGTGGCCCAGGTCGTTCATCGGACGCTCCCCGCCGACGGCCTCGCCGATCAGCTCGCCGCCCTTCACCCGCACCGGCCCGCCGAAGTCCTCGGAGAGGATGGCGAACAGGCCGCTGGCACCGAGCACCACGTGGTCGATCTTCTCGTCCGGGTAGCCGGTGGAGACGTCGTGCCAGACGGTGTACGCGATGCCGAGCACCGAGAGGGTGCGGGCGGTCGCCTCCTCCGCCAGCGCGTCCGCCAGCAGGTGGCGGATCTCGCGCGGCGCACTGCGCACGAGCGCGGGGTCGTAGGGGTCGGGGACGGTCACGCCCGCGCCGACCCACTCGCGCATCAGGCCGAGGTAGCGCTCGCGCCGCCAGCCGCCGGGGTGCCCGTAGGTGCGCGCGGGCGGGCGCGTGTCCTGCTGCGGCGGGCGGCCGCTCGGGGCCGACCAGGTGTGGGGCTCGTCGCGGTCGGCGCGGGCCGGCCGCCCGCGGTCGTAGGCCGCGCGGTCGTCGGGCGTGCCGATCCGCTCCCAGGCCAGCTGCACGGCGACGAAGCGCGCCGAGCTGCCCCCGGTGTCCGGATGGGTCTCGCGGGCGAGCCGCCGGTAGGCGCGGCGCAGTTCCTCCTGCGTCGCAGTCGCGCTGACGCCGAGCACCTCGTAGGGCGTCGCCGAGATGGGGCTGTCGGGCATCCGCTCGCTTCTCTTTCCGTGACGGGTCGTCCCCACCGACGATACCGAATGGATCTGCACATATCCGCCGCGCGGCACGGGCACGTCGGTCGCACCTGTCAGGCTGTACGGATGACGTCGACCCGCGAATCCGCCCTCACCGTTCTGCGCACCCTCGTGGGAACGGACGCCGCCGAGTTCCACGACGGGCAGTTCGAGGCTATCTCCGCCCTCGTCGACGACCGCAGGCGCGCCCTGGTGGTGCAGCGCACCGGATGGGGAAAGTCGGCGGTCTACTTCGTGGCGACCCTCCTGCTGCGCCAGCGCGGGTCGGGCCCGACGATCCTGGTCTCCCCGCTGCTGGCGCTGATGCGCGACCAGGTCGCCGCCGCCGCGCGCGCGGGTGTGCGCGCCGTGTCGATCAACTCCTCGAACGCGCACGAGTGGACAGAGGTGCAGCGGATGCTGCGCGACGACGAGGTTGACGTTCTGCTGGTCAGCCCCGAGCGGCTCAACAACCCGTCGTTCCGCGACGAGCAGCTGCCCGACCTGGTCGCGCGCGCCGGACTGCTCGTCGTCGACGAGGCGCACTGCATCTCCGACTGGGGCCACGACTTCCGGCCGGACTACCGGCGCCTGCGCGACCTCATCGCCGAGCTCCCGACGGGCATCCCGGTGCTGGCCACCACCGCCACCGCGAACAGCCGGGTGGTGGGCGACGTGGCCGAGCAGCTGGCGCACCACGCCTCCGCCACGCCCGAGACCCCCAATTCCGACGAGCCCGTCCTCACCATCCGCGGCCCGCTCGCCCGGGCCTCGCTGCGCCTCGGAGTGCTGCGCCTCCCGACCGCGCAGGCCCGCCTCGCCTGGCTGCTCAGCCACCTCGGCGATCTGCCGGGCAGCGGCATCATCTACGCGCTCACCGTCTCGGCCGCGGAGGACACGGCGCGGCTGCTGCGCGACGCCGGCCACGAGGTGCACGCCTACACCGGCCGCACCGACACCGCCGAGCGGGAGCAGCTCGAGGGCAGGCTCAAGGCCAACTCGCTCAAGGCGCTCGTCGCCACCAGCGCCCTCGGCATGGGCTTCGACAAGCCCGACCTCGGCTTCGTGCTGCACCTCGGCGCGCCCTCCTCCCCCGTGGCCTACTACCAGCAGGTGGGCCGCGCCGGCCGCGCCACCGACAACGCCGACGTGCTGCTGCTGCCGGGCAGCGAGGACGAGGCCATCTGGAACTACTTCGCCACCGCGTCGATGCCGCGCGAGCAGAAGGCGCTCGCGGTGATCGCCGAGCTGGGGTCGACCCCGCTGTCAACGCCCGCGCTCGAGGCCCGGGTCGACCTCAAGCGCACCCCGCTGGAGCTGCTGCTCAAGGTGCTCGACGTCGACGGCGCGGTGCGGAAGGTGCAGGGCGGCTGGGTCTCCACCGGCGAGCCGTGGGTCTACGACGCCGACCGCTACGCCCGCATCGCCGCCGCCCGCGAGGCGGAGCAGCAGTCGATGCTCGACTACGAGCGGCTCCCCGCCGGCACCGAGGGCTGCCGCATGGAGTTCCTCCAGCGCGCGCTCGACGACGACACCGCGGTGCCCTGCGGACGCTGCGACAACTGCGCGGGCGCCTGGTACCCGAGCGATGTGGCCTCCGACGCGACCGCCACCGCGGCGAAGTCGCTCGACCGGGTCGGTGTGGTCGTCGAGCCGCGCGCCCAGTGGCCGAACGGCATGGACCGCCTCGGCGTGGCCGCCAAGGGCAACATCCCGCTCGGCGACCGGGTCGCGCCGGGCCGCGCTCTGGCCAGGCTCACCGACCTCGGCTGGGGCGGGACGCTGCGCGACACCTTCGCGTCCGGTGCGGCGGATGCGCCGGCGACGCCCGCGATGGTCGCCGCCTGCGTGCGGGTCCTGGCCGACTGGGGCTGGGACGAACGGCCGGTGGCCGTGGTGAGCGTGCCGTCCAGGCGGCATCCGCTTCTCATCGAGTCCGTGGCCCGCGGACTGAGCGCCGCCGGCCGCCTGCCCTATCTCGGAGCGCTGTCGTGGGAGAACGGCGGGCCCACCGGCGAGGCGGGCGGCAACAGCGCCTACCGGCTCTCGAGCGTCTGGGAGCGGTTCGGCACCGCGGGGCTCGACATCGCGGACGGCTCCCCCGTGCTGCTGGTCGACGACCTCGTCGACAGCCGCTGGACCGTCACCGCGGCCGGGCGCGAACTGCGCCGGGCAGGCGCCTCCGCGGTGCTGCCCTTCGTGCTCGCGCTGCGCGCGTGACGCGTTTCAGCGTGGCTTCAGCGCCGGTCGGCCACAATGACCAGCGGAGGGACGACTGATGCGCGTACTGGTGGTGGAGGACGAGACCCGTCTGGCCGAGGGGCTGCGGCGCGGCTTCGAGGCGGAGGGATTCTCCGTCGACGTCGCGGCGACTGGCACGGACGGCCTCTGGCTGGCCAGGGAGAACGAGTACTCGGTGATAGTGCTCGACATCATGCTGCCCGGCCTGAGCGGCTACCGCGTCTGCGAGACGCTCCGGGCGGAGAAGAACTGGACGCCCATTCTGATGCTGACCGCCAAGGACGGCGAGTGGGACCAGGTGGAGGCGCTCGACACCGGGGCCGATGACTACCTCACCAAGCCCTTCTCCTACGCGGTGCTGCTCGCCCGGGTGCGCGCCCTGCTGCGCCGCGGCGGCGGCGAACGCCCGTCGGTGCTCGAGGCGGGCGACGTGCGGCTCGACCCCGCGTCGCGCGAGGTGTGGCGCGGCGAGGTGCCGATCGAGGTGACGGCCCGCGAGTTCGCGGTGCTCGAGTTCCTGATCCGGCGCAAGGGCGAGGTGGTCTCCAAGCGCGAAGTGCTCGACGGCGTCTGGGACTCCGACTTCGAGGGCGACTCGAACATCGTGGAGGTGTACGTGCGTCACCTGCGCAACAAGCTCGACCGGCCCTTCGACCGCGCCGCGATCGAGACGCTGCGCGGCGCCGGCTACCGGCTGGCGACCAACGGTGGCTGAGTCGCGGGCGTCCGGCCGGCGCGCCACCATCCGGGTGCGCATCACCGCGATCGCCACGGCGGTCGTGGCCGTCGCACTCCTCGCCGGCGCCGCGCTGTTCGGCGCGAGCCTGCGCGCCGCGCTGCTCGACGGCGTGCAGTCCTCCGCGGACGCCTACGCCGGCGACCTCGCGTCGCGCATCGACGCCGCCGGTTCCTCCGGCGCGGACCTCGTGCGGCAGGACGACGACGACGACCGCTTCGCCCAGCTGCTGGACGACGACGGCGCGCTGGTCGCTGCCAGCGAGAGCGTGGCGGCGCTCGCGCCGTTCCCCGAGGACGACTACGACCAGCACCGCACCGTGCGCATCCCCGGCGAGGACGCCGGCTACCTGCTGTCCTCCGACGACACGGACGACGGCACGCTCGTCGTCGGGCAGAGCACCGAGGACGTGGACGAGACCCTCGGCACCGTCGTCACGATGCTCGCCGTGGCCGTGCCCCTGGTGATCCTGCTGGTCGCCGGGACGACCTGGGTGGTCGTGGGCCGGGCGCTGCGCCCGGTCGAGCGGATGCGCCGCCAGGTCGACGAGATCACCGCGAGCAGCCTGCACACCCGGCTGGAGAACTCGGCAGCCGACGACGAGATCGCCCGGCTCGCCGCGACCCTGAACAGCATGCTCGACCGGCTGGACGCCTCGCAGGCGGCGCAGCGCCGCTTCATCTCCGACGCCTCCCACGAGCTGCGCTCCCCGCTCGCCTCGCTGCGCCAGTTCGCGGAGGTGGCGACGCGGCACCCCGACCGGGTGTCCGGCGCCGAGCTGTCCGAGGCGATCCTCGACGAGGGCGCGCGGCTCGAGCGCCTCGTCGACGGGATGCTCACCCTCGCGAAGGCCGACGAGCGCTCGCTCACCGTGCCGCACACCGCGGTGGACCTCGACGACCTGGTGCTCGCCGAGGCGCGGCGGCTCCGCGCCGCGTCGGGGCTCCGGGTCGACACCGGCGCCGTCGGGCCGGCCCGGGTGCTCGGCGACGCCGCGCTGCTCGCGCAGCTGCTGCGCAACCTCGTCGACAACGCCCAGCGGCACGCCTCCAGCGTGGTGCGGATCGAACTCGCCGAGACGGCCGATGGCGCGGTGCTCGCCGTGGAGGACGACGGCGACGGTGTCGCGCCGGAGCAGCGGCAGCGCGTGTTCGAGCGCTTCGTGCGGCTCGACGACGCCCGGGCGCGCGAGTCAGGCGGCAGCGGGCTCGGCCTCGCCATCGTGCGGGAGATCGCGGCGGCACACGGCGGTTCGGCGCGCGCACTGCACGGGAGCCTCGGCGGCGCACGTCTCGAGATCCGACTGCCCGCGGCATCCGCCGATTGAAGCCTTTCTGAACGCGTCTTCAGCGCACTTCAGCAGCGCTTCAGTACCCCCGACGCACACTGGTCGCACACCGACCCGGTGACACAGAACCAAGGAGACACCCCCATGAAGAAGAAGACCTGGATCATCGCAGGAGCCGTCGCCGTCGTTGTGCTGGGTGGCGCCGGAGTCGCCGTCGCAGCGACCGACCCCTTCGACAGCGACGACCGCCTCAGCGGCCAGGAGCTCGAGAACGCGAGCGCCGCGGCACTCGAGGCCGTCGGCGAGGGGACGGTCTCCGAGGCCGAGCGCAGCAACGACCTCGACCACGACTACAGCGTCGAGGTGCGCCTGGACAACGGCGGCGACGTCGACGTGGAGCTCGACGACTCCTTCGAGGTCGTGCGCATCGACGGCGTCGTGCCCGGCAGCGGTTCCAGCACGGGCACCGGTTCCTCCGACGACGCGTCGGCCGCACCCGGCGCGCGGGTCGACGACGACACCCCGATCACCGCCGAGGAGCGGGCCAGCGCCGAGGCCGCCGCCCTCGCCGAGGTCGGCTCCGGAACGGTCACCGACCTCGACCGCAGCGACGAGTCCGACCACGCCTGGGAGGTCGAGGTGACGGTCGCCGACGGCACCGACCTCGACGTCGAGCTCGCGGACGACTTCAGCGTCGTGCGCGTCGACGGCGACAACTGACCACTCCCGGCGAGGCGTGCACCCCACAACCTGAGCGAAGGCTGGATATGGCCGGGGCGGTTGGTGGGGGCACGCCGGCGGGGCGTATCGTCGGTTCCATGACCCTCTCCGACATCCCCATCACCACCATCGATGGCGCCCAGACTTCGCTCGCCGAGTTCGACAACAAGGTCATCATGATCGTGAATGTGGCCTCCCGCTGCGGCCTCGCCCCGCAGTACGAGAAGCTCGAGGCCTTGCAGAAGACCTACGGCGACCGCGGCTTCACCGTTCTTGGCTTTCCCAGCAACCAGTTCCTGCAGGAGCTGAGCAGCGAGGACAAGATCAAGGAGTACTGCTCCACCACCTGGGGCGTCACCTTCCCGATGTTCGAGAAGATCCGCGTCAACGGCAAGCAGCAGCACCCCCTCTACGCGGAGCTGGTGAAGACGCCGGACGCCAAGGGGCACGCCGGCAAGGTGAGCTGGAACTTCGAGAAGTTCGTGATCACCCCGAGCGGCGAGGTGCACCGCTTCCGTCCGACCACCGAGCCGGACGCCGACGAGATCGTGGGACTGATCGAGTCGTCCCTCCCCGGCGCCGACAACGCTGCCGCGACACCCTCCGAACCGGCGGCCGCCGCCGCGGGCGATGCCGAGGAGCACTCCGCGTGACCGCGACGCTGCCCGCCGCCGCCTCCGGCACCTTCTCGATCGGCGGCGACCTGCCGGTCCACCGGCTGGGCTACGGCACGATGCAGCTCACCGGCCCTGGGGTCTGGGGCGACCCGCGCGACCCCGACGAGGCCGTCCGAGTGCTGCGGCGGGCCGTGGAGCTCGGCGTCACCTTCATCGACACCGCCGACTCCTACGGCCCCTACGTGGCCGAGCCGCTGATCTTCCGGGCACTCGCCCCATACGCCGACGACCTCGTGATCGCGACCAAGGCCGGCTTCACCCGCCAGGGGCCGGGCAAGTGGACGCCGGTCGGACGCCCCGAGTACCTGCGGCAGCAGACCGAGATGAGCCTGCGCATCCTCGGCGTCGAGCGGATCGACCTCCAGCAGCTGCACCGCATCGACGCGAACGTGCCGCTCGACGACCAGATCGGCGAGCTGAAGCTGCTGCAAGAGGAGGGCAAGATCCGCCACATCGGGCTCAGCGAGGTGAGCGTCGACCAGGTCGAGGCCGCATCGAGGATCACCCCCATCGCCTCCGTGCAGAACCTGTTCAACCTCGCCAAGCGCGACGCCGAGCCCCTGCTCGACTATGCGACCGAGCGCGGTATCGCCTTCATCCCGTGGTTCCCGCTGGCCACCGGCAGGCTGGTCGGCGACGGCGGCCCGCTCGCCGCGATCGCGGAACGGCTCGGGGCGACGCCCTCGCAGCTGGCGCTCGCGTGGCTGCTGCGCCGCTCCCCCGTGATGCTCCCGATCCCGGGCACCTCCTCGGTGGACCACCTCGAGGACAACGTGCGCGGTGCCGGGATCGAGCTGGGCGACGAGGACTTCGCCGAGCTCTCCGCAATCGCCTGACCGCGAGAACACCACCCACGAGAACACCACCCACGAACGGAAGAGGCAGATCATGACCGAGAAGCACAGCGCACGAGACGGTTCAGCAGACGGCGTGGACCCGCAGGCCGAGGCGGACGCGGAACGCGAGGAGAACGAGTCGGTGACCGAGCAGGAGGAGATCTTCGAGGCGCCCCTCGGCGACCACCGGTCCTTCTTCGACAACGAGATCCCCCTCAGCGACGAGCCGCTCCGCTAGTCGCCAGCCCGCGCAGTCGTCAGCCTGCGCGGTGGTCAGCCCGCGTAGTCGTCGGGCGCCAGCAGCCGGGCGCCCCGGCGGTGGCTCAGCACGATCGCCCGCAGCGTCACCGCCGCCATGCCGCAGCTGTCGCGCAGCTGCCGTGCCCACGCGCGGTCGGCGTCGGTGAGCTGCTCCGGGGCGTAGCGCTCCAGCACGACCACCACCGACGCCGCCTCGGTGGCCTCGGCCGTGTTCTCGATCAGCGTCGCCCAGCGCGGTGCGTCCTCGGCGGAGGGCGCCACCGGCACGTCGGCGACGGGGAGGAGCACCGGGAGCTGCACGTCGGACGCGTCGAGGAACATCAGCCAGAGCTGGCGACGCTGGGCGCGCCCGACCAGCAGCTCGACCCGCTGCTCGATCAGGGCGTCCGTGCTGAGCGGAAGGTATGCGGTCTGGTCGTAGTCGATCGGTTTCATGCCACAAGGGTGACGCCCGCCGGGGGCCGCGGACGCGGCATCCGCTCGATCTGTGCACAACGCGCCCTGTGGAGAGTGCGGACGCGGGTCAGTGCACGGTGCGCCAGCGGCCGCCGACCCGCTCGGTGACCCGGAAGTCGACGACGTCGACGGCGCCGTGCGTCACCCCGACCGCGTGGGCGGCGATCTGGCCGGCGAGCTCGGCGTCGTCCGCCTCGAAGCGGACCGTGATGCGCGCGGCGCCCGCGACTACGGTGATGTCGCTGGCCTCCACCATCGTGAACTCCGCGACCGCCGCGGCGGCCGTGGGGAGGATCGTGGCCGGCGCCACGCCCGCGCGCACGCCGCCCATCGTCATGGTCACGCGGTAGTCGGGCATCCGTCGAGTGTATTGTGGCGGCGCCCGCCAGGGTCGAGTCGGGTCAGCGCGTGCTGACCTGCTCGAACTTGCGGATGGAGAGCGGCACGAACACCACCAGCAGCACGGCGATACCGATCAGCACGGTGAGCTCGGGGTTCTGCAGCGTCCACACGTCGGGCACCGGCGCCCCGGGCGGCGTGTTGCCGAACAGGTTGCGCGCAGCCTGCACCAGCGCCGACACCGGGTTGAGCTCGGCGAACACCTTCAGCGGCGCGGGGAGCGAGTCGCTCGGCACGAAGGCGTTCGAGAGGAAGGTGAGCGGGAACAACACCAGGAAGGAGACGTTGTTGATCACCTCCGGGCTGCGCACGCTCATCCCGAGGAAGGCCATCACCCACGACAGCGCGTAGGCGAAGAACAGCAGCAGCGCCACGGCGGCCAGCGCCTCGAGCAGGCTGGAGCGGATGCGCCAGCCGACGACGAAGCCGGTGGCCATCATCACCGCCATCGAGATCGTGTTGATGAGCAGGTCGCCGTTGGTGCGGCCGACCAGCACAGCCGACGGACTCATCGGCAGGGTGCGGAAGCGGTCGATGATGCCGTCTTTGAGGTCTTGCGCCATCGCGCTGCCCGAGTAGGTCGATCCGAACACCACGGTCTGGGCGAAGATGCCCGCCATGATGAACTCCTTGTAGCTGCTGCCCGGGATGTCGATCACCCCCTCGTAGACGTAGCTGAACAGCAGCACGAACATGATCGGCTGCAGCGTGGTGAAGACCAGGATGTCGGGCACCCGCTTGATCTTGATCAGGTTGCGGCGGGTGGTGATCCAGCCGTCGGTGAGCCAGGTTGCGACCGTGGGGCCTCCCCGGGGTGTGCGCAGCGGTCGGTCGATCGCGGTCATGACACGCTCTCCTTCCGCCTGGCCGTCTCGTCCGGGGTGTCGTCCGCGGTCGCCGCGTGGCCGGTCAGGCGCAGGAACACCTCGTCGAGGGTCGGCCGTCGCATGCCCGCGTCGTAGAGGCGGATGCCGGCGTCGTCGAAGTCGGACAGCATCCGCTGCAGGGCGCTCGGCCCGTCGTCGGCACTGACCGTGAGCTCCCGACCGTCGTCGGAGACGGTGGGCTCCGAGCTGCCGTACCGGCGCAGCACCTCCCGCGCGGGCTCCGAGTCGGCGGCGGAGACGAGGTTGATCTCCACCCGCTGCCCGCCGCTGGAGGCCTTGAGCTCGTCGGAGGTGCCGCGGGCGATCACCTTCCCGAAGTCGATCACCGAGATGTCGTCGGCGAGCTGGTCGGCCTCCTCGAGGTACTGCGTGGTCAGCAGCACCGTCGTCCCCTCCCCCACCAGCGAGGTGATGATGTCCCACATGCCGAGACGGCTGCGCGGGTCGAGCCCGGTAGTCGGCTCGTCGAGGAAGAGCACCTGCGGGCGGGTGACGAGCGCCCCGGCCAGGTCGATGCGCCTGCGCATCCCGCCGGAGAAGCCCTTGACCGGGCGGTTCTGCGCCTCGGTCAGGTCGAACAGCTCGATCAGCTCGCGGGCGCGCTGGCGCGACTGCCTGGCGCCCAGGTGGTACAGCCGGCCCACCATGTCGAGGTTCTCGAAGCCGGTGAGGTTCTCGTCGACGGCGGCGTACTGGCCCGAGACACCGATGGCCGGACGGATGCGCTCGGGGTGGCGGAGCACGTCGACTCCGCCGATCGTGGCGGATCCCGAGTCGGGGTGGATCAGGGTGGTGAGCACCTTCACCGCGGTGGTCTTGCCCGCTCCGTTCGGGCCGAGCAGCGCGGTGACGGTGCCCTGCGGAACGCTCAGGTCGAGACCGTCGAGCGCGTGCACCGGTGCGGCACGTCGGGGAGCGTAGGTCTTCACCAGACCCTCTGCTTCGATGAAATTCACGGATGCACGACCCTTCGCAGGAACGACGCCGAAAGCGACGCGGACGGACTTGGATGTGGACACCGTACACAATGGCCGACCGGCGTCGCCAGCCCCTTCTTCCGATCCGTGGCATAGCGGTTCCGCGGGCGGGCCACCGGCCCCCGAAGGCGGGGTCTCGCCGGTTTCGCTTCACTCTGTAGCATGGTGCTCCTCGGGTGCCCGAACATCCGGGATAGGACTCGCTATGTCAGTGCCTGCTGCCGGGTGGTACCCGGACTCGATCGATGCCCGGATGCTCCGCTGGTGGGACGGGGCCGCGTGGACCCGCCACGTGCAGGCCGTCCCCGTAATCGCGCCGACGAGCGCCGCCTCGGGCGGGCCAGCGGCCGCAGCGGCGGCTCCAGACGCTCCTCCCGCGAATCACGATCCGGACCGGGTGGCCGCCCGGGTGGCGGAGCTCCTGGCGGCGCGCGCAGCAGAGCGGGAAGCAGAGCGCGCGGCTGCGGCTGCGGCTGCGGCTGCGGCTGCGGCTGCGGCTGCGGCTGCGGCCACCGTCGCACGCGCCGCGCAGGAGGGCTTGGCGCGAGCGAGCAGGCCCGCGGTCGAGGTCGCGCAGCCGGAGCGCACTCGGTTCGAGGATCTGCTGTCCGGCGGCTCCCCCGCGCCGACGCTGCGCGCGGACGGAACGCGCGGCGGGCATGCGCAGGACACCCTCGGCTCCTTCTCCTCGGATCCCGCTTCGACGCGGGCAGTGCTGACCCAGTCCGCATCACCGGAACCTGCACAGACTCAGTCCCGTGCGCACGGGCGCCGCGGGCGGATCGCGTCCGCCGGTCTCGTGGTCGCGATCGTCGGACTCGGCGGATGCGGTGCATACCTCTTCCCGCTGGTCGCACAGGCATCGGCACTGCACCACTGAGCGGCTCTACCGGCCGCGGCCGGGCTCACTCGGGTGCGTGGCTCTCCTCGATCTCGCTGTAGCCGCGGGAGGTGACCGTGATGCGGAGCTTCGACGGGATCTGCTCCTTCATCGCCTCGACGTGGCTGATCAGCCCGATGGTGCGTCCGCCGGAGCGCAGTCCGTCGAGGGTGCTCATCGCGATCTCGAGGGTGTCGCCGTCGAGGGACCCGAAGCCCTCGTCGATGAACAGGGTGTCGAGGGTGATCCCGCCCGCCTGGTTGGTGACGACCTCGGCCAGGCCGAGGGCCAGTGCGAGCGAGGCGAGGAAGGTCTCGCCGCCCGAGAGGGAGTTGGTGGCGCGGGCACGTCCGGTGAACCCGTCGCGGATCGCCAGCCCGAGCCCGGACTTGGCGTTGCGGAACTGCACCGCGTCGTCGTGCTCGAGCGCGTAGCGCCCGCCGGTCATCGTGCCGAGGCGGGCGTTGGCGGCCGCGACGATCTCCTCGAGCTGGGCGGCCAGCACGAAGGTCTCCAGTCGCATCCGCTTGGTGTTGGGCTCGTCGCCGCGCACGACAGCGGCCAGTCGGCGCAGCTGGTCGAACCGAGCCCGCGCGGCCTCGGTGGAGCGCCGGTCGCGCGCCGCGTCGGCGACGATGGTGCGCAGCTGTTTCGTGCGATCGGCCAGGGTGCGGGCGGCATCACGGGTGTCGTCGCGCCGGGCCAGCGCGGTGGCGAGGGCGAGCCGCGCGGGCTCGACGTCGATCGGGTCGAGCGGGGCCAGGGCGATGCCCGGCTCGTCGAGGGTCGCGGCGGCGGCGGCCCTGGACTCGTCGTGGCGGCGGATGGTGGCCTCGAGCGCGGCGACGTCGCCGGCGCTGCGGCGCGCCGACAGGGCGTCGTGCGCTGTGTCGAAGGACTGCTCCCGCAGCTGGTCTCCGAGCGCGTCGCGGGCGAGGCCGTCGGCAGCGAGACGGTTCGCGGTGGCGGCGCGGGCGTCGGCCAGACCGCGCACCGCGGCCAGTTCTGCGGAGATCCGGGCCGCGCGCTCGGTGACGGTGTCGCAGTCGCCACGCTGGGCGTCCACCCGCGCGACGATCGCGTCGCGACGGGCGGTCGTCTCGGTGAGAGCGGTGCCCGCCCGCTCGCGTTCGCCGCGCAGCGTGGTGAGCCGCTCCCCCACGGAATCCTGCTCGGCGCGGAGTGCCTCGCGTTGCTTCTCCAGTGCGCGCTGCTCGGCGGCGGCCGCCTCGGCCGACCGCAGTGTGTCGCGGGCGGCCGACAGCTCCGCATCGAGTTCGGCGAGGCTGCGCCCGAGCGCGCGTGCGCGCGCATCGGCGAGCTCGCCGGTGACCGCGACGACGAGGCTGTGCGCCTGGTCCATGGCCGCGCCCCGGACTGCGAGGTGGTCTCGTGCCGCGGCGATGTCGTGTGCCGTCACCGGGTCGCCGGTGCCCTCGGCCGGCGCCGGATGGCTCTGCGACCCGCAGACGGTGCAGGGCTCGCCATCGACGAGCAGCGCGGCGAGCTCGGCGGCGTGACCGTTCAGCCGGCGCTCGAGCAGCGTGTCGACCGCGACGGCTGCCGCGAGGTTCGCCGAGCTGGCCGCCTTCTCGGCGAGGGCGGCCGTCTCGAGGGCGGTCTCGGCGCGCGCGACCTCCTCGGCCGCCTCCCGCGCCGCGGCGAGACGGGCGAGCGTCTCTGCGGCCTGCGGCGCGCGGGCGGCGCGTGCGGAGGCATCCGTCACCCGGTCGCCGAGGGCGTCGAGCTCGCCCGGCAGCGCATCGCCCCGTGCGGCGGCGGCCGCCAGCGCGTCGTCGGCTGCGGAGACGTCGATCGTCGAGGTGAGGATGCGGTCGGCGAGCTTCGCCAGACCGCGTTCGTCGTCGAGCACCTCCGCGAGGGCGCCGAGGCTCGAGGAGAGCTGGTCGATGCGCTCCTGCAGGTCCATCGTCTCGTCGAACGGCGCGCGGCCCGCGGTGGCGGACGCGGCGGCGATGGATGCGGCGGCGGCCGCCTCGGTCTCGCGGGCCTCCGCCAGGGCTGCTGACGCGGTCTCGGCCGCCGTCGCGAGCGGCCAGACCGGGGCCGCGCGTCGGGCGGCGGCGAGTTCGGCGCGTGCAGCCTCGATCACCGGGTCGTGCGCATCGAGGGCCGCGATGGCCTCGGCGGCGGAGCTGCGGCGCTGCTGCAGCGTGATGGTGTCGAGGATCGCGCGGTGCTCGATCTCCGCTCCGGAGTAGGCGAGGTCGGCCGTCGCCGCCACCTCGACAGCCGCGGCCTGCAGCGACGCGACCTGCGCGAGCGCCTCATCGAACCACTCCGCGGAGGCCTGCTCGGCGAGACCGCCGTTGCCGGGCCCGGAGCCGGCCGTCTCGCCGTCCGCGCCGCCGGCGGCTTCGGCGGCGACGGGGAGCAGCCGAGCCGCACGCTCCGCGTGCTCGGCGAGCACCCGGTCGGACTCCGCGAGCTCGCCCTCCAGCGCCTTGCGGCGCTCGTCGAGGGTCTTCTCGATCTGCTCGAAGCGCTGGGAGCCGAAGAGAGTGCGCAGCACGGCCTGGCGCTCGTCGTTGCCCGCGCGCAGGAACTGCTGGAAGCGGTTCTGCGCGAGCAGGATCACCTGCAAGAACTGGTTCTTGCTCAGGCCGACGATCTCGAGGATCTCGGTTCCGACCTCCCTGGCGCGCGCCGAGGTACCCTCCCAGGCGCCGTCGCGGAGCCGGAAGAGCTGGGCCGTCGCGGCCGCGGTGGTGACGCCCTCGCCACGCAGCTTCGGCTTCTCGTACGACGGGGTCCGGCGCACGCGGAAGCGGTCGGAGCCGACGCTGAACTCGAGTTCGACGAAGGTGGGATCGCCGGGTTCGCAGTAGTCGCTGCGCAGCTTCTGCTGGGAGCTCTCGTAGCGCGGGATGCTGTCGTAGAGCGCGTAGCAGATGGCGTCGAGGATGCTCGACTTGCCGGCTCCCGTCTTGCCGGTGATGAGGAAGAGCCCGGCGTCGTCGAAGGCCTCGAAGTCGACGACCTGCTCGTTCTTGAAGGGGCCGAAGCCCGCGACGGTGAGTCGGAGGATCTTCACGCGCCGGCCTCCTTCGCGGTCTGCTCCGCGACGACGTCGGCGATCAGCGCTGCCTCGGCCTCGCTCGGTCCGGCGCCGTTGCGCACGAGCTCCAGGAAGCCGGCCACGATCTCGTCGTCGCTCTTTGACTCGATGCGCGCACGGTAGCTGACCGCGGTGCTCTCGGCGCGCACCAGGGGGCGGTGCTCGAGGGTGGCGCAATGCGGGAACCTGCGCTGGAGCAGCCGCATGGCGTCGAGCGGGCGCACCTGGTCGGTGATGACCGCCGATACCCAGTCGCCCTCGAACTCCGCGAAGACGGGGTCGACGAGCAGCTCCGCGAGGGGCGCGGTGAGCACGCTGAGCCGACGCGGCACGGGGAGGTCGAGCCACTCGACCGTGTCGAGCCCGCCGGCGTCGAGCTCCACCAGCCAGACCCCGCGCGGCTTGGGCGCCTCGCCGAAGGAGTAGTGCAGCGGCGCGCCGGAGTAGCGCAGGCGTTCGCTGATCGCGGCACGGCCGTGGATGTGGCCGAGCGCCACATAGTCGGGGCCGTCGAACACGGCGGCCGGCACGACGTTGAGGCCGCCCGAGGTGATGTCGCGCTCCACGTCACTGGCCTCGTCGCTCGCCGCTATTCCGGCGGCGAAGCAGTGCGAGAGCACGACGCTGCGGATGTCGCGAGCCGCGGCATCCGCTCTGATCCCTGTCATGGCGAAGCCGAGCACCTGCTCGTGCGTGCGCAGGTCGGCCTCGGGATGGCGGTGCCGGAACAGCGAGGGCTCGAGGTACGGGATGCCGTAGAAGGCGACGGGTCCGTACTCGTCGTCGATGACGACGGGGGTGGCGTAGGCGCCGTGCGCCGTGCGGATGTGGATGCCGGAGAGCCCGAGCCACTCGGAGTGGAAGCCGAGCCGGGCGGCGGAGTCGTGGTTGCCGCTGGTGATGACCACGGCGGCCCCCGCGCTGCGGATGTCGCGGAGGGCGGTGGAGAGCACCGTGAAGCATTCCGCGGAGGGCATCGCCGAGTCGAAGATGTCACCCGCGACGGCCACCACGTCGACGTCGTGCTCCCGCACCAGGCCGACGAGGGCAGCGAGCACCGTCGACAGGTGCTCGAGCGTCGAGTGCCCGTGGAAGGTGCGCCCGATGTGCCAGTCGGAGCTGTGCAGGATCTTCATGCTTGCACGCTACCCGGCACCGCCGACGCTGCCCGACGGGCGCACCGCGAGTCGGCCTGGGGAGGAGAGGACGGCGCGGCCCGTAGGCTGGAGGGATCATGCGGCTCATCCTCGTTCGTCACGGCCAGACTCCCGCCAATGTCCTCGGACAGCTCGACACCGCCCACCCGGGCCCCGGCCTCACCGAGCGGGGGCTGGAGCAGGCCGCCGGCATCCCGGAGGCACTGAGGGGCGAGGACATCGATGCGATCTATGTGTCCACCCTCATCCGCACCCAGCTGACCGCGGCGCCGCTCGTCGCGGACCGCGGCCTCGCGGCGACCGTGCTCGGCGGCATCCACGAGATCGAGGCGGGCGACCTCGAGAAGCGCAGCGACGCCGAGGCCATCCACGCCTACCACTCGACGATCTTCGCCTGGGGAAGCGGGAACCTCGAGAAGCGGATGCCCGGGGACCAGGACGGCCACGCGTTCTTCGGGCGGTACGACGCCGACATCGCCGAGATCGCGGAGTCCGGCGCCGGGACGGTCGTTGTGGTCAGCCACGGCGCGGCGATCCGAGTCTGGTCCGCCCGCTACGCGCGGAACATCGACCCGCAGATCATCGGACGCAACGACCTGATGAACACCGGAGTGGTCATCTTCGAGGGCTCCTTCGACGGCGGCTGGGACCTGGTCTCCTGGGCCGGCACGCCCGTCGACGGGCTCGAGCTCGCCGACCTGCTGGCGAGCGACCCGGCCGGCGAGGGCGGCGAGGAGTAGCGCTTCTCAGCGCACCACGGCCGCGATCGCGCTGATCTCCACGAGCGCGCCGGGAACGCCGAGGCCCGCGACGCGGGCGCTCAGCACCAGCGGGGGCTCCTCCGACGCGAGAGTCGAGGCGACCGCACCGTACGCGGCGGCGAGGTCGACGCCGTCGACGAACATCACCGTCCACTGCACGACGTCGTCCACGGTCGCACCGGCCGCAGCGAGTGCGGTGATGGCGTTCGCGACGGCACGGGTCGACTGCGCCGCGACGTCGTCCCCGCCGACGAGCGCGCCCGCCTCGTCGACCGAGTTCTGACCACCGACGTAGATGGTGGTCGCCCCGGGAGGCACGACGGCGACGTGGCTGAAGGCGGGACTCGCGACGAGCCCGGCGGGCCGGATCAGGTGTATGGATGTCATGCGGCGAGTGTGGCACTGTCGGCTGCCGCGGGTAAGAGGGTGCCGACAACCGCATCGGTCAGTATTCGATAAACGCGGTGCTCCCGCCGCAGCTAGCGTGGGAGTCCTGCACCCGACGACACCAGAGGGGATCACGATGGTCACGACACAGGACGGCTTCTCAGCCGAGGAGCGCACCGCGATGAAGGCACGCGCGAAGGAGCTGAAGGACGACGCGAAACGCTCCAAGGCCGCGGACAAGGCCGCCGCCGACGAGGCCGACGTGCTCGCGAAGATCGCGCAGATGCCCGACGGCGACCGGCAGATGGCTGAGCGGGTGCACACGATCGTGGCGGATGTCGCGCCGGAGCTGTCGCCAAAGCTCTACTACGGGCAGCCGGGCTGGGCCCGTGATGGCAAGGTGGTCTGCTTCTTCCGCAGCGGCCAGCAGGACAAGGAGCGCTACTCGACCTTCGGGTTCAGCTCGCAGGCCGGCCTCGACAACGGCGACGGCTTCTGGCCGACCTCGTACGCGCTCAGCGATCCGTCGGAGCAGGCCTGGAGCGAACTCGGCAGGCTCGTCGCCGGCGCCGTGCTCAACCGCGGCTAGCGCCAGCCGGCGGCGGGCGCCACGTGCTTCACGATGCTCTCGAGCAGAGCTGCGTTGTAGTCGACACCGAGCTGGTTCGGAACAGTCACCAGCACCGTGTCCGCGGCCTGCACCGCGGCATCCGCTGCCAGCTCGGCGGCGATCACGTCGGGCTCTCCGATGAAGCTGCGGCCGAAGCGGGCGAGGCCGCCGTCGAGGTGGCCCACCTGGTCCTTGCCCTCGATCTGGCCGCGCAGGCCGAAGTAGTTGCGGTCGGCGTCGCTCACCAGCGGGATGATGCTGCGGCTGACCGAGACGCGCGGCTCGAAGGCGTGCCCCTGCTCCCTCCACTCGTCGCGGAAGATCTGGATCTGCTCGGCCTGCAGCTCGTCGAAGGGCACGCCGGTGTCCTCGGTGAGCAGCGTGGAGCTCATCAGGTTCATGCCCTGCTCCGCCGCCCACTTGGCGGTGGCGCGGGTGCCGCTCCCCCACCAGATGCGCTCGTTCAGCCCCGGGGACTGCGGCTCGATCGCGAGGCCGCCGCCCATGCCGCGGTTCATCTGCGGGTTGGCCTGGGCCACGGCGGCGCCGTCGATGGCGGCCCGGAAGATCGCGGTGTGCCTGCGGGCCTGGTCGGCGTCCGTCTCGCCCTCGGCGGGTCCGTAGCCGAAGGACTCGTAGCCGCGAAGCGCCGTCTCCGGCGAGCCGCGGCTGAGACCCAGCTGCAGGCGGCGGCCGCTGATCAGGTCGGTGATCGCCGCCTCCTCCGCCATGTACAGCGGGTTCTCGTAGCGCATGTCGATCACGCCGGTGCCGAGCTCGATCCGGCTCGTGCGCGCGGCCATCGCGGCGAGCAGCGGGTACGGCGAGGCGAACTGCGGCGCGAAGTGGTGCACGCGCACGTAGGCGCCGTCGACGCCCACCTCCTCGGCGGCCACCGCGAGCTCGACCGTCTGCAGCAGGGAGTCGGCCGCGGTGTGCACGAGCGAGCCCGGCACGTCCTGGTAGTGGCCGAAGGAGAGGAATCCGATGCGCTTCATAGAGGGTTCAGCGCTCGCGGCCGTCCCGGTATTCCCGATACGTACGCATGGATGCCGCACTCCCCTGCCGCCGGTCGCGCGGAGGCGTACCCTGAAGCGGTGACCAGGGAATTCGCCAATGAGAAAGACGCCAACCGCTACGTTCTGCGCGACGGCGACACGCTGCTCGCCACCGTGGACTACTCCAGCAACGGCCACGCCGTGTCGTTCACGCGGGCGTTCACGAGTCCCGAGTTCCGCGGCCAGGGAATCGCCGCGCAGATCGTCGAGTACGCCGTGAACGACGTCGAGGCGAGCAGCGACCTGCGGATCGTGCCGATGTGCTGGTACGTCGGCGAGTGGTTCGGCAAGCACCCCGAGCGCGCGGGGCTGCTCAGCCGCTGACCATGCCGGGCAGCCGCGCGTACTTCGACAACCGGATCGACGCCGGTCGGCAGTTGGCGGATGCGCTCCTCCGGTTCCGAGCGCCCGGTACGGTCGTTCTCGGCGTGCCTCGCGGCGGCGTCCCGGTGGCCAGGCAGGTGGCCGACGCGCTCGGCGCACCGCTCGACGTGCTCATCGTGCGCAAGCTGGGGTATCCCCGGCATCCCGAGTACGCGCTCGGTGCCATCGGAGAGGGTCGGACCCGCACCGTCGACACCGAGGCGCTGCGCGTCGTCGGGGTGAGCGAGGCCGCCCTCGGCGAGGTCGAACGGGCGGAGCGGGTGGAGCTGGACCGCCGGGCGGTGCTGTACCGCTCGGGACGCGAGCGCCTCCCGCTCGGCGGCGCACGGGCGATCGTCGTCGACGACGGCGTCGCGACCGGGGCCACGGCATCCGTCGCCTGTCGCATCGCGCGCGGCCTGGGCGCCGCCGAGGTGGTACTCGCCGTGCCGGTCGCGCCCGCGGGCTGGGAGCACACCCTCGCCGGCGAGGCTGACGCGTTCGTCGCCGTGGCCACCCCCGACGACTTCTGGGCGGTCGGCCGGTGGTACCGGCGCTTCGAGCAGACCAGCGACGCCGAGGTGATCGAGTTTCTCGCCCGGGGCGGCGCCTGAGAGACTGGGCACATCGATACCTTCACCGCCTCCGCAGACCTGTCCACGCTCTTCACCCCGGCCGCGCCGATCGACGTCTCCACGCCCTTCCTGATCGGGATCGTCGCCGTCGCCGCACTGCTCAGCATCCCCCGGGTCACCTGGCGCTGGTTCGGGCTGTTCGCCACCCTCGTGCACGAGCTCGGGCACGCCTTCGCCGCGATCCTCAGCGGGCGGGTGGTGAAGGGCATCCGCATCCGCCGGGACCACTCCGGCGACGCGATGAGCACCGGCCGCGGAAGCTTCGGCACCGTGCTGAGCGGGGTCTTCGGCTACCCGGCGCCGGCCATCGTCGGAGCGGCACTGCTCTGGAGTGTGTTCAGCGGCTACACCGCCGCGGCCCTGCTGATCGGCGGGGTCGTGCTGGTGCTCACCGTGCTGGTCATCCGCAACGCCTTCGGCATCGTGGTGGTGCTCGCCTCCGCCGGAGTCGCGGCACTCCTCTGGTTCTACGCGACTCCCGAGGTGCAGGGCTACGCGCTTCTCGTGCTCGGCGTGGCGCTCCTCGTCGGCTCCGTGCGCGGCCTGTTCACGGTCATCGGGGTGCACACCTCCCGCCGCGACCAGCTGAGAACCTCCGACGCCTACCTGCTCTACAAGCGCACCGGCGTGCCGTCGCCGGTGTGGCTCGCGATCTTCGCCGCGCTCATCGGCGCGAGCGTCGTCTTCGCCGTCTCGAGCTACCTGGCGCTGGACGCGTAGCGGACTGCGCCGCCCTCGTTCTGGGGCGCGAAGTTTCCTCGATACCCAGTGAGACTGGTGGGCGGGGAAATGGGGATCATGACCATGATCGACGACATCGCCGCGCCCGCGGCCTGGTATCCGGATCCGGGCAACGACCCGGTGCTGCGCTGGTGGGACGGCTCGTCCTGGACGGCCCACACCCGGGAGGCGGCGTCGAACGCGCAAGCGGATGCGCCGGTGGGGCAGGTGCAACCCGCGGCCTTCGAGACGGTGCGGCCCGCGACCGCGGCCCCCGTCCTCCTCTGGGACCCGGTCGATCCGCAGCCGGAGGCGGCAGCGCCGAGCCGGAACGGGCAGAAGGCGCTCACCGACGGCTCCGGCACGTCGCAGCCGGAGGGGTTCGTGCCGCGATCGACCTTCCGCCCCCTCCCGAACGTGGTGCTCGCCGCCCCGCTGCGCTCGCCCGACTCGGTCTGGAGCTGGGGGTTCGCCCTGGTGCCGGTGCTGCAGGCCGCCGTGCTCCTCGTCGTGCTGCTCGGCGGCGGCTCGGTCCCGGTGGGGGTCGCGTTCCTCGCCCTCGCGGTGTTCCCCACGGCGGCCCAGATCGTGCTCGCGACCCGCGACGCCGCTGTGCTCCGTGATCGCGGCTACCGGCCCGTCGAGTGGACCTGGGCCCTCAGCGCACCGCTGTACTTGGTCGTCCGCGCTGTGCGCCTCGGGCGCAGCGGCACGGCCCCGCTCGCCGTCTGGCTGGGCGCCTGCCTGATCCCTCTCGTCGTGGCGGCGGTCCTCGTCTCCACGGTCGTGCGCGACACTCGCGCGATCGAGCGATACGAGCGCGGCGCGCCCTTGTCCAGCGCCGAGTCCGCCCTCACCGCCGCGGAGCGGTCGGCACTGCTCACACCGGAGGGAATGGCGTCGTGGCTGGCGATCGACCTCGCCGCCTCCGGCGACACGGTGGAGGACGTGGACTGCCCGCCCTTCGATCCGCTGGACGCTGCCATCGTCAGCTGCAGCGCGACGATCGCGGGCATGGACGCGGAGGCGAGGCTGCAGATCACCGACCACTACTCCACGGCGGCGTTCGTGCTCGTGGGCTTCGGCTGGGAGTAGCGGCTTCGATGACGACTTCCGCGAAGACCCGATCCGCCTGGCGCCCGACCTTCGGGTTCGCCTTCTGGATCGTCGCTCCCATCGCCCTGCTGCTCCTGATCGCCGGCACCGCGACCTCGGGACTCTCCGGCTTCCTGATCATGGCCGGCCTGATCGCCCTCCTCACCGCGATCTACAGTGCGGTGACCGGTCGCGGCAGCTGGATCTCCCTGCCGAACCGGAAGATCGCGGCCGGTCTGCTCGCGGCGGCCATCGTCGTGCTGGGTGCGGGCGGCGCCGTCGCGGGTCCTCCCGCAGAGCCGGTCGCGGCATCCGCTGATCGGGTCGGCCTCGTCGACGACGCGACTCCCTCGCCGACGCCGACGCCCGAGATCTCCTACGAGAACGAGGAGGTGCTGACCCAGCTGCCGTTCGCCGCGGTGAACGTCGACGACCCCAATGCGCTCGTGGGCACCTCGTCGCCATCCGTCGCGGGGGTTCCCGGCGTGAAGACGACCACCTACCGCGTCACCTTCGTCGACGGCGTCGCGACCACCCGCGAGGTGGTGAGCGATGTGACCACCACTGCGCCCATCGACGCGGTCACCGCTGTCGGCAGCAAGCCGATTCCCGCTCCCGCCCCGGTCGCGCCGGCCCCGGTCGCCGCAGCGTCCGGTTGCGACCCCAACTACTCCGGCCAGTGCGTTCCGGTCGCCTCCGACGTGGACTGCGCGGGCGGCAGCGGAAACGGTCCCGCCTACACGACGGGCCCTGTACGGGTCGTCGGATCCGACATCTACGACCTCGACCGTGACGGAGACGGCATCGCCTGCGATTGATCCAGGCGGTTCCGAGCGGCGAGCGGGAGGCCGGACCCTCGGACTGGGGGCCCGGTGCGCCGAGCTATTCTCCACATTCTCGACTACGTTAGCGAAGCTCAAGATTTTCTCGAGCACGTCGAACGGAAGCACACAGCTCGTGACCTACACCCCCACTCCCACCCAGCAGCCGCAGCAGCAGCGCCCCACCTCGGGACTCGCCATCGCGGCACTCCTCACCGGAATCTTCTTCTGGCCGGCCGGGATCATCATCAGCCCGATCGCACTGTCGAAGATCAAGAAGACCGGGGAAGGCGGACGCGGTCTCGCCCTCGCCGGACTGATCATCTCGATCGTGGCGCTCGTCGGGACCGTCATCGCCATCGTCGTCAGCGCGATCGCCGCGACCGTGGTTGTCGGCGCGGGAGCTGCCGCAGTCGACGCGATGAACGAGTCGGTCGAGAGCATCGGGGCGGTCGACGAGTCGGTCGGACTCGGCGAGACGGGCACCACCGCCGGCGGGATCGCGTTCACACTCAACTCGCTCGACTGCGGGATCGCCACGGTCGGCGACGAGTACATGTCCGTTGACGCGCAGGGCCAGTTCTGCGAGGCCAATGTGACCATCCTCAACGGCGGAACCGAGCCGCACTACTTCACCGCCACCGACGCCACCGGCTACATCGGTGACACCGAGTACGCCTCCGACTCCACCGCGGCGATCTACGCGCCCGAGAACGACGTGTTCCTCACCGAGATCAACCCGGGCAACGAGATCGTCGGGAAGGTCTACTTCGACATTCCCGCCGACGCGGCGCTCGACCGCATCACGTTCGCCGAGTCGATCATCGACGGAGTCGTCGAGATCGTCCTCTAGCTCCACGCTCCCCGCGAATGGCCCCGCTCTCGAGCGGGGCCATTCGTGGGTTGAGGCGTTCCGGCGGCGCTACAGGCCCTCGGCCCGCTCCCGCAGTGCGGCGTTCATCTCGTGGAAGGAGGGCGCCGTCTCGTCGGTGAGCGTGCCGCTGAAGAACGGCACGAGGATGCCGCGGAAGTCCTCGCGCTGCGTGAAGCGGGTACCGCCGTCGTCGAGCTCCTCGAGGGTGAACTGGTGCTCGCCGTCGAACAGGCCGATCACCACCACGTGCCCCTCCCAGCGCAGAGCCCGCTCGGGCACGACCTCGAGAACGGTCGGGGTGAAGTCCATGTCGCCCGTGCTGAAGGAGAGGGTCGCGCCCTCCTCCACCTCCCCGGTCATGCCAATCAGGGTGAGGTTCCACTCCGGGTACGCCTCGAAGTCGGTGAGCACCTCCCACACCTCGGCGGGGCTGGCGTCGATGTCGGTCGACGTCTGGATCGAGAACGGATGCTCCCGCTGCCAGAGCGCCCCGATGATCAGGAGAGCCAGGATGGTGAGCGACCCGACAAGAGCCCGTCGCTTGTCGAAGGTGCGGCGGGTGCTGGTGGGCGTAGACATCCCGTCGAGTGTATCCAGCCCGCATGTCCTAGCGCAGACGGGACGGTCGCGCGAATGCGCCGTGCGCGGTGCGGCGCCCGGTAGCGTGGATGCATGAGCGAACTCGACGCCATCATCGTGGGCTCCGGCCCCAACGGCTTGGCCGCCGCCGTCACCCTCGCGCGCGCCGGCCTGAAGGTGCGGGTCTACGAGCGCAACGCCACGATCGGCGGCGGCTCGCGCACCATGGAGCTCACCCTTCCCGGCTTCCTGCACGACGTGTGCTCGGCCGTGCACCCGATGGCGCTCGCCTCGGGCTTCTTCCGCCGCTTCCGGCTGCAGGACCGCATTCCGCTCGTGGTCCCCGAGATCTCCTACGGGCATCCGCTCGACAACGGCCGGGCCGGCATCGCCTGGCACGACCTGGACCGCACGGCCGACGGGCTCGGCCGCGACGGTGCCGCCTGGAAGAGCCTGTTCGGGCCGCTGGTCGCCAACGCGGACCGCGTGGCGCAGATCGCGGGGTCGAAGCTGCTGCAGCTTCCGCGTCATCCGCTCACCTTCGCGCGCTTCGGACTGCGCGCCTTCGAGCAGGGCACCCCCGCGTGGAACCTGCGCTTCTCCGGCGATGTGGCTCCGGCGATGTTCAGCGGTGTGGCGGCGCACTCCATCCAGCCGCTGCCGAGCCTCTCCACCGCCAGTGCGGGGCTCGCCCTCGCCACCTACGCGCACGGACGCGGCTGGCCGATCCCGATCGGCGGCAGCCAGGCCATCGTCGACGCGATGGCGGACGACATCCGGGCGCACGGAGGCGAGATCGTCACCGGCACCGAGATCGCATCCCTCGACGAGCTGCCGAGTGCGACGGCGGTGATCCTCGACACGAGCGCCAAGACGCTCCTTGATCTCGCCGGCGACCGCATGCCGCGCGCCTACGCGAAGCAGCTGGAGCGCTTCCGTTTCGGCAACGCGGTGGCGAAGGTGGACTTCGCGCTCTCCGGGCCGGTGCCCTGGACCAACCCCGACCTGCACAACGCCGGCACGCTGCACGTGAACGGCACGCGCGCCGAGGTCGCCGGCAGCGAGGGCGAGGTCGCAGCGGGCAGGCACAGCGACAACCCCTACGTGCTGGTGGCGCAGCCGTCGATCGCCGACCCGAGCCGCGCGCCCTCCGGCCAGCACGTGCTGTGGGCGTACACCCACGTGCCGCGCGACTCCTCGATCGACCAGACGGAGGCGATCACGCGCCAGATCGAGCGCTTCGCCCCCGGCTTCCGCGACCTCATCCTCGCCAGCGCCAGCAAGACCGCGCGCGAGATGGAGAACTACAACCCCAACTACGTGGGCGGCGACATCTCCGCGGGAGGTGCCACCTTCGCGCAGCTCATCGCCCGCCCCGTGCTGTCGACCGACCCGTGGCGCACCCCGCTGGGCGGCCTGTACCTCTGCTCCTCTGCCACCGCGCCCGGACCCGGAGTGCACGGCCTCGCCGGGTACTACGCGGCCCGCAGCGCCCTCACCCACGAGTTCGGCATCACCGCCGGCCCGTCACTCGCCCCCTAAGGAGCCCCGATGTCCACCAACGTACGAGAAATGGACTGCACGCCCGAAGACGTCTTCCGGGTTCTAGCGGATGGCTGGCTGTTCCCCACCTGGGTCGTCGGCGCCAGCCGGATGCGCGACGTCGACGCCGCGTGGCCGCAGGTGGGCTCGAAGCTCCAGCACTCCTTCGGGGTGTGGCCCGCGCTGATCAACGACGAGACGACGGTGCTCGAGTACGATCCGCCGCGGCGCCTGGTGATCCAGCCGTCCGGGTGGCCTCTCGGTGAGGCGCGCGTCACCGTCGACGTGAAGCCGCGCGGCGCGGGCTGCGTCGTGCGCATCGTCGAGGAGGCCGTGCAGGGTCCGGGATCCTGGATTCCCGACCCCCTGCTCGACGTGCCCCTCTTCATCCGCAATGTGGAGACGCTGCGCCGCCTCGCCTTCATCGCCGAGGGGCACCACGACAACGGCGAGTAGCTACTTGCGCTTCACCACCACGCTGGCGACGGCGGCACCGAGCGCGCCGAGTGCCGCGAAGCCGATGAGCGAGGTCGCTCGACGGTGGGAGATCGCCCACACCTGCGGCGAGATGGTGTGCGCCTGGTCGCTGAAGATGCCGGTGGAGCCCTGATCGCCCGCAACGGGCTCGTAGAGGTTGGTCGGCAGCATGGGCTCGGTCTTCTGCGGCGCCTGCTGGCCGTCGTAGCCGGACCTGGCCAGGAACCAGTCCATAAAGCCAGCGGCGAAGCGGTTGCCGAGAACGGTGCCGACGGTCGGCTCCCCCACCCAGGTGCGGCGGCGCGGCTTGTCGGCGACGGCGGCGATGGCGCGGGCTCCCACCTCGGGCTCGTAGATCGGAGCGACCGGCATCGGGTGGTGCGGCAGCTGCGACTTGACCCAGTTGAACTGGATCGTGTTGAGCGCCGGCATGTCGACCGTCGAGATGTTCACGGCGCTGCCGTTGTGGATGAGCTCGGTGGTGACCGACTCGGTGAAGCCCTGCACCGCGTGCTTGGCTGCGCAGTAGGAGGCCTGCAGCGGGATTCCGCGGTGGGCTAGGGCCGAGCCGACCTGGATGACGTGGCCGCTGTCGCGGGGCACCATGCGGCTGAGTGCGGCGCGGGTCCCGTTCACGAAGCCGAAGTAGTTGACCTGGGTGGCGCGCTCGAAGTCGGCGGGGTCGGTGGAGAGGAACTCGCCGAACACGCCCACCATGGCGCAGTTGACCCAGAGGTCGATGGGTCCCAGCTCGGTCTCGACGCGGCTGGCCGCGCTCTCCACGGCCTCGCGGTCGGCGACGTCGGTGGAGATGCCGACCGCGCGCTGCCCGATCGCCTCGATGTCGGCGACGGCGCCGGCGAGGCCGTCCTCACCGCGGGCGAGCACGGCGATGTCCCAGCCGCGGCTTGCCAGTTCGCGTACGACGGCCCTGCCCAGGCCTGCCGATCCTCCGGTGACCACTGCGATGCGCTGGCTCATGGATACTCCTCTTAGCTCGTGGGGGTGCTCCCACCCTAGGAAGGCCGGGGTGAATCGCGTCATTGCGGCCGCGGCCTTGACGGGGGACGCGCGGTGTGAAGGCTTGCCTGCTGCGTGGACGTTTGCCGGCGTGACGGGTCATCGTGGTCTGTCACGGACGAGGGCACTTGGCCCGCCATGAACGGGTCGCCCTAGCCCGCCGCGTACGGCTACGCCTTCTCCTCCGCCTTCGCCCGCGCGGCGTCGACGGCCTTCTCGAAGTTGCGTCTCGGATGCGCCGTCGCGGTCAGCGACGCCAGATCGCGCGGTGCGAGGCCGCCGACGACCCAGTCGGAGACGACGTACCACTTGCGCAGCAGTGTCGGCATCGCGGCCGCGTGGTAGAGCCGGTGCGACAGCCACGCCGGGAGGCCCTTCAGCTGCACTCCCCTGATGTTCGCCGCTCCCCTACCGAGACCGTACTCGGCCACCGTGCCGAGCGACCGGTGGCGGTAGTCGGCGACCGGGTGCCCCTGGAGGTCGGCGATGATGTTCGATGCCAGGAGTTTCGCCTGCCGTACGGCGTTCTGCGCGTTGGGCGAGCAGAACGCGGGCGGCTCGCCGGCGTCCTGCGCCTCCGTCGCCTCGAGGTCGGGTACCTGCGCGTTGTCGCCCGCCGCCCAGACACCGCGCATGGTCGACCCGTCCGACCGCACTGCCTGCAGCGCCGCGTTGGCGGCGACGTGTCCTTTGGGCCCGCGCGGAGCATCCGTTGCGTCCAGGGCGGGATTCGGCGTGATGCCCGCGGTCCAGAGGATCGTGTTCGCCGGAATCCGCTCCCCGCTCGCGAGCACCACGAGGTGGTTCTCGCAGGAGGTGACAGTGGTCTTCAGGTGCACGGTCACGCCGCGCTCGCGCAGTTTGCCCAGTGTCCAGTCAGAGAGGTGCGGCCCGACCTCGGGCGCGACCCGGTCGAGCATCTCGACCAGGTGCCAGTCGACCTCGTAGCCGGCGAGCTTCGGGTGCGCGGCGAGGGCACTGCGCGAGAGGTCCATCAGCTCGGTCATCGCCTCGACGCCGGTGTAGCCGCCGCCGATCACGACGAAGCTCAAGTACTTCTGCCTGTCGTCGGAGAGACCGGCGTCTGCCGCCTGGGCGATGCTGTCGATCACCCGGTTGCGCAGGTACAGTGCCTCCTCTACCGACTTGAAGCCGACGGCGTTCTCGGCCAGCCCCGGTGTCGGGAACGCGCGCGTGATCGCCCCGAGCGCGTAGACCACATGGTCGAAGACGATGGTGCGCTCTGTGCCGTCGATGTGGCGGATGCGTGCCTGCCGGTCGACGCTGTTCACCCCCACGACCGCGCCCCGCACGACCTCGCTGCGGCGCAGCGCCTGGACGAGAGGCACGGTGACCGCACGCGGGTCGATGTGCCCGCCGGCGACCTCGGGGAGCAGCGGATAGTAGGTCATGTACGAGTTCGGCTCGACGACGGTGACGTCGATTCCGCCGTGACTCTCCAGGCCCCACGCGGTGTAGAGCCCGACGTAGCCGCCGCCGAGGATCAGCACGTGCGGACGTCGTGGCTGGATGGACCGGGAATCGGACATGGCGGCTTCTCCGTCTGGTTGAGGCGAGCTGGTTGCGGGTCGATCTTGTCGCGGGTCGATCTTGTTGCGGGTCGAGCTGGTTTCGAGTCGAACTGGTTGAAGGGCTACCTGGTGAAGGGCGACGTGGTGAAGGGACGACCGGGTGGAGGGACGAGCTGATCGAGGGACTTGCTGATGGGATGACGGGTCGATGATCGAGGCTCGCAGCGAATGACGCTGGAGTTGCCGCGATCCTAACCGGGGCGGTGCCGCGGCGGCATGGCTTGCGCGATGCCGCCGCCGCTGGTCGTCCCGCATCAGCCGGCCTTTCGGAGTGCGTTGAGTCTCGCGATGCGGGATTTGCCCAGGGGTATCCACCGCTGCTCGGGGTCGATCCACGGTGGTGCGAGCAGGTGGGGTCTCCCGCGGATCATCCGCATCTCGAAGTTCGAGTCGGGGAGCATCGCATGGTGGAACGGGCACAGCAGGACCGCGTTGTCGATATGGGTTGGGCCACCTTCGGACCAGGGGATGACGTGGTGGCCTTC
>Ga0247732_10000009_pt1 | contig 162051 bp, 162 predicted proteins | sample UWRJL163409C2_FD_180940 | JGI IMG/M metagenome (GOLD analysis project Ga0247732, IMG submission 180940) | Plant litter microbial communities from Arlington Agricultural Research Station in Wisconsin, United States - UWRJ-L163-409C-2 | ecosystem: Environmental > Terrestrial > Plant litter >... | reverse complement strand
CGGGCTGCCGAGGGCGGGCCCAAACGGCATCAGCACCCCGATGATCGAGTTGCGATCGCGTGCCCGCGCCCCGAGCAGGCCAATGAGCACGGCGGCGATGAGCGATCCGACGAGGGAGCCCGCGACGACATTAGCGCCGATGAGCAGCGCGCCCGCCGCCCCCGCGAAGCTCAGCTCGCTGATGCCGTGCACCGCGAAGGCCATGTCTCGCTGCATGACGAAAACGCCGATGAGGCCACCGACGATGCCGAGCACCGCCGCGGCGATGATCGAGTTCTGCACGAGGCCGAGCAGCTCGCCATAGTTCTCGAAGTTGAAGATCTCAGACATGGTGGTGCTCCGGTACTCCGGCGACGATGACGCGGCCGTTGCTGCGAATCACGTCGACGGGTGTTCCGTAGAGCTCGCTCAGCACGTCAGACCGCAGCACCTCGTCGGGGGTGCCCTGGCGAAACTGCCCGTCGGCGAGGTAGAGAATGCGGTCGACCATGCCGAGCACCGGGTTCACGTCGTGGGTGACGAAGACGACCGCGGTGTCGTGCGTGCGACGTCGTTTGTCGATGAGCTCGCTCACTCCACGCTGGTGCTGAAGGTCGAGACTGAGCAGCGGCTCGTCGCAGAGCAGCAGCACGGGGTCGCCGGCGAGCGCCTGGCCGACACGCAGCCGCTGTTGCTCACCGCCGCTGAGGGTGCCGATGGGCTGGGTCGCAAACCTGGTCGCCCCAACATCGGCCAGTAGTCCGTCGACGCGTTCTTTCTCCGCCTTCGTCGTGATCGGTAGCCCGAAGCGGTGTCCGTTGACGCCGAGGGTGACCAGGTCTCGGCCGCGCAGGGGAGTGCCGGGCGGGGCGAGCTTCTGCTGGGGAATGTAGCCAACACGGCGATCACCGCGGTGGATCGGGTGGCCCTCGAGGGTGACGCTTCCGGCATCCAATCGTTGCTGACCGAGGATGGTTTTCAGCAGGCTGGTCTTGCCGGAGCCGTTGGGGCCAAGCACCGCGAGAAACTCTCCTGCTTCAACGGAAAGGTCGAGCTGGGACCACAGAGAGCGGCCCCCGAAACCGAGGGCCGCGTCGCTGAAGGCAAGGACAGGCGTCATTGAACCGCTGCGGCGATGGCGGCAAGATTCGAGGTCATCCAAGAAATGTAGTCCTCGCCGTCGGGCAGCGTCTCGGTGAACTCAACAACCGGCACCTCGGCCTTTTCTGCTGCGGCTTTCACCTGCTCGGTCTCTGGGCTGGCGGTCTGGCTGTTGTAGGCGAGCAGCGCGACGCTGCTGACGATGTCGAGAGTGTCAGCGAGTACGGCGGGAGGCACATCGGTACCCTCCTCGATCGCCTCGCTGAACTCATCGGGAGTGGCGTTCTCGAGGCCAGCCGCCTCGAGGAGGTACAGGGGAACAGGCTCAGTGATCGCGGCGGTCTTGCCCTCCGTTGCTTCGTGCAGCGACTCGGCCGTGGCCTCGAGCTTCTCGATCTCTGCGACGAAGGCAGCGAGGTTGCTCTCATACGTCGCGGAGTTGTCGGCGTCGATCGCGCTCAGCTCGGTGGCGATCTGCTCCGCGACGTGCTCGACGCCATGCAGGCTGTACCAGACGTGCTCGTTGAAGCCCTCGATGTGGTCGTGGCCCTCTTCGTCGTCGTGGTCTGCTTCCTCGTCGTGATCGTGGTCGCCCTCAAGCAGACCCGAAGCCTCGCTCGCGTTCACGACGACGGCGTCCGTGGATGCTGCGTCGATCAGCGTCTCGATGAATGCGTCGTACCCCCCACCGTTCTCGACCACGAGGTCGGCCTTCGAGACCGCGAGCTGGTCCTGGGCCGAGGCCTCGAAGCTGTGCGGGTCTTGTGCTGCAGAGTCAATGAGGCTGGTGACGCTCACGTGATCGCCTCCGATGGCGGTGACGATGCTGCCGTAGACGTTGGTCGAGGCGACGACTTTGACGGTGCCGTCGTCGGTCGCCGGGGTGGTGGTCGCGCAACCGGTGAGCGCGAGCGCTGCGATGGCGAGGATGGCGATGCGGGCCATGAGTAAACCTGTCTAGATCGGTGGGTGTTTCCACCAACCTAAACGTTATTGATAATGATTGTCAAAACCATTAGTTGGTCGCGCACGAAGTGGCACAAATTGTGGGTTGGGCACGCCGAACGCACGCCACACCCGCAGTTCGCGCCACTTCGCGGAGGGGGTGGGTCAGTCGAGCAGCAGCGCGGGCTCCTCGAGAACGCTGGCGACATCCGCCACGAAGCGACTGATTACGTCGCCGTCGACGACGCGGTGGTCGAAGCTGCCGCCCAGTGTCGTTACGAAACGCGGGCGCACCTCGCCATCCACGACCCACGGCTTCTGCTTGATGGTGCCGAGCACGAGAATGCCGACCTCGCCGGGGTTGAGAATCGGGGTTCCGGTGTCCATGCCGAAGCTACCAAGGTTGGTGATCGTGATCGTTCCGCCCGCCATCTCGGCCGGGCTGGTCTTGCCGTCACGCGCGGTGATGGTCAGCTGCTCGAGTGACTGGGCAAGGTCGCGCAGCGACAGGGTGTGCGCATCCTTGATGTTCGGCACGACGAGACCGCGCGGGGTCGCCGCCGCGATGCCGAGGTTGACGTAGTGGTGCACCGAGATCTCTTTCTCGGTGAAGGTCGAGTTGACCATCGGGTTGCGGCGCACCGCCCAGATGAGCGCCTTCGCGGCAATGAGCAGAGGGCTCACCTTGATGCCGGCGAAGTCGGGGGAGGTCTTGAGGCGCTTGACGAACTCCATCGTGCGGGTCGCGTCGACGTCGACGAAGACGCTGACGTGCGGGGCGGTGAACTTGCTCGAGACCATCGCGGTGGCGATCGCCTTGCGCATGCCCTTGACCGGGATGATCTCTTCGCGCTCGTCGCCCCACTCCGGGGTCTGGATGTTCTTGAACACGCTCGCTTGGCTGGCCTGGCGAATGACGTCGTCGCGGGTGACCTCACCGACGAGACCGGTGGCGGTGACCTGCGTGAGGTCGACACCGAGATCCTTGGCCAGCTTGCGAATCGGCGGCTTTGCAATGACAACGGATGCCGCTGCCGCAGGAACCGAGGCCGGTCGCGCCGCAACGGCCGGCGCTGCGACTGCGGCGGCCGGGGCGTGGCCGGCGGCGGGTCCGCGCCGACGACGGGATCCGGCGTGGCCGGCGGCCCCGTAGCCGACGAGTGTCGCGGGGGCGGCTTCCTCGGCTGGCGTGATGGTGGCGGCGGTGTCGCCGACGGTGTCGACGACGACCGGCTCCGGGGCTGCCGGGGGGTCCGCCACAACGTCGCCCGTGACGGTGATGATTGCGGTTCCGACCTCCACGGTCTGACCTTCGTCGACGAGCAGCGCGCTCACCGTCCCGACGAACGGCGACGGCAGTTCAACGAGCGACTTGGCGGTCTCGATCTCGACGAGCACCTGGTTCATGACGACCGTGTCGCCGGGCTTGACCTTCCACGACACGATCTCGGCCTCGGTCAGGCCTTCGCCGACATCGGGGAGGAGGAAGTCTGAGTTCGCCATTGCTGATTCTTCCTAGTACGCCAGTGAGCGGTCGACGGCCTCGAGGATGCGGTCGACATCGGGGAGGTAGTTCGACTCGAGCTTCGCCGGCGGAAACGGCACGTCGAAGCCGGTGACCCGCAGCACGGGGGCCTCGAGCGAGTAGAACGCGCGCTCGGTGATCGTCGCGGCGACCTCTGAGGCGATGGAGACGTTGCCGGGGGCCTCCGCGGCAACCACGAGGCGCCCGGTCTTCTGCACGCTGGCAAGCACCGGCGCGTAGTCGATGGGTGAGAGCGAGCGCAGGTCGATGACCTCTGCGCTCGTTCCCTCTTCGGCGGCGACATCCGCTGCCTGCAGCAGCATGGCGACCATCGGGCCGTAGCCGACGAGGGTGACATCGCTGCCTTCGCGCACGACACGGCTGGCGTAGGTCGGCCAGCCGCTGCCCGCGAGCTCGACGTCGCCCTTGGGCCAGTACCGGCTCTTCGGCTCGAAGAACATGACGGGGTCGTTGCTCGCGATCGCCTCCTGGATCATCCAGTAGGCGTCGTGTGGGTTCGACGGCGTGATGATGCGCAGACCCGCGGTGTGCGCGAAGTACGCCTCCGGGCTCTCCTGGTGGTGCTCGACGGCGCCGATGTGGCCGCCGTAGGGCACGCGGATGACGACCGGGAAGGTGGTCTGCCCGTCGTGGCGGGAGGTGAGCTTGGCCAGCTGGGTGGTGATCTGGTCGAAGGCGGGAAAGATGAAGCCGTCGAACTGGATCTCGCACACCGGCCGGTAGCCGCGCATGGCGAGCCCGATGGCCGTGCCGATGATGCCCGACTCGGCGAGCGGGGTGTCGAGCACCCGATTCTCGCCGAACTCGGCGTGCAGGCCCTCGGTCACCCGAAAGACGCCGCCGAGCGGTCCGATGTCCTCGCCCATGAGGATCACCTTGTCATCCGCCGCCATCGAGGCGCGCAGTCCGTTGTTGATGGCCTTGGCCATGCTCAGCGATTCGATGCTCATGAGCCGCTCCCCTCGAACGAGGCCTCGTAGGCGGCAAGCCATGCGGCCTGCTCCTCCATGAGGGAGTGCGCCTCGGAGTACACGTGTTCAAACATCGCGGATGAGGTGGGCACCGGCAGCGTGAGGGTGCGCTTGCGAATGTCGGCGGCCAGATCCTCGCCCTCCTGCGCGACCTCGGCAAAGAATGCGTCGTCGGCGCCCTTCGCCCGCAGGTACAGCACGAAGCGGCTGATCGGGTCGTGGTGGGTCCAGAAGTCGAGTTCGGCCTCGTCGCGGTACTTCGTCGGGTCGTCGCTCGTCGTGTGCGCGCCCATGCGGTAGGTCAGTGCCTCGATGAAGCTCGGGCCCTTGCCCGCGCGCGCGTCGTCGAGGTTGGTGCGGGTGACGGCGTAGCTCGCGAGCACGTCGTTGCCGTCGATCTGCACACCGGGAATACCGAAACCGCCCGGCCGAAGGTAGAGCGGGGTGCGCGACTGGCGGCTGACCGGCACCGAGATGGCCCAGTGGTTGTTCTGCAGAAAGAAGACCTGGGGGGTCTGGTAGCTCGACGCGAAGACGAGCGACTCGCTGACGTCGCCCTGACTGGTGGCGCCATCGCCGAAGTAGACCATCACCGCCTCGTCCTTCTCGGCGTCGCCCGTCGGAGCGCCATCGAGTGTGATGCCCATGGCGTAGCCGGTGGAGTGCAGTGCCTGCGACCCGAGCACGAGGGTGTAGAGGTGAAAGTTGTTGTGGTCCTTCGGGTCCCAGCCGCCGTGGCTCAGTCCGCGCAGAAGCTCGATGATCTTGATCAGGTCGACGCCACGCATGCGGGCGACGACGTGCTCGCGGTACGCCGGGAAGATATGGTCCTGCGGGCGGGCGGCTGAACCGGAGCCGACCTGCGCCGCCTCCTGGCCGAGGCTGGGGATCCACAGCGCGAGGTGCCCCTGGCGCTGCAGGTAGGCGGCCTCCGTGTCGAAACGACGGATGACCGCCATCTGCCGGTAGAACTCGAGCAACTCCGCGTCGCTGAGCTTCGACACCAGCGGAAGGTACGGGGCCGTCTTGTCGTTCTCGACGATCTCACCTTCCGGCGAGAGCACCTGAATCGTCGCGTCGGTATAAGACATTGGTCTAATCTAACGTGGCCGCCGAGCCGGAAGTTCGTAGCTCCGACACAACCTCCTGCGCAGCCTTTAGGAGTTTCTCCACAGAGGCCTCCTCGCCGATCGACACCCGAACGCCCTCGCCGAGCGCCCGCGTGACGATGCCGTGGTCGGTCAGCTTTTCGGCGGCCCATGCGGTCAGCTCGCCGGTCGGCAGCCAGATGAAGTTGCCGTGCGGCTGCGGAATGCTCCAGCCCTGCGCCTGCAAAGCACGCCACACCTCGTCGCGGAGGGCGCTGAGGCGGGCCACTCTTTCGAGCAGTTCCGGCTCGTTGTCGAGCGAGACGATCGCCGCGCGCTGGGCCTGGTCGATGACCGACAGGGGGATCGCGGTGACGCGGGCGGCATCCATGACGTACTCCGGCCCGATCGCGTAGCCGATGCGCAGGCCGGCGAGCCCGTAGGCCTTCGAGAAGGTGCGCAGAATGACGAGGTTGGGGTATTTGTGAACCAGCTCGGTGCCGGTGACGGCCTCGGCGTCCGTCACGAATTCTGCGTAGGCCTCGTCGAGCACCACAAGCACGCTCGTCGGCACCGCGGCCATGAAGGCGGCGAACTCGGTCTTGGTGACGGCGGCGCCGGTCGGGTTGTTGGGGCTGCAGACGATCGCGAGGCGGGTGCGATCGGTGATTGCCGCGGCGAGCGCGGGAAGGTCGTGGCGGTGATCTGCGGTGTTCGGCACTGCCACGCTCGTGGCGCCGGCGACGGCGACCAACCCGGGGTAGGCCTCGAAGCTGCGCCACGCGTAGACGATCTCATCGCCCGGCCCCGAGGTCGCGCTGATCAGCTGGGACAGAACGGACACCGAGCCGGCACCCACCTGCACCTCGCCGACCGTGACACCCCAGCGTTCGGCCAACCGCTCGCGCAGTGCGGTTGCGGCACCGTCCGGGTACCGGTTCAGCGGGCTGTCGGCGATAGCGGCGACCACCGCGGGCAGTGGCTCGTAGGGGTTCTCGTTCGACGACAGCTTGAAGGCGTCCGTCGCCGCCGGCTTGCCCTGACGGTACGGAACACTGTTTTCGACTTCGGCACGCAGCCGAACACGGGAGCCACTCACCTGCCCAGCCTAATTGCGGGCATTGGGGCGGCAGTGCATAGTTGCAGCATGAAGCGATTCCTCGTCAAGATCCTGATCAACGCCGTTGCCTTCTGGCTCACCACGCTGTTCATCGGCGTGCTGCAGTCGGGCGTGGTCGAGGTGCGCCCCTACGCTCCCGGCGGCGTGCCCGAGACGATCCTCACCTACCTGCTCGTCGCGGTGATCTTCGGTGTCGTCAACGGCATCATCGGCAACTTCATTCGCATCGTCGCCTTCCCGCTGTACATCCTCACGCTCGGTCTTCTGGCGCTTGTCGTGAACTCGCTTCTGCTGCTGCTCGTCAGCTGGATCAGCACCCAGATTGGGTTCGGCCTCTACATCGACGGCTTCTGGTGGGGGGTGCTCGCCGCCATCGTGCTCGGAATCATCGCCGCGATCCTCGGCCTCTTCGCCCGCCCGCTCACCGGCAACGACAACAACCGCCGCAAGCGCTAGGGAACACGCTCCGCGTAGTAGAACGTCGAGGTGACCGAGTCTCCTGCGCTGAAGGCGTTGAGCTCATCGACCGTTGACTGCAGCACGGCGCTGTCGGCCTCGTCGATGAGCCGCGCTGTCTCTGTGTAGTACTGCGCCTGATGGCCGGGCACTGGCAGGGTGAGGTCGGCAGGATCCGCGTCCGAGAACGCGTGCCGCTGCACCACGACGACATCGGTGTTGGCCTGAGTACCGTTCAGCTGCGTGCCGCCGAGCGCGGTCACCGGGTCTTCGAAGTGCTCGATGATGAGCGCCGGGATTCCCGCGGGTACGACGATCTGGCCGGCCGGCGCGGCAAAGGTGGTGAGCCCCTGCGTGTTGTACTCACCCGATGCTGCCAACATCGTGGCGATGAGGCCGCCCTGTGAGTAGCCGACGAATGCCACCTGATCCGTGGCACTGATGCCCGCCTGCTCCATGGCCAGTTGCACGGCGCGGTACGACGCCGGGGATTGCCCCGCAACCCCCGCAACATTGCTGGTCAGGTCGAATGGCTCCCCCTTCGAGATCGGGTTGAAGTCGGCGGTGCCGCCGACGAAGACCTCGTAGCGCACGGCGTCGCCGTCGTGAATCTCGTCGATGCGGATCTGCGCGTCGTCACCACGCTTGGAGGGCACATTCTCGAATCGTGACTCTGTGCTGGTCGTCGGCGCCCACGGCCGCTCATACGAGCTCGTCTTACTCACGGTGACGCCCGACTCGCGGAGCATGCCCGCGAACGCGGCGTACATGAGCAGCAGGTTGCCTGACACCTGCACGCCCGATGACGACAGCGAGGCAAAGACCTCGGCCGCCGCCGCTGGGACCTCACCGAGGCCGCTCGCGAAGAACTCCCCTGTCATCACGAACTTTCGCAGCGCCGCGACGGTGTCCGGCTGGGCGAGAAAGCCATTCAGCCCGGAGTCGACCTTCACATCATTCGCGCCGATGGGCTTCGCGCCGCCATCGAACTTGCCGCGTACGAACCAGGGTAGAAGTGCGGCTATTGCCGGGGCGAACGGGCCAAGCATGTCGAGATAGGTGTCTACCTGCCGACCGGCGAGGAACGCGAGAACGGAATCGACGCCGATAGCAAGCCACTGCGCGTTCAGCTCGGCCTCGGTGTAGTTGTCGATCGCGATCGTCATGCGGTCGGCAACATAGTCGCAGATGCCCTGCGCTTCGTTCTTGGCGATCCACGCGTCGTCCATCGCCGAGCGCGCGAAGCTCACCTGCGTGATCCCCTGTGTTGCGGCGGTCAGCAGGCCCTGCGCTGCCGCCAGCTTGGTGCTGATATTGCCGAGATGCGCCGAGATCGATCGCAGCGCTGCGATCTCGGCGAGCATCTCATCCGTGGCGATCGAGACGGCGGAGCCGCCGGTCATCAGCCAGAGGTCGTCGGTGATGTCTGCCATCACAGCGCTGAGATCGCGTTGGTGACGGCAGCGCGAGCATCCGCAACGCTGGATACAAGTGCAGCGACCTGCAGAAAGAGCTGATCGATATTGCGGTAGTAGGACTCGTAGGCGGTGCCCGTCCACACGCATCGCGGTTGCGGCATCGCCCGCGCGATCTCGTCGAGGGGCACCGCGACACCGGCCAGGATACTGCGCACCGCCTGCAGCTCGGCGAGCGCGGTTGGAGCGGATGCGGTCATGATGTCCATGCTCCGATCGTGCCGGGCGGAGGCATCCGGGCGGGGAGTCGCCTTTCGGCTGGGGAGCTATGCGGCCTGTGGAGAAGAGGTGCCGAAGAAGACTGCGAGAAACGTCGTGAGCGTCCGTCCGGCCTAGTGCGGGAGGATAGAGCCATGAACTTCGGCCAGGTGCTCGATGAGAACGCGCTCTTTCGCGTCTGCTTCGTCTGCACCGGCAACATCTGCCGCTCGCCGATGGCCGAGGTGGTCTTCAAAGAGCTCGCGCGCAAGGCCGGCCTCGAGTCATCCATCGCCGTGATCTCGGCGGGCACAGGCGATTGGCACGTGGGCGAACCGGCCGACGGGCGCACCGTCGCCGCCCTCGAAAGCCACGGCTACGACGGCTCGAAGCACCGCGCGCGGCAGTTCGACCCCGACTGGTTCGACAAGCTCGACCTCGTTGTCGTATTCGATCATGGGCAAGAGCGAATTCTCAAGGCCTGGGCGAGCAACGACCATGACCGATCGAAGGTGCAGCTGCTGCTGACCTTCGACAACGAGCAGTCCTTGGTCGACGTGCCCGACCCTTACTACTCGGATGCCGCCCTCTTCGATCAGGTGCTCTCGATGATCGAGCGGGCCAGCACCGCCCTCTTCAACCAAGTCACCCCCGGAATCACACAAGGACCCCGATGACCCACCTGCCAGAACAGCCGCTCAGCCCGCTCGACGGACGCTACAAGAAGTCTGTCGCCGGTCTCGGCGACCACCTCAGCGAGGCCGGACTCAACCGCGCCCGCGTGCAGGTCGAGGTGGAGTGGCTGATCTTCCTCACCGACCGCGAGCTCTTCGGCTCGCACAAGCTCGACGCCGAGCAGGCGCGTGCATTACGTGCGCTGGTCACCGACTTCGGCCAGGACGAGATCGATGAGCTCGCCGCGCTCGAGGCGACCACTCGCCACGACGTCAAGGCCGTCGAGTACCTCGTGCGACGCAAGCTCGCCGACCTCGGCCTGACCTCCATCGCCGAGCTGACGCACTTCGCCTGCACGAGTGAAGACATCAACAACCTCAGCTATGCCCTGACGGTGCGCGCGGCAGTGGCAGAGGTGTGGCAGCCGAAGTTCCGCGCAGTCGTTGACGGCATCCGGTCTCTTGCAGTTGAGCACCGGGATGCGGTGATTCTCGCCCACACGCACGGTCAGCCCGCGACCCCCACCACCCTCGGCAAGGAGTTCGCCGTCTTCGTCGGTCGGCTCGAGCGCCTATCGGCGCAGATCGCCGGCAGCGAGTACCTCGGCAAGTTCAGCGGTGCGACGGGCACCTTCGCCGCCCATGTCGCGGCGGACTCGTCGCAGGACTGGCCGGCGCTGTCGCGCGAATTTGTGACGAGCCTCGGCCTCGACTGGAACCCGCTCACCACCCAGATCGAGCCGCACGACTGGCAGGCTGAGCTCTATCAGCGCATCGCGCACGCCAACCGCGTTCTGCACAACCTCGCCACCGATATCTGGACCTACATCTCGATGGGCTACCTCACGCAGATTCCGCAGGCCGGGGCGACGGGCTCGTCGACGATGCCGCACAAGATCAACCCGATCCGCTTCGAGAACGCCGAGGCCAACCTCGAGCTCTCGAGCGCTCTTCTTGATTCTCTCGCCCAGACTCTTGTCACCTCTCGCCTGCAGCGCGACCTCACTGACTCAACCACGCAGCGCAACATCGGCGTCGCACTCGGGCACTCCCTTGTTGCCCTCGACAACCTCGACCGCGGACTCACCGAGTTCGCCGTCAACGCCGATGCTCTTGCCGCTGATCTCGACGGCAACTGGGAGATTCTCGGCGAGGCGATCCAGACGGTGATTCGTGCGGAGATCACCGCGGGCCGCAGCTCGATCGCCGACCCGTACGCCATGCTCAAAGAGCTGACGCGCGGCCACCGCATCGGCCAGGCCGAGCTTGTCGAGTTCGTCGACGGCCTCGACATCGGTGCCGAGGCGAAGGAGCGTCTCAAGGAGCTCACCCCCGCGGGCTACGCGGGACTCGCGAGCGAGCTGGTGGACTTCCTGCCCGAGGCCTAGTGGCCCTGGCTGCGGTCCTGCTCGTCGAGGTCAACCCGCTCTTCCGGGCTAGCGTCGACGGTGAGCGCGAGCGTCGCCAGAATCACCAGAGTCAGGATGAAGGTGGCGCCGAGCCCGATCACGGCGAGCAGCAGGTCACGGCTCGACAGCATCACCACGAGGGCGACGAAGATGGCGATGACGCCGCTGAGGCCGAGCAGTTCGGCCGGGCGCGTGCGATCGCGCTTGCTTGGTTCGGTGCTCATCAGGCCTCCGTTGCAGTGACGGATGCCGACGGCGCCCACTTGAGAGATAGCCCCGCGATCACGAGGTACACGGCCACCATCGCGGCGTAGGCGCCGAGCATGCCGACCAGCATGATCGATGCGGTCAGCGGGGGCACGTCTTTGCCAGGAATGGTGATCACATCGACGAAGTCAGCGGGCACGAGCAGAACTGCAACGGCGAACAGCGTGCTGAATCCGCCCACGAAGATCCAGTCCCGCGCGGCGAGCAGCTGGCGACGGGATCGCAGTCCGGTGACGAGCTCGATGATGCCGGTGACGCCGAGGGTCGCGCTCATGAGCGCGAGAAGAAGGGGAAGGCCGGCGTCGTTGAAGACGAGCGCCACGGCACCGCCGACGATGAGCAGTGCGCCCTGCGCAGCGAAGGGAGCACGGGGGTAGGCGCCGCGAACCGCGCCAGCCACGATGATCACGCCAGAGAACACGGCAAAGCTGCCGAGGGCGATGAGCCCGAGGTAGGCGGAGTGATCGGCCGAGAAGGTGATCACCAGCGCGACCGCGGCGGCGGGCAGGGCGCGCAGCACGGGGAGGCTCCAGGAACGGTCAACAGGCACGCGCTAAGTTTACGTCTCGTGCGGCTGGGGGTTGGCTCGTGGTCGCTAGCTGCCCGGCGGCAGGTCAACGAATCTCGAGAAGTGCCCGTGGAATCCGACGGTGACGGTGCGGGTGGGTCCGTTGCGGTGCTTGGCGATGATGAGATCGGCCTCGCCGGCGCGTGGGTTGTCGGCCTCGTAGGCACTCTCGCGGTGCAGCAGGATCACCATGTCGGCATCCTGCTCGAGCGACCCGGACTCGCGAAGGTCGCTCAGGGCCGGCTTCTTGTCGGCGCGCTGCTCTGGCCCACGGTTGAGCTGTGAGATCGCGATGACCGGAACCTGCAGCTCTTTCGCGAGCAGCTTGAGCGCGCGCGAGAACTCGCTGACCTCCTGCTGGCGGCTCTCGACCTTCTTGCCGCTCGTCATGAGCTGCAGGTAGTCGATGATCACCATCTTGAGGCCGACGCGCTGCTTGAGCCGCCGGCACTTCGCACGAATCTCGACGAGCGTCATGTTCGGGCTGTCGTCGATGTAGAGGGGCGCGTCGTTGATGCGGCCGCGGGTCTGGGCGATCGTGGTCCAGTCCTGGGCGTGCACCGATCCCTTGCGCATGCTCTGCAGGCCAACGGATGCCTCGGCCGACAGCAGGCGCATCGCGATCTCGCTGCGCCCCATCTCGAGCGAGAAGATGATGACGGGCATGTCGTGGTGGATGGCGGCGGAGCGAGCGAAGTCGAGGCCGAGCGTCGACTTTCCGATGGCCGGACGCGCCGCGAGGATGATCATCTGCCCACCGTGCAGGCCGTTGGTCAACTCGTCGAGCTCGGCGAAGCCGGTCGGAACGCCGATCATCTGGCCGCCGCGGCTCTTCGCCGCCTCGATCTCGTCGATGGCGCTGGTCACGGCGTCGGTGAGCGGGATGAAGTCTTCGGAGTCGACGCCGCCGGTGACCGCGTAGATCTCGGCCTGGGCGTTGTTGACGAGGTCGACGACCTCGCCCTCGCTGGCGTAGCCCATCTGCACGATGCGCGTGCCGGCCTCGACGAGGCGTCGCAGCACCGCCTTCTCGGCGACGATCGTCGAGTAGAACCCGGCATTCGCCGCGGTCGGCACGAGTGCGGTGAGTGTGTGCAGGTACTCGGCACCACCGGCGCGGGTGAGCTCACCGGTCTTTGTCAGCTCGTCGGTGACCGCGATGACATCCGTCGGCTCACCGTGCGAGTACAGCGACAGCACGGCGTCGAAGATGATCTCGTGCTTGGGAATGTAGAAGTCGATGCCTCGCACGACCTCGATGACGTCGGCGACGGCATCCTTGCTCAGCAGCATGCCGCCGATCGCGCTCTGCTCAGCGAGCAGGTCGTGCGGGGGAGTGCGGTCACCGGGGCGCCCACCGTCGCCCGAGCGCTGGTCGCCGCCTCGGGAGTCGGATGCGAGGCCGAGATGGGCGATGGACATGGCAGCTCCGGGGGTTTTCGTCGCAGTCTCGTGGTGAATTGCTGCAACTCAGGTCTAACTCGTGCGGCTGACACTGCTGCCCTCGAGCGGGCGCGCGGTGATCGGCTGGTTCACCCTAGGGAGCGTGCAAAGCCAGCCACAAACGGGGCTGTGCATGACGCTGTGGAAAACCAGCGAGAAACGCCGGGAACTCCGCTGGGTGCCTGTGGAAAGTGGTGTGGACAAATTGGCTGTTTTGTTTGTGAAAGCTGCCTTGACCTGCTCTTTCTGTTTCCACACTGTGTGTGTAGAAACATGTTTAGAGTAGACGTTGAGGGTTTGAGATTTGGGGCGTCTCCCTGTGCATAATGCCCCCGATCCCCTCTTGACGCAGACATAAAAAATGCGGTAGCAGCAGGGCTTTTGCCCGCTGCTACCGCATCCTCTGAGGTGTTACTTGCCAGCCACCACGTTGATGGTGATGGTCGCAACAACGTCATCGCGAAGGCGAACAGTCGCCTCGTGCGTTCCCGTTGCCTTGATCGGCGTGGTGATCTCGACCTTGCGCTTGTCGACGGTGCCGAGGCCCGCAGCGGAAACTGCGTCAGCGACATCCGAGGTCTTGACGGAGCCGAAGAGGCGTCCGCCTTCGCCGGCCTTGACCGTGAGGGTCACTGCGTTTGCCTGCAGCTTCGCCTTGAGGTCCTGAGCCTCTTCAAGCGTGGCGTGCTCGCGGGCAACGCGAGCGGCCTTGATCGACTCGATCTGCTTCTCGCCACCGCGGGTCCACGCAACAGCGAAGCCCTGGGGGATGAGGTAGTTGCGAGCGAAGCCGTTCTTGACGTCGACGACATCGCCGGGGGCACCGAGTCCGGTGACCTCGTGAGTGAGGATGAGCTTAGACATGTCGGTACTCCTTAACGGCCTGAGCCGGCGTACGGCAGCAGTGCCATCTCACGCGCGTTCTTGACGGCACGGGCGATGAGACGCTGCTCCTGTACGGAGACACCGGTGATACGACGGGCGCGGATCTTTCCACGCTCCGAGATGAACTTGCGAAGCGTTGCGACGTCCTTGTAGTCGATGACGCCGACGCGGATCGCCTTGGCAGGAGCGGCGTTCTTGCCGTCCTTGCCCTTGCGGATTGGCTTGCGGCGGTCGCCGCTGCTCTTTCCAGCCATAGTGATTGGTCCTTAGATCTTAAAAAGGGGTTTCGTCTGAGTAGCTGCCGGGCGTGTTCCACACGTCTCCGGCAGGCGCTGCGGGAGCGGATGCCGCCCACGGCTCGTCGGCCACGGCACCGCGGCTTGCGCCGCCGCCGTTGCCACCGTCTCGGGAAGAGGCTGCGCGCGTGACCTGTGCGGTCGCGTAGCGAAGCGAGGGGCCGATCTCGTCGACCTCCAGCTCGATACTCGTGCGCTTCTCGCCTTCCTTCGTCTCGTACGAGCGCTGCTTGAGGCGGCCGGTCGCAATGACGCGGCTTCCCTTCGTCAGCGATCCCGCGACGTGCTCCGCGAACTCGCGCCACACGGACGCGCGGAGGAACAGCGCTTCGCCGTCCTTCCACTCGTTGCTCGCGCGGTCGAGAGTGCGGGGCGTGGAGGCAATCGTGAAGTTCGCGACAGCGAGCCCGTTCTGCGTGTAACGCAGCTCGGGGTCAGCCGTGAGGTTGCCCACGACGGTGATGACAGTCTCGCCAGCCACGATTACTCCGCGGTCTCTTCAGCTGCGGGTGCAGCCTTGGCGGGTGCCGGGTTGGCAGCCTTGCGGGCAGCCTTCTCGTCAGCAAGCTTCTTTGCGGCAGCGACCTGGGCGAAGCCCTCTTCTGCACGCAGCACCTTGGTGCGCATGACAGCCTCACTCAGACCCAGCTGGCGGTCGAGCTCGACCGTCGACTTGGACTCTGCGGTGAAGTTGACGACGGCGTAGATGCCTTCGGTCTTCTTGTTGATCTCGTAGGCCAGACGACGGCGACCCCAGATGTCGACGTTGTCGATGGTTCCACCATCGGCACGAATGACATTGAGGAATTTGTCGAGGCTAGGAGCCACGGTGCGCTCATCGATCTCTGGATCGAGGATGACCATGAGTTCATACTGGTGCGTCACAAACCCACCTCCTTCGGACTAGAACGGCTGCAGACGATCTGCAGCAGGAGGGTGTTGACGTGTCGTTCCCTAACCACATGGGCGGGGACAACCTGCCTAGTGTAGTTGACAGGCGACTTCTTCGCCATTTTTTTGAGAGGACCCGATCATGCTTGTCGCATTCTCTGTCGCCCCGAGCGGCGGCTCGGCCGACGATTCCGTTCACGATGCCGTCGCAGCCGCCGTGCGCATCGTGCGTGAGTCGGGCCTGCCAAACAGCACCGACTCGATGTTCACCACGCTCGAGGGGGAGTGGGACGAGGTTTTCGACGTGATTAAGCGGGCGACCGAGGCGGTCGGCGCATTCGGCCCGCGGGTGTCGCTCGTGCTCAAAGCCGACATCCGGCCCGGGCACACGGGAGAGCTGACCGGCAAGGTCGAGCGGCTCGAGCGGGCGCTCGATGTTTCACGGGAAACGCTCTAGCGCGCTGCCCACCACGCCCGAAGCCGCTCCTCGGCAACCTCAGCCCCGAGCGGCCCTTCCTCGAGCCGCAGCTCCAGCAGGAAGCGATACGCCTCACCGACCTCGGGGCCGGGGCGCAGCTCCAGCAGGCGCATGATTGCCTCACCGTCGAGGTCGGGGCGCACCGCGGCGACGCCCTCGGCCTCGGCAATCGCCGCGATCCTCTCTTCGAGGTTGTCGTAGGCGAAGCCCAGCCGGTCGGCCTTGCGCACATTGCGGGTGGTCACATCCGCTCGGGTCAGTATGTGGAGCCGCTCGAGCAGGGGGCCGGCGTCGCGAACGTAGCGGCGCACGGCGCTGTCGGTCCAGGCGCCCTCGGTGTAGCCGAAGAAGCGCAGGTGCAGTTCGATGAGGCGCGCGACCGAGGTGATGGTCTCCTTGTCGAAGCGCAGGTGCTTGAGGCGCTTGGCCGCGAGCTTCGCGCCGACGACGTCGTGGTGGTGGAAGCTGACGACCCCGCCGCCCTCGACCCGCTTCGTCGACGGCTTGCCGATGTCGTGCAGCAGGGCGGCGATGCGCAGGATCAGGTCGGGCGCGCCCTCAAGATCGCGGGCCTTCTCCAGCTCGATCGCCTGGCTGAGCACCGTGAGGCTGTGCTCGTACACGTCTTTATGGTGCGCGTGCTCGTCAACCTCCAGTCGCAGTGCCGGCACCTCGGGCAGCACCAGCTGGGCGAGTCCGGTCTCGACAAGCAGACGAATGCCCGGAACGGGATCATCGGTCAGCAGCAGCTTCGACAGCTCATCACTCACCCGCTCGACGCTGATGATTCCGATGCGGTCGGCGAGAGCCTCCATCGCGGCCACCGTTGCGGCATCGACTACGAACCCGAGCTGCGAGCTGAAGCGCGCCGCGCGCATCATGCGCAGTGGGTCGTCGCCGAACGAGATCTCGGGGGAGGAGGGGGTGGTCAGTCGGCGGGCGAGGAGGTCCTCCATGCCGCCGGATGGGTCGACGAGCACCTGCGCGGGCAGCCGCAGTGCCATCGCGTTGACGGTGAAGTCGCGACGGGTGAGGTCCGCCTCGAGCGAGTCTCCGAACTCGACCTCGGGCTTGCGGGTCTCGCCGTCGTAGGCATCCGATCGGTAGGTGGTGACCTCAAAGGTCTCACCACCGATGCGCGCGCCGATGGTGCCAAAGGCTCGCCCGATGTCCCACTGCGCATCCGAGATGGGGGTGACGATCGCAAGAATCTCATCGGGCAGCGCATTGGTTGTGAAGTCGAGATCGCTGACAGGTCGCCCGAGGAAGGCATCGCGCACCGGGCCGCCAACGAGTGCGATCTCGAAGCCTGCGGCATCGAAGGCTGTGGCTAGACGCGAGACACCCGGCGATGTGGCCAGCTTCGCCAGTCGCCCGACAGCCGAAGCGACGCTCTCCATGACCAAGAGAATAGACTGCTCGCATGCTGGCCGAGACATTCACCGGGGCCGGCTCGTGACTGTCTGGCCGACACGTGCGGCTGCCGCAATCGTGCTTGGCCTCGCCCTCTCACCGATCGCGGCGAGTGCACCGTCGGTTGCAGCGGCGGGCCAGCCTGCTCCGGTTTCCGTGACGATGATCGCGGCAATGACTGTTCCAGAGCACAAGACCGGCTTCATTGAGAGCGACCTCCTCGAGGGATACACCTCCGAATTCGGCCTCCTGACCCGCGAGCTCAACCAGGTTATCGACCGTCCCGTGGTGATCGGTATCGATCCCTCGATCATCGCGTCGATTCGTGTTCTCGGGTCGTCGGCTCCCGCATCCGCGGTCGCCTGGCTCGAGCGACTGGATGCCGCAACCAACGAGACTTTTCCCCTCGCGTGGGCGGACGCCGACATCACCCTGGGGCTGCAGGCGGGCAGCGGCGAGGTTCTGGCCCCAGAGTCGTTTGCCTTTGCGATTGACCCGTCGCTGTTCTCTGGTGCAGCGGTCGACCCCACGCCAACCCCGGAGCCGACCGAGGTTCCCGACACCGTGCCCCCGCTTCCGACCGACGAGTCGCTTATCGCCTGGGACTACACAGTCCCTGAGATCTCGTGGCCGGCGATGAACAGCGTCACCAAGTCGGACCTCGCCGTGCTGAGCGGAACGACGATCCTTTCATCGGGCAACGTGGGTGCCACGGGGGCAAGCACCGCGCTCTCCGTCGTCGATGGCGCACCCGCGCTCGTCGCCGACGAGACCCTCTCGGCTCTGTTCAGTTCGACCGTGGCATCTGTGTCGGGGGGCAACTGGCAGACCGCGATGGCGAGCCTGGCCAGTGCGGTGGGCTCTGTGCCGAGCACCGACGACAGGCCGGCATCCGTTCTTCTTGCCCTTGACCGCTCCGTCGCCACGAGTGACCCCGATCTCGGGCTAACGATCGACTCCATCGCCACTACCCCCAATGTGCAGGTAATGGGTCTCGCCGAGCTGCTCGCCACCGGAGCGGGGTCAGCCAGTCTTGTCGACCAGCCGCACGAGGCCTCAGCGATCGACAAGGTCCGCGCGCTTCTCGCCGAGGAAGCTGCCGACGCGCAGTTCGCTCAGATCGCGCAGACCCCGGCACTGATCACCTCCGACCGCCGTCTCGACCTGCTCGCCACAATCTCGAATGGTTGGTCAGACAACGCCATCGGATGGGAGGCCGCAGTGACCTCCTACGCCGCGGAATCCGTCTCGCTGCGGGACTCGGTAAACATCGTCAAGAGCAGCTCGATCACGCTCTGGGCGGACCGCGCCTCCCTGCCGGTCACGGTGTCGAACGAGCTCGCTCAGCCGATCACCGTCTACGTGACCGTGCGTCCACTGACGCCGCTGCTCAAGATCGAGAACAGCTTCGTCGAGGTTGTGGTCGAGCCGAACTCGCAGCGCAAGGCCGCCGTGCCGGTGCAGTCGCTCTCGAACGGCGTTGTTGAGATCGAGGTGACGTTGCACCAGGCGACGGGCCAGGGCGTTGGCAACACCAAGTACGTGCGCACCACGGTGCAGGCCGGATGGGAGACGCCTTTCACGATCACCGTCGGAGCCGTCGTCGTTCTTATCTTCGCCGCCGGCATCGTGCGCACGATCGTTCGTCGCCGTCGGGCACGCACGAGCGAGAGCTCCGAGGGCTAGATGGCGGGCGGCATAGCGCGAGCGAGCGCACTGCTCGCGTCGGGCACTCTTGTCTCGCGCATCCTTGGCTTTATCAGTGGGGTCGTGCTGGCCCAGACTCTTGGCTCCTACGGCACCGGTGCCAACACCTTCGCCCTCGCCAACCAACTGCCGAACAACATCTACGCGATCATCGCCGGCGGCCTACTGAGCGCGGTCTTCGTTCCCGCGATCGTGCGGGCCAGCCTGCACGACGACGGCGGACAGCGCTTCATCAACCGGCTTGTCACCCTCGGCATCGTCGTCTTCGTCGTTGCGGCGGTGGTCGCCACCCTCGCCGCGCCCGTGCTTGTCAATCTCTACGCGCAGTCGGGCGAGCGCGGCTTCAGCGACGGTGACCTGGCACTGGCTGTCGCCTTCGCCTACTGGTGCTTGCCGCAGGTGCTGTTCTACGCGCTCTACAGCCTGTTCGGCGAGGTGCTCAACGCCCGCGGAATCTTCGGCCCCTTCACCTGGGCACCGGCCCTCAACAACGTGGTCGCCATCGCTGGACTCGTAACGTTCTCACTGCTTTTCGGAACGGATGCCGGCCGCGGCACCGCAGACACCTGGACTCCCAGCATGGTCGCCCTTCTGGCCGGCAGTGCGACTCTCGGCGTGGCAATCCAGGCTTTCGTTCTCTGCTTCTTCTGGCGCAGGGCGGGACTGAGCTATCGTCCTGACTTCCGCTGGCGCGGCGTCGGTCTCGGGGCGGCTGGCAAGGCCGCCGCCTGGACCTTCGGCATGATCGTGGTCACCCAGCTCGCCGGCATCGTTCAGACCAACGTTGCCTCCATCGCGGCCGGCCCCGATTCTGACGACCCATCGCTCGCCGTGCTGCGCTACACCTGGCTCATCTTCATGCTGCCGCACTCGATCGCCGCGGTCTCGATCGCCACCGCCTATTTCACCCGCATGAGCACCCACGCCCGCGACGGCCAGCTGGATGAGGTGCGCGCCGACCTGCGAACCTCGCTGCTCACCATCGGCCTCATCATGGTCTTCGCCTCGGTCGGTCTGATCGTGCTGGCTTTCCCCTTCAGCGCCCTCTTCGTCAACAACGGCTTCGACGGCATTGCGGGCATGGCCCCCGTGCTGATCGCGTTCCTGGTGGGGCTTGTGCCGTTCAGCATGCTCCACGTGCTTCGTCGCACCTTCTATGCGCTCGAAGACACCCGCACCCCGTTCTTCGTCACGGTCTTTCAGTCCGCTCTGTTCGTGGTCGGAGCGCTTCTGGTGTCGCTGCTCCCCGTGCCGTACATCGCCCTGGGCATCGCTCTCGTAACCACCATCGCTGGTGTCGCTCAGACGCTGCTCGCTGCCGTTCTCATCCGTCGCCGTCTTGGCGGCTTCGGTGGTCGCATTCTCGTGTCTCGTCACCTCGTCTTCTTCGGTGCGGCGATCGTTGCCGGCGCCGTTGGGGCCGGCGCGCTGTGGCTGCTCGGCGGCTACAGCGACGGGGGATGGGCGCTGAGCTCGCCCGTGTTCGCTGCGCTCTCGATGGGTGCGACGGGCGCGATCATGGCTGCGCTCTACTTCGCGGCCCTGCTGCTCGTGCGCAACCCCGAGGCTGTGGCCTTTGTCTCGCCTGTGACCCGTCGACTCAGACGACCGCCACGAAGCTCCCAGTAGCGCGGAATACCCGGCCTCTAGGATGGGTTGAACCGGCTAGAGAACCATTCCAAGGAGATGTTCACCAGTGCGTCAGCTCATCATCATCGGCTCCGGCCCGGCCGGTTACACCGCGGCAATCTACGCTGCGCGTGCGAACCTCGCCCCTCTTGTTATCGCCTCATCCGTGGAGTTCGGCGGCGAGCTGATGAAGACGACCGAGGTCGAGAACTACCCCGGTTTTACCGACGGCATCATGGGCCCCGATCTCATGATGAATATGCAGAAGCAGGCCGAGCGCTTCGGTGCAGAGATCGTCTACGACGATGTCACCTCGCTCGAACTCGACGGCGAGGTGAAGAAGGTCACCCTGGGTAACGGTGACGTACACGAAGCCCTCGCGGTCATCTACGCGACCGGTTCGGCCTACCGCAAGCTTGGCCTCGACGACGAGAACCGCCTCAGCGGCTACGGCGTCTCGTGGTGTGCCACCTGCGACGGTGCGTTCTTCCGACAGAAGGAGATCGCTGTCGTTGGCGGCGGCGACTCGGCGATGGAGGAGGCGACTTTCCTGACGCGCTTCGCTGACAAGGTTTACGTCATTCACCGCAAGGATGAGCTGCGCGCCTCGAAGGCGATGCAGGATCGTGCCTACAACGACCCGAAGATCGAGTTCCTCTTCAACAAGGAGGTCGCGCACATCTACGGCGACCAGCTCGTGACCGGCGTCGGCGTCGTCGACACGGTGGACGGCACCGAGACCACCCTTGACCTCAGTGGCCTGTTTATCGCCATCGGTGCGGACCCCCGCACCCACCTCGTCCACGGACAGCTCGAGCTCACCGAGTTCGGCACCATTGCCGTCGATGGACGTTCATCGCGCACCAACCTCGCCGGCGTCTTCGCCGCGGGCGACGTGATCGACCCCACCTACCGCCAGGCCGTCACGGCTGCGGGCTCCGGCACCGTTGCTGCTCTTGATGCGGAGCACTACCTCGCCGGTCTGCCCAAGGAAACCCTCGAGAAGGCGACCGCTCAGCCGGTCTCCGCTTAGATAAGGAAAACATATGTCTGTTGCACACGACGTCACCGACGCCACCTTCGCCGAAGAGGTCCTCAACTCTGAGGACACCATCATGGTCGACTTCTGGGCAGAGTGGTGCGGCCCGTGTCGCGCCGTCTCTCCGATCCTCGACGCGATCGCGGCAGAGAACCCCGACAAGATCAAGATCGTCAAGCTCAACGTCGACGACAACCCGCAGACCGCGATGCAGTACCAGATCACCAGCATCCCGGCCATGAAGGTCTTCAAGAAGGGCGAACTCGTCAAGACCATCATCGGCGCCAAGCCCAAGCCGGCCATTGAGGCCGACCTGGCGGAGTTCCTCGCGTAAAACGTTTTACGAGGAGCCCCGCCCACATCTCGTGGGCGGGGCTTTTCTCATTAATGACCCTATTCTTGAACGATTGACCGAACCGGGAAAGCACCATGAGCACACAGGGCAACAACTTCGACCCGTGGTACCACCACTACGCCGAGCGCACCGCTGGCCTCAGCGCCTCCGAGGTGCGCGCCCTGTTCGCCGTCGCATCGCGCCCTGAGGTCGTCTCCCTCGCCGGAGGCATGCCCTTCGTCTCCGCCCTCCCCACCGAGTTGGTTACCGCCGCGCTCGAGCGCACCATTCAGAACCAGGGCGCTTCAGCGCTGCAGTATGGCTCGGGGCAGGGCATGCCAGCCCTGCGAGAGCAGATCCTCGATGTCATGGCCCTCGAGGGCATTCGTGCCAGTGCCGACGACGTCGTTGTCACCACCGGCTCGCAGCACGCCCTTGAACTCGTCTCTAAGCTCTTCCTCGACCCGGGAGACGTGGTCATCGCCGAGGGACCGTCGTACGTGACCGCCCTCGTCGTCTTCCGCTCCTTCCAGGCGGAAGTTGACCATGTCGCGATGGACGACCAGGGCATGATCCCCGAATCCCTTCGCGAGCACATCGCCGCGTTGCGTGCTGCAGGTCGCACCATCAAGTTCCTCTACACGATCCCCACCTTCCAGAACCCCGCGGGTGTGACCCTGTCGTGGGAACGCCGCATGGAAATCCTCGAGATCTGCCGCGCGAACGAAATTCTCGTCGTGGAGGACAACCCCTACGGCCTGCTCTACTTCGACGGCCCGCCGCCGCAAGCGATGCGCTCGGTCGAGGAGGACGGCGTCGTGTATCTCGGCACCTTCTCAAAGACCTTCGCCCCGGGCCTGCGCGTCGGCTGGGCCCTTGCTCCCCACGCAATTCGAGAGAAACTCGTGTTGGCGAACGAGGCTGCGGTGCTCTCACCTTCGTCATTCACCCAGACCGTCATCAGCGAGTACTTCAACGGCGCTGACTGGCGTGGGCAAATCGACACCTTCCGCGGCGTCTACAAGGAACGACGGGATTCGATGCTTACCGCCCTCGGCGAGCACCTCCCCAAGATGACGTGGACGGTGCCACAGGGCGGCTTTTACGTCTGGCTCACGCTGCCCGACCACCTCGACTCGAAGGCCATGCTGCCGAGGGCCGTCAAGGAGCTAGTCGCGTACACTCCGGGCACCGCATTCTTCTCGGATGGCGACGGACGCAACAAAATGCGCCTCTCGTTCTGCTACCCCACCCCCGAATTCATCGCTGAGGGCATCCGCCGACTCAGCACCGTCATCAACGGCGAGCTCGACCTGCTCAACACCTTCTCGCAGACCGGACCCCTGCACACGGTCCGCCAGCAGGAGCGCTACGACAGCCCGCCAGCCAACCTCGCCTAGGACCATGCCAAACAGCTCACTTTCCCGTGTCCTCATCCTCGCCGGTGGAATCTCACATGAGCGCGATATCTCGCTGCGCTCGGGGCGGCGCGTAGCTGACAGCCTCGCTGAGCACGGTATTGAGGTTGAGCTGCGCGACCCCGATGCTTCCCTCATCGACTACCTCGTCGCATCCAAGCCGGATGTTGTGTGGCCGGCACTGCACGGCGCCAGTGGCGAAGACGGTTCGCTGCGCGGGCTGCTGGAGTTTCTCAACGTTCCCTACGTCGGATCCCGATCCGACGAGTCGCGCCTCGCCTGGGACAAGCCGACCGCGAAACTGCTCATCGAGCGCGCCGGCTTGACCACCCCACATTCAATAACCCTGACTCGCGAGGCCTTCCGCGAGCTGGGCGCCGCCAGCGTGCTGCGAACCATTTCGGCCGAGCTTCCGATTCCTGTCGTCGTGAAGCCCACCCAGGGCGGATCCGCACAGGGAGTGACCATCGTCGGCGATGAGGCGGATCTGCCGAAGGCGATGGTGCATGCGTACACCTACTGCGACGCCGCGCTCGTCGAGCAGAAGATCACCGGCACCGAGATCGCCGTCGGCATCATCGACACCGGCGATGGGCCGGTCGCCTTACCCGCGGTCGAGATCGAGCCCGTATCGGGAACCTACGGCTTCGAAGCGCGCTACAACGCGGGGGAGACCAACTTCTACACTCCTGCCCGCATCACCGCAGAAGCGGCAGAGCGAGCTGCTGAGCTGGCGTTGGGCGCCCATCGTGCGCTTGGCCTTCGACACATCAGCCGCATCGACATCATCGTCGACGGCGCTGGCACCCCGTGGTTCCTCGAGGCGTCGACGATGCCCGGCCTCACCGAAACCTCGCTCTTCCCTCTCGCGCTGGAGTCGGCTGGCCACGATGTCGGCTGGGTCTACTCGGCGCTGGCCGAATCGGCTATCCGCGAAGGTAGCTAGCCCGTCACTTGAAGCCGGGCTCGCCCAGCTCACCGAGAATGCGGTTGAGGTCACCGACCGACGCGAAATCGATGGTCACGGTGCCCTTGGAACTGCCGAGCGCGATCTTCACGCGCGTGTTCAGGCGATCTCCTAGACGCTCCGCAATCTCATCCAGCTGACCCTGGCGGCCTCCGGCTGCCGGCTTGGCTGCGCGAGGCGCTTTTGTCGTCACCTGACTTGCGGCGGCCTCAGCGGCGCGGACCGACAGCTCTTCGTTCACGATCTTCGTCGCGAGCTGCTGTTGCGCGCTCTCGTCAGACAGCGAAAGGATCGCCCGTGCATGCCCGGCGCTGAGCACACCGGCAGCCACCTTGTTCTGAATACCGGTAGGCAGACGCAGCAGGCGCAGGGTGTTCGTGATCTGCGGGCGTGAGCGGCCGATCCGCGTGGCAAGCTCTTCCTGCGTGATGCCGAAATCGGCGAGCAGCTGCTGGTAGGCCGAAGCCTCTTCTAGCGGGTTGAGGTTGGCGCGGTGGAGGTTCTCGAGCAGCGCGTCCCGCAGCATGTCCTCATCTGCGGTGTTCTTGATGACCGCGGGAATGGTGGCGAGTCCGAGCGACTTCGTCGCGCGCAGTCGTCGCTCACCCATGATGAGCTCGTACTGTGGACCGCCGTCTACCGCTCCCTGAAGCGGGCGGACCACGATCGGCTGCAGCACGCCGATCTCGCGAATCGAGACGATGAGCTCCTGAAGCTCCTCGTCACGGAATTCCGAACGTGGCTGCTGGGCGTTGGGCACGATGTCGTCGGGCGAGAGGTTCGCGAGGCGAGCACCAGGCACAGCGACGAGCGACTGATTGTCGCGGGTCTGCGCAGGAAAGAAGACGTCGACGGGACGCGAGTGGTCCTCTTCCTCGCTGCCGGGAATGAGTGCTCCGATGCCGCGGCCGAGTCCGGTGCGCTTGGGTGCTGCCATTATTCGGGTGCTCCTCGTCGTGCGATCTCCGCTGCCGCCTCGAGGTACGAGAGGGATCCGGGGGAGGTGGGGTCGTAGCTGATCACGCTCTGGCCATAGCTGGGCGCCTCGGAGATGCGAACCGAGCGGGGGATCACCGTGTTCAGCACCTCCTTGGGGAAGTGCTCTCGCACATCGTCGACCACCTGGTTAGCGAGATTGGTACGCGCGTCATACATGGTCATGAGGATGGTCGATACCTTGAGCCGCGGATTGAGGTGCCGCTCGATCAGCCGGATGTTGTTGAGCAGCTGGCTGAGTCCCTCCAATGCGTAGTACTCGCACTGGATCGGAATGAGAACTTCGCCTGCGGCCACGAAGGCGTTGATCGTCAACAGACCAAGCGATGGCGGGCAGTCGATGAAGACGTAGTGGAAGTCGAGGTCGGACTGCCCAAGAAAATCGTCGAGTGCGGAACGCAGACGCTGCTCACGCGCCACGAGCGAGACAAGCTCGATCTCCGCGCCCGCGAGGTGAATGGTGGCCGGCACTCCATATAGCCCCTCGAACTCCGGGCTCTTCTGAACTACCTGCGACATTGGCTCGTCATTGATGATGACGTCGTAGACGCTCACGGTCTCCGCGCGGTGTTCGATCCCCAAAGCGGTGGATGCGTTTCCCTGCGGGTCGAGGTCGATAACAAGAACCGTAGCGCCGGCGCGTGCGAGCGCGGCGGCGAGGTTGACGGTCGACGTTGTCTTGCCGACGCCGCCCTTCTGGTTTGCAACGGTGAACACGCGGGGCGCTGGGGGGAGGGGGAGATCGGTAGCCGCGAGTGCGTTGCGGCGGCGATTAATCTCGGCGAGCTCGCGAGCCAGCGGGGTCGAGTTGTCGAATGACGTCTCGATTGCAGGGGCAACGGACGTCTCAGCGGCGTTCTCGTCGTCGGGATGTTTCACGTGAAACCTTCTTGATTGTTTGTCTCAGTCATGCACGCTGAGAGCGTTGCTCTAGCACTCCGTGGAGCGTGGCAAATGATCAGTCAACTGTAGCTCGAAAGACCCGAGTGACCTCGGGGGTGAGTCCCTCGCCAAGCACAAGCACCTCGCTGTGGAGGAGATGCGCCTTCCGGATCGCTTTCTGGGCGGCCTCCATTTCGGCGTGAACGCGCTCACCCTTCATAAAGATCATCTCGCCGCCGTACCGCAGCAGGGGGAGTGTCACAGGAATGAGCTTCACGAGCGCCGTCACCGCGCGCGCCGTCACCTGATCGAGCGGCTTGTCGAGCCGAGCCTCTTCGGCACGGGCACGGACGACCGTCACGTTCTCCAGGCCCAACGCTGCAGACTCCGAGCGGAGCCAGTCCACCCGTCGCTCCATTGGCTCAATGAGCACGAGGTGCGCATCCGGTCGGGCGATAGCGAGCACGAGGCCGGGAAGTCCCGCGCCGCTACCGACGTCGCCTACTAAACCCGGGCGGAGCAGTGGAGCGAGCAGAGCACAGTTGATGATGTGCCGCGTCCATAACCGGGGGAGCTCCAGCGGCCCGATGAGGCCGAGCTCTTCTCCTCGATCAGCGAGGTCGTTCGTGTACTGGCGAGCAAGTTCGACGCGATCGCCGAAGAGGGCAGAGGCGACATTCGGCTCGTGCTCAAGGTCGGGGTGATGTTTCACGTGAAACCTTCCGGTGGAAACAACGATGGCGTCGGGTAAACCCGACGCCATCGAAAGGTTGGAAACTAGGCGCGGGTGATGACCGTGTGACGGTCGCGGCCTTCGCCCTCGGACTGGGAGACAAAGCCACGCTCACCGACAACATCATGAACAAGCTTGCGCTCGTACGACGACATGGGCGGAAGCGCTGCGGACTCCGCGCCCGCGTCGATCCGCTCGATCGCCTTGTCGACAAGAATCGTCAGCTCCGCAACGCGCGCCTCGCGTGATCCGCCGACATCAAGGATGAGGCGAGAGAACGCACCCGTCTTGGTCTGTACCGCGATGCGGGTCAGCTCCTGCAGTGCACTCACCGTGTCGGGCTTAGCGAGGATGCGCAGGTTGGCGTTCTCGCTCGACGTCACCGATACATAGGCGCGGCCACCGCGAGTGTCGATCTCGATGTCACCATCAAGATCGGCGATGTCGAGCAGCTCCTCGATGTAGTCGGCGGCGATCTCGCCCTCTTCTTCCAACTGGCCGGTCGAACGAACCTCCGACTCCTCGGTGTTGGGGCTGGACTCTGCAGTTGCGATATCGGTCTCGGTCACGTCACTCACTTTCGGTTTCCGCCCGACTTCTTCTTCGCGCGGTTCTTATTGACGGGCTGCTGGCGTTGAGTCGTCTTAGGTTCTTCAGCGACGACTGCTTCGGGGGAGTCCTCGACGAGCGTGATGCCACGGCGCTGGCGGCGGCGGGCAAGACGGGCCTCGCGCGCGAACGCTGCTTCGGATCCCGGAGTCGGCATGTTGCGGATCACCAGGAACTGCTGACCCATGGTCCACAGGTTCGACGCGAGCCAGTAGAACATCACGCCAATGGCGAAGGTGAAACCGGAGAACAGGAAGACGAAGGGGAGTAGGTAGAGCAGGATGCGCTGCTGACGGTACATCGGGCTCGCCTTGACCTCGGGCGACTGGTTCTTCGACATGATCTGCAGCTGCGTGATGAACTGCGATCCAGTCATTACGACGACCATGATGGCCGCGATAACGATGACCGCAACGTTGCCCTCCGCCGTGCTGATAGCCAGGTGCAGGGGAGCGATGTCGAAGAGGGACGAGGTGCCGAAGGACTTGGACAGCTCTGCGTTGAGAAGGCCTACTCCGGCCGGGTGGCCCTTGGACTGCGCGTGGTTGAGCGTGGTGAACAGGCCGAAGAAGATCGGCATCTGCAGAAGGAGCGGGAGGCAGGAGCTGAGAGGGTTTGTACCTGTCTTCTTGTACAGTTCCATCGTTTCGCGCGACATGGCCTCACGAGAGAACTGATCCTTCTTGCCCTTGTACTTGTCCTGGATCTTCTTCAGCTGCGGCGCGACCTCCATCATTCGGCGCTGGCTCTTAATTTGCCGAACGAAGATGGGAATGAGGGCCGCACGGACCACGACGGTGAGACCAACGATCGCGAGAACCCAGGTGATACCTGCGTCCGGGTCGAGACCGATGGATGTAAAGATCCAATGCCAGAAGACGAGGATCGCCTCAATGGCCTGTTTGATCGGCCAGAGAACGAAGTCAATGGGGTTAGTAGGCAAAGTCAGCCCTTTCCGTGGCCATGTGCAACAACAAATCCAAAGCCCGTCACCGCAATGTGCTCATGCTCACGAACGGGTACGTCATCAATTCCGCCCTCGGCCCACGGGTGGCAGCGAGCCAGGCGCAGGCTTCCCATGCCGACTCCACGCAGCACTCCATAGTGCTGAATCGACTGCATGGCGTAGGAGGAGCAGGACGGGTAATAGCGACACACGTCGCCGTAGAGGGGAGAGATTACCGCGCGATACCCGCGAAGGATAACGACACAGACGTTACGCGGAAGCAGACAGATGAACTGCAGTGCGCGCCTCATCGCGTCGTGCCTTTCTGAATACCGGTGGTGATCTCCTGGTGGAGGCTACTCCACGAGAGCTTCTCGCTACCTGGAAGCGCACGAACGACGACGTCGGTTGCCGCGAACCCATTGGACACGAGTTCGTGGCCGATGGAGCGCAGCCGACGCCGCATCAGATTGCGGGTCACCGATCCACCGACGGTCTTCGCCACGACAAACCCAAAACGCGCTGGCTCAGAGCCAGCGCGTTTTGCGAAGTAGACGACCGCATGGTCTGTCGTCACCCGCTTGCCTCGACGCATCGTGGCGCGGAAGTCCTCAGCGCGCACGACGCGGTTCGGTTGAGCAAGCACAGCTAAGACCGGGACCGGTGCGAAGGGTGTTACGCGGAGAGCTTGGTGCGACCCTTGGCGCGGCGGGTCGCCAGGATGGCACGGCCGGCACGGGTGCGCATGCGAAGACGGAAGCCGTGCACCTTGGCACGCTTGCGGTTGTTCGGCTGGAAGGTTCTCTTGCTCATAGCTGTATCTCCAAATACCAGCCATAGGAAGCCGGAAAAGTGTGGGATGCCCGAAGGCGGAAGTCAACTGGTTAAAAATACGGGGTTAAACCCCTGCGGTCAAACCATCCGCACACAGTCGCACATTATCCACATGTTGATAAATAGGGGTTGGTAACGACACGAGGTCACGAACTAAGGTAAAGCGACGCCATTCCCCAAGGGAATTAGCGACATCTACTTCTACTCGCAAGTTATCCCATGGTGGATAACTCTGTGAATAACTGCTGTTTCGAAAGGGCATGATGAGCGATCCGGTTGACCCAACTCAGGGCATCTGGCAGTCGATCCTCACGCAGCTCACTGCCGACGATCGCATAACGCCCCAACTGCATGGCTTCATCAGTCTGGTCGAGCCCCGCGGCGTCATGGCCGGAACCCTCTACCTTGAGGTTCCCAACGAGCTGACGCGCGGAATGCTCGAGCAGCGCATTCGCCTTCCTCTACTCAACGCGATCGCAAGCCTTGGTGATGACCAGGAGGTCACGAACTTCGCCATCGTGGTCAACCCGGAGATCCAGCACGACGCACTCGACGAGCCGACGGAGATTGCCGAGCAGTCCTACATCGAGCCGACAGTGGTGTCGGCCACGATGGATATGCCGAGCCGTCGCTCCGACTCGCGCCTCAACCCCAAGTACAACTTCGACAACTTCGTCATCGGCGGCTCCAACCGCTTCGCGCACGCCGCCGCCGTTGCTGTGGCCGAGGCGCCGGCGAAGGCCTACAACCCACTCTTCATCTATGGGGACTCCGGGCTCGGCAAGACCCACCTTCTTCACGCCATCGGCCACTACGCCGAGAGCCTGTACCCGGGAATCCGCGTTCGGTACGTCAGCTCCGAGGAGTTCACGAACGACTTCATCAACTCGATCGCCAACAACCGGGCCAGCGTCTTTCAATCGCGGTACCGCGAGATCGACATCTTGCTCATTGATGACATCCAATTTCTTCAGGGCAAGGACTCCACGCAGGAAGCCTTCTTCCACACCTTCAACACGCTGCACGATCACAACAAGCAGGTGGTCATCACCAGCGACCTGCCGCCGAAGCACCTGACTGGATTCGAAGACAGGATGCGGTCGCGCTTCGAGTGGGGACTCATCACCGATGTGCAGGCTCCCGATCTCGAGACCCGCATCGCCATTCTGCGCAAGAAGGCTCAGAGCGAGAAGTTCCAGGTCGGCAACGAGATTCTCGAATACATGGCATCCAAGGTGTCATCGAACATTCGCGAGCTCGAGGGAACTCTCATTCGCGTCACCGCCTTCGCCAGCCTCAATCGTCAGCCGGTCGATCTCGCTCTTGTGCAGACGGTACTCAAAGACCTCATCACCCTCGACGACGACAATGTGATCGCACCGGTCGACATCATCAACCACACCGCCGACTACTTCAAGCTCTCGGTTGACGATCTCTACGGCTCAAGCCGCTCGCAGCAAGTCGCGACCGCTCGGCAGATCGCCATGTACCTCTGCCGCGAGATGACCAACCTTTCGCTGCCCAAAATCGGCCAGCTCTTCGGCAACCGAGACCACACGACAGTGATGTATGCGAACAAGAAGATCACCGAGCTGATGAAGGAGCGCCGCTCCATCTACAACCAGGTGACCGAGTTGACCAGCCGTATCAAGCAGAACCACCGGTTCAGCAAGTAGTCGAGAGTTTTCACACGGTGTGGAAACCCTGTGGATAACTGTGGAGACGCGCCGGTCGCCCTGTGGGTGGAATTACAGGATCTGTGGAATCGACCTCACGACCAGTCCGTGGAATTCACATCCGGTCGCCTCGCAGCCCACAGCTGTTCAACAACTCACACGGTTGTAGTTTCCAGTGTCTGAATCGCGCAAATGAAGTTATTCACAGTTCCCACAGCGGTTAATGTCTTTATCCCTTTTAAACCCTTGATTGGGAGAGAGATAACCTTGGAGTCCAGTCTTCAAGCCGCTGTGCCAGTATTAACCGGCCAAGCACCATTCACCGCGACAGGGGATCCCACGTGAAGTTCCAGGTCAACCGAGACACTTTCAGCGAAGCTGTCTCTTTCGCGGTCAAGTTGCTTCCGCAGAGAACGACACTCCCGATCCTCAGCGGTGTGCTGATCGAGGCAACGGATGCCGGACTCACTCTTTCGTCCTTCGACTACGAAGTCTCCGCCCAGACCGAGATCACTGCCGAGGTTGATGAGCCGGGCAAGGTTCTCGTCTCTGGTCGTCTACTTGCCGAGATCGCCAGTCGACTTCCTAATGCGCCGGTGAAGTTCTCTTCCGATGAAGGCCGCATCTCTGTCGTCTGTGGATCGGCCAACTTCACTCTGCCTGGTATGCCCGTCGACGAGTACCCAACTCTTCCGCAGGTCTCCGAGCAGTCGGGTGTTCTTCCCGCAGAAGCCTTCTCTAACGCCATTGCACAGGTTGCCGTTGCGGCATCGCGCGATGATGTCACCCCGGTGATCACCGGAGTGCAGCTCGAGGTCAGCGAGAACAGCCTCTCTCTCGTGGCGACTGATCGCTATCGTGTCGCAGTTCGCGAAATCGAGTGGACAGGCGGGGAATCGGTGAAGGAAGGGCTCACCGCCCTGGTGCCGGCGCGCACTCTCATCGAGATCGGCAAGACCTTCGGTCACAGCGGATCAATCTCCGTGGCTATCACGAACAATGACGAGCGTGAGCTCATCGCGTTCCAGGCCGACAAGAAGACCGTGACCTCCCTGCTCATCAAGGGCAACTTCCCACCGGTCAAGCGACTCTTCCCCGAGGTTGTCGACAATTACGCCGTCATTAACACGGCCGAGCTCATCGAGGCCGTTCGCCGAGTCTCGCTGGTGCTCGAGCGTGAAGCAGCACTGCGTTTCACGTTCACCATCGATGGGCTCACCCTCGAGGCTGTGGGTTCTGAGCAGGCCCAGGCCTCAGAGACGATCGACGCATTCTTGACGGGAACCGACACGGTGGTCTCGCTCAAGCCGTCCTTCCTGCTCGACGGCCTGAGTGCCGTGCACTCCGAGTTCGTGCGAATCTCGTTCACAAAGACCGACAACCCGAACAAGCCGGGCCCGGTGCTTATCACCAGCCAGTCCTCGAAGGACCAGCCGGGAGCAGACAACTACAAGTACCTCCTGCAGCCCAACCTGCTGCTTCGCTAAGAAAACCAGAACAGAAAAGAAGTACCGCCGTGCACATTGGCCTCATCGGACTCGGCAAGATGGGCAACAACATGCGTGCGCGCTTGCGCAACGCTGACATCGAGGTAACGGGTTACGACCCGAACCCGGCGGTCTCTGACGTCGCCTCCCTCAAAGATCTCGCCGCGGCGCTACCCGCACCGCGGATTGTGTGGGTGATGGTGCCGTCTGGTGCGATCACGACCTCGGTGATCACCGAGCTCGCCGAGGTGCTTTCCGAAGGTGACCTCGTGATCGAGGGCGGTAACTCGCGCTTCACCGAAGACTTCAAGCACGAGGCACTGCTCGCCGAGAAGGGGGTCAAGTACCTCGACTGCGGTGTGAGCGGCGGAGTGTGGGGCCTCGAGAACGGCTACGGCCTGATGGCCGGAGGTGCCGCATCCGATATCGAACGCGCAATGCCAATCTTCGACGCGCTGCGTCCGGAGGGTCCGCGCGCCGAGGGATTCGTGCACGCCGGCAAGGTGGGCGCCGGCCACTACGCCAAGATGGTGCACAACGGCATCGAGTACGCACTCATGCAGGCGTGGGCCGAGGGTTACGAGTTGCTCGCCAAGCGTGATGACATCATCCACGACGTCACGGGTACCTTCGAGGCCTGGCAGCGCGGAACCGTCGTGCGCTCCTGGCTGCTCGAACTGCTCGTGAAGGCGCTCAAGGAAGACCCCGATTTCACTGACATCGAGGGCTACGTCGAGGATTCGGGCGAGGGTCGCTGGACCGTAGAGGAGGCACTCAACAATGCCGTCCCCGTGCCAACGATCAGCGCGTCGATCTTCGCGCGATTCGTTTCCCGCCAGGACGACTCCCCGTCGATGAAGGCCGTCGCGGCGCTTCGCAAGCAGTTTGGTGGGCACGCCGTCCGTAAGGCCTGACCGTGCTGGTTCGGCATCTCAGCCTGCGCGACTTTCGTAATTACGAAACCGCCGAGCTCGCGCTCGAGGCGGGACCGAACCTCTTCGTCGGCAGCAACGGGCAGGGCAAGACCAACCTTGTCGAGGCCATTGGCTACCTGAGCACCTTGGGCTCCCACCGGGTATCGATGGATCACGCGATGATTCGGCAGGCCCAAGATTCGGCGATCATTCGCGCGCGCGTCGAGAACGGCGAGCAGTCGGCGCTGCTTGAGGTGCAGTTGAACCGGTCGTCACCGAATCGTGCGCAGGTGAATCGCTCGGCGATCAAGCCGCGTGAACTTCCTCGCTACTTCTCGAGCGTGATCTTCGCACCGGAGGACATCATGCTCGTCCGGGGCGATCCGGGAGGACGCCGGCGGTTTCTCGACGAGTTGCTCGTACTGCGCAGCCCCCGGATGAGCGGGGTCATGGCCGACTACGACCGCGTGCTTCGGCAACGCAACACGCTGCTGAAATCCGCGCGCGCCTCGAACGTCTCCCAGCTGACCACCCTCGAGATCTGGGACGAGCGTCTCGTCGCCTTCGGCTCCGAGATCATCGCCGCGCGCAGCAGTCTTGTCGCCGAGCTCACGCCCGAGGTTGCCCGCGCCTACGCGACGGTGGCCGGGGCTGACCACGCGGCGTCCCTGAGCAGCTATCTCAGCATCCGTGCAAAATCAACGGATGACGACGCCGAGTTCGACTCCGACGCGATGGTCGGTGAGACCATCACCGTCGATTTCGCCGCCGACGGATTTCGCGCGGCACTCGCCCGCCTTCGGCGGGGAGAGCTCGCCCGAGGAGTAACGCTCGCCGGTCCCCACCGCGATGACCTCGTGCTGCAGTTGAACTCACTGCCAGCGAAGGGCTACGCCAGCCACGGGGAGTCCTGGTCTTTTGCTCTCGCCCTGAAACTCGCCTCGGCGGAGGTGCTTCGGCGTGAATCCATCTCGGGTGATCCGGTTCTTGTTCTCGACGATGTGTTTGCAGAACTCGACGAGTCGCGCCGCGGCCGCCTTGCGGCGGCCGTCGGAGCATTCGAGCAGGTGCTCATCACCGCGGCCGTCTTCGACGATGTGCCAGAGACCCTCGCGGGCAACGTCGTGCGCATCCGTGCCGGTCGCGTGCTCGAGGAGGGTGAGGAGTGAGCGAGCCCAACGAGGAGGCGAAGGCGGTCTACACACGTTTTCGGCAGATCTTCGGTGACCCGGCGAGCTTCGTCAGTCGCGACGCGCGCAAACGCGCGACTGTTATTCCCGGATCGAGCGTGCCCTTTGGTGGTGGACGAGACGCGGTCGGCCTCGGGGATGTCATCGACGGACTCACCTCAAAGATGGGCTGGAACTCGCCGCTAGCGCAGTCGGAACTGCTCGCTAGCTGGGCTGAGATCGCCGGCACGGAAACCGCGGAGCACTCGACACCGGTCGGTATTGAGGAGGGCGTGCTGACAGTGAAATGCGACTCCACAGCCTGGGCAACGCAGCTGCGGCTCATGCGATCGCAGATCGGCACACAGATTGCCGTGCGCTTTCCGGAGGCGGGCATCGAGTCGGTGCGCTTTGAGGGCCCTAACGCCCCGAGCTGGAAACGAGGCCCCAGAGCAATTCCAGGGCGTGGCCCTCGCGATACTTACGGCTAACTAGGCAAATCTGGTCACTGCGCCGACGAAAAGTCCCCAGATCGGCGATTTCGGGCAAAAGACCATGCCCATTTGGTAGACTCTGTTCGCCGTCGATTGCGTCCATTCCGGACCACACCGTCGAATGGCATGAGTAGCTACAAGGGCAGGAGCCTGATTTCACGATGACATCGACGCCAACGGAAAACCTGCCAGACGATAGCTACGGCGCCGATCAGATTCAGATCCTCGAGGGACTTGAGGCCGTGCGCAAGCGCCCGGGAATGTACATCGGCTCGACCGGCCCGCGCGGTCTGCACCACCTTGTCTATGAGGTGGTCGACAACTCCGTCGACGAGGCCCTCGCCGGCTACTGCGACACCATCAGCGTCACGCTGTTGAAGAACGGCGGAGTGCGCACCCGCGACAACGGCCGTGGCATTCCCGTTGACCTCAACAAACAGGAGAACAAGTCGACGGTCGAGGTCGTCATGACGATCCTGCACGCCGGCGGAAAGTTCGGCGGTGGTGGCTACTCGGTCTCGGGTGGACTGCACGGTGTCGGCATCTCCGTCGTCAACGCGCTGTCGCGCGAGGTGGACACCGAGGTGCGTCGCCAGGGACACGTATGGCGCATGAGCTTCAAGAACGGTGTTCCCGTCGCTCCCCTCGAGAAGGGTGAGGCAACCGACGAGACCGGAACCCAGCAGACCTTCTGGCCCAGCGAAGAGACCTTCGAGACGGTCGAGTTCGACTTTGAAACCCTTCGAGCCCGCTTCCAGCAGATGGCCTTCCTCAACAAGGGGTTGCGCATCACCATCACCGACGAGCGCGGCGAAGAGGATGTGGTTGAGAGCTACATGTACGAGAAGGGCCTCGTCGACTACGTCGAGTACCTCAACAAGTCGAAGCGCGGCGAACTGATTCACCCCGAGGTGATCGCCTTCGAGTCGGAAGACACTGAGCGCAAGATCTCGCTCGAGGTCGCCATGCAGTGGACCAATGCCTACACCGAGAGCGTGCACACCTACGCGAACACGATCAACACCCACGAGGGTGGAACCCACGAAGAGGGATTCCGCGCCGCGCTCACCACGCTCGTCAACAAGTACGCGCGCGAGAAGGGCATCATCAAGGAGAAGGATGACAACCTCTCTGGCGATGATGTGCGCGAGGGCCTGACCGCGGTCATCTCCGTCAAGCTCGCCGAGCCGCAGTTCGAAGGCCAGACCAAGACCAAGCTCGGCAACACCGAGGCGAAGGCATTCGTGCAGCGCGTCGCTGGCCAGCAGCTCGGTGACTGGTTCGACCGCAACCCCACGCAGGCACGCGACGTCATTCGCAAGGCGATTCAGGCATCGCAGGCACGCATCGCCGCGCGCAAGGCGCGCGAGCAGACCCGCCGCAAGGGCCTGCTCGAGTCGAGCGGCATGCCCGGCAAGCTGCGGGACTGCTCGAGCAACGACCCGTCGCTCTCCGAGATCTTCATGGTCGAGGGAGACTCGGCCGGTGGCTCCGCTGTGCAGGGCCGCAACCCCGAGTTTCAGGCGATCCTTCCGCTGCGCGGCAAGATCCTCAACGTCGAGAAGGCGCGCCTCGACCGCGCGCTCGGCAACAACGAGGTGCAGTCGATGATCACCGCCTTCGGCGCGGGGGTCGGCGAGGACTTCGACCCGGAGAAGGCGCGGTACCACAAGATCGTTTTGATGGCGGATGCCGATGTCGACGGCCAGCACATCACGACGCTGCTGCTCACCCTGCTGTTCCGCTACATGCGTCCGCTCATCGACCTCGGCTACGTCTATCTCGCACAGCCGCCGCTGTACCGACTTAAGTGGAGCAACGCCCAGCACGAGTATGTCTACTCCGACCGCGAGCGCGATCAGCTCGTCGAGATCGGGCTCGCGGCAGGAAAGCGCATGCCGAAGGACTCCGGCATCCAGCGGTATAAGGGTCTCGGTGAGATGGACTACAAGGAGCTGTGGGAGACCACCATGGATCCCGCCACTCGCACCCTGCTGCAAGTGACCCTGGATGACGCGGCCGCCGCCGACGAGATCTTCTCGACCCTCATGGGCGAAGACGTCGAGTCGCGGCGCAACTTCATTCAGCGCAACGCCAAAGACGTTCGCTTTCTCGATATCTAAGGGCTGACCATGGCTGACGTAACAGAACCCTCCGGCGACGAGCCCACCTTCACCGACAAGGTGCTCGACCCCACGCACGACAAGATCTCGCAGGTCGACCTGCAGCTCGAGATGCAGCGGTCGTACCTCGACTACGCGATGAGCGTCATCGTCGGGCGCGCGCTACCCGAGGTGCGCGACGGGCTCAAGCCGGTGCACCGCCGTGTGATCTACACGATGTACGACGGGGGATACCGCCCCGACAAGGGCTTCTCGAAGTGCACCCGTGTCATCGGCGATGTCATGGGACAGTTCCACCCGCACGGTGACTCCTCGGTCTACGACGCGCTCGTTCGCCTCGTGCAGCCGTGGAGTCTTCGCTACCCCCTGGCACTCGGCCAGGGAAACTTTGGATCCCCCGGTAACGATGGGGCTGCCGCCCACCGGTATACCGAGACCAAGATGGCCCCGCTCGCGATGGAGATGGTGCGGGACATCGAGGAAGAGACCGTCGACTTCCAGGACAACTACGACGGTCGCACCCAGGAGCCGACCGTTCTGCCGAGTCGGTTCCCTAACCTGCTCGTCAACGGATCCGTCGGTATCGCCGTCGGCATGGCGACCAACATTCCGCCGCACAACCTCCGCGAGGTCGGCGCCGGCGCGCTCTGGCACCTCGCACACCCGGAGGCTTCGCAGGAGGAGCTCGTCGAGGCGCTTATTCAGCGCATCAAGGGACCGGACTTCCCGACCGGCGCGCAGATTCTCGGTCTCAAGGGCATCCAAGATGCGTACCGTACCGGCCGTGGCTCGATCACGATGCGCGCGGTCGTCAATGTCGAAGAGCTGCAGGGTCGCACCTGCCTCGTCGTCACTGAGCTGCCGTATCAGGTCAACCCCGACAACCTCGCGCTCAAGATCGCCGACCTCGTCAAGGAGGGCAAGCTCGCCGGCATCGCCGACATTCGCGACGAGACCTCCGGTCGCACCGGCCAGCGACTGGTCATCGTGCTTAAGCGCGATGCCGTCGCCAAGGTCGTGCTGAACAACCTCTACAAGCACACGCAGCTACAGGAGAACTTCGGCGCCAACATGCTGGCGATCGTCGACGGCATTCCGCGCACGCTATCGATCGACGGTTTCATCACCGCCTGGGCAGAGCACCAGATCGAGGTCATCGTTCGTCGCACGCAGTACCGTCTGCGCAAAGCCGAGGAGCGCGCACACATTCTGCGCGGCTACGTCAAGGCGCTCGACGCGCTCGACGAGGTCATCGCTCTCATCCGCCGCTCGCCCACCGTTGAGGAGGCCCGGGACGGACTCATGGCGCTGCTCGAGGTCGACGAGCTACAGGCCCGCGCAATTCTCGACATGCAGCTGCGTCGCCTCGCCGCGCTCGAGCGTCAGAAGATCATGGACGAGCTGGCCGAGATCGAGACCGAGATCGCCGAGTACCACGTCATCCTCGGCAGCCCGCAGCGGCAGCGCGACATCGTCAGCGAGGAGCTCACCGAGCTCATTGCCAAGTACGGCGACGACCGCCGCACCGAGATCATGTTCGGGTTCGACGGCGACATGAGCATCGAAGACCTGATTCCCGAAGAGGAGATGGTCGTCACCGTCACGCGCGGTGGATACATCAAGCGCACCCGCAGCGACAACTACCGCAGCCAGCACCGTGGCGGCAAGGGAGTGCGCGGCGCCCAGCTGCGCGCCGATGACGTGGTCGAGCACTTCTTTGTGACGACCACACACCACTGGCTGTTGTTCTTCACCAACACCGGACGGGTCTACCGGGCCAAGGCCTACGAGGTGCAGGAGGCCGGTCGCGACGCGAAGGGCCAGCACGTCGCTAACCTGCTCGCCCTGCAGCCGGGGGAGGAGATCGCGCAGATACTCGATATTCGCGATTACGCCGCGGCGACCTACCTTGTGCTCGCCACCCGCGGCGGGCTCGTCAAGAAGACGGCACTCGTGGAGTACGACACGAACCGCACCGGTGGCATCATCGCCATCAACCTTCGCGAGGGTGACGAGCTGGTGTCGGCAATGCTCGTCGAAGAGACGCAGGACGTTCTGCTCGTCTCACGCAAGGGCATGTCCATTCGCTTCACCGCATCGGATGCCGCACTTCGCCCCATGGGCCGCAGCACCTCCGGAGTGATCGGCATGCACTTCCGTGACGAAGATCAGCTGCTGAGCGCCAGCGTTGTCGCCGACGCCGGTTACGTGTTCGTGGTCACCGAGGGTGGTTACGCGAAGCGCACCGCAGCTGACCAGTACCGGGTGCAGGGACGCGGTGGTCTGGGCATCAAGGTGGCCAAACTGCAGGAGGCTCGCGGCGACCTCGCGGGTGCTCTCATCGTCGAAGACGACGACGAGGTGCTCGTGGTTCTTGCCAGCGGCAAGGTGGTAAGGTCTGCCGTGGCCGAGGTTCCGGCCAAGGGTCGTGACACCATGGGTGTCGTGTTCGCACGTTTCGCAGACGACGACCGCATCATCGCACTCGCTCGAAACAGCGAGCGCAATCTTGAAAGTCAGGAAGGCGAGACCGAGGAGCCTGGAGCTCCCGCCGAGGTCGAAGCCGCTGGGAAGGACGAGTCCGTAGATGAGTAGCGTCGCCGAACAGCTTCAGCGCAAGTCGCAGAAGCCTGTAGCCACCAAGCAGGTTCGTCTCAAGCTCGTCTATGTCGACTTCTGGTCGACGGTCAAGCTGTCATTCCTCGTGGCGGTGTCGCTTGGCATCGTGCTCGTCGTGTCGACCGTGCTGGTCTACCTCGTGCTGCAGCAGACAGGTGTCTTCACCAAGCTCGACTCGCTGCTCGCCGATATCCTCAGCGCCGGCGATGGTGCCTCCTTCAGCATCGCCAAGAGCTTCTCGCTGTTGACGGTGACCTTCTTCGCCTTCATCGTCGCTGTTCTCAATATCGTGGTTGGCACCGCTCTCGGCGCGATCACGAGCATGCTGTACAACTTCAGCGTGCGGATCACCGGCGGTCTGCTCGTGGGTTTCACCAACAACTAGGGCCGATTACTCGAATGGCCGCAGGTGCGATACTCTCGTATCTGCCCAACGGGGGTATAGCTCAGGCGGTTAGAGCGCTTCGCTGATAACGAAGAGGTCCGTGGTTCAAGTCCACGTACCCCCACTGGAAGTCTCACAAGGATTTCCACCTCTTTCGGGGACGTAGCTCAATTGGCAGAGCATCGCCTTTGCAAGGCGGGGGTTAGGGGTTCGATTCCCCTCGTCTCCACGAAAGAGAAAAGGCCCGCAACCTCGGTTGCGGGCCTTTCTTGTGAGCTCGTGGTTCTTGTTGGCTCTACGCCTCGTCGGTCTCGGTCTCGGCTTCTGGCTCGTCTTCGATCCAGAGCGAGTCATCGGCGCGCAGCGTCTGCCAGGCGGCGTACGCAATGCCGGCAACGGCGACAACGGCAACACCGATGAGGATGTACTTGCCGGGGCCCGCAGACTTCGGCGCCTCGATAACTCCGGCCTTCACACCCGCTTTGAGCCCGGCCTCCTTGGCCGAGCGGCCCGCCTTGACGATCTTGTCGCTGACATCCGAGTTCTTCGCAGCCTCGATGACGGCGACTGCCGACGCGAGTGCCCCCGACAGCACGGGAACAACGTCATCGACGAAGCGGTCACGACCGTGCTTGGCGGCTGACGCTCCGGAGCGAAGCACGGGGCGTACGCGATCCTCGTAGGCATCCTTGACCCGTGGCGCGATCTCGTCGGTGGCGAAGTTGGAGGCTTGATGGCCCGCCTCGCGCACGACGCGATTCGCGTGCTCAAGAACCTCGCGCTGATCGCTCAGCAGCTCTTCTGCCTGGCGCTTGAGCCGGTTGAGCTCTCGCTGGCGTTTACGTGACAGTCCCATGAGAACCTCCCAGTTCGTGGTGCGGTGATCATGCCCATCTTGGCATGCCTACCTGCGCCCCGAAACGGTGCTACCTGTGAGGTGTATGTGCGTACGCACAGTGGAGTTCGAAAGCGCTGTGTAAGAATTGTGCCCATGTCTTTGCACACTTCTGTCGCGACCATCTCAACCTCCCTCGGGGACATCCGCGTGAACCTTCTCGGTAACCACGCTCCCAAGACCGTCAAGAACTTCACCGGCCTCGCCACTGGCGAGATTGAGTGGACCCACCCGGCCACGGGCAAGAAGTCGAATGACCCGCTCTACAACGGCGTCATCTTCCACCGCATCATCAAGCAGTTCATGCTGCAGGGCGGCGACCCGCTCGGCCAGGGCGTCGGCGGACCCGGCTTCGAGTTTGACGACGAGATTCACCCCGAGCTCAACTTCAACGAGCCGTATGTGCTCGCGATGGCCAACGCGGGTACTCGCGGCGGCAAGGGCACTAACGGATCGCAGTTCTTCATCACGACGGTTCCGACGCCGTGGCTGCAGGCTAAGCACACCATCTTCGGCCTCGTCGCCGACGAAGAGTCGAAGCGTGTCGTCGACGCGATCGAGGCTGTTCCCACCGATGGACGCGACAAGCCCCTCGAGGATGTCGTCATCAATTCCGTCACCATCTCCGAGGCGTAACCACCTCCCTTGAGCACTGCACCCGACGACCGCGACAACTACTGCTACCGGCATCCCGACCGGCAGAGCTACATCCTCTGCCAGCGGTGCGGCCGAACGATCTGCCCGCAGTGCTCGACGCAGGCGGCCGTCGGGGTGCATTGCCCGGAGTGCGTCAAAGAAGCCAAGGCCAACGCGCCTCGTCGCCCTCCGGTGAACATCCGCGTGGCACGCGGCCTTCGCAACAGCAGCGGTAAGCCGATCGTTACGTACACGCTGCTCGGACTCATGGCGCTTGGCTTCGTCGTGTCGCTGGTCTTTCCCGCTGCACTCTCGGCGATCGCCTATATTCCCGCCGCGACGATTGTTCAGCCGTGGACGATGCTGACGTATCCTTTTGCGCACGTCAGCATCCTCTCCTTCCTGCTGAACGCTCTCATCGTTTTTCTCCTCGGTCGACAGGCAGAGCAGATGCTGGGTCGCGCAGGCTTTGTCACCCTCTTCTTCATCAGCACGCTCGGTGGCGCCGTTGCCATGCTGTTGTTCGCCCCCGGGGGCGCACTGCTCGGCACGAGTCCGGCCATCTGGGGTTTCTTCGGCGTGATTCTTATTCAGGCTCGTTCGCAGGGCAGCAATGTGACAGCGCTTCTGGTCATGCTCGGCCTGTTCATCGTGATCGGCCTTGTGGTCGGCAGCGCATGGCAGGCGAGCCTCGGTGGATTCGTCAGCGGTGCTGCCGTGACCGCAGTGCAACAGCGCTTCGGTGCGATCCGTCAGGCCCGTCAGCGTGCGGTGGGAACAGCGGCGGTGGCAGTCGCGCTCGTCGTCATTGCCGCGGTCGCGTTGGCCGTCTGAGAAAGTTCTCCACAGCTCCATCCACAATGGGGATAATTACATCGCTGTAGTTGTCCCCCGGGTGTGGGGTTAACGGAGGACTAGCGCCAGCGGGTCGTCATGAGGAACCCGATGAACATGATTCCGAAGCCGACCATGATGTTCCAGGTGCCGAGCGAGGCGATCGGCAGAGATCCCTGGCTGACATAGAAGACGATGATCCAGATGAGCCCGATGAGCATGAATCCGAACATGACCGGCTTGAACCAGATGGCGTTAGGAGCCTGTTCGCCGGAACGTGTCTCGGTGGACGAGTCAGATGAAGTGCGGGCCATGACAGGAATTCTAGCGTGAAACCCTATGCACAGGCATTGAACAGCCCCCACCGTAGAATCGATGCATGAGCGAGCCGGTTCCCGAGTCGCAGGTCCGGCGGCCGCGACGCAAACGAGTCACCGTTGTTGGCGTGCTCGGGGAGGTGCTGATGACCGGCGGCGTCGTGGTGCTGCTGTTCCTCGGCTGGCAGCTCTGGTTCAACAATGTCGTGTCAAGCAACGAACAGCGCTCCGTTGCAGATGATCTCTCTGAGGAGTGGGCGACAACGCCGCCGACCGAGGCCGCGACGGCTACCGCCGGTCCGACCACGGCGCCAGACCCGGGCACACCGGCGATCACCGCGCAGCCTGCAGCCAACAAGGCTTTCGCCAACCTCATCGTGCCGCGCCTCGGCAATGACTTCAAACGACCCATTGCCGAAGGAGTCGGCACAGAGGTGCTCGACAGCACCAAACTTGGCATGGGGCATTACACCAACACCCAGCTGCCCGGGGAGCCCGGCAACTTCGCCCTCGCCTCACACCGCTCGGCATACGGGGGTGCTTTTCACAACATCCACGAACTCGTCGTGGGCGACGCCATCTACGTCGAAACCGCTGACGGCTGGTACAAGTACATCTACCGAAGCATGGAATACGTGCGTTCGAGTGGTGTCGGTGTGATTCTTCCTGTGCCACAGGACCCGTCTGCCGCGCCGACGGAGAGCATCATCACCCTGACCACCTGTAATCCCTTCTACTCGTCAGCCGAGCGAATCATCGCCTACGGCGTCTTCGACTCGTGGTACCCGCGGGCTGGTGGCCCGCCGCCAGAGATTGCTTCAATCGCAACGGTGGTCAGCTGATGTACCTCGCACTGTGGAGGCTGCTGCCCGGTCCGGTCTGGCTTCGCGTCATTCAGGTTCTGGTGCTGACCGCGCTAGCGTTGACCGCCCTCGTACTATGGGTGTTTCCGGTGATCGACCACCTGACCGCACCCCAGGATGTGACCGTAGAACAATGACCCACGTACTCGTCGTCGATAACTACGACAGCTTTGTCTACACGTTGAACGGCTACCTGCTGCAGCTCGGGGCCGAGACGACAGTTGTGCGCAACGATGCGTTCGATGCCGCAGACGCGAGCGCGTATATCAGCGACTATGACGCGGTACTTCTGTCTCCAGGGCCAGGCAACCCGGCATCCGCTGGTGTTTCAATTCCGGTCGTGACGGCCGCGCTGGCCGCCGGCGTTCCGCTGCTCGGTGTCTGCCTTGGGCACCAGGCGATCGCCGAAGCGCTCGGAGGTGTCGTCACCCACGCCGATGAGCTCATGCATGGCAAGACATCGTTGATCGATCACGACGGCAGCGCCTTCTACGAGGGCGTGCCGCAGCCGTTTACCGCGACGCGCTATCACTCACTCGCCATTGTCGACTCGACAATGCCGGATGCGCTCGAGGTCACCTCGAAGACGACCGGCGGGGTGATCATGGGTGTGCGCCATCGCGATGCCCCCATCTACGGGGTGCAGTTTCACCCCGAGTCGGTGCTCACCGAGGGCGGCTACCGCATGCTGGGAAACTGGCTTGCCGTCGCCGGACTGCCAAGCGCGGCGGAGACCGCGAAGGGCCTCACCCCGATGGTGAAGCTGGCCTAAGAGCAGATCGTGATGGTGACGGCCGACTTCTGCGGCTGATCACCGACCAGTGACTGCGACTTCACCAAGCCACCAGTGCAGCTCGAGTCGAACTGCGTCACCACCTGCAGCTGCATAGCGGCCAGAGTGCTGGTGGCCTCCCCGGCGGGCTTGTTGGTGACATCGGGAATGGTGACGAGCCCATCAGAGACGGTGAGGTTGACGCCCGTGCCCTGCGATGCCTGCTCGGCCGCCACCGGGAGAGTAGACATAACAACGCCTGCTGGCACAGTGGGGGAGTGCTCGGTGGTCACGGAGCCCAACTCGAAACCGGCCTCTTTGAGCTTGGCCTCTGCTGAGGCCTGATCAAGACCAACGACTTGAGGAACACCCGCCTTCGCCGCCCCTGCTGACACGAAGACCTTCACTACCTGCTGGGGCTGCACATTCTCACCCGCTGCCGGCTCCGTGCGCAGGATGGTTCCCTCGGCGACCGTGTCGCTCGCCTCGTTGACGCGCTCTGGCACGAGGTTGCTGTCGATGAGCTGCGCGGAGCCGTTCTCCCAGGTCTGGTCTTTCACCTGTGGAACGTCGACGGCGAGGTTAGCGCCGATGTCAGTCTGCGTGAGGCTGAGCACCCAGACCATGGTCGCGACGATGATGACGGTGATGACGGCGACGCCGCCCCAGATCCAGGCAACCGGTGGGCGCTGCTGGGTGCGAACAACGCGTTCGTCGTCGGCGACAGTCAGCTGACGGAAGGTTGCCTCTGCGCCGGCAGTCACGCTTGGATTGACGCCGAAGAGGGTGGCGTTGAAGTCGTCGGCCGGCGTGGACTTGCGACCGCCCACCGTTCCAGCGGCAGCGGCGGTCGCCGCGTCGCGGAACTCTGCGGCGCTCTGAAAACGCGCGAAGCGGTCTTTCGCCACCGCGCGCATGACCACGGCGTCAAGGGCCGGCGAGACACGAGAGTTGATCGAGCTCGGCACCGGTATGGCCTGGTTGACGTGCTGGTAGGCGACGGCGACCGGGTTCTCGTCGATGAACGGCGCCGTGCCGGTGAGCATCTCGAAGAGCATGATTCCGGCGGAATAGAGATCGGTGCGAGCGTCAACGGACTCGCCGCGCGCCTGCTCTGGCGAGAAGTACTGGGCAGTGCCCATGATGGTGCTGGTCTGTGCAATAGTCGCCGACGACTCGGCGACGGCACGCGCGATGCCGAAGTCCATGACCTTTACCTGGCCCGTGGGGGTGACCATGATGTTGCCTGGCTTGATGTCGCGGTGCACCAGGCCAGCGCGGTGCGAGTACTCGAGAGCGGTGAGAACCTCGCTCGTGATGCGCAGCGCCTCGGTCGGGTCGAGTGGCCCCTCAGCGATGATGTCGCTGAGCAGTCGCCCATCGACGAACTCCATGATGATGAACGGAACCTGCAGCTCATGGCCGTCGGCGTCGCTCACCGTCTCTTCGCCGGCGTCGAAAATGCGAACGATGGTGGGGTGCGCCATCTTGGCGGCATCCTGCGCCTCCCGGCGGAAACGGATGCGGAAGGCCGGGTCGGTCGCAAGCGACGGCTTGAGGAGCTTGATGGCAACACGGCGCCCCAGACGGGAATCTGTGCCGACGTGGACATCGGCCATGCCACCGCGCCCAATGAGGTCGCCGACCTGGTACCTGCCCGCGAGCACACGAATGCCCTGCGCTACGCCATCAGTCACGTCGTTCTCCTGGGTCAGCCAAACTGCTCTGCCAGTGTAGCCACTGGAATTTGGAGGAGCCCTACTCCGTCACGGTGATCGTGGTGACAGCCGAGTCGGGCGAGTTTCCGGCACCGCCACAAATGGCGTAGTACTTGATCGTGACGGTGCCCTCCGTGCTCGGCAGCTCGAGCTCCAGAGAGTTGACGTCAGGGCCGACCGGGTTCGGCGAAGCCGGAGCGGTCGCGTTCGTGTACGTGAACTGGTAGCCGGTCACGTCGAAGCCAGTGGGGCATCCAGCGTATTTGGACCAGTTGATCGTTGCCGTGGACGCGGCGGTCTGGGTGTTCCCGCCTTCAACGGACAGCGTCGGCGTTGCGGTTGGCTTCGGCAGCTCCCCGTAGAAGGTGACTGCGATGACCGCACCCTTCTGCACCTTGCCCGTGGGGTTGACGAGGTAGGCGATGCCGACCTGCTCAACGCTCGCGGCAGGCTTGCCGACCCTCGGGTCGAGAACGAGGCCGAGGCCCTTGAGGTAGGCGTCAACCTGAGCTTGCGTGCTTCCCTCGATGTTCTCGGCGTTGACGACGATATCGGTGGGGGTTGGCGTGATCGACGGCTTGGTCTCTGTCGCCGAGGTCGACGGCGGGGGCTTCACCTCGTCCTCGGTGGGCGGGTTGAGCAGCGTGATGAGCACGGCGATGAGCACAACCGCGACGACCGCAATGAAGGCAATCAGGGGCCAGGTCCATGGGCTGCGCTTGCGGGGCAGTGGCGCAGTGTCGGTCGACGCCTGCGAGGGCAGCAGCCGCGTGGTTGCTTCGCTGGGCTTGCCGTAGTTGGCTCCGACAGTGTTGGCGAGGGATCCGGATCCGATCACTCCAGGCACGGCGGCAGCGGCCGCAGCAACGTCGCCGCGGCGAAGGGACTGCGCGGCTCTCGCCATGTGCGCGGCCGTGGCCGGTCGTTCGGCCGGATTCTTCGCGATGCTCGAGTAGACGAGGTTGCGTACCGGCTCGGCCACCGTGATGGGCAGCTCTGGCGGGGTCTCGTTGATCTGCGCCATGGCGATGGCGACCTGTGACTCGCCCGTGAAGGGGCGACGGCCGGCGAGCATCTCGTAAGCCACGATGCCGAGGGAGTAGATGTCGGTCGAGGGCGAGGCAGAGTGCCCGCTGGCCTGCTCCGGAGAGAGGTACTGCACGGTTCCCATGACCTGACCGGTGGCGGTGAGGGGAACCTGGTCGGCGATGCGGGCGATGCCGAAGTCGGTGATCTTGACGCGGCCATCGGGTGTGATCAGCAGGTTGCCCGGCTTGATGTCGCGGTGAACGAGGCCAGCAGCATGCGCGGCCTGCAGCGCCATCGCGGTCTGCGCGACGATGTCGAGCACCCGGTCGGTGGTGAGCACGCGTTCGCGTTCGATGACGGCGCTCAACGCCTCGCCGGGAACGAGCTCCATGACGAGATAGGCGCTGCCGTCTTCCTCGCCGTAGTCGAAGACATTGGCGATGCCCTCGTGGTTGACGAGAGCAGCGTGACGGGCCTCCGCGCGAAAGCGCTCGAGGAAGCCGGGGTCGCCGAGGTACTCGTCTTTGAGGATCTTGATGGCGACAGTGCGCCCGATCACCAGATCGGTGGCCTGCCAAACCTCGCCCATGCCGCCGATGGCGACACGGCTGGACAGCTGGTAACGGCCCCCGAAGGTGAGCCCGCTGGTGGGTCTCATCTGCTCAGCACCGCCTCAAGTACTTTCTTTGCCATTGGTGACGCGATCTTGTTTCCATAGGCATTCTGGCCGAAGCCTCCGCCATTCTCCACGACCACCGCAATAGCGACCTGTGGGTTCTCGGCCGGAGCGAACCCGGTGAACCAGAGGGTGTAAGGCTCGCCATCGCCGTTCTCGGCCGTTCCGGTCTTACCCGCTACGTCGACTCCGCTAATTCTCGCATTACTGGCGAAGCCATTCGATACACCCTCAACGAGCATCTGTGTCATTGTTGCCGCCACCTCCGGGCTTACCGGGGTGCTGAACACCTCGGGCTGAAATTCCTGAATAACGCGCAGGTCGGGCGCGGTGACGCTATCGACCACGGTCGGCTGCATGAGCACCCCGCCGTTCGCAATAGCTGCACTGATCATGGCGACCTGCAGCGGGGTGACCTTGTCGTCGAACTGGCCGAACGACGACAGCATGAGCTGGGGAACGTCCATTCCCTGCGGGTAGACGCTCGGCGTCGCTGTCATGGGAATGGAGATCTTCTGTCCGAAGCCGAAGGACTCGGCCATGCTGCGAATGCGGTCCTCGCCCATCTGTGCACCGAGCTGGGCGAACGGAATGTTGCACGACAGCCGAAGGGCGGTGGCTATCGACGCGGAGCTGCCGCCACCGCAGGCGCCGCCCTCGGCGTTGCCGATGAAGGTGTTGGTGCCGGGCAGCTTGAACTGGCCGGGATTCTCGAACTCCGTGTCTGGTGTGTAGTCGCCGCCCTCAAGCGCCGCGGCCGTCATGACGATCTTGAAGATCGATCCGGGGTGGTACAGACTGCCGGCGATGGCCCGGTTGACAAGCGGGTTGCTCGGGTTGGCGAGCAGCTCGGCGTAGCGGTTGTCGATCGTCTTGTTCGACTCGTGCGCCGAGAGCACGTTCGGGTCGTATGAGCCCTTCGAGACCATGGCGAGAATTTTGCCGGTGCTCGGCTCGATGGCGACGATTGCTCCGGTGTTGTCGCCCAGGGCGTCCCACGCCGCCTGCTGCACGACCGGGTCGAGTGTCAGCTCGACCGACGCGCCCTGCGGTTCCTTGCCGGTGAACAACGCGTTCATCTGATCGAGAAACTGGCTGTCGCTCGTGCCGCTGAGCACATCATTGAGACTGCGCTCGAGACCCGAGTTGCCGTGGTTGAGGCTGATAAAACCGGTGACCGGTGCGTAGAGCTCACCGTTTGCATAGACACGGAGGAACGAATAGTCGTCGTCGACTGGCTCCGAGGTGACGATGGGCACACCATCCACGGTGATCGCGCCGCGCTCGGTCGAGTAGCTCTCGTAGAGCACGCGCACGTTGTGCTGGTTAGCGCTGAGGCTGTCGACCGAGAAAACCTGGATGATCGAGGTCGACACGAACAGCGCCGTGAACATCAGCACGATAACGACGCTCACCCGTCGTAGCTCCTTGTTCACTCGATCACCGTCCTCGGTTGTTGACGCACCGTGTCGGAGAGCCGTAGCAGCAGCGCGACGATGATCCAGTTTGCGACGAGCGACGAACCACCGGCGGCGAGGAACGGCGTCGTGAGACCGGTGAGCGGGATGACCCGGGTGACGCCGCCGATGACGATGAAGACCTGGAGGCCGACGACGAAGGCCAGACCGATCGCGAGAAGGCGGCCGAAGTCATCCTGCCCGGCGAAGCCGATTCTGAAGCCGCGTGAGACGAGCAGAAGGTAGAGCGCGAGGATCGCAAAGACGCCGACTAGACCTAGCTCCTCGCCGAGGCTCGCGATGATGTAGTCGCTCTCAGCGAGCGGCGTGATGTCGGGGCGGCCGAGGCCAAGACCGGTACCGGTGACGCCGCCGCTCGAGAGCCCGAACAGCCCCTGCACGAGCTGGAAGCTGCCGCCATTGCCCTCATAGTTGGCCGAGCTGAAGGGCTCAAGCCATGCGTCAATGCGCCCGGCAACGTAGGTGAGCACGCGGCTCGCCGCGAATGCCCCGCCGAGGAAGAGCCCGAGGCCGAGCATGATCCAACTGGCGCGGCCGGTCGCGACATAGAGCATCACGAGGAAGAGACCGAAGTAGAGAAGTGCCGTGCCCAGGTCTTTCTGGAAGACCAGCACGCCCATCGACGCAGCGAAAACCACAAGCAGAGGACCAAGATCGCGCGCCCGGGGGAAGGTCAGGAACAGCACCTTGCGCCCGATCATCGACAGGGAGTCGCGCGCGGTGACGAGAAAGCCGGCGAAGAAGATTGCGAGAGCGATCTTGCCGATCTCGCCGGGCTGGAAGGAGAGCGGCCCCAGCTGCACCCAGATGTTGGCGCCGTTAACCGGTTTGAAGAAGACGGGCATCACGAGCAGAACAATGCCGACGAGGGCGAAGGTCAGCCGAAAACGGTAGAGCACACGGTGGTTGCGCAGCAGCACGATCACCACGATCGCCAGGATCATCGCGATCGAGGTCCACACGATCTGCCGAATTGAGGCCATGCGCCAGCCGTCGAAGCCCTCAGCGAGATCGAGACGGTAGATCATCGCGATACCGAGGCCGTTGAGCAGGGTCGCGATGGGAAGGATGAAGGGGTCGGCATCCGTTGCGACGACGCGAAGGGCGATGTGCATCGCAAACGCGAGCACGGACAGCGCGATGCCGAGGCCGGCGAGGTTCCAGTCGAGGTGGCCGAGGGCACCCAGCTGCACCAGCAGGATGGCGCTCGCATTGATGCCGCACGCAATGAGCAGCAGCAGCAGCTCGAGGTTGCGCATGCGTGACGGGGCGCGCAGCTTCAGCCGGATTCCGCCGGTGAGGGTGGGAAGCGCACCCGTGTCGATCGCGGGACTAGTTGGCGCTGTCATCGGCGAGTTGGCTGACTATGCGCTCGGCGTCGGCGAGGTCGTCGGCGCTGATGGTTGCGTCAATGCGCTGCTGGTTGATGGTGCTGAGATCGGCGACCGCGATGTCGGTATCGCGGTAGACGGACGAGAGGCTGATGGGCCCGAGGTTCTGCTGGATACCGCGGTAGATGGCGACTCGGCTGTCGGAGGATGACACGAAGAAGCGGGTCTGCGTCCACTGGTAGCCGATGGTCGCGGCGCTGGCGAGGAGCGCCACGAGGAGGGCAATGAGGACGATCGCGGTGATGCGGCGACGCTTGGCGCGCTTGCCATCTTCGATGATGAGCTCGTCAAGAAACTCCTGCGACTCCGGTTCGAAGTGGCTGTCATCAGGCTTTGTCGCCTTGAGCGGATGCAGCAGCAGCGTCGGAATCCGCAGCGGCTTGCGCGCGACCTCGCCTTCAAACGCGAGCGGACCCGCCGCGGAGCCCACCGTTACTGCGGGGTGGTGGGCGGAGTCACCGGTGCCATCGATATCGACGACCACGACGGTGACATTGTCGGGAGCACCCTGGTCGAGGCTCTCTTTGATGAGGCGCTCGCCCACCTCCTCGGCGTCGGCCTCGAGGGCGAGGGCGGCGGCGATGCGGTCCTCGGCGACGTAGCTACTGAGGCCGTCAGAGCAGAGCAGCCAGCGATCACCGGGCTCGGTCTTCTCGATCATCGTGTCGATCTCAGGGGTGGCATCAACATCGCCGAGCACGCGCATGAGCACAGAGCGCCGCGGGTGAACGGCGGCCTCCTCAACGGTGATGCGGCCGCTGTCGACCAGACGCTGCACGAAGGTGTGGTCGGCGGTGATCTGGGTGAGCTCGCCATTGCGCAGGCGGTAGATGCGCGAATCACCGATGTGGGCGATCGCGAGCTCTGACCCTACGAGCACGAAACCGCTGACGGTCGTGCCCATTCCGGTCAACTCGCCGTGGTCGAAGACGGTCTCGGCGAGAACGGAGTTAGCCGCGATGAGCGCTCCGTGCAGAGCAACCTCGGCTTCGGAGGCGGAGCTGAATGGGCGGTCGACGCTGGTGACGTGCTTGATGGCCAGGGCGCTCGCGACGTCGCCGCCGGCGTGGCCGCCCATGCCATCCGCGACGATGAAGAGGTGCGCGCCCGCGTAACCGCTGTCCTGGTTATTGCTGCGGATCTTGCCGACGTGGGAGACGGCCGCGCTCTTTGCCTTAGTGGCCATTCACCTACCGCCGAAGTTCAAATGTGGTGGTGCCGATGGTGATCGGGGTGTTGAGGGGCACCTGCGTTGGCGACGCGACGCGGGATCCGTCGAGCAGCGTTCCGTTCGTCGAGTCTAGGTCTTCGAGAATCCAACCCTTTTCAGACTTCAGCAGTCGCGCATGGTTCGTCGAGGTGTAGTCGTCGCGAATGACCAGACCCGAGTCGCTCGAGCGGCCGATCGAGAGAATCTCGTCGGGCAGGTCGATCTGCAGCCCCTCCTTCGCCCCGCCGGTGATGACAAGACGACTGGCGAGCGCGGTTCCCCGCGCGATGGGTGCAGTCGCGGGCCCCGCCACCGGAGCAGAAAAGGGGACGGATGCCGCTGGCTCGGGAAGCCGGCGAACGCGCTGCCCGAAGAGATCGCTGCGCAGCGCGAACACGACGATGAACACAAAAACCCACAGCACGCCGAGGAACAGCAGACGCAAAATGAAGAGGGTGAGATCCATCTACTTGGGCCCGCCGTCCAGGCGCAGCTCGGCGAACTGGTCGACGTCGGACGACTGCGCGAGAACGCGGAACACAATTCGGGTGCGACCGATGGTGATCACCGAGTCGGCGGGCAGGGGTGCCTTGGCAACCTGCTGGCCATTGAGCTGCGAGCCGTTCGTCGAGCCGAGGTCGTTGACCTGGGCGCGGGTGCCGTCCCACAGCACCTCGACGTGCTTACGCGAAATCGAGGTGTCGTCGACGGTGATGTCGGCATCGGCCCCTCGACCGATGACCGTGCGCGACCGCGTGATCGGGTAGCGCTTGCCGTTGACGTCGAGCACCGGAGTCCAGGCGACGGTGCCTTTGACGTTCACCGACGCGATCTCGAGGGTTCCCTCGGCAAGACTGTCGAGCTTCTCGAGCACGATCGAGATGCCGCCGGCGAAGCTGTAGCGCTGCGCCGCCGCGTGCGCTTGCACCAGACCGACGAGTTCGTCGGTGAGGGAGTCACCCAGCCCCGTCATCCGTTCGTAGTCGCTGGGCGACAGTTTCACGGTGAAACGGTTGGGCACCAGAATGCGGTCGCGCGAGACGACGGCCGCCTTGGTGTCGAGTTCGCGCCGCAGCGCACTGGTGATCTCGACCGGCTGCAGACCACTCTTGAAGGTCTTGGCGAACGCGCCGTTGACGGCGCGCTCGAGACCTCTCTCGAAGTTGTCCAGCAGGCCCACGGGTCTCCTCGATTGCTCGGCGGTGGTGAAAACGATGTTAGCCGGTGGTTGTGGGCGGCGGCCGCGCCTTGCGGTTATATACGGCGCAAGTATGAGTGCTATTCTCGCTTGTTGGCGTTTCGATGCCGATAGTCAGCGCGAGTGGCGGAATTGGTAGACGCGCACGGTTCAGGTCCGTGTGTTCGTAAGGACGTGGGGGTTCAAGTCCCCCCTCGCGCACAATATGACAGACAGACGAAAGTCGACCGGATCGTGGAGCACTCCACCGGTCGACTTTCGTCTTTCTGGTGGAGAAGGGCTGCACCCGTGAGCTTCAACGATCGAATCATCGACGAGTTTCGATCGAACGGCGGGGTGACCGCGATGTTCGGTTCAGGGCTGGTGCTTCTGCACACGGTGGGCGCCAAGTCGGGCGAGGCGCGGGTTCACCCGGTGCTCGCGCTGCGCGATGGCACTGACTGGCTCGTGATCGCGTCGGCCGCGGGCAGCCCGAAGAGCCCGGCGTGGTACTTCAACATGGTCGCGCGTCCCGCGATCTCGATGGAGACACCGTCGGGAATGGTCGACGTTCTGGCCACGGAACTCGACGGTGACGAGTGGGATGCTGCGTGGCGGGGCTTCACCGCGCAGTCCGCTGCCTTCGAGCAGTATGTGGAGCGGGCCGAGGGGCGCCGGTTTCCGATTCTGCGGCTCAGTCCACGCTGATCGCGAGCAGCTGCACGCGCCCGCGCACTTTACTGCGCCCAATGGGTGCTCCGGCGTCGCATGAAGACCAGTTTTGGGGCAGTAAAGAGTGATTGAGTCCGTGGATCGTGACTAGCGCGGCATGAGCCAGGTCAGCTGGGAGCCGTTCTCCTCGATGAGCGGAGCGAGCGCCGCGTTGAAGGCCGCACCGTACGGTGCGCCGATGTGCGCCTGAAAGGCCGCCTCGTCGGCATAGACCTCGTAGACGAACCAGTGCCGCGGATTCGAATCCAGTGTGTGCGGCGCAAAGGTGATGCACCCTGGCTCAGCGCGCACCTTCTCAGTGAGGCCCGCGACGAGGGCGGAGACTGCGGACTCCGCCCCCGGTATCGCAGTGAACTCGGCGTAGAGGGCCCAGGTCACGCCTTGCTCGCACCCGTCATGATCGCGACTGCGTCGGTCATGGAGTGCGACTGCGGCGTGATCGTCGCCGCGCGCTTGCCGAGGCGCTGAATGTGGATGCGGTCGGCCACGTCGAACACGTGCGGCATGTTGTGACTGATGAGGATGACCGGCAGCCCGCGGTCGCGCAGGTCGCGAACGAGCTGCAGCACCTGGTTCGACTCACGAACGCCGAGCGCCGCGGTGGGCTCGTCGAGCACGACAACCTTCGACCCGAAGGCCGCGGCACGGGCGACGGCGACCGCCTGGCGCTGCCCTCCCGAGAGGTTCTCGACGGGCACCGTCACGTCTTGCAGGGTCGTGATGCCGAGGTTCTGCAGCGCCTCCTTCGACCGGGCGCGCATGCCCTTGGTGTCGAGCATGCGGAAGACCGAGCCGAGCACTCCGGCACGGCGCTCCTCACGACCGAGGTAGAGGTTGCTCGCGACGTCGAGGGCGGGGCTGACCGCGAGGTTCTGGTAGACGGTCTCGATGCCCAGGGCCCGCGCATCCTGTGGTCGTTTGAAGCTGACCTGCTTGCCCTCCATGAAGATCTCGCCGCCGTCGGGAACCTCGGCGCCAGTGAGGCACTTGACCAGTGTCGACTTGCCAGCGCCGTTGTCGCCGATGATGGCGAGCACCTCGCCGGGGTAGAGCTGCAGGCTCACGCCGTCGAGTCCGACGACACGTCCGTAGATCTTCACGAGGTTGCGAGCCTCGAGGATCGGCTCGCGCTTGTCAGTGTTCTTTGCGGTGGGTTCGGTGAGGGTCATGAGCGTACCTTTCGGATCCACTGGTCGACAGAGACAGCGACGATGATGAGCACACCGACCGCGAAGGTTTGGTAGAGAACGTCGAGTCCGGCGAGCGAGAGGCCGCTGCGGAAGACGCCGACGATGATGGCGCCAAGAAGGGTGCCCCAGACCACGCCGCGTCCGCCGAAGAGACTCGTGCCGCCGATGACGACAGCGGTGATCGAGTCGAGGTTGAGGTCGACGCCGGCGTTCGGGCTTGCGGCGTTGGTGCGTCCGATCTGAATCCAGGCACCGACGGCGAGGATCGCGCCGGCTGCGAGGTAGACGCTCATCAGCACGCGGTTGACGCTGATGCCAGCAAGACGCGCGGCCTCCTTGTCGTCGCCGACGGCGTACACGTGGCGACCCCAGGCGGTCTTGCCGAGAACGAAGGCCAGCAGCACGTAGAGCAGGAGCATCATGATGACACCCACCGTGATGCGCACGTCGCCGATGGAGATCGGAGCACCCGTGAAGGTGAGGATGTCGGGCATCTCTGCACCGCGAACGGTCGCGCCGCGAGAGTAGAGCAGGGTGAGCGCGACGAAGATGTTGAGCGTGCCGAGCGTCACGATGAACGGGGGGAGCCGCAACCGCGTCACGAGGAAACCGTTGATGGCACCGACCAGCAGACCGGAGAAGAGGCCGATGAGCAGGGCGACCACGCCGGGTACGCCATTGTTGGCCGCGGTCTGCGCGATCACCATGGAGGCGAGGATCATGCCCGCACCCACCGAGAGGTCGATGCCAGCGGTGAGGATCACGAGGGTCTGCGCCAGTGCGAGCGTGCCCACGACGGCGACCTGCTGCAGCACGAGCGAGAGGTTGCCCGGGTAGAGGAAGCGCTCGTTGATGCTGCCGAAGACGATGACGGCGATGACGAGAACGATGGCCGGGCTGATGGCCGGGTATCGGTGAAGGATGTCACGCACGCGGCTGAGCGGCGTGCGTCGATCGAGGAACTCGCCGGCCAGATCGAGCTGGCCAGTCTGCGGTTCGCTAGTCGGCTGACTCATGCGGATCTCCTGAACTTCGTTGTTGATAAAGAGGTACTAGCGAGGGTGGCGCCGCCGTGATGACGGCACCACCCTCGCCTCTAGCTGACTAGCCCCAGCAGATGTCTGCGGCAGCGGTGGTGTCGATCGACTCGACGCCGTCGACCGGCTTGTCGGTCACGAGCGCGACGCCGGTGTTGAAGAAGTCGAGGCCATCGCTGACGGTCGGCTTCGTGCCGTTCTTGGCGAGGTCGACGATTGCCTTGACGCCGAGCTCGGCCATCTTGACCGGGTACTGCTGGCTGGTGGCACCGATGATGCCCTCCTTGACGTTCTTAACGCCGGCGCAGCCGCCGTCGATGGAGACGATCAGGACGTCCTTCTCCTTACCGGCAGCCTGGAGCGCCTGGTAGGCGCCGTAGGCAGCTGGCTCGTTGATCGTGTAGACGACGTTGATGTCGGGGTTCTTCGAGAGCAGGGTCTCCATGGCGGCGAGGCCGCCATCCTCTGCGCCGTTCGTCGCCTCGTTGCCGACGATCTCGTAGTCGCCGCCAGAGTAGCTGCCTGTGGCATCCTCGTCGCCGTTGGTGTTCTCGTCGGCGACGTCGATTCCCATTCCCTCAAGGAAGCCCTGGTCGCGGTTGTAGTCGACGGAGACGATCTTGTCGTCGAAGAGGTCGAGCAGCGCGATGGTGGCTTTCTCGCCATCCAGCTGCGCGGCGGTCCACTCGCCGATGAGCTTTCCGGCAAGGCGGTTGTCGGTCGCGAAGGTGATGTCGACGGCGTCGGCCGGGTCGGGCGCGGTGTCGAGGGCGATCACGTAGAGGCCGGCCTGACGGGCCTTGTCGATGGCGTCGAGCACGCCGGGTCCGTTGGGGGTGATGAGGATGCCCTGGTCGCCGCGGGCGATCGCGTCTTCGATGGCCTTGATCTGGGTGTCCTCGTCGCCGTCTTCCTTACCGGCCGCGAGGGTCAGCTTGACGCCGGCCTCATCGGCGGCCGACTCGGCGCCGTCCTGCATGGCGACGAAGAAGGGGTTGGAGTTGGTCTTGACGATGAGCGCGACGCCGATGGAGTCCTTGTCACCCGGGCCCGCGTTGTTGGAACAGCCGGCGAGGCCGAGAGCAGCGGTGGCCACAACTGCGCCGAGCGCGATGACACGAAGAGCCTTGTTTCCAGTGGTGCGATTCAGCATTGAATCTCCTTGATTGTGATGAGCAGGCACCGTATTGACAACGGTGTCATAGTTAGGTCTAGACGATGGATGCGTATATAGTCAAGCCGAAACGCAGATTGGAAGAGAACTTGTGACAACGTTGTCGGAGGGAAAGGCAGAGCAGTCGAAGGCGACTGCCCGCTCCACCATGCGCGACGTGGCCGCGCTGGCCGGTGTCGGCCTTAAGACAGTTTCCCGTGTGATCAACGACGAGCCGAATGTCTCGGCCGAGACGATTGCCCGCGTGCGCTCGGCCGCGGAGCGCCTCGACTACCGCCCCGACATTCACGCGGGAAACCTGCGGCGCACCGATCGCAAGACGCGCACCCTCGGCCTCGTCGTCGGCTCGGTCGCGAACCCCTTCAGCGGCGCGGTCAACCGTGGCGTCGAAGACGTCGCTGCCTCCCGCGGCACGGCCGTCTTCGCATCCAGCCTCGATGACGATGCCTCGCGCGAGGCCACCATCGTCGGCGAGATGCTGCGTCGACGGGTCGACGGCCTCGTACTCACCACGGTGCGCAAGAACCAGAGCTACCTCGTGCCCGAGCAGAGGCGGGGCACGGTGCTCGTCTTCGTTGACCGCCAGCCGGCCGGAATCGACGCGGACTCCGTCGTTACCAACAACGCCGAAGCAGCGGCTGTCGCCACCAGACATCTGCAGTCGTATGGCCATCGATCGATCGCCTACCTCGGTGACCGCGCCGAGCTGTGGACGGCATCCGAACGTCGACGGGGGTTTCTCAGCGCCGCCGAGCCCGGGCTCGTGATCGAGAACCTGCACGACGAGGCGAGCGCCTATGAGGCGGCGCTCGCCGCGCTGCGCTCCGACACCCCGCCGACGGCCTTCTTCACCAGTCAGAACCTGGTGACCATCGGAGCCCTGCGGGCGCTGCGCGAGCTCGGGCTGCAGCGCGAGATCGCGATCGTCGGGTTCGATGACATTCCGCTCGGCGACATGATCGAGCCGGGTATCACCGTCATCGCCCAGGACCCCTATGCCATCGGCTCGCTCGCCGCCGAGCGGGTGTTCGCGCGATTGGATGGCGACCAGTCCGAGTCGGAGGCGCATGTCGTGCCGGGCACGCTCATCATCCGCGGGTCTGGCGAGATTCCGCCGAGGGTCTCGTGACTGTCGTCGTGATCGGTGACGCGCTCGTTGACGAGCTGCGTGACGAGAGTGGATCCGTCGACGCCCCCGGAGGCAGCGCGCTCAACGTCGCCGTCGGGCTGTCGATTCTCGGGGTGCCCTCGCAGCTGTTGGCGATGTACTCCGACGACGCCGATGGGCGCTTCCTGTCGGCGCACCTTCGTGCCTACGGGGTTGACGAGTTTGCCTCCCCGTCGCCCCTCGGCACGGGCCGCGCGATCTCTGACCGCTCCGACGGCGAACCCCGATACAGCTTCTCGGATGCCGCCCGATCCCGGCACATCACCTTCACTTCTGAGATGCGGGCGGCGATCGCGGCCGCCGACCTCGTCGCGATCAGTGGGTTTCCCTTCGATGATCAGGCGCAGGTCGACCAGCTGGTGGACGCGGTCGGCAGCGCGACGGTGGTGCTCGACCCGAACCCCCGTGCGGGCTTTCTGCGCGACGCAGCACTGTTCGCGCAGAACCTCGAGAGCTTCCCCGTGCGGCTCATCAAGCTCGGCGAGGATGACGCACACCTGCTCTACGACGCACCGCTTGACGACGTGGTCGCCCGCTTCACTCCGCACACGACGGTGCTGGCGACAGCGGGCTCGCGCGGTGCGAGCGTCTACGACGCTGGCGCGGTGGTGAGCCGCCCGATCGCGTCGATGCCCGAGCCGGTCGTCGACACCCTCGGCGCCGGCGATGCGACCTTCGCCTCCGTCATCGCCTCCCTCGCCCGAGGCGAAAACGACTGGGGAACCATGCTCGACACCGCGATGCATATCGCCGCAGCGACAGTGCGCAACCCCGGTGGCGTTCTTCAGAGGCGTGTTACGTTCGGCCCATGACCCGCATTGCCGCGATCGCGCCGGTGCTGCCGCAGTACTCGTACTCGCAAGCAGAGATCACGGCAGCGATCGCACCCCTGCTGGCGCCCGACCCGAGGCGGCGGCCGCTGGTTGAGCGCATGTACGCGTCGTCGACGGTCGAGCGCCGGTACAGCGCGCTGCCGCTCGAGCAGTATCAGCACCTCGGCTCGCTGACCGAGACGAACGCCGCGTGGTTCGCGGCGGCGGTCGAGCTGGGGGAGCGGGCCGTGCGGGAGGCGCTGCAGAAATCCGGCGTCGCGATTGACGAGGTCGACCTGTTGCTGTTCACCTCTGTGACCGGGGTGAGTGCGCCATCCGTCGATGCTGTTATCGCTGAGCGGTTGGGCATGAGGTCCGACCTGCGACGGTGGCCCAGCTTTGGTCTCGGCTGCGTGGCCGGCGCATCGGGGCTCGCGCGCGTCAACGACTTTCTCGAGCCGAGACCGACAGGAGTCGCTGTGCTGCTCGCGGTCGAGCTCTGCTCGCTCACTTTGCAGCGCGACGACGAGTCGATCGCGAACTTCGTCGCGAGCGGGTTGTTCGGCGACGGCGCCGCAGCGGTCGTGCTGCTCGGCGACGATCACCCGAAGGCAACCGGACCACGGATCGCCGCGACGCGCTCCGCACTCATTCCCGGCACGGCCGCGGTGCTGGGTTTCGATCTCACCACCACGGGTTTCGAGATCGTGCTGACCGCCGAGGTGGCCGGAGTCATCGAGCGCGCGTTCCCCGCCGAGGTCGAGTCGCTGCTGCATGGCCGATCCCTTGACGGCCTCGCGATGGTTGCGCACCCGGGCGGGCCACGAATTCTTGAGGCCTTCGCTAGTGCGCTCGACCTTCCGCGCGAGAGGTTCGCGCGTAGCTGGGCATCGCTCGCCGCGAAAGGCAACATGTCGTCGGCCTCGGTACTGCACGTTCTGGCGGACACGCTCGAGGCGGGGGAGCATGATGCCCTGCTGTTCGCGGTCGGGCCGGGGGTTTCGACCGAGCTGGTGCTGCTGGAAGCCGGCGCATGACGAGGGCATTCGGGTGCGGGCCAGCCAGCCGGGTTAGCCTCGACGCATGATCTGGTACCTCGCGCTCATTTTGGCGACGGGCGCGGAGCGCATCCTCGAGCTGGTCATCTCGCGACGCAATGCGTCCGCCGCCTTCGCGAAGGGTGGCGTCGAATACGGCTTCGCGCACTTCCCCTTCATGGTCGCACTGCACACCGGGCTGCTGCTCGCCTGCCTCGTCGAGGCGCTGTATCGCCCCTTCATTCCGCTGCTCGGCTGGCCCATGCTCGCGATCGTCGTGCTCTGTCAGGTTGGGCGCTACTGGGTGATCGCCTCGCTGGGGGAGCAGTGGAACACCCGCGTTATTGTCGTGCCCGGCGCCGGTCGGGTCATCACGCGCGGCCTGTACCGCTGGTTCCGTCACCCCAACTACGTGATCGTCGCCGTCGAGGGTATTGCCCTGCCTCTCGTGCACAGCGCGTGGATCACTGCGATCGCCTTCACCGTGCTCAATGCGATTCTGCTGCTGCGCTTTCGCATACCCATCGAGAACGGCGCACTGCGGAGGCTCGATGCCTGACGTTCTCATCGTCGGTGGTGGACCCGTCGGGCTGGCCGCGGCCATTGAGGCGCGCCTGGCCGGGCTCAGCGTCACCGTCATCGAGCCGCGCGACGGGGCCATCGACAAGGCCTGCGGTGAGGGACTCATGCCGGGGGCGGTGCCGCTTCTTGCCCGGCTCGGGGTCGAGCCGCGCGGCTTCGCCCTGCGCGGCGTGAGCTACCAGGACGGCAAGCGCCAGGCAGACCACGCCTTCGTGACCGGGAGCGGACTGGGGGTGCGCCGCACCACCCTGCACGCTGCGCTGCACAACCGGGCCGTCGAGCTCGGCGCTCACTTCGTGTACGAGAAGGTCGACAGCATCCAGAACACGGACGGCGTCGTCGAGGCGGCCGGAATACGAGCGGATTGGATGCTGGGCTGCGACGGCCTGCACTCCACTGTCGCGAGACTGGCCGGCCTCGCCCGCCCCGCCCCGCCCAGGCGCCGTCGCTTCGGTCTGCGACGGCACTACCGCGTCGAACCGTGGAGCGACCTCATCGAGGTGCACTGGAACCGCCTCGGCGAGCTCTATGTCACCCCGACCGCGGATGGCATGGTGGGGGTGGCGCTGCTCGCTCGTCAGGGTGCCAACTTCGATGCCGCGCTCGCCGCGTCGCCACAGCTCGCCGCACGACTCGACGACGCAGCGCCCGCGAGCGAGCTGCGAGGCGCCGGCCCTCTACGGCAGCAGACGACCGCGCGCGTGAAAGACCGCGTGATGCTGGTCGGCGACGCCTCGGGCTACGTGGACGCGATCACCGGCGAAGGCCTGCGCCTGGGCTTCGATCAGGCGCGAGCTGCGATCGCCGCAATTACGTCGGGCGGCGACTACGAGCGCGAGTGGTCGAGCATCACCCGCGACTTTCGGGTGCTGACGAGCGGGCTCGCGTTCGTCGCGACCACCCCGTTGCACGCCGCGGTCGTGCCGCTGGCGAAAGCGCTACCCGGCCTCTACGGCAGAGCGGTCGAGACGCTTGCGCGATGAGCTGATCACGAAGCCCCAGCCCGCCGCAATGAAGAACATCAGCACGCCGTAGACCGCGGCTGGCAGAGACAGCTCGATGCTGTCCAGCACGGTCTGAGCGATGACGATCGACAGCGTCGCGTTGTGAATGCCGATCTCGAAGGAGCTCGCAATCGCCTGCGGCTTCGTCACTCTCAGCAGTTTCGGCACGAGGTAGCCGATGGAGAGGCTGATGAGGCAGAAGACGACGGTGATGAGGGCGAGGCTGCCGATGTTCGCGGCCAAGATGTCTTTGTTCGAGATGATGGATCCGACGATGACGATCACGAGGATCACCATCGACCCGATACGCACCGGCTTGTCCATCGCGGTGGCGAATCCCGGCCGAAGGCGTCGAACCAGCATGCCGAGCGCGACCGGCAGCAGCACGATCGCAAAGACCTTGAGTGCCTCGGTGAACTCGATGCCGAGACCTGTCTCGCTCTGCATGAAGTAGCCGAGTGCGACGTTGACGATGAAGGGCAGCGTTACCACCGAGATCACCGAGTTGACGGCAGTCAGACTGATGTTGAGGGCGACGTCGCCGCGAAAGAGGTGGCTGTAGAGGTTGGCGGTCGTTCCGCCGGGACTGGCCGCGAGCAGCAGCATGCCGACCGCGAGCACGGGCGGAAGCTGGAAGGCGAGCACAAGGCCGAAACAGACGGCGGGCAGAACCAGCAGCTGGCAGACCAGCGCGATGATGACGGCCTTCGGGTGTTTCGCTATTCGCGCGAAGTCGCCAAGCGTGAGGGTGAGGCCGAGCCCGAACATGATGATTCCGAGCGCAACAGGTAGTCCGATGGTGGTCAACGCTGATCCCATGCAGCCGAGTGTGGCCTACGCGGGGCCGCGCCGTCTAGTGGCTGGCGGCGGCGAGCAACGCGGTGAGCTCGTCGCGTACCCGCTCCAACTGCTGCACGGGAACCCCGAGGCGCTCGACGATGGTTCCGGGCACGGCGAGGGCCTGCGATCGCAGCTGCTCGCCGGTTGTAGTGAGCTCGATTGCGAGGCTGCGTTCGTCATCCGTGCTGCGTTTGCGGGTGACGTAGCCGGACTGTTCGAGGCGTTTCACCAGAGGGGAGAGGGTGGCCGGTTCGAGGTAGAGAGCGTCGGCGATGTCGGTAAGGGTGCGCGGGCTGCGCTCCCAGAGCGAGAGCATGACCAGGTACTGCGGGTGGGTGAGGCCCAGCGGCGCGAGCACCGGGCGGTACAGGCCGATCACCGATCGGGAGGCGGCGGCCAACGCGAAGCAGACCTGACGGTCGAGGGCGAGCGGATCCATGGCACCAGACTAGCGCTAGCCCTAATAATTAGTACACTAACTATATGAGCAAGACGAGAGTGCCCTGGTGGGACAAGCTGAACTTCGCGCTCTACCCCTACCTTGGCCCGCCCAAGCTCGGCCCCTACGACCAGGAGCCGTTGCTCGATGCCACGCTCAAGCCGTGCCCGCTGTGCGGCATCGCAATGAGCGAGCACGTGATGGACCGGGCCGAGGGCCGGCCCACCTACATGCGCTGCCCCTAAAGGCCCAGAAGCGTCGCCAAGTCGTCGGCCGTCGCGGCGACGCCCACCGTGCCCACCTGCTCGGCGGGGGAACCATAGCCCCACTCGACAAAGATCGTCGGCACGTTGTGCGCCGCCGCACCCTCGACGTCGTAGAAACGATCACCGATCATGATCGGCCGCGACACATCGGCGCCGATGGATCGCAGTCGAACGAGTGCCTCGGCGACGACGTCGGCCTTGGCGCTGCGCACCTCGTCCTCCGACGCGCCGGTGAGAACATCGAGATACTGGATGACGCCCAGCGAGGTCAGCGCCATGCGCGCCAGCGACTCGGGCTTCGACGTCGCCAGCGACAGCGCCATCGGCGACTCGTGGATTCGGCGCAGCACGTCGGCAAGGCCCGGGTAGATAGACACGTTGCCGACCCCGTGCTCGAGGTAGTGGCCTCGGTAGATCGCGAGCGCCGCAGTCGCCTCGACCGGGGTCATGCCGGCCAGCTCTTCGAAGGACTCGAGAATGGGCGGGCCGACGAACTCGAGCAGCTTCGCGGGCGACGGAATCGGCATACCAAGCTGCTCGAAAGTCTGGGCGAGGCAGGCGGTGATACCGGGCGCGGAGTCCGCGATCGTGCCGTCAAGGTCGAAGAGCACGCAGGTGTATGGGTAAGACATTGCCTCCAGCCTAGGAGCCGGGGCGCTAGCCTAGGCCATGCTCCCCCGAAAGGGGGGCATCAGCGAAAGGTCACCAATGTCGGAGACGCTCCCCACCCCATCGAGCAGGCTGCACACCGTGACAACGGTCTTCGCATCCCTCGTGATTGCGCTGCCGTTGCTCGTCAGCACGATCATCGAGGCTGGCCTCGATGCCGCCAATCCCGCGGATGTCGATGTGACCCAAGACCTCGCCTACCTGCGCGAGCTGCTGGGTTTCGGCTTCGGATTTCTCGGGCTGCTGCTCGTCATCATCGCGGCACTGATCGCCACTCTCTACCGCCGCGAGCGTCGCTTCAGCGCAATCGCACTACCAGTGATCATCCTCGCGGTGCAGATAGTGGTCGGTGTGACACTGCTCGTGATGACCGGTGTCGTCGACTCGATCGAGGACGCCTACCTGATCTCACTCGGTTAGAACAGTCGATGGTCGCTGTCGTCGAGGCCACGCATCTCGTCGTAGTCGAGAAGAAGGCAGCGGATACCGCGATCCGTCGCGAGCGTGCGCGCCTGCGGCTTGATCTCCTGGGCGGCGAAGACACCCTGCACGGGAGCGAGCAGCGGGTCGCGGTTCATGAGCTCGAGGTAGCGGGTGAGCTGCTCGACGCCGTCGATGTCGCCGCGCCGCTTGATCTCGACCGCGACCGCTTTTCCAGAAGCGTCGCGAGCGAGGATGTCGACCGGACCGATTGCCGTCATGTACTCCCGGCGCACCAGGGTGTGACCGTCGCCGAGGCGCTCGATCTGCTCGGCGAGCAGCTTCTGCAGGTGCGCCTCGACACCGTCCTTCTGCAGGCCGGGGTCGATACCGAGATCGTGCGAGGTGTCGTGAAGAATCTCGTGGATGCTGATCACCAGCAGATCCGCAGTCTTCGCCTGCGCGACGCGCCAGATCTCAATCACGCCGGCTTCGGCCTGATCGGGGTCTGGCTCCATCACGGTGAGCGTGCACGGCGGGCTCATCCAGTTGAGCGGCTTGTAGCTCAGGGAGTCGGTGTGCACGAGCACGCTGCCGTCGGCCTTGAGCACGAGCAGGCGGGTGCCGAGGGGAAGGTGCGCGCTCAGCCGGCCCGCGTAGTCGACCGAACAGCGGGCAATGACGAGGCGCATTTATCCAGAGTACGGGGTCGGCTCACCGCAGAAAGCAGGGGCCGACGTGCCGCCGTCATCACGCGGGATGGGTAAACGAGACTGGCTTGCCCGCCGCGCGGGCATAGGCGATCTCCCTGCTCGTTGAGTCACCGACGTACCCGCCGGGGTTAACGACAATAATCCGGTCAGCCAGATCGATCTTTCTCAGGTGAAGCGCGTCGAGCACGGCCTTCTGCTCGTCGGAAACCACCTCGCCTGCTTCACCCGGCGCGACGACGATGACGCCCGCGAAAGTCAGATCACGGTTCAGCTCACGCATCTCTTCAACAAACCGCGCGGAGCCGCAGATGCAGACGATCTCAGGTCTCTCAAGCACAACTCAGTCTTTCACCGTGTCTGCGCTGTTCTCGTGCTGCACGAACGAGTCTCGATTTAGCCGGTCAGCTGGCAGAGGGGCCGCGTGAAGACGCCGGGTTCTCCTGCCGCTGTGGCACTCCGCGATCGGTCTGCATCCACCGCCAGAGCAGGGTCGCGGTAGCGAAAAGAAAGATCCCGAAGGCGGCTTGGTTCACCACACCGAAGAGCGAGAGTCCACCCATTGTGAAGAAGACAGTCCAGTTGACGACTACGTCTACGAGGATGACCGCGAGCCCGAGCACGATGCCCGCGCGTCGCCTAAACACCAGTAGCGCCACGACCAGCGGGTCGAAGAGGGTCAGCGAGACCCAGAACACACGCAATGCCGTCGGGAACGGCTCATAGGTGTTGGCGCCTCCTATGACCAGATCAAATACGTGGGTGGTAGTGCCGATCACAAAGCCCGCGATCCACACGCCCTGAATCACTCGAGCGAAACGCATCAGCTGGCAGGCAGACGAGACTGAATCTCGCGCAGCTCATCCGGGTACAGGCCGATCCACGGGCCGGCGGGGTTGATCACCAAGCCCTGGAAGGGCGCCTCGAGCGCGTCGGCGACGATGCGCGCCATCGGCACGGCAGTCCAGGCGTCGCCCGGGTTGCGTGTGACCACTTCGACGGCAGAGGTGAAGGCAAGCCTGACGGGAACGTCGTTGGGCCCGGTGCTGGTGCGCACCTCGATCGTGCCGTCCGCATGCTCGTTGATCCCCATGAGCAGCGAGCCGCCTAAGCTCATCGCATCGATGACCTCACGCCGGGAGCCCGCGAGTGACGCTTTAACCGCGTCATTGCGCTCGCCGCGCAGGGTGAAGTCGACATCCGTCATCTGCAGTCCGCAGGTGGGGCCAGCCGGGTCGATGTAGAGCCAGGCGTAGCCCTGCGATTTCGCAAAGTCCAGAGTGCTCGCCGCGTTCTGTCCGAGGGTCGCCGCCGGCTCATCCGGATGCATCTTCTGTGCCTCCTCCTGCCGGGTGAAGGCGAAGAGCGCGCGGCCTCCATCGGGACCGGTGCCCTCGTGAAACCGCAGTACCGCGCCTTTCTGCAGCACACCGTCGACCGGCGGTGTCGACCCGGTGATGTCGAAGAGCAGGTTGCCCTGCAGCGTGTTGCGCAGCACCTCCCAGTAGGTCTGCTGGTTCGAGTTGGCAGCGAAAGCCTCGACGGCAGCACGCAGCGCAACGTTGTCTACGAGATCAGCCATTCACCGAGCGTACGGGCGCCGGGGGCCTGGCCGCTGAAGAAACGGCGAGAGCGACGAGCAGCAGTACGGCCACCGCGAGAAAGGCCTGCGGCAGACCGACGTGCTCGCCGAGCAAGCCGATCACCGTGGGGCCGAGCAGTCCGCTGATGGTGGCGACCGTGGCGACGGCGGCGACGCGCGCGGGGGCGTTGCGTGGGTCGTCCGCGGCTGCAGAGATGCCGAGCGGATAGCCGAGAGAGGCGCCGAGACCCCACAGCGCAACGGCCGCGAAGGTCGCGAGCTCGGCGTCCACGAGGGTGACCACGAGAACTCCGGCGGCAGCGAGGGCGAAGGCGGTGCGCAGGGCGGCAACGCGTCCAAACCGGTCAACGAACCATCCGCCCATAAAACGGCCGGCCACCATGGCGGCCGCGAAGACCGTGAGGGATGCCGCACCAACCTCAGGCTCCCACCCGCGCCCTGACACGATCGCCAGCGACAGCCAGTTGTTGGCGGTGCCTTCGGTGAACGAGGCCGCAAGAACGATGAAGCCGATGAGCAGGGTGCGCGGCTCGACCCAGACGCGCATGCGTTCCGCGAAGGGCGGGGGGTCGATGTGGCTCTCGCGCAGCTCAGGAAGCAGGCGCACGGCGGGCAGGTTGATGGCGAGTATGACCGCGGCAATGACTACAAACTGGATGCCGATCGACACGTGCAGGGCCGACCCGACCGCGCCGAGCGCGGCACCAACCACGGCCCCGATGCTGAACGCGGCGTGGAACAACGGCATCAGCGTGCGGCCAGCCGCACGGTCGCTGCTCGCCGCCTCGAGGTTGATGACGATATTGCTGACCGCAATGCCGACCCCGTAGAGCACGAGCAGTGGGGCACCCAGCAGAGGGTTGCCGGTTGTCACCGCGGTGATACCGAAGCCGGCGAACCCGAGCATGCCGACGAGCTGGGCGCCAACGGCGGTTCTGCGCTCGCCGAATGCCTCCAGCACGTGGCTCGAGACCACCAGACCCAGCAGCGCGCCGAGGGGGATCGCCGAGATGAGCAGGCCCATCTGTGCGAGTCCGAGGCCGAGTGCCTCTGCCGTGGCCGGCGTGCGTGCGCCCCAGGTACCGATGGCGAGTCCGTTGGCCCCGAACATCGCGAAGATCGCGAACCGCCAGGAACGCAGCGTCACGCCTTCTTCGGCTCCCGAGCCGCACCCGACACGGCGCCCGCGACGACGACGAGCACGAGCACGGCGAGCAGCCCGTTGAGCAGGCCGAAGTGCTGACCGAGGAACCCGATTGCCGGCGGCCCGACGAGGAACGCGAAGTAGCCGATCGTCGCGACCGCACTCACACGGGCAGCCGCGGTCTTCGGATCGTCGGCTGCTGCCGACATGCCGACCGGGAACCCGAGGGAGGCACCGAGACCCCACAGCACGACGCCCACCGTCGCGACGTAGGCATTGGGCCCGAAGATGACGATGACGAGACCGATGACGGCGAGTATGGCGGTTCCTCGCAGCACGGGCACGCGACCGAATCGCTCGAGCACCTTGACGCCGGCGAGGCGGCCGACCGTCATGGCTGTCACGAAGATTCCGAAGATGAGAGCGCCATTGGCCTTGGAGACGTCATGCCCGTCGACCATGGCGAGGGCGAGCCAGTCGTTCGCGGAGCCCTCGGTGAAGGCCATACCGAGAACGATGAGCCCGATGAGGATGGTGCGCGGGTCCTTCCAGATGCTGAGGCGACCGCGCCAGGTCTTCGAGTGGTCGTCGTCGGGTACCACCTCGGCGCCCTCCTCGACGATGTGCTCCGACTGTAGGCGTGGCACCGCGAACAGCGCGGTCACCACCATGAGGGCCGCGACGATGCTCACGTGGGCGGCGATCGAGAGGTGCAGCACCTCGGCGAGCACGGCGAGCCCCGCGCCCGCCATGGTGCCGAAACTGAAGAAGGCGTGAAAGATGGGCATGATCGGCTTGCCGAGCACGCGCTCCTGCGCTGCACCGTTGACGTTCATCGCGACATCGCAGATGCCGAAGGCTGCGCCGAAGATCACGAGCCCCGCGATGGTGAGCGCGAAGCTCGGGCCGAGGGTGGCGGCGAAGGCCGCGATGGTGATTCCCACCGCCGCGATGAGCTGCATGACGAGAATGGTGCGCGCGGCCCCCAGTCGGCTGATGATGTGGCTTGACGCGACGAGTCCGACGATGGACCCGACGGCGATGCCGAAGGCGAGAATTCCGACGGTGAAGGTGTCGGCGTTGAAGGCGTCGCGCACACTGGGAATGCGCGAGACCCAGGTGGCCATCGCGATGCCGCAGATAGCGAAGATGGCGAAGATGGCGTTGCGCCAGGCCACAACCTGCGTGCGCGTGAGGCCGCCGGCGTAGGAGGTGGGGGTGGTCGTCTTAGACATCGTTGTGCTCTGCTCCAGAAACTCGAATCGATTCGATCGAATCGTTTCGACTAAAGTAGCAACACCATGGATGAGACAGCAAGTAGCGAGGCTCCCCGGCCGAATCTGGCGGCCGTTGCCGCGCTGGCCGGAGTCTCGGCCTCCACGGCATCCCTCGCGTTCAGCGGGGCCGGCCCCGTCTCTGACGCCACCAAGGCAAAGGTGCTTGCCGCGGCCGCCACCCTCAACTACGCCGGACCGGACCCCCGCGGCCAGTCGCTGCGCCGCGGTCGCTCTGGCATCGTGGGCGTCGTTCTCGAAGACAGCGTCAGCGAGGCATTTCGCGACCCCATGAACATCGCGACCCTCGATGGCATCGCCGACGCGATCGGTGTCTCCGGATCAGCACTGCTGCTGCTCACCGACAACGCCGAGGGACCGAGCAGCTTTCGATCCGTGCCGATCGACGCGGTCGTTCTCATTGGATGCAGCACTCGCCTCGCCGACGCGGTGCACGTGTTCAGCCAGCGTGGCGTGCCCATCGTCGGCATCGAGACCGAGCCGATGGAACAGGTGCTCGCTGTCGACCTCGACAACCGCGGCGGATCGCGCCGCCTCGCCGAGCACCTGCGGCAGCTCGGCCACGAGTCGGTGACGATGGTGACCCTCCCGCTCGATGCGCCCCACAATCGTGGCTGGCTGACGCCGGAGTGGGAGGCGCGCAGCGAGGGCTACACCGCCTCGCAGCGCATCCTCGGAGTACGTGACGTGTACCCCGACTCGACCGGATACGTCACCGCCGCGAGCACGGTCGACGAGGGTGCGCTCGCTGCCGTCGCGGTACTCGACGTTCCCAACCCGCCGACGGCGATCGTTGCGCAGAGCGATCTGCTCGCGGTCGGCGTCATCCGCGGCGCGCAGCAGCTCGGCCTTCGGGTGCCCGAAGACCTCAGCGTCGTCGGCTTCGACGGCGTGCGCCTCGATGGAATCGCCCCCATCGACCTCACCACGATGGTGCAGCCCGCCTTCGACAAGGGCCGCGCCGCCGGCGAGGGCGTGCTCGCGCTGCTCGACGGGTCGGCGCCTGCGTCGCGCACCTTCGACAGTGAGCTTCACCGCGGCGCAACGACGTCCCCGCCCCGCTGACTCATCGTCACGGTCCTGCCCATTGATTGGCAAGCGCACTGGAGGTGCGGCTGGAGCGCTTAGAGGGATTCGACAACCATCGTCATACCAGGAATCTCTCTACCGTTGAACCAGTTGGCCCTAAGCAGCGCCTCAGAGTCGGACATGCCGCACACGTAGTCAGCGATTGCTCGATAGTGCCGTTCGTCGAGGGGGCCTATGGGCTCGGCGAGATTCACTCCGCCTGCCTTGAGGGCCAATCTCAGGCCCTCAGGCAGCGCCGCAGAATCTACTCTCGGCTGCGAGAGCCAATGTATTAGAGAGGCAGTGAGCGACTTTATTGCTTCGGTCTGTGCCCGCTGGATGATCCCCATGCGGGGTGAAGAAATGAGCCAGTGGCGAGGGATTGTCTTCAGGACCTGGATCTCGTGCCAGTCCACTAACTGCACTCGAAGGTAGGGGGCGTTGTCCGATGTGAGATCCTCCGTGCCAATCTGCAGGTTGGAGAAGTAGTTGCTTATCTTGTCGCTCAAGACCGAGCGAAGGCTCACGTGCAGCGGGTTATCCGTAGAACGTTCTAGGACCTCTTTGACCATTATTGATATGGCGCTCACCGCGTTCAGATACTTGGAGAGGTCGAAGAGTTCGACGTGGTCTTCGACGAGAGTTCGGGCCGTTTCGATGAATGGGTTCCGGGTGGTGAGCCCAGCAAGGATACCGGGGTCATCCTTGCCCGCGAGCGTGTCACTCACGTCAGTCAGCTGAAATCGAACATCGTGCAGATCGATCATCTCGGCGGACACGAAATCCTCTAAATCATGCGCCGCGTAGGCGATGTCATCAGCTAAGTCCATGATCGAGGCTTCAAGGCTTTGGCGGCCGTTGGTCTCCCAGTCGCTTCCCATAATCGCCTCGCGAGCGCGCTTGAAGGCATCCCAATCGGACTCGTACGCGCCGTATTTTGGAGGCTTTCGTCGGAGATCCGCTTCCTCGATTCCATTGGGGAAGGCTCGCGGATACTTCAGAATCGCACAGAGTGTGACGTTGGTAAGGTCCATAGATAGACGAGTGGATGTGCCTCCTGCAAGGCGGGTCACGATTCGAAAGGATTGTGGATTTCCCTCAAAACCTTCGTTTAGGCGACGAACTCCGGGCTCATCCCCTTTGTAAGACACCATCTGGCCATGGAGCGCGCGTTCTCCGGCATGTCCGAACGGCGCGTGTCCGAGATCATGCGCGAGACCCGCAGCTTCGCAGGCAGCAATGTCCAGCCCGCCGGAAGCTTCTATTGCCGCAATTGCGCCCTGATCTCCACTCATTGCTTTACGCACAATGTGTTGGGCTAGTTCGCGAGCTACCAGCGCCACCTTGTGAGTGTGGGATTCGCGCGTGTGCATGCGCGCGGCGGTCAATTCCGGAGAGACTATTTGAGTCACGCCGGCCAAACGGCGGAGAGCAGACGAATAGGCGATCCGACCGCGATCGCGTTCCGTTTCTGTCCTGGCATCTCCATCCCTATCGGATGGGGCCCCAGACTCTCGTCCGTAACGACGGTCATACAGATCGGGCATTACCAGAGAGCCATCAGCGAGAATCTTTAGATTCCCGGGGCCGTCGGGCAGAGCAGAGCTGGCCACGGTCGACTCGACTATGCGAGCGCTAGCGTCTTCTCGTCAGAGAGTTTCACCAACTTCAGGCTTAGCGCGTAGTCCAGCCCGTATCGGATCTGCGAAATCATCGTGTTGAACTGGGCCGCCGTCTGGCGCAGCACTTCAAGAACGGCCATGGCCCCACCGTTTGACTTCAACACCTCGACAAGTGCAGCCGCGATCGCGCGAATCCGTTCAAATCGTTCTGTATTGGGAAGATCCTCAATCACTCCGACCATTGGTCGTCCCTCTTCTCATTGGCGGTGCCCAAATACTACGGCTCTATGGGAGCAATTTCGATTCCCCCGGCGTGTCATCTTGCTCCGGACGCCGAGACTGTTCGACGCGGGTCGCCGAACAGTGACAATTTTACTCCTACCCAATGACAATGATTGTTGTTGTGACCTACGACTCGCCGAAATAGGCTCAGAGAATGGCCGAGAACAGAGTGTTGGCGATCAGCACACCCACACTGCTGTCTTTGGTCGGAATTCCGCCAACAACTTTGAACTACTGGATAAGTCGCGGGTTCTGCACACCTTCGCTGGACACAGGTGCAGGCAACCGTTCCACTCGTTACTGGACAGTCAGAGATGTGTTGGTGATCCGCGCGATAAAGAGTCTCCGAGATGCAGGTTGTTCGCTGCAGAATATTGCGCGTGTTGACATGTTGCTGACCGAGGCCTGGGGAGCGGGGCTGGCGGAGACGGTACTGGTCTACGACGGCCGAGATGTTCTGATTGAGCGGGAGAAGACGCTGATTAGCTTGCTGACCAGTCATGGTCAGGGAGTTTTCGCGGAAGTGCTGACATTTGTTGCGCTCCCTCTTCACACTTGGGCCGTAGATGCTGAGAAACGCGGAGAACTAGTTGATGTAGAGGAGATCAGGGCTCGGCGGGCTGGGCGAAGGAATCAGCGTGGAGTCGCATAACGAATAGCGGTCATCCGCCGAGAAGAACTATGGCCTCAGCTTCGCGCCGCCGCGACGAGCGCGTCGAGTTGGGCGTTGAGACCGGCGTGGACGCTCTGACGAGAAGCCTGCTCCAGGTGCCACTCGACCGTCTCACGGGCTCCGCGCCAGAATGGCACGGTTGCCGTGTACTCCGGCACGAGCGCCTTGATCTTCGCGTTGTCGAAGATCACCGAGTGCGCCTTGTCGCCGAGCAGGCCCGGCCCCCACTCGGGAATAGTGCGGGCGATGGTTTCTGAGGCGACGTGCACGATCTCGGCGGTGGTGCCGAACGCGGCGGCGTAGAGCTGGGCGATCGCATCCCAGGTGAGAGCCTCATCCGAGGTTACTGTGTACGCCTCTCCGATCGACCGAGGGTTTCCGAGAAGCCCGACGAAGGCGCGTGCGAAGTCGGTGTTGTGGGTGAGAGTCCAGAGGGAGGTTCCGTCGCCGTGCACCACAATGGGCTGGCCACGGCGGATGCGGTCGAGCTGCGTCCAGCCACCCTCGAGCACCACGGCGGTGCGGTCGTAGGTGTGCGAGGGGCGAACGATGGTGACAGGAAAGCCAGAGGATCGGTACGCGGCGACCAGAACATCCTCGCTGGCGATCTTGTCTCTGGAGTACTGCCAGAAGTCATTGCGCAGCGGCGTCGACTCGGTGATCGGCAGGCGAGCAACCGGCTTCTGGTAGGCGGAGGCCGATGAGATATAGACGTACTGACCCGTGTGACCGGCGAAGCGGGCAACATCCGACTCGACGGCAGACGGCAGAAATGAGCGCCAGTTGACGACGACGTCGTAGTCGCCGAGGGAAGGCAACGCAGAGGCATCTCCGAGGATGTGACGCGCCCCTTCGACAGGCGGCCTCGTCGTGTCGGTGCCACGGTTGAGCAGGGTCAGGTCGACTCCCCGTTCGATAGCGAGGGCGCTGACCGCCGAGCTGATGGTTCCGTTTCCGCCGATGAACAACGCTGTGATCGCAGACATGCCGCCAGCCTAGGCTTGGTGCATGACTAGCAGCCTGCCCTCCGGTATTCAGCTCGACGACCTCGACCCCGCCATTCGCCCCCAGGACGACCTCTTTCGCCACGTCAACGGCAAGTGGATCGCGCGTACCGAGATTCCGAACGACAAGGCCCGCTACGGCTCCTTCTACCTCCTCGCCGAGGAAGCCGAGAAGGCGGTGCGCGACATCATCATCGAGGCGCAGGCCGCCGAGCCGGGCACCGAGGAGCGCAAGCTCGGCGACCTCTATGCGAGCTTCCTCGACGAGGACCGCGCCAACGAGCTCGGCGCCGAGCCGCTCCGCCCGCTGCTCGCCCAGGTCGACGGCATCGCCACGGTCGACTCGTTGCTGACCACGATCGGCCTTCTCGAGCGCCAGGGAGTCAGCGGCTTCGTGCAGCTCTTCGTCGACAACGACCCGGGCCAGCCCGAGCGCTACCTCGTGTTCATCGAGCAGGGCGGTCTCGGCCTGCCCGACGAGTCCTACTACCGCGAAGAGAAGTTCGCCGAGATTCGCACCGAGTACGTCGCCTTTATCGAGCGGATGCTGACCCTCGCAGGCCTGGATGACGCGGCAGCGCGCGCATCCCGCATCGTCGCCCTCGAAACCGCCATCGCGGCCACCCACTGGGACAACGTGCGCACCCGCGACAGTGAAGCGACATACAACCCCATGACGTGGGAGGCGGCCAACGCTCTCGTGCCCGCCGTCGATCTGGGCGTGTGGCTTGAGGCTCTCGGAGTGCCAGAGAACTCCTTCGACGAGGTGGTCGTTCGCCAGCCCAGCTTTATTGAGGGTCTCGAGAACCTGCTCACGGCCGACCACCTCGAGGGCTGGATCGACTGGCTGCGGTGGCAGGTCATCCGTTCGAATGCCGCCTACCTCAGCCAGGACTTCGTCGATGAGAACTTCGGGTTCTACGGCAAGACCCTCAGCGGTACCCCCGAGCTTCGAGCCCGCTGGAAGCGCGGTGTCTCGATCGTTGAGGGCGCGCTCGGCGAGGCCATCGGCCGCGTGTACGTTGAGCGGCACTTTCCAGAAAAGGCGAAGGAGAGCATGGATGTGCTCGTCGCCAACCTCATCGAGGCGTACCGCCAGTCGATCACCGACCTCAAGTGGATGAGCCCAGCCACCCGTGAGAAGGCGCTTGAGAAACTCGCCAAGTTCACCCCCAAGATCGGCTATCCGGTGAAGTGGCGCGACTACAGCGCGCTGCAGATCGACGCTGGCGACCTGCTCGGCAACGTGCGGGCCACGAGCGAGTTCGAGTTTCACCGCGAGCTCGGCAAGATCGGCAAGCCGCTCGACCGCGACGAGTGGTTCATGACCCCGCAGACGATCAACGCGTACTACAACCCGGGTTTCAATGAGATCGTCTTTCCCGCGGCGATCCTGCAGTTTCCGTTCTTCGATGAGAACCGGGATGCGGCGGCCAACTACGGCGCGATTGGCGCGGTCATCGGCCACGAGATCGGCCATGGCTTCGACGACCAGGGCTCGAAGTACGACGGCGACGGCCGCCTCACCGACTGGTGGACGGCGGAAGACAAGGCGGCCTTCGAGGCATTGACCGCATCCCTCATCGCGCAGTACGACGCGCTCGCTCCGCAGCAGGTTCCAGAGCACCATGTCAACGGATCGCTGACCATCGGTGAGAACATCGGCGACCTCGGCGGGCTTGGCATCGCGTGGAAGGCCTACCTGATCTCGCTCGACGGGCAGGAGCCGCCGGTCATCGACGGACTGAGCGGTGCACAGCGCTTTTTCCTCTCGTGGGCGCAGGCCTGGCAGATCAAGGCGCGCGATGAAGAAGTTATTCGTCTGCTGGCAATCGACCCACATTCGCCGAACGAGTTCCGCTGCAACCAGATCGTGCGTAACATTGACGACTTCTACACCACTTTTGATGTCACCCCCCAAGACACGCTGTGGTTGGATCCAATTGAGCGGGTCACCATCTGGTGACCTGATCGTTTCGTGGGACTAACGAGGCCGACGTGACCGAAGTGATCAACACCCGAGAGCGGTCACTGCGCGCGCGCTCGCGGCAACCGGGTCGGCACGTCAACAGCTCTCGCACGACGATTTTTCGCAGCAGCTTTACGGCCCTCGGCCGGCTCGCCTATGAGGGCGCGCAGGTGTCGGCGAACATCACCGACCTCTCGTCGAACCAGACGATCGTTGCCATCGACGACCGCATCGTTCTGCCCACTGCCAGCATCGGCAAGATCCTGCTGCTCATCGAGATCTCGGCCAGGCTGACCGCGCAGGACTTCAGCGGCTACGGAATCCTTGACAAGTCCATTCGCGACAGCGTCGGCGACAGCGGCATCTGGCAGCACCTGCAGGCCCCCGCGCTCCCGGTGGCCGACCTCGCGACGCTCGTTGGTGCGACGAGCGACAACCTGGCCACCAACCTGCTGCTCAAGCAGGTCGGCCTCGAGGCGGTGCGCGCCCGCACCGAGAGCCTCGGCATGACCCGCACGGCGCTGCTCGACATCGTGCGCGATGATCGCGGACCCGACGATGCCCCGCAGCTCTCCGTCGGATCCACCGCGGAGCTGAGCCGGCTGTTCGGTCAGCTCGCCCGCGGTGAGGTGGTCGACCCGGGAACCAGCCAGCGGGTCACCGGATGGCTGTCGCTCAACTGCGACCTCTCGATGGTGGCGAGCGCCTTCGGGCTCGACCCGCTAAGCCATCGGATGCCCGATCACTCCACCCTGCTGATCAACAAGACAGGCACCGATCTCGGCGTTCGCTCCGAGGCCGGGGCGATCAAGGGCCAGCGCGCCGCGGTGTCGTACGCCGTCTCTATTCAGTTCGACGACGACAGCCTCGAAAAGCGCCTGCGGGTGCTCGACGCGATGCGCACTGTCGGCGAAGAAATTCTGGAGTACGTGCACTGACCTCGCCGAGCGGGGAGCTACACACTACTGTCTCTCGCCACCGGGGTTCTAGCCCCGTTTGCGAGGCTCCCGCCGCTCGGACCAAAGCCGTACGGTAGGTCTCATGGCTCAGCTCAGCGTCGAACACAAAGCCGCACTGGTCGCGGGTGCGACCTTCTGGAAGACCGTCGCGGCCCCCGGGATTCCAGCGATCACGATGTCCGATGGTCCACACGGGGTGCGTCGCACGCCTGATTCCGGGCATGACTTCGGGTTGGGTGAGAGCCTGCCCGCGACCTGCTTCCCTCCCGCCACAGGTCTCTCATCCAGTTGGAATCGCGAGCTCGTCGAGCGGGTCGGGCAGGCGCTGGGCGAGGAGTCGCGCGCGCAGGACGTCAACCTGCTTCTCGGCCCCGGCATCAATATCAAGCGCTCGCCGTTGTGTGGTCGCAACTTCGAGTACTTCTCTGAGGACCCGCTCATCAGCGGTGAGCTCGGCGCCTCTTACGTGCGCGGCCTGCAGTCGACGGGCGTCGGTGCCTCGCTCAAGCATTTCGCCGTCAACAACCAGGAGACCAACCGGATGACGGTGAGCGCTGAGGTGGACGAGCGCACCCTGCGCGAGCTCTACCTTCCCGCCTTCGAGAATGTGGTCAAGCGCGAACAGCCGTGGACGGTCATGTGCTCGTACAACCGCATCAACGGTGTCTATGCCGCAGAGAACGAGTGGCTGCTCACGACCGTGCTGCGCGATGAGTGGGGCTTCACCGGTCTCGTCATCAGCGACTGGGGAGCCGTCGACAACCGCGTCGCCGCTCTGCGAGCGGGCCTCGACCTCGAGATGCCGGGTGCCGTGCCCGACAGTCAGTCCGCGGTCGTCGTCGCCGCGACGCAGAGCGCGACCGACGCGCAGTACCTCGATACGAGCATCGAAAGACTGAGAACGCTGGTGTCGCTGACCACCACCGGGGGCGAAACGGCTTTCGACGAAGAGGCGCACCACGCCCTCGCCCGCGCCGCCGCGACGGAGTCAATGGTGCTGCTGAAGAACGACGGGGTACTGCCACTCGAGGCGGGAAAGCCGATCGCCGTCATCGGGCAGTTTGCGCGCAGCCCGCGCTTTCAGGGTGCCGGCAGCTCGCAGGTGAATCCAACGCGGGTGGAGCCTGCCCTCGACGCGCTGATGCTGCTCGCGCCCGTCGAGTTCGCCGCGGGCTACAGCCTCGGCGCGCCCGACCCGACGCTGCTCGACGAGGCCGTCGAACTGGCGGAGCGCGCGGACACGGTGCTGCTTTTCGCCGGACTACCAGAAGGCGACGAGTCAGAGGGCTACGACCGCACGACCCTCGACCTGCCCGCAGAGCAGGTGGAGCTGATTCGCGCTGTCACCGCGGTGAACCCGCGCGTGGTCGTCGTGCTCACCAACGGCGGGGTGGTCTCACTCGAGCCGTGGCACGATGACGCTGCAGCAATCGTCGAGGCGTGGCTGCTGGGCCAGGCCGGCGGGGGTGCGATCGCCGACGTGCTGTTCGGCGAGGTCAACCCCAGTGGCCGCCTCTCAGAGACCATTCCGCTGCGACTGCAGGACACCCCGAGCTTTCTCAACTTTCCCGGCGACCTCACCAGCGTGCGCTACGGCGAAGGTGTTTTCGTCGGGTACCGCTACTACGAGAGCTCGCAGGTCACTGTGCGCTACCCATTCGGCCACGGGCTGAGCTACACGACCTTCGAGTACTCCGACCTGCAGGTCGCCAAGGACGGCAGCCTTGCCAGTGTCACTGTCACCAACACCGGCCGCGTCGGCGGCAAGGAGGTGGTGCAGCTGTACGTTGCGCCCCCGCCGTCCGACGTGCGGCGCCCGGCACGCGAGCTGCGGGGCTTCACGAAGGTGTGGCTCGAACCTGGCGCGTCGACGCGGGTGGAGCTGGCGCTGACGAGCCGTGCCTATTCCTACTGGGATGTGGAGTCATCCGACTGGGTGACGTCGAGTGGCGAGTACCGGGTGCAGATCGCACGCTCGGCGCACGATGTCGTTATCGAGCACACCGTGGTGATGCACGACAGCCGCCCGGACGAGAAGCTCAGCCTCGAGTCGCCGGTCTCGGACTGGCTCGAGCACCCGGTCACCGGTCCGATCTTCCGGCGGGCGGCAGGCGGCGATGTCGTCGAGGGTGGCGCCAACGTGCTCGACATGGTCGGCTCGATGTCGATGCGGCGTCTGCTGCGGTTTCCAGATGTTCCCGTCAAGGAATCGCAGCTCAAGGCTCTCCTTGTCGCCGCGAACAACCCCATCGTTCGCGGCATCGCCAAGGTGGTTGGTCGCAAGCGCTAAGGCCTGTGGCACCCTCTGTCAACCGTGGAGACGATTCAGCACCAGTACAGGGGCCGGGAGTACGCTGAATGCTTCAACCGGCATATGAATTGGAGTTTTCCCATGAAAGGCAAGATCCTCCTGCTGACAGGACTCGCTGTCGGCTACGTACTTGGAACTCGCGCAGGTCGCGAGCGCTACGAAGAGATCAAGACCACCGCGAACAAGTTCTGGAGCGACCCGCGGGTGCAGAAGCCGGTCAAGCAGGCAGAGGACTTCGTCAAGGACAAGGCTCCCGAGGTTGCCGAGTTCGTCACTGACGGTGTTAAGACGGTCGTCAACAAGGTGAGTGGCAAGGCAGAGACCCCGGTCAAGAAGCCCGCCGCGCGTACCACGGCCGCTCCGAAGACCACCACCGCCAAGTAGCCATGAGCGATCAGGCAACCACGAAACGCGGGCTCTTCCGCCTCATCGCGGACGTGCCAGCGCTCATCGTGCAGCTCTTTCGCGACGAGCTCGAGAGCCTCAAGCTCGAGATCACCAAGAAGGTCAAGGGCATTGCCATCGGGGCAGCGTTCTTTGCTGTCGCGGCACTGTTCGCCCTCTTCATGGTGATCTTCCTGCTCATCGGTGCCATGTTCGCTCTTGCCCAGGTTCTTCCCGCCTGGGCAGCGGCGCTTATTGTCGCCGGCGGGCTGCTGCTCGTTGTGGTCATCCTCGCCCTCGTTGGCGTTGCGCAGTTCAAGCGCGGCGACCCGGGCAAGGTCAAAGAAAGCGTCAAGCAAGACGTCAACACCCTCAAGGGAATCGGAAAGCGAGACTGACATGTCAGACGGCATGATTGACAACACCATCAAGGCCACCCGCGCCAAGCTCGACACCACCCTCGACGCCATCGAAGAGAAGCTCAACGTGCCGAAGCAGGCGAGCGCCCTCGTCGAGCGCACGAAGTCGTCGTACGAGGCCAACCCGGTTCCGTGGATCATCGGCGCGACCGCAGCGGCCATCGTCGTTGCCGGTCTCGTCGCCTGGGCGATCTTCAGCCCGGACGAGGACTAATCCGTTACCTGATCGGTTCCTCCTCGATTCGTTCGCATAGGTGAGGGCGGGGCAGGATAGTGGCATGAGTTCGCCGTCCAAGCCGCTGTCTGGCTGGCGCGTGCTCGTGCCACGGGGCGGCAAGTGGGGCGATGGAGTCGCGGCGAGCCTGCGCTCTTTCGGTGCAATCCCGGTCATCGCCCCGATGATCAACTTTGCGAGCACTGAGAACGAAGCCGCGCTCGCCGGGGCATTCGAGCGCCTCGAGAGCGGATCCTTCGACTGGATCGTCGTGACCAGTGCGACAACGGTTGACGTGCTGCTCAGCCAGCAGGTCACGGTTCCCGAGAAGACCCGCATCGCTGCCGTCGGCGAGACAACAGCGGCGGCGCTCGTGCTGGCCGGCTATCGCGTTGACTTCGTTCCCGACGCCGACAACTCCGCGCGCGGACTCGTGAAGGACTGGCCGGATGCGGCTGGCGCCGGCCGCGTGTTGATTCCGCACTCCGACATCGCTGAGCCCACCATCGTCGCCGGCCTCGCCACCCTCGGGCTCGACGTGGAGTATGTCGCCGCCTACCGCACCGTCGGTGTGCCGGTGACCGAGCAGGTTGCTGCAGACGTGGCGAGCGGTCGCGTTGGTGCCGTTCTCGTCACCTCCGGCAGCGTTGCCCGCCAGATCGCCGAGCAGCTCGCGCCCCTGCCTGCGGATACGGTGGTCGCCTGCATTGGACCGCGTACCGCATTCGACGCCCGCGGTGCTGGTCTGACCGTGCACCTCATCGCCGAGACCCGCTCAGCGGATTCCCTCGTCGAGGCGCTCGTCGAGCACGCCGCGCGGCTTTAGACCAGCGAGACAATCAGCAGCACGATGCCAACGAGCGGGGCACCGCCCTGCAGCACCGCCGCGCGAGCGAGCTTGATGTTCGACGTGATGAGCACCGTGGCGGCGAGCACCATGCTCGCGCCGGCGAAGATCGCCAGCGCGTAGCCCGCCTGTGCCACGTCGGTCGTGATGAGCACGAGGCCGATGATCACGCCGAGGGCGAGGAAGCCGTTGTAGTAGCCCTGGTTGTAGGCCATCGGCTTGACGGCATCCGCTTCGCTTTGGCTGCTGAAGCCGAAGATCTTCCACGTTTTCGGCTTCGACCAGGCGATGGACTCCAGGTAGAAGATGTAGAGGTGGATGAGGGCGGCGATGCCCAGAAATACCGCACCGATGATCGTCAGCGTTTGCATGCGATCAGTTTTGCACGTCGATGACGACGCGGCCACGGATTTCGCCGCGCACGATGCGCTCGGCGACGGCCACGGCATCCGCGAGGGGCACGGTGGTGGTCAGCGAGTCGAGCAACTCGAGGTCGAGGTCGGTCGCGAGTCGCGCCCAAGCTTCCTCGCGCAGCGGCGCGGGAGCGAAGACCGAGTTGATGCCGGCAAGGGTCACGCCGCGCAGAATGAAGGGCATGACGGTCGTCGGCAGGTCGGCTGACTGGGCGAGGCCGCAGCTGGTCACGATCCCGCCGTAGTTCGTCTGGGCGATCGCATTGGCGAGTGTGGCGCCACCGACCGAGTCGATGACGGCACCCCAGCGCTGGGTCTGCAGTGGACGCCCGGCCTCTGCCAGCTCCGCCCGGTCGATGACCGTCGTTGCGCCGAGGTTGCGCAGGTAGTCGTGCTCGTGGGCCTTGCCAGTGGATGCGGTGACCGAGTACCCGAGCCTGGCCAGCAGCGCGATTGCGAGCGACCCAACCCCACCCGACGCTCCCGTGACGAGTACCTCGCCCGTCGCCCCATGCTTCTCGATTGCCAGCACGGCGAGCATCGCGGTGAAACCGGCCGTGCCGATGGCCGCCGCCTGTTGAGGCGTGAGGCCGTCGGGCAGCGACACGATCCACTCGGGCTTGACCCGGGCACGCTCGGCGAGGCCACCGTTGACGTTCTCGCCGAGACCCCAGCCGGTGACAATGACGTTATCGCCCGAATCGGTGCGGCCCACGAGGTCGATGCCCGCAATCACGGTGCCGCTGCGAATCACACCCGGCTTGCCGGTCAGCGCGAGTCCGTCTTTGAAGTTGACGCTCGACCAGTCGACCTCTACGACGGTTCCCTCGGTGTCGAGGGCGTCATCCTCTAAATCGGTGACGAAGTCGACGCGAGCGGTGTACTTCGGCGCATCCGCTGCGACCGCGACCTGCCACCCGCGAAAGCTCATCCGAAGAGGATCTTTGCCTCGTCGTAGCGCGCATCGGGCACGACCTTGAGCTTGCCGAGCGCGTCTTCGAAGGGAACGTCGACGATGTCGGTGCCCTGCAGCGCGACCATATATCCCCACTTGCCGGCGATGGCGAGGTCGAGCGCCGCCATGCCGAGGCGGGTGGCGAGCACCCGGTCGAAGGCCGACGGCGTTCCGCCGCGCTGGATGTGACCAAGGGTCGTCGCGCGCGTCTCGATGCCGGTGCGCTCCTCGATGATCGGCGCAAGCAGCTCGCCGATACCGCCGAGCCGCGGGCGGCCGAAGGCGTCGAGACCGCGCTCGCTGTGCGCGTCGTCCATGGAGTCGAGCGAGAAGCCCTCGGCGACAACGACGAGCGGCGCCCGACCGCGGTCGTGGGCGGAGGTGACCCACGCGATGATCTGGTCGATGCTGGTCTTCTGCTCGGGAATGAGGATGGCGTGGGCGCCGGCGGCCATGCCGGAGTGCAGGGCGATCCAGCCGACGTGGCGTCCCATGACCTCGGCGATCATGCAGCGGTCGTGGGCGTCGCCGGTGGTGCGAAGACGGTCCATCGCATCCGTGGCGATGCCGACGGCGGTGTCGAAGCCGAAGGTGTAGTCGGTCGCGTCGAGGTCATTGTCGACCGTCTTCGGAACGCCGACGATGTGGATGCCGGCATCGGTCAGACGCTTCGCCGCGGCGAGCGTGCCCTCGCCGCCGATCGCGACGATCGCGTCGATGCCGTTGAGCTTCATGACCTCATTGATGCGGTCAACGCCGCCGATGCCCTCGAAGGGGTTGGTGCGCGAGGTGCCGAGGATCGTGCCACCCTGCTTGCTGATGCCCTTGATCTCGTTGCGGCCGAGCGGCATGACGTCGTTCTCGACGACGCCCTTCCACCCGTTGCGAAAACCGACGAACTCGTCGCACTTGCCGGTCTGGATTCCGGTGTAGACGATGCCGCGAATGACCGCGTTCAGGCCCGGGGCGTCGCCGCCGCTCGTGAGGATGCCGATCTTCATGTGTCAATAATGGTGCATTGCGCTGTGTGAGCCTTTCACCTTCGCGATACTGCCCGTTGTCGTCGGCGGAGCGGGTCGGTAGGGTCGCAGGGTGAGACAGTCTCACTCAACCTGAAGGAGCACCGTGTCTGAAGTTCCCCCCGCACCCGCCGCCCCGGCGTATGCCGCCACCCCCGCCGCCGTGCCGGGCAAGACGCTCGGAATTGTCGCGCTGGTTCTGTCGTTCTTCTTCCAGCTGATCGCGCTGATCCTCGGAATCGTCGCGCTGAGCCAGTCCCGCAAGGCCGGAGCCAAGAACACCCCGGCTCTCGTCGCGATCATTCTCAGCATCGTGTTCGGCATCATCTGGATTGTCACCGTTGGCGGCCTCATCGCCGCCGGTGCCGCCCTTCTCGCGCAGTGCCAGGACCTCGGTCCCGGCGTGCACGTGATCGAGGGTGTCACCTACACCTGCAGCTAATCGCACTTAAACGATGGGCCACTGCTAACGCGGTGGCCCATCGTTGGTTAAGCGGCGTGCAGCTTGCAGGCGACCGCGCCCGCGTGCAGCTCGCAGACGACAAACTGCGCACGGCAACTGGGGTCGACGCAGTTCTCGGTGCGGTTGGTTGCAGCGTCGCAGACGCGGCAGCGGCCGATGACGGCGGCGTTCTCGGTGAAGTCGGTCGACATCCGCTGGTCGAAGACGTAGAGCGAGCCGTTCCAGAGGCCCGAGTCGCCGTAGGTCTCGCCGTAGCGCACGATGCCGCCCTCGAGCTGGTACACCTCGGTGAAACCGCGGTTGACCATGAGGGAGGACAGCACCTCGCAGCGGATCCCGCCCGTGCAGTAGGTGACGATCGGCTCGTTTTTGAGGTGGTCGTACTTGCCGCTGTCGAGCTCGGCGACGAAGTCACGGGTGGTGGCGACCTCGGGCACGATGGCGCCCTCGAAGCGGCCGATCTCGGCCTCGATCGGGTTGCGGCCGTCGAAGAAGGTGACCTTCTTCTCGTCGACGAGCTCGTGCAGCTGCTGGGGCGTCAGCTTCGTTCCGCCGCCGACGACGCCGTTCTCATCGACTCGCAGCTCACCGGGGGCGCCGAAGCTGACAATCTCGTCGCGCACCTTCACCGATAGGCGCGGAAAGTCGTTGCCAGAGCCCTCGCTCCACTTGAAGTCGATGTCTTTGAACGGCGGGTACTCGCGGGTCTTGCGAATGTACTTCTTCACCGCGGCCAGCTCGCCGCCGATGGTGCCGTTGATGCCGTCCTTGCTCAGCAGGATGCGGCCGCCGAGCCCGAGCGACTCGGCGAGGTCACGCTGCCAGAGCCGCACCGCATCCGGGTCGGCGAGCGGCGTGAACCGGTAGAACAGGAGGATCTTCGGAACAGCCACCCGGCGATTTTACTCGTCACAACTCCAGAAGGTTCCGCCGGGGGTGAGGTCGCGGTCGCGCACGACCGTGAGCGTCGGCAGGCCGTCGTAGTCGCACAGGCCGTCAAGGTCAGTGTCGTCGTACTCGATGTCGATCACCTTCTCGCCGTAGACGTCGGTGTAGAGCGCGCACTCGTCGAAGATGAAGCACTCCTCGCTGACCGCGAAGTCGAAGCCGATGACGTCGCGTCCAACCGTGCCGAGCTCTGCGGAGTTCTTCTGACCGGCATCAAGCCCGCGCTCGTGCACTCTGGCCACGAGCAGCCTGGCGAAGGCGACATTCCCATCACGGGTGAGTCCGTCGAAGCGGGTGTAGCTGTCGAGGTTGTCGAACTCGACGGCCTGGTAGCCGTCGTCGGCGCATCCGTCGATCCATTGACCGAGGATGCCGGCCAGCGCCGTGCGCTTGGCGGGCGTCGACGTGTCGAGGGCCATCTCATCCGGCCAGTTCGGGTCGATCTGCGGCTCACCGCTCGCGTCGCGAACCAGGAGCTCGGGATGCTCGTCGAGCCAGAACGAGGCCTCACCGGGCTGCGTCTGAAACCCGTTCACGTAGCAGATCGAGTACACGCCGGCGAGGGGCGGCTCCGTGCGATCGCGTGCGACAACGGTGACGTCAGCCGGTGGCTGCCAGGCGCCGCCGAGCTGGTAGTCGACGCGGCCATCGGCCGGAAAAGACGGCGTCGCCGCGGTGCAGCCTGTGACCAACAGGAGTAGCACCGCGGCGACGACAGATTTCACCTAATTGACAGTACCGTTCAGCAGTTCCTGAATCTCGGCAGTCGTGAGGGGAACCCACGGCGAGCTATCGGGGTCGCTCGAGCTGGCCTCGGGGCTGTCGCCCTGCGTCCACCACTTCGCCTCGAAGGGAAGGCCGTTGAACTGGATGCGGTCGCCAGCCTCGTAGGTCGACTCGCCATTCCAGTCCGGGTAGGTGCCCGCGGGCAGCGTCGGAATCGGGATCGGCGTCTCGCCGGGCAGCACCGGACCGATGAGCTTCCAGGGGGTTTCGAACTCGTCGAGCACGGCATCGTCGGGAAGATCGCCCTTGGTCCACCACTTCGCCTCGTAGACGTTGCGGTGCCAGGTGACCTTCGTGCCGATGAGGTAGGTCGCCTTCTCGTCCCAGATGGCGTAGGGGCTGGTCGCGGGGTCATCGGTGGCGACCGGCGGCAGTGCCTCGGGGGTCGTCGTGACGCCCGAGTTGGCCTCGGGAGATCCGTCCATCGTCGCTCCGAGAGTCTCGGAGAAGGTCGCGTCGCCCTGGTCGATTCCACTGCACAGGTTCGAGACGCGGTTGAGGTCGGTGTAGCTCGACCCACAGGTCGTATCACGGTTGAGCGACCACATCGAGAGGCGGCCCAGACCCTTCTCCTTGGCGAAGGTGCTGAGACCCGCAGCGTCGTCGAGAGTGAAGACCTCACCCGCGACATCGTTCTGGCCGATCATCGGGGTGGCTCCAAGCTTGCTCCACAGCGTGGCGTTGGTCAGGTCGATATCGGCGTTGCTGTAGAGAATTCCGAGCTGGCGATGTGTGGCCGTGAGGGCATCCTCGGCGGCCTGCAGCATCGTCTGGTCCTTGTCCTTTGACGCGCCATAGTCCATGGTCATGATGTTGACGCCAGCAAGGTCGACGCCGGCCTTGAGGAAGGCGGCGACGGTGTCCGTTCCCTCCGTCGACAGACCGGCCGGGGTGACGGGCAGGGTGAGCCAGACGGCAAGGTTGCTGTCGTCTTCGGCCTGCAGCGCGGCGATCGCGGTGGCGCGCCGCGCGTTGGCTGCGGGGTCGAGGGCGGGGCCTTCGAGATCGAGGTCAATGGTCGTGCCGCTGTAGCGCTTGATGACGCTCGCGTAGGCATCCTTGAGCTTGGTCGAATCGGTGCACACGTTGGCGAGCTCGTCATTGGCCTGACCACCGAACGACACGATTGCCTCCCCACCGCCCTGTTCGAGGCGAGCGATGCGACGGTCGAGGTCGAGGGTGTCGTTGGCCTGATCCATCGTGTACGCCGCGCCCCACGTGGGCGTGCAGGCGTCGCTGGGGTCAGCAACGATGAACGAGAGCATGACGTTCTTGCCGCTCTTGTCGGCAGGTGCCTCGAAGGCGTAGCTCGGCGTGAGGGTCAGATCGGCATAGCCGGCGAACCACGGGGACGCCGTGACATCAGACACCTCGGATACCGCGGTCCGCGCGAGATAGACGCCGCCGGCCGCCACGGCGGCAACAACGACGACCGCGATCGCGACCCGAGCCTTCGACAGGCGACGGGTCTTCACCGCGGTGCTCACTTCGAGCTCTTCACAGTGTCGGCGAGATCTCGCGCGGGCGAGAGGTGCTCGACCTTCTTCGGCGATGTCGGGTCGGCCTCACCGAGGTAGAGCACCGAGCGCCAGTCGAGGGTCTTCGCTTCGCCAGAGACGGGCTTCGGCTTGACCGGAACCCACAGCCAGTCGGTGGCACCGAGCCACAGGTCGACGATCGAGTTCCACACGCCGATGTAGGCGAGGATCGCGTAGGTGGCAAGCACGGTGTTGATCGCCGCGAATGCTGCGTTGCCCCAGTTGCCCACCGTGTAGTCGCGCAGGAAGATCGAGATCGAGAAGGCGACGATGAGGTACGGGATGAGCACGTACAGCCACGGTGCCGAGGTGCGGTTCTTGACCTTGGGTGTGCGCGAGAACGGAATCTTCTTCATCGTCATGGCCTGCTCGAGCGACTTGAGCACGCCGGCCACGTTGACGCCGAGCAGGATGAGGTTGAAGCCGTAGATGCGGAAGATGTCGGTGACCTTGTAGCCGGTCGACCGAAGGTCGCTGGCCATCGCGGCGAAGTACGGAACCGCGGCGAACAGCACGACAACACTGAGCAGACGGCTGTCGTAGGGGTACGCCAGCAGGAAGATCAGTCCGATGCTCGCCCAGGCGATCGAGCTCATGTAGTTGACCCGCAGCAGGAACTCCGCGGCACTGACGTGCTCGCCGCGCTTGCGACGCTCACGCACCTGCTTGAGGAACTTCGGCATGATGAGCAGACCACCGTTGGCCCAACGGCGACGCTGAACGATGAGCGACCCGAAGTCGGGCGGGGTGGCGCTGTAGCTGAGGCGCTCCGGGTAGTTCTTGATCGTCCAGCCGTGCAGGCCGAGGTCGATGCTCGACTCGGTGTCTTCGATGACCGTGCGGTCTTGCACATAGCGCTTGATTTCGAAGCCGTCCTGCCACTCCGTCTCGACGATGTCCTCGATGGCGACCTTGCGAATGACGGCGTTGGCCCCGACCCAGAACGAGGCGCCGTAGTACGACATGCCCTGGTGCAGGATGTGCTGGATGTCGGTCGTCGCACCGGCGAGACGCTCGATACGAGTGCCCGCGCCGCGGAACGACGAGTAGGGCGTCTGCGTGACGGCGACCCGCGCGTTCTGCGGCTGCTCGAGCAGGTAGACGAGCCGAAGGCAGTAGTCGCGCAGCAGAATCGAGTCGGCGTCGAGGGTCAGAAGGTAGGTTGAGTCAGGAATGACGAGATCAGCAGACTCGGGCAGCGCCACGGGGCGAAGAACGACGCCACTAGCGGTCTTCTCCTCCTTGTAGCGGCCGCCCATGAGGCCGATGTACGAGTTGAGGTTCATCGCCTTGTTCGCCTCGTGCGACAGCGAGGCCCAGCGCTTGCGCTCGAAGTAGCTGACGTCGGCGTCGAAGGTCCAAGCGAGTCGACGGTAGAGCTCGACCATGCGCTGCGCGGTGGGGGTCTCACCCGAGTCAGCGGCGGCGGTGAGCGCGTCACCAACAGTGGACAGCTCGCCGGCGAGGCCGAGCAGCACCTGCGAGACGAAGAACTCGTCAACGTGGTCGTCACGGCGCTCTTCCGCGGCCATCGCATCGAGCCAGTCGACCGCCCAGTAGTACTCGTAGGCCAGCTGGCGCACGGCCTCGACGCTCGGGCGCTCGCCGCTCAGCTCGCCTAGTTCGAAGTCGAGGCGCGCGCTGTTGAAACGGGTGCGGGGCTCGGAGAGCGCGAGGGTCATCTCGGCGGCGATGCTGCGCGAGCGCTCGAGGCGGGCGGCAGTCGCGGGATCGGTTGGGAAGGGCGGGTCGTCGAGCAGCAGCACGACGCGCATCGAGGGGTACTCCTGCAGAGCGGCCGACCACGCGGTCTGGCGAATGACCGCGGTCTCTTCTGCATAGCTCGGCACGAGAACCGTCATCGTCGACTGGTTGGAGCCGAAGTGGCGGTCGAGCTCAGCGCGCGGCACCCGCTCGTGATCGCGGAACGCGAGCAGCGCGCCCTGACGGGCGAGGAGGTACATGAGCGCGGAGAAGGTGAGGAAGGTGACGACGATCGCATACGAGATTGACTCGACCGTGAAGCGCAGGTTCTCACCGCCCATATAGAAGGACTGGCGGATGATCGTGTAGACGATGTACGTCGCCCAGAAAACCACCGTGAGAGCAATAGAGAGGGTGCTGAGGGCCAGCTTCGCATCGCTCGGCTTCGGGTGAACCGTCGGCAGCGGAGTGGTGGAGCGCTCGGCGCCTATCTGGCGACGGCGTACGGGTGTGGCGGGCTCGTTTGAGGGCATGACGGTTCGGGTTCCTTGGTCAGAGGGAGATGGAGGCCCAGCGGTGGGTTATCGCTACGGGTAGTAGTGGGTGCTCCAGGGATAAGCCTAGATGTCCGCTCTTTGGAGGACACTGGGAGTCTTACCCCCAGAACGGGTGGTCTAGTGGGGAATTACTGTCGTGAGCCCGACGTATGCTCGTCGCGTGCAGCAGCAGACCGCCTCGACAATCTACGCGCCCACGCGTCGGGTCGATCTGGTGCAGACGCTTTCTCCCCTGCGCCGGGGAGTCGGTGACCCGGCCTTCCGAACGGATCCCACCGGCATCTGGCGAACCCAGCGCACCCCCCACGGGCCGGCAACGCTGCACCTCGCGGCAGAGTCCGGCGCCGTGCGCGCGACCGCGTGGGGGCCCGGAGCGGACTGGGTTATCGACGGCGTGCCAGAGCTGCTCGGTTCCGGCGACGACTGGGCGGGGCTCGATGTCGCCGCGAACCCCTTTCTCGCCGACTCGCTGCATCGCAACCCCGGCCTGCGCCTGCCGCGCACGCGCCAGGTCTTCGAGGCGATGCTGGCGGCAGTGCTCGAGCAGAAGGTGACGTCGCGTGAGGCGCGCATCGCGTGGCGGTACCTTCTCACCCGCTACGGCGATGAGGCCCCCGGGCCCGCCCCCGCGGGGATGCGCGTGTTCCCCAGCTCCGAGGTGTGGCGCCGGGTTCCGTCGTGGGAGTGGCACAGGGCCGGGGTAGGACCGCAGCGGTCGGATACGGCGATGCGGGTCACATCCGTCGCGTCGTCCCTCGAGCGCACGCTCGACCTCGGCCGGGGCGGGGCCGAGGTGGAGCGCAAGCTGCGCTCCATCCTCGGCATTGGCGTGTGGACGGCGGCCGAGACCATGCAGCGCGCCCACGGCGACCCCGACAGCCCGAGCGTCGGCGACTACCACCTTCCCGCCCTCGTCGGCTGGGCGCTCATCGGCACCCCGGTGGACGACGATGGGATGCTCGAACTGCTCGAACCGTGGCGCGGTCACCGTCAGCGCGTGATGCGCCTCATCACCGCCAGCGGATTCACCAAGCCCAAGTTCGGACCGCGCATGACGATCCAGGACCACCGCCGCAACTAGCCCGCCATGAGCGTGAGGGTGTCGACGACGCGGTTGGAGAATCCCCACTCGTTGTCGTACCAGGCGACGACCTTGACGTGCTTTCCGTCCACGCGGGTGAGCGCGGAGTCAAAGACCGCGGAGGCGGGGCGACCGGTGATGTCGCTCGAGACGAGCGGGTCGTCGCTGTACTCGAGGATGCCCGCGAGGCTCCCAGAAGCTGCAGCCCGGTAGGCCTCGAGCACCTGCTCACGCGTGACATCTCGGCTGACCGTGGTGTTGAGCTCGACGATCGACCCGACCGGCACCGGCACGCGGATGGAGTCACCCGAGAGCTTGCCGTCGAGTTGCGGCAGCACGAGGCCGATCGCCTTCGCGGCGCCGGTCGTGGTCGGAACGATATTCTCTGCAGCGGCACGGGCGCGGCGGAGGTCGCGGTGCGGTCCGTCTTGGAGGTTCTGCTCCTGGGTGTACGCGTGCACTGTGGTCATGAAGCCGTGCTCGATGCCGGCCAGCTCGTCGAGCACCGCGGCGAGCGGCGCGAGGGCGTTGGTCGTGCACGACGCGTTGGAGACGATCGTGTGGGCGGCCGGGTCGTAGGCGTCGGTGTTGACTCCGTAGGCGAGAGTGACGTCGGCACCGGTTGCTGGGGCGCTGATGAGAACGCGCTTCGCTCCGGCGTCGAGGTGCAGTCTCGCGCCCTCGGCGGTCGTGAATCGACCGGTGGACTCGAGCACGAGCTCTACCTCGAGTTCGGCCCAGGGCAGCTTCGCCGGGTCGCGCTCGGCGAGCACTCGGATGCGCTGGCCGTCGACGACCAACACGTCGCCGTCGACCTCTACCGAGCGGGTGAAGCGGCCGAGAGAGCTGTCGAAGCGCAGAAGGTGCGCGAGGGTCTCGGGTTCGGTGAGGTCGTTGATCGCAACAACCTCGAAGTCGGCGCCCTGCTCGATGAGTGCGCGCAGCACGTTGCGGCCGATGCGGCCGAAGCCGTTTATTGCAATGCGGGTCATGGTGAATCCTTTCGTCGATGTCCAGATTCGCCGACGAAGGGCCGCGTCAGAAGTGGCTGCAAAGCCGACTATCGCAAGAAAAGAGCCAATGTCACGAGAAGGTCTGGCGGTACTCGCTCGGCGACGTGCCGAGCACCCGGTGAAAGTGCGTCCGCAGGTTCGCGCCGGTGCCGAGACCCACCCGGTCAGCGATCTGCTCGACGCTCAGCTCGCTGCGCTCAAGCAGTTCACGAGCGAGGTCGATGCGAGCCCGCAGCACCCACTGCATCGGGGTGTACCCGGTGTCGTCGACGAAGCGTCGGGCGAAGGTACGCTTCGACACGCGCGCGTGCTCGGCGAGCTGGCCGACGTCGAGATTGTCGTGCAGACGCTCGAGTGCCCACTGCCTGGTGCTGGAGAAGAACTCCCCCAGAGGCTCTGGCAGCGACCGCGGCACGAACTGCGCTTGCCCACCGCTGCGGTACGGCGCCGCAACAAGTCGCCGCGCCACCTGGTTCGAGAGGGCGACACCATGGTCACGGCGCACCAGATGAAGGCAGAGGTCAACTCCCGATGCCGCGCCCGCCGACGTGAGTACCGCGCCTTCGTCGACGAACAGCACGTTCTCGTCGACCCTGATCAGAGGATGCCGCGCCTGCAGCACGCGCGTGTAGTGCCAGTGCGTCGTCGCACGTCGACCGTCGAGCAGCCCGGTGGCGGCGAGGGCGAAAGCACCGGTCGAGATGGCGGCGAGGCGTACGCCGCGGGCGTGCGCGGCGACGAGGGCGTCAACGACGGAGGCCGGCGGGTCCTCGCGATCCGGTTGACGGTATCCGGGGATGAAGACGGTTTCTGCCCACTCGAGCGCCTCGAGTCCGTGCGCCACCTGGTAGGCGAGGCCGTCACCGCCCGCGACAATGCCTGCCGCTGGTCCGCAGACGCGAACCTCATACGGCATGCTCGCGCGGGTGGTGAAGACCTGCGCCGGTATGCCGACATCGAGTGGCTTCGCACCCTCGAGCACGAGAACGGCGACCCGATGGTTGGCCACGGTTAGCCCTTCTGGGCGACCAGCTCCACCTCGACGAGCATGGCCGGGTCGAGGAAGGGCAGCACGTGCAACAGCGTGAGTGCCGGGCGGATGTCGGCGAAGACCTCGCCGTGGGCGCGGCCGGCCTCCTGCCAGGTCGCGATGTCGGTGATGTAGAGCTTGGACTGCACGACGTCGCCGTAGGCGAAGCCCGCCTCGGCGAGCACGGATCCCAGTTTCTCCAGCGCGAAGCGTGTCTGCTCGTAGAGGTCGCCCGTGACGGAGCCGTCGGCCGCGGCGGCGCTCGTCGCGGAGATATAGAGGGTGTCTCCAACCTGAACAGCGCGGGAGTAGCCCAGTGTGTGCTCCCAGGACGACCCGGAGGAGAAAAGAGTGCTCATGCGATTAACCTAACGGCGTGAATCTCATCTTCCGCACCATTGGCCAGTGGTTCCGCTCCCGTCGCGCGTCGAAGCTGCGCGTGCACGATGTCGGGCACACCGACTTTCGGGTGCTGCCCACCGACCTCGACGTGCTCGGCCACATGAACAACGGCGTGTACTTCTCCATCATGGATCTCGGCCGCATGGACCTCATGATCCGGGCCGGCTCGTGGGCAAAGCTGAAGCAGCACGGCTTCTACCCGGTCGCGAGCAACGAGACGATGACCTTCCGCAAGTCGCTGCAGCCGTGGCAGCGATTCACCCTCGAGACGAAGATCGTCGGATACGACGCGAAGGCGGTCTTCGTCGAGCAGCGTTTCGTCGTGGGCGGCGAGATCTTCGCCCAGGGGTTCATGCGAGGTCGTTTTCTCAAGAAGACCGGTGGCACGGTCTCGCTGCAGGAACTGGCGGATGCCCTCGGCGTCGACACCACGGAGGTCACCTTGCCCGCCTGGCTGGCCCGCTGGAGCGAAGATATAGTGCTCCCGCCGACGAAAGTCAATGCTCCGAGCAAGTGGTGAGGTTCGCTCCGGTTTAATGCGCCACGCCCCTAGGATGGGGGGCATGACCGATAACATCACTCCTGCTGCGGCTCCTGAGCCCACCCCGCCGCCCGCTGCGACGCCGTACGCTGCGACCCCGCCCGCCGCGTCGCCGTACGTTGCGCCCGTCGGCACGGCTGCCGTCTCTCCGACAAAGCGCCCCGGCACCGTTACTGCCGGCATCGTCATCATCGCGATCCAGGCCGTTCTCGCCGTGATCGTCGCGCTGATTCTCTTCGCGACGCTGAGCGGCGCTCCCTCGAACGTCGATCCCGATGCTCTCGCTCAGGCGCAGTTGCTCTCTGGCGTCGTTCTTGTCGGTGGCATCATCAACGGGATCTCGATCATCTTCGTGGCCCGCGGTTATGGCATCGCGCGCTTCGTCATTCTCGTTGCCGGCGGCATTGTCGTGCTGATCGACTTCATCTCGCTCAGCCCCACCTTCGGCGACTTCCTCTTCATCGCCGCGATTGTGCTGCTGCTCCTGCCCGCGTCGAGCGCCTGGTTCAAGGCGAAGGCTGCGCAGCGCTCGGGCGTCACCGCCTAGGTAGCTCCCACGAAACGCCGTCCGCATGACGCGGGCGGCGTTCCGTCGTTAACGCAGAGCGTCGTCGTATGCGTCGCGGTTCTGCTGCAGCTCCTCGTGGTTCTCGACGGCCCACATCGCAATCGACAGCACCGCGGGCAGCAGCGTTCTGCCGAGGCCGGTGAGGGTGTACTCGACGCGAGGCGGAATTTCGGCGAAGCTCTCGCGGCTGACCAGCCCATCACGCTGCAGGTTGCGAAGGGTGTGCGTCAGCATGCGCTGAGAGATGCCCGGCACGGCCCGATGGAGTGCGGTGAAGCGCATCGGCTCCCGCTCGAGCATGCCGAGCACGAGCATGCTCCACTTATCGCAGACGCGGTCGAGCACGTCGCGCACCGTTCCGAGCCGATGCTGCTCGTCGTGGCACATCTCGCGGATCATCGGAATCGGATCTGTCATGTCGGTCCTCCGTGTGCGTCACGCACAGTGCTGTTCGTGGCATCCATCCTGTAGAACGGATGCTGGTTACAAATAGTAACCATCGCTACGCACGTAAAGGAACCACACCGTGACCATTGCCCTCTGGATCGTCGGCGGCCTGCTCGCCGCCGTGTACCTGCTCGCCGGCTTCACCAAGGCGCTGACGCCCAAGCCGAAGCTGCTGAAGCAGATGCCCTACACCGAGGACTTCAGCGCCTGGCAGGTTAAGGCCACGGGCATCGTGGAGATTCTCGGCGCCGTCGGGCTCATCGTGCCGAAGCTGACCGGCATCGCGCCGATCCTTACCCCCATCGCCGCCCTCGCCCTCGCGGTGGTGCAGGTCGTCGCGATCATCGTGCACGTGCGCCGCAAGGAGTACAGCCTCGGCATGAACGTGGCGCTGCTTGTCGCTGCGCTGTTCGTTGGCATCGGCTGGCTGGTCGTCGGGGTCTAAAGAGTCTTGTCTGAGCGACCGGGTGGGGCAGCATCGATGCATGACGAAGTACCTGATCTCGTTTCCCAGTGAAGCGATGGACCTTTCTGACGAGGAGCTTGCGGCAGCGGGCGTTGACTCGCGCGCCGTCATCGAAGAGGCAAAGGCTGCGGGCGTCTACGTCTTCGGCGGTGGCATCAACGAGATCGTCGATCCCGTGCTGGTCACGGCCGACGGCGAGGTCAGCGACGATATCTATGCGGGCTCGAAGCTGAATGGCGGCTTCACGGTGCTCGAGCTGCCCACCCGCGAGGATGCGATCGAATGGGCCCGTCGACTCGCTGCGGGCTGCCACGTCGCGCAGGAGCTGCGCGAGTTCTGGTACGACCCGGCGAGCTAGCTGGCGAGAACGGCCATGGCGGCGTTGTGCCCGCCGAGGCCGCTGACGGCGCCGCCGCGCTGCGACCCGGAGCCGCAGAGCAGGATGCGGGGGTGCGCGGTGGCGACTCCCCACTGCTCGGCCGGTGTCGACATCCAATCGCCGTCTTCGGCGAATGGCCAGCTGAGTGGCCCGTGAAAGATGTTGCCGCCCGGCATGCCGAGCGCGGCCTCGATGTCGGCGGTCGTCTTGGTCTCGATCGTCGGAGCGCCGGTGGCGTCGGTGAGCAGCAGCGACTCGACGGGCTCCGCAAGCACCGAGTTCAGCGACGCGAGCACAGTCGCCTCGAGCTCGGCGGCGGTGGCGGTGAGACGCGAGGGCGTGTGCAGCCCGAAGACGGTCAACGTCTGGGCTCCGGCCTGCTGCAGTTCGAGCGAGAGGATGCTCGGGTCGGCGAGCGAGTGGCAGTAGATCTCGGCGGGCAGCGGGGTGGCGATCGCTCCCGCGGCCGCGCGGTCGTAGGCGTCGCCCAGCTGCGTCCACGTCTCGTTGATGTGAAAGGTGCCGCCGAACGCGGCAGCCGGATCGACCGACGCATCCCTCAGGCGCGGCAGGCGTGACAGCAGCAGGTTGACCTTCACCTGTGCGCCCTCCGGCTTGTCTGGCGCCTCGTCGCCGAGGAGGCGCGCAAGCTCATATGGCGCGACGTTCGCGAGAACGTAGTCGCCGTGAACGCTGCGGTCGCCGACAGTCACCTCGCCGTCGGGGTTGATGGAGGTGACGTCAGCGTTGGTCACGATCTCGGCGCCCGCGTTTCGCGCCGCCCGGTACAGCTCGCCCGTGACGGCACCCATGCCGCCGATGGGCACATCCCAGTCACCGGTCTCGTTGCCGATGACGTGGTACACAAAGCACCGGTTGGCGGCGAGGGTCGCATCAACGTTGGGGGCGAAGGTGCCGATGAGGGCATCGGTCAGCACAACGCCGCGCACGAGATCGCTGTCGAAGGTGTCGGCGATGGTGGTGCCGATGGGCTCCTCAATAAGGGAAGACCAGAGCCGGTCGTCGCCGAGGGCGGCGCGGGCCTCACTGCGAGTGAGCAGCGGCTGGGTGACCGTGGGGAAGAGAGCGCGGCCGAGACGAGCGGTGCCCTCGTAGAAGCGGTGCCATGCAGCAGCATCCGCGCTGGCTCCTATAGAGAGGAACGAGTCGGCGGTTGCTGCCGCGTCGCCGTTGTCGACCAGAAGCCCACCCTCGCCACCGGGCACCGGCGTGTAGGAGGAGTAGCGCCGGCGCTGCAGACGGATGTCGAGGCCGAGGTCGGCGATGACCCTCTTCGGCAGCAGTGAGACAAGGTAGCTGTAGCGCGAGAGCCGCGCGTCGACCCCCTCGAAGGGCTGGGCACTGACGGCGGCACCACCCACGTGCGCGAGGCGCTCGAGCACGAGCACGCTCTTGCCCGCTAGGGCGAGGTACGCGGCGGCGGTCAGGCCGTTGTGCCCGCCGCCCACGATGACGACGTCGTAGCTGCTGCGGTGCATGCGCCCAGCCTAGTTATCGAGCGCCTCGCACAGCCCGGGGCCCATGGAGTCCATGATCTTCATCGACGCGCGGTGCAGCACCTCGATCTCGTCGGCGGTGAGGGCGTCGAAGAAGTGCTTGCGCAGCGTCTCGGCGTGGTCACGCATCGCGCCGAGAACCGCTGTGCTGCCCGCGGTGGTCAGAGCGATCCAGGTGCCGCGGGCGTCGCTGTCACACTCGCGACGCTCAACGAGTCCGCGCTTCTCCATGCGGCTGACCTGGTGCGACAGGCGGCTCTTCTCCCAACTGAGCGCTGCGCCCAGCTCGTTGGCCCGCAACTGCCTGTCGGGAGAGTCGAGAAGAAAGATGAGGACGCTGTAGTCGGCGGCCGAGATGCCAGCGTCACGCTGCAGCCGGCGTTCGATCTCGAGGTCAAGCTGGCGGCGCATCGAGTTGAAGGCGCGCCAGGCGAGCCACTCCTCGGTGGATACGGCAGGCGACGCTGTCTGCTGGCTCATGCCCCGATTGTAGGCGCTGGTTGACGTGTCATCAATGGCGTGTTTACGATGACACGTCAACAATCTCTAGAAGGGCTTCACGTGTCAGACCTCAAGATCGGCATCATCCTCGGCAGCACCCGACCGGGCCGCAAAGGCGACCAGGTCGCCAACTGGGTTCTCAGCGAGGCGCAGAAGCGCAGCGACGCCGAGTACGAGCTGATCGACCTGCTCGACTACAACCTTCCTCACCTCGACGAGGCGATTCCGCCGTCGCAGGGCAAGTACAGCCACGACCACACCAAGGCGTGGTCGGCCAAGATCGACTCGCTCGACGGATTCATCTTCGTCACCCCCGAGTACAACCACTCCACCTCCGGCGCGCTCAAGAACGCCCTCGACTTCGTTTACAACGAGTGGAACAACAAGGCCGCCGGCTTCGTCAGCTATGGCGCCGGCTCGGCCGGAACCCGCGCCGTCGAGCACCTTCGGCTCATTGTTGGCGAGCTGCAGATGGCCGACGTTCGCGCCCAGGTCGCCGTCTCACTGTTCAACGACTTCGAGGCCTTCACGACCTTCGTGCCGAATGAGAACCTGGCGGCCGGCCTCTCGACCGTGTTCGATCAGGTTGCCTCCTGGTCGGGTGCGCTCAAGGGTGTGCGCGCGGCCTAGCAACACCGTCGGCTGGCTGGGCGCGCAGCTCGTACTCGAGTGCCCAGCACAGCTCGCCCTTGAACTCGTCCTGGTACCGGCGGTGCCGGGTGAATCCGAGGCGCTCGAGCAGGGCGGCGCTCGCCGTGTTGCGTTCGTCGAGCCCCGCGGTGATGCGCCGCAGTCCGAACTCGCGAAAGCCGAGTTCGAGCATGGCCTCGGCGGCCTCGCGAGCGAGGCCCTTGCCGTGGAATGAGCGGTGCAGGGCGTAGCCAAGCTCCGCTGCATCCTCGCCGCTGTTCTTCAGCAGCACCTCGCCGATCACCTGTCCGGTCGCGCGAAAGACGATCGCGAGAATCAGCCAGTCGCCAACCTTCTCGACCGTGCCCGCAGCGAGGCGTCTCGGCAGCGCCTCGAGCACGTCGTCGCGGGTGCTCACCGGCCACGGCACGTAGCGCACCACCTCGGGGTCGGAGCGAAACTGCAGCATGTCGTCGACGTCGTCCACCCGGTGCACGCGCAGCTCGAGGCGCTCGGTGATGATCGGCAGTTCGGGTCGCCAGGCAATCACAGAAAGTCGACCGACCTTTCGAGCACGTCGCGCAGGGCGAGGATGGCGGGGCGCTCGCGACTCGCCTCGCGCACCGAGGTGAAGACCTCGCGCGTGGGGGAGCCGTCGAGTGAGGTCAGCGAGAGGGACGGCGTGCGACCTCCCCACACGAGATCGGGAAGCAGCGCGACGGCATGCCCCGATTCAACGAGACGGATGTGCGCCTGCAGGTCGGCCGTTTCGAAGCGCACGTCGGGCTCGAATCCGGCCGTGCGGCACAGCTGCTCCGCCCAGTGCCGGCTCGCGGTTCCACGCGGTTCCATGACCCACGCGCGGTCGGCGCTCTCGGCCAGCGACGGTGCGCCGCCGAGCCGCAGCTCGTCCCGGCACAGCGCGACGCGGTCGAGCTCGGGCTGCCGCGGGGCCGCGTGGCCCGGGTACTGCTCGGCGATCACGAGATCGAAGTCGCGGGCCCACACCTCGAACAGCGCATTCTCTGGCTCGCGCTGGGTGATCTCGACTCGCAGGGCGGGATGCTCGGTCGCGAGCAGGGTCAGGGCCTGCGGGATGATGCCGAGCGCCGCCGACTGGAAGACGGCGAGCCGCACCGTGCCGCGCACCTCGGTGAGCGACGAGTCGAGCTCGGCCTCCATGAGTTCCATGCGCTCGAGCAGCTGGGTTGTGTGCGTGACGAGCACCTCGGCCTGCGGGGTGAGCTGCACCCGGCGGCCCACCCTCGTCAGCAGCGCGACGCCCGCCTCGGTCTCGAGAAGGGCGAGCTGCTGCGAGACGGATGACGGACTGTAGGCGAGCGCCTCGGCGACTGCGGCGATGGTGCCGCGAATCTTGAGCTCGCGCAGCAGGCGCAGTCGTCGGAGGTCCAGCATTGTTCGGCAATTCTAATGAATAACCATCGGAAAGCATCGCTTTTGCCGCATGGTGCGAGGGGCGAAACTGGCAGTCTGCAGCATCCGCCCTGATGAGAGGCCTACCCTCGTGTCCATGTCGACGACCACGTTGCCCGATTCCGCGCTCGCCGAGGAGGCCATCTCGACCGTGAGGCGCTGGCTCGAAGAGAGCGGGCAGGCGAAAGAAGACCCGAGCGGTGCCCGACTGGCCGGAGTGCTGAAAGACCCGCTCGGCCTCGAGTTCACCCTCGGCTTCGTCGACAAGGTGGTGCGCCCAGAAGACCTGCGCGTCGCGGCCAAGAACCTCGAGCGCATCGCCCAGCGGATCCCCGCCTTCCTGCCCTGGTACATGCGCGCGGCAATCGCCGTCGGTGGCGGCTTCGCCACGCTTTTTCCGTGGCCGATCGTTCCGATCTCGCGGTGGGTGCTGCGGCGCATGGTCGGGCACCTCATCATCGACGCGCGGCCCGAGCAGCTGGGCAAGGCGATCGCCTCGGTCAAGCAGCCGGGCATCCGTCTCAATCTCAACCTGCTCGGTGAGGCCGTGCTCGGCGACGACGAGGCCGACCACCGCCTGCAGGGCACCCTCGACCTTCTCGCCCGCGACGACGTCGACTACGTCTCGATCAAGGTGTCGAGTGTCTCGAGCCAGCTGTCGATGTGGGCCTTCGACGAGACCGTCGAGCGCGTCGTCGGGCGGCTGCTGCCGCTCTACGAGCTCGCAGCGACGTCGCCAAGCCCCAAGTTCATCAACCTCGACATGGAGGAGTTTCGCGATCTCGACCTGACGATCGCCGTCTTCACCCGCTTGCTCGAGAAGCGACAGCTGCAGCGGCTCGAGGCCGGCATCGTGCTGCAGGCCTACCTTCCCGATGCGCTGCGCGCCATGCAGGGGCTCACCCAGTGGGCGACCGCCAGACGCCAGGCCGGAGGCGCGGGCATCAAGGTGCGTCTCGTTAAGGGCGCCAACCTCGCGATGGAGACCGTGGATGCCACCGTGCACGGCTGGCCTCTCGCCACCTACGGCACCAAGCAGGCGACCGACACCAACTACAAGCGGGTACTGCACTACGCCCTGACCCCCGAGCACACCGATGCCGTTCGGCTCGGCATTGCCGGCCACAACCTGTTCGACGTTGCCTACGCCTGGCTGCTCGCAAAGCAGCGCCGGGTCGACACCCGGGTCGAGTTCGAGATGCTGCTCGGCATGGCGACCGGCCAGGCCGAGGCGGTCAAGCGCGACGTCGGCGGGCTGCTGCTCTACACGCCCGTCGTGCAGCCGAGCGAGTTCGACTCGGCGATCAGCTACCTCGTGCGCCGCCTCGAAGAGAACGCGAGCACCGACAACTTCATGTCGGCGCTGTTCGACCTTTCGTCGAGCGAAGAGCTGTTCACCCGCGAGCGCGACCGTTTTGTCGCGTCGCTGGCCGATGTCGATGACGTGGTTCCGGCATCCAATCGTGTGCAGTCGCGCGCCGAGCTGGCCGACGCCCGCGCAGCCGCGCAGTTCGCCAACGAGCCCGACACCGATCCCGCCATCGCGTCGAACCGGGCGTGGGGGCTGAGCATTCTCGCGCGCAGCGCCACCTCACGCCTCGGCCTCGAGACCGTCGCGAGCGCCGCCATCACCGACGAGCACACGCTCGAGACCACCATTCAGCGAGCACGGGATGCCGGGGCCGCCTGGGGCGCCCGCCCGGCTATCGAACGCTCCCGCATCCTCAATGACGCCGCCGACGTTCTCGCGGCCTTCCGTGGACGCCTCATCGAGATCATGGCGAACGAGACCGGCAAGACCATCGCCGAGGGCGACGTCGAGGTCAGCGAGGCCGTCGACTTCGCGCGCTACTACGCGTCGAAGGCGCCAGAGCTCGAGGCGGTCGAGGGTGCGCGCTTCGTGCCAGCGCGGCTCACGGTCGTCACGCCGCCGTGGAACTTCCCGGTGGCGATCCCCGCCGGCTCGGTGCTCAGCGCCCTCGCCGCCGGCAGCGGCGTCATCATCAAACCGGCACCGCAGGCCAGGCGCAGCGCGGCCGTCATGGTCGAGGCGCTGTGGGAGGCGGGCGTGCCCCGCGAGGTGCTGCGCTTCGTCGACATCGAGGAGGGTGCGCTCGGTCAGCAGCTCATCGCCCACGACGACGTCGACCGGGTGATCCTCACGGGAGCGTGGGAGACCGCGCGGCTCTTTCGCTCGTGGCGCGCCGACCTTCCGTTGCTTGCCGAGACGAGTGGTAAGAACGCGATCATCGTCACGCCCTCTGCAGACCTCGACCTCGCGGTCGCGGATGTCGTCAAGTCGGCCTTCGGCCACGCCGGGCAGAAGTGCTCTGCCGCATCCCTCGTCATTCTCGTCGGCTCGGTGGGCAGGTCGGAGCGCTTCCGTCGCCAGCTGATCGACGCCGCGACCACGCTTCGCGTCGGAATTCCGCAGAACCCGCTCTCGCAGATGGGGCCGGTCATCGAGAAGCCGCAGGGCAAGCTGCTCAAGGCCCTGACGAAGCTCGACGAGGGCGAGTCGTGGCTGGTCGAGCCGCGCGAGCTCGGTGACACCCTCTGGACTCCCGGTGTGAAAGACGGCGTCGCGCCGAACAGCGAGTTTCACCTGACCGAGTACTTCGGGCCGGTGCTCGGCGTCATGACCGCCTCCACGTTGGAGGAGGCCATCGACCTGCAGAACGCCAGCCCCTACGGACTGACCGCGGGCATCCACTCGCTGGACCCCCGCGAGGTGGAGCTGTGGACGGACTCGGTGCAGGCGGGCAACCTCTACGTCAACCGCGGCATCACCGGCGCCATCGTGCAGCGCCAGCCCTTTGGCGGCTGGAAGCGCAGCTCGGTCGGCACGGGAGCCAAGGCCGGCGGGCCCAACTACCTCTACACGCTGGGAACGTGGGCCGCGGTCGACCCGGCCGAGAGCGAGGACCTGCGTCTCGACGGCCTCTCTGAGGCAGTCGCCTCCATCATCAAGAAGGCGCAGGCCGGCATGACCTTCGCAGAGTTCAGCTGGGTGCGCAGCGCCGCGCTCAGCGACGAGGCGGCGTGGGCGCAGGAGTTCGGCGAGAGCCGTGACGTCTCGGCCCTGGGGGTGGAGCGCAACGTGTTCCGCTATCGCGCGGTGCCGGTCACCATCCGGCTCTCCGAGGGCCAGCCGATTGGCGAGCTGGTGCGACTCGTCGCCGCGGCGACCCGTGCCAAGGCCCCGATCGCGATCAGCTCTGCGCGGCCGATTCCCGCAGCGCTCATGGCGGCGTTTACCGCACCACTTGCCCCCGTGAAGGTGCTGTCGGTCAAGGTGGAGACCGACGAGCATTTTCTTGCGAGCGGCGTCACGACGAGCCGGGTTCGCATCGCCGGGCCGGGAGCGTTCGCGCTCGCCGAGGCGGTCAATGGCGATCCGGATGTCGCCATCTACTCCGGCGATGTCACCGTCGCCGGGCGAGTCGAGCTGCTGCCCTTCCTGCACGAGCAGGCGGTCAGCATCACCGCGCACCGCTTCGGTAACCCTGACCCGGCCATGGAGGCGCTGCAGCTCTAGTCCGTCGCTTCGGTAGGAGATCTCGAGACACCGGGGCCTTTAGTAGGAGTTTGTCCCGACAATCGCGTGCGTCTCCTACTGAAGCGCGGCCTTCGCGAGTGCGAGGGCCTCATCGGCCGATACGCCAAGCGCACGGATGCGGTCGGCATACGCCCGCGCCGCCAACTGCGCCTGCTGCTGGCTGTCATCCCCGAAGGTCGAGACGATCGTGCCGTTGCGGCCGTGCGTTTCGAGCACACCGAGATCCTCCAGCTGTCGGTAGACCCGCGCGATCGTGTATGGGGCGACGCCCAACTGCTCCGCCAGTGCGCGCACCGTCGGGAGCTTGGTGCCGGCGGCGAGCTCGCCGCTCTTCACGGCCTCCTGGATCTGCGTGTGCAGCTGCACGTTCTTTGCGACGGGGGAGGCGTCGTCGAGGTGGAATCGCATCCGTCAGTCCTGCGTGCGGTGGATGAGCCGCGACAGCACGATCGCGCTGCGGGTGTGGTCGACGTTGGGGGCGAGGCGCACGCGTTCGAGGGCAAGCTCGAGCGAAGGGATGTCGCGGCTGCGCATGTGCACGATCGCGTCGGCGGAGCCGGTCACGGTGCCGGCGTCGACGACCTCGGGAATGCCGCTCAGCATCCGCTTCAGTTCGTCGGGGGCGACGGTGCCGCGGCAGAAGAGCTCGACATAGGCCTCGGTCGACAGTCCGTCGACCGCGGGGTCGACCTGGATGGTGAAGTTGCGAATGACCCCGTCGGCGACCAGCCGGTCGACGCGGCGCTTCACCGCAGAGGCGGAGAGCCCGATCACCTCGCCGATGTCGCCGTACCCGGCGCGGGCGTTGAGGCGAAGGCGGTCGATGATTCCGTAGTCGAGACTGTCCATCAGAGGAGTGTATGGCGAATTGTTGTGCAGGCCTAGGACGCGACGCTTGAATGGTGCGCCGCGTGGCGAGACAGTGCCAGATATCGCGTGTGACACTGGGAACATGACTCTGACGACACCCTCTTCGAGCGCGCCCGCGCGAATCGCGACCAAGCGCACCGTTCTCATGTGCCGCCCCAACTACTTCACCGTCGTCTACCGCATCAACCCGTGGATGGACCCGCAGCTGCCGACCGACACCGCCCTGGCCGTCAGCCAGTGGGAGGTGCTGTACCGCACCTACCTCGATCTCGGCTTCGACGTGCACCTCATTGACCCGATCGAGGGTCTGCCCGACATGGTCTACGCGGCCAACGGCGGCTTCGTCATCGACAACATCGCCTACGGCGCCTCCTTCACATACCCCGAGCGCCAGCCCGAAGGCCCTGCCTACATGGACTGGTTCCGTGGCGCGGGCTTCGACGTGCGCGAGCCGGCGAACATCAACGAGGGCGAGGGTGACTTCCTGCTTGTCGGCGACCGCATCCTCGCTGGCACCGGCTTTCGCAGCGCGTCGAACTCGCACGAGGAGATCGCCGAGATCTATAACCGCGAGGTCGTCACTCTCAAGCTCATCAACCCCAGCTTCTACCACCTGGACACCGCGATCGCCGTGCTCGACGACACCAACATCGCCTACCTCGAGAGCGCCTTCGACGAGGAGTCGCTCGTCAAGCTCCGCGCTCTCTACCCGGATGCGATCCTCGCCACCGAGGAGGACGCGGCCGTGCTCGGCCTCAACTCGTACTCCGACGGCTACAACGTCGTCATCGCCAGCCGTGCGAAGGACTTCGAGCGCCAGCTGCGCGAGCGCGGCTACAACCCGATCGGCGTCGACCTCAGCGAGCTGCTGCTCGGCGGCGGCGGCGTGAAGTGCTGCACCCTGGAGCTGCGACGATGAGCACCGTATCCGCCATTCAGGTAGAGGAAGCCCACCTCGCTCACAACTACCACCCGCTGCCCGTGGTCGTCGCGACCGCGGAGGGTGCGTGGGTCACCGACGTCGAGGGCAAGCGCTACCTCGACTGCCTCGCGGCCTACTCGGCCGTCAACTTCGGCCACGGTTACGCGCCGCTCATCGAGGCAGCGAAGGCACAGCTCGACCGAGTCACGCTCACCAGCCGCGCCTTCCACAACGACCAGCTCGGCCCGTTTGCCGCAGAGCTCGCCGCGCTCGCCGGCAAAGACATGGTGCTGCCGATGAACACCGGTGCCGAGGCCGTGGAGTCGGGTATCAAGCTCGCCCGCGCCTGGGGCTACCGCGTCAAGGGCGTGCCCGAAGGCCAGGCCACGATCATCGTGATGGACGGCAACTTCCACGGCCGCACCACGACGATCATCAGCTTCTCGAACGACCCCGACGCCCGTAAGGACTTCGGACCGTACACCCCCGGATTCGTCAGCGTGCCCTACGGTGACTCCGCCGCCCTCGAGGCGGCCATCGACGACACCACGGTCGCCGTGCTCATCGAACCGATTCAGGGCGAGGCTGGCATCATCATCCCGCCGGCCGAATACCTGCGCAGCGTTCGTCGCATCACCCGCGAGCGCAACGTGCTGTTCATCGCCGACGAGATCCAGTCGGGGCTCGGCCGTACCGGCGCCACCTTCGAGTGCGAGAACGCGGGCGTTGTGCCCGACCTCTACCTGCTCGGCAAGGCGCTCGGCGGCGGCATCGTTCCCGTTAGCGCCGTCGTCGGCAACAAGGACATCATCGGCGTGCTGCGCGCTGGCGAGCACGGCTCCACTTTCGGCGGCAACCCGCTGGCCGCGGCTGTCGGTCTCGCCGTGGTGCGGCTGCTCGCGACCGGAGAGATGCAGTCTCGGGCACGGATGCTAGGGGAGCGACTGCAGGACGGCATCCGCTCGCTTGTCGGCCGCGGCGTCGTCGCGGTACGCGGCGCCGGACTCTGGGTCGGCGTCGACATCGACCCCGACCTCGCCTCTGGCCGCGAGGTCTGTGAGCGGCTTATGACCCGCGGCGTGCTGGTCAAGGAAACCCACGGCTCGACGATTCGCTTCGCGCCGCCGATCGTCGCGAGCGAGCAGGACCTCGACTTCGCGGTACAGCAGCTGGCCGAGGTGCTGGAGGAGCTGCGCGCTTAGGCTCGTGGCATGGCAGAACCCACACCCCTCGAGCAGGCACTCTCCACCGCGCACGTTCCCGGCTCGGACATGCGCCCGGCGCTGGGGGCCTTCATGAACGGCCAGGTCATTCTCGCCGGTGTGCTCGGCGGCGCGCAGCTCGAGGGCTTCCAGCCGCTCGTCATCTCGAACGGCCAGAACGGCTACCTCTGCGTGTTCAGCTCGACCGAGCGCATCACGGCCATGCTCGGTGCGGCGACCGATCACGTGTTCGCCGAGATGAGCGGCCTCGATGTCGTGAGGGGCAGCACCGAGGGGCTCGGCATCGCGATCAACCCGGGTTCCGAGGGAATCGAGATCTCGCCGGAGATCGTCGCGAAACTGAAGACCACGATTCGATGACCTACCCGGCCGATCCGCTCGCCGAGTACCACGGCCTGTTCGTCGGCAGCCCCGACGTCGTCGCCTACCTCGACGGCAACTCGCTCGGCCGACCGCTGAAGGCCAGCGTCGAGCGGGTCACCGCCTTCATGACCGAGCAGTGGGGCGGGCGGCTCATCCGCGGCTGGGACGAGGGCTGGATGCAGCAGGCCCAGGCCATCGGCGACGATCTCGGTCGTGTTGTGCTCGGTGCGGCATCCGGGCAGACGACGATCGGCGACTCGACGACCGTGCTGCTCTACAAGCTGGTGCGCGCGGCTCTCACCGCGCGCGGCGACCGCACCGAGATCGTCATCGATCGCGACAACTTTCCGACCGACCGCTATGTGCTCGAAGGGGTGGCTGCCGAGCTCGGGCTGACCCTGCGCTGGATCGAGCCGGGTGACGTGACTGTCGACCGCATCCCGCTGTCATCGAAGACGGCGCTGGTCGTGCTCAGCCACGTGTCGTACCGCTCCGGCTTCCTCGCCGACATGGCGGGCATCACGGCGGCCGTGCACGAGGCCGGCGCGCTCGTGCTCTGGGATCTCTGCCACTCCGCCGGGGTGATACCAACCCAATTGGATGCCTTGGACGTCGACCTGGCCGTCGGCTGCAGCTACAAATACCTCAACGGCGGACCGGGCGCCCCCGCCTTCGCCTACGTGGCAGAGCGCCACCACCAGCTGCGGCAGCCGATTCAGGGGTGGCTCGGCTCGCAGCGTCCCTTCGAGATGGGGCAGGGGTACGAGCCGGCCGACGGCATCCAACGCTTTCTCAGCGGCACGCCACCGGTGATCGGGATGCTGCCGATGCGCGACATGGTCGCTCTCATCGAGCGGGTGGGCCTCGCTGCCGTTCGGGAGAAGTCCGTCGCGCTCACGACCTATGCGCTTGAGCTGGTTGACGAGCTGCCGGTAGAGGTGTCGACGCCGCGTGACCCCGCCCGCCGGGGAAGCCACGTGACGATCGAGCACCCGCGCTTCGCCGAGCTGATGCCGCAGCTGTGGGCGCAGGGAGTGATTCCGGACTTTCGGAGGCCCAGCGGCATCCGTCTCGGTTTGTCGCCGCTGTCGACGAGCTTCGCCGAGGTCGAGATCGGTGTGCGCGCCATCGCCGAGCTGCTTAACTGACGCTGCCGGGTGGCCCCTCTCTCGACGGGCCACCCGGCATTCAGTGGTGCTTACTGCTGCTGACGTCCGAGACGAGCGCCAATCAGCATCAGGCCAAGCGCGAGCAGAGCGCCGGCGAGAGCGGCAATGCCGAAGCCGATGAAGTTGGTCGGCTCGGACTGCGCCGCGAGGCTCGTCGTCGCGCTGGTCGGAACGACGGCGCACGGGTCGGTGATCCCCTCGGCGTCGTCAGTACCTCCGTTGTTGACGTCGCCGTTGTCACCTCCGGGTACGGGCGTCACAACCGGCGTACCCGGCTCCTCGGGAACCACAGGGGTCTCGGGGTCGGTCGGGTCGGTCGGATCCTCTGGGTCGGTCGGGATGCCGTCAACGCCGCTGGTGCCGCAGTCACGCACGTAGTCCGAGAGGACCGTGATGGTGACGCAGTCCAGGCTGATCGGCGCGAGGATCTGGCTGGAGATGATTCCGCCGGTGAGAACCGACAGGTCGATGGTCAGGTCGGGCACGATGACGATGCCGTTGGGGTCTTCACCAAGAACCGAGATCCACGTGTCAGACAGGTCGACCGGGGCACCGGCAACCACACCGAGCAGCTCGCCGATACCGAGGTCGGTGCCGACGTCGGTGGTGGTGTCGCCGAGATCGACGAGGACCCCGTTCTCACCGAGCGCCAGACCGTCGCCGAGAATGTCTCCGTGGAGCACATCGACCTGAAGGTCCTCGACAGTGATGGGCAGGTCGCCGTTGAGGTCGAGGATGTCTCCATCGAGCAGCCCACCGTCATTGACGCCGGGCGTGCTGCCTGCACACTCGTTCTCGTAGTCCGACAGCACCGTCACGGACGTGCACGAGATGTCGACAGGTACGTCGATGACCCCGTCGAGCAGTCCGTCGAGCTCGGCGCCCACCCCACCGGCGACGTTCGGAACAACGACGATGCCGTTCGGCTCGTTGCCGAGGATCGACACCCAGGTGTTGGAGACATCCAGCGGAACGCCGACGATGGCGTTCTGCAGCTCCGTGTCGCCCAGCAGGCCACTTGTGTCGATGCCGAGCCCCGACAGGATCTCAGCGTTGGTGGCACCGGTGTTCGCCAGAATGCCGTCGCCGAGCGAGAGTCCCTGCTCACTGGTGGGCAACACCTGCAGGTTGAGGCCGTTGACGTCGACCGGAAGGGTGACGTTCAGGTCGTCGAGCGCGCTGCCGCCCTGGTTCGCGCCGCCGAGGTTGATGCCGGTGCCGAGCAGGCCGCCGCCGCCCAGCAGACCGGGATCGCTGGTGGGCGGAGTGGCCGGCATGGCTGGCGGGGGCGTCGGGGTGGTCGTGCCCCCGAGAGTGAGACCGGTGCCGAGAAGGCCGCCGTTGCCGAGCAGCCCTCCTGCTCCGTCCCCGCCGCCGAGGCCGGGGATGTCAGTTGCGTTTGCTGCGGTGGCTCCGAGAATCGTGAAGCCACCGGTAAGCACGGCGACCGCAAGGGCGCGCGTGGTGTTCCTGTTCATGGTCATGCTCCTAAAGATCTGAATGTTTGAGCCCACGGGGCAGAGATGCCCTGGGGATACCGCTGCGTGCCGCAGTGCCACAGAAGGGCACTATGGGCGGGCGCGGGTCACTCAGTCAGGAGTGGTGTCGGAGGCGAACGTCGGGGACGACGGAAGGTCGTCGACGTCGGCTCCACCGGTGCCGAAGACACCGATTCCGGCGGGAACTCCGGAGTTCAGCTCGCCGTAGAGAGCTACGGAAGTCGAGCCATTGGACCCCGCAGGCGCTGCTGGCGCGAGGGGGGCGCCCAGAGGGCCGCCGTTAGACGGGGCCGGAAGAAGCGGGGTGACGAGTGCGGCGAGAACCGCTCCAAGGATGACAGCGCCACCAGCAGCGAGGATGCTGCCGTTCGGGGTCATTGTGGGCACGGTCTGCGTGACCTGCGCCAGCTCGGCTGCCACATCGAGCACGGTAACGGGCTCGATGACCGTGGCGAGAGGCTGAAGCACCGAGCTAACCGCCGGCTGCAAACCCTCGCTGAGGGGAGCGAGCGGGGTGGTGATGGCTGCGACTGAGGGGGTTAGTGGCTGCAGAACGTTGGTCTCAAGGGAGCCGATGAGCGGCCCGGTAATGGAGCCAACGGTGCTCGAGACGGGCGTGATGACCGGCTGGAGCGGCTTCGTCGCAGCGGTGACGATCTGCCCGACGGGGGCGGTGACCTCGGTCACGATGGGCCTGATCGGGGTGACCACGGCGACGACCACCGGGGTGGTGATTGGCGCGACGACGGTGGTGATAACCGGGTTAACAACCTGCGTGACGACCGGCTTAGCCGGTGCCGTAATGGTGTTCACGACCGGTGTGACAACGGGTGTCACTGCGGTGGTCACCGGCGTGACGATGTCGGTAATGAGAGTGGTCGTGGAGCCGACATCGGGAAGGAGATCGATACTCGACGCCGCGGCAGCCGGCTCAGAGTGAGTGATCGCGTCTACGGCAACCCATGCACAGGCGAGGATGCCTCCGGCAATGAGCACACGAAACATACGTTTCGGGCCGCGCTGCGTCGCACTTGCCAACTTCCTCACCTCCTGCACATTCAGTTGGTTCTAACACACGCTGTCACTTAAATCCCCGTTTGTCTACCCTGAAACGAGGCGTATTGAAAAATTCTCCGGCGACAGCCATAGCCTTGAGCAATGGACCTCCCGGCAGCGCTCCTCGACCGCATCCGTTCCCGCGCAGCGGCATACGATCGCGATAATGCGTTCTTCACTGATGACCTGACCGAACTGCGCGACGCAGGTTATCTCGCCCCGCGCAGTCTGCTCGAGACCGCGCGCGATCAGCGTTTGCTGGCCGCCCACGCGCCCGCGACCGCACTCGGTATCAACATGCACCTGGTCTGGACCGGAGTTGCACGGGTGCTGTCGCAGCGCGGCGACCACAGTCTCGACTGGGTGCTCGACGACGCCGCGAAGGGCGAGCTCTTCGCCTTTGGCAACAGTGAACCGGGCAATGATCTCGTGCTGTTCGGCTCCCTCACGAAGGCTGAAACCGTCGACGGCGGTTACGCCTTCACTGGCACGAAGATCTTCACCTCGCTCTCACCCGCATGGACCCGCCTCGGCATTTTCGGCAGGCAGGGCGATGAGCTGGTGCACGGCTTCATCACCCGCGAGACGCCGGGATGGCACTCGCTCGACGACTGGGACACGCTCGGCATGCGCGCCACCCAGAGTCACACCACAGTGCTCGAGGGTGCCGTTGTTCCGACGGAACGCGTCTCCCGCAGACTCCCCGTCGGACCGAGTGCAGACCCCTTCGTCTTCGGGATCTTCGCGAACTTTCTGCTTCTCATCTCATCCGTTTACGCGGGCATTGCGGACCGGGCGCTCGAGCTCTCGGTCGAGGCCGCGCACCGTCGCACCAGCCTGAAAAACGAGGGCGCCCCGTACTCGCACGACCCAGACATTCGGTGGCGGGTGGCCGACGCCGCGCTTGCCGTCGACGCACTCGGCCCGCAAATCGAGACCCTCGCCGCCGATGTGGACACCCTCGTCAACCACGGCGCGGACTGGTTTCGCAAGCTCACCGGTGTCAAGCACCGCTCAACGGAGGCGGCGCGCTACGTCGTCGACCAGGCCATGCGGGTGGCCGGAGGCGGTGGCTACCGCGCGTCGAGCGAGCTCGCACGTCTGCAGCGCGATGTGCTTGCCGGCATCTACCACCCGAGCGACACCGAGTCGGTGCACAGCACGGTCGCCACGAATCTGCTCGGACCCCTTAGCTAAAGCCGTTCTCTGCAAGCCAGAGTGCGCACAGCGCCGTCCACGCCTCGGCTCCCGTGCCCTCCGCGAGCCCGAGCCCGTGGCGACCGTGCTGGAAGACGTGCAGCGCGTGTTTGACGCCGCTCTCATGCAGCGCCTGTGCGAGCAGGTAGGCGTGCTCGACCGGCACGGAGGCATCGTCGGCCGTGTGCCAGACGAAGAACGGTGGGGCGGATGCGGTGACCAGCTTCTCGAGGGAGGTCGCGGCGCGCAGGTCGGGGCTCGCATCCAGTCCGATGAGGTTCTCGCGTGATCCGGCATGCGTCTCGGTGAGCATCGACACCACAGGGTAGCCGAGGATCGCGAAGTCGACGCCGTCAGCGGTGAGGGCGGCGTGGCCGGCGGCGTGGCCTCCCGCCGAGAAGCCGAGGAGGCCGACGCGGGACGCGCCCTGCGTGCGAACACGGCGTACCTCGGCACTCACCGCGTCGACCACCGCCGGGTGCCTTGTCAGCACCGGGTACTCGTAGACGCTCGCATCGAGCCCGAGCGTGCGCAGCCACGCGGCGACCGGCTCACCCTCGTGTGGAGCGTGCCGGTGGTAGCCGCCACCGGGGAGGACGATGACGTGGGTGCTCATGCGCCCATCCTGTCAAACGAGCGCCGGCGCCGCGCCCAGCCGCACGCGGATGTCGCCCGGCTGCGCCTCGTCGGTGTGGTGGGTGACGAGCACGACCACGCGCTGGGCGAGGGCACGGCGCAGGTCGCGCATGAGATCGGAGGCCGCCTCGGCGTCGAGGTGGGCGGTCGGCTCGTCGAGCAGCACGACATCTGCTCGGGTGAGCAGCGCGCGGGCGACCGCGAGGCGCTGGCGCTCACCGCCGCTGAGGTGGGCACCGTGATGTCCGACGCGGGTGTCGAGGCCGTAGTGAAGGCCGACGCGGCTGAGGGTGGCGGTGAGTTCGGCATCCGATGGCTTGTCGTGGTGGGATCGCGCGAGCAGCAGGTTGCCTCGAATGGTGGAGTCGAAGAGGTGGCCCTCCTGGGGGCACCACGCGACGCGGGCCTGCTGCGCGCTGTCGTCGAACAGGACCGCCCCGGATGACGCGGGCACGAACCCAAGAACCGTCGCCAGCAAGGTCGACTTGCCCGACCCCGACGCACCCTCGACGATGATCCAGTCGCCGCGTTCCGCACGAGCGCTGACGCCGCTGAATGCGGGCGCACCGGCGCCCGGCCACGTCGTTGCGAGATCACGCAGCTCGAGGGTTTGCACGCGGGTCGTCGTTGGCGCGGCCTGCGGCGGCGCATCAGAGGTGACCTCACCGACCTTGCGCAGCGCTGCCGCGAGGGCGGGCCACTGCTGAGCAGCGTCGACGAGGGCGATGAGCGGCTCGATCAGCCCGAGCGGCAGCAGCACGAGAACGGCGACGATGGCCGACGGGGCTCCGGCGGAGGCGCCGAGCATGAGGGCGGATGCGATGGCACAGGCCGCGATGACGATCGCGCCGCCGAGGCCGAGTGCGATCGCGCCGCGCCGGGATTGCGCGCCGGCCGCCGCGTCGAGCGCGGCGATGTCGTCGCGAACCCGGTCGCCCACGCCGTTGGCGGCGAGGTCGGGTGCCGCCTCGACAAGCGCGGTGAAGCGTCGAAGCACGGTCGAGCGCAGGGCCGCCTGGGTGGCAGCGGCGCGGCGGTCAGCCGCGATGGCGACCATCGGCGCGACGACGATCGCGGCGCCGATAAGCGCAAGCACCGGCAGGGCGGGGGCGTGCAGTGCGGCGACAGCGATGACGATGGCGACGGTGGAGGCGAGCGCGGTGACGATCGGCAGCACAACGCGGGGCACAAGGTCGCGCACCCGGTCGGAGGCGGCAACGAGGTAGTCAAGGGCGACGCCACCGGTGGTGAGCGCGCGGGAGGCCGGCCCAAGCGCGGCGAGCCCGTTCCACAGCCGAAGACGCAGCTCGGTGACCGAGCCGAGGGAGGCGTCGTGGGTGAGCAGCCGCTCGCAGTAGCGCAGCACCGCGCGGCCGACGCCGAAGAAGCGCACCCCGACGATCGCGACGAGGAGGTACATGATGGCCGGCTCCTCGCTGGCGCGCACGATCAGCCATCCGCTGACCGCGAGCAGGGTGATCGCAAAGAGGGTGGAGGCGGTGCCGAGGAGGGTGGCGACCGTGAACCGCACGGCGGTCGGTCGAAGAAAGGAGATGAGCTCGGGCAGCGCGTACCCGGTCGCCGGGCCAGTCGATTCGACCGGAGCGATGGTATCTGCCGTCTCGATCGCGGTCTCGGCGCGGAAGGTCGACGGTGCAAGCACGATGCGCCGGTCGGCGAGGCGTGCGACACCCTGCTCGTGCGACGCAACGACCATGGTGACGCGCCCGCGCAGCAGCTCGAGTTCGCGCTCGATGAGGTCGGCGCTCGCCGCATCGAGGTGGGCGGTGGGCTCGTCGAGCAGCAGCAGAGTGGCCCCGGCCTGCACTCGCAGCACGCCGCGGGCAACGGCGAGGCGCCGCAGTTCGCCGGGGCTCAGCTGCGTTGGGTCGGTGTCAGGCAGTCGAAGGCGGTGCATGATGGCGTCAACATCGGTTCCGTAGATCAGCAGTTCGTTGCGAACCGTGTCGCCAACGGTCCGAGGATGCTGGGGAACGTACCCAATGCGGAAGATTCCGCGCAGCTCTCCGCTCTCGGGGGGCAGCACGCCGGCGAGCACGTCGAGCAGCGTCGACTTGCCGCTCCCACTCGGACCCTCGATGAGGGTGACGCTGCCCGCGGGGAGGGTGAAGCTCAGGTCGTGAATGCCGCGCACGGTGAGGTTGTCGGCGCCGAGCGATCCGCGCGTCCAGTCGGGGGTGGTCGAGGGCGCATCGATGACCTCGCGGGCGCGCCGCATCGCGGCGAGGCCGTCCTGCGAGGCGTGGAAGGCGGAGCCGAGGGCCCGAAAGGGCGCGAAGCACTCGGGGGCGAGCACGAGCGCGATGAGCCCAACCTCGAGCGAGAGGTCGCCGTTGATGAGACGCAGGCCGACGGCGACCGCGACGACAGCGACCGAGATGGTGGCGATCAGCTCGAGAACGAGCGACGAGAGAAAGGCGGTGCGCAGGGTGCGCACGGTGCTGGCGCGGTGGGCATCGCTCACCCGGCGCAGAGCCGCGGACTGCTCGGCGAGGCGGCCGAGGCCGACGAGCACCGGGAGGCCGCGAGCGAGCTCGACCAGGTGATCGCTGAGGCGGTTAAGGGTGGCCGAGGCGGCATCCGTCTGGTCTTTGGTGTGGAGGCCGACGAGAACCATGAACACGGGAACGAGCGGAACGGTCAGCACGATGATGAGGGCGCTGAGCCAGTCCGCGGCGAGGATGCGCGCGCCAACGATCAGCGGGATCGTCGCGGTCGTCGTCATCGCCGGCAGCACCGTGCGGTACCAGGCATCGAGCTCGTTGAGGCCGAGCGAGGTGGCGGCGAGTGACCCCGCCCGCCCGCTGCCGCTCTGCAGCACGCGGCCGGCGAGGTCGCGTCGCAGCGACTCTTTCGCTCCGATGCCCGCGCGCACCGCATAGGCCTGCGACCCCCACGACGACAGAGCACGAAGGATGCCACCGCCGGCTAGCAGCATCACCGCGGTCGACAGGTCGTCACCGGCGATTGCCGCGACCACGCCGCGCGCCACCCCTTCCGCCATCAGTACGAGCGCAACCGCCGTGATGGAGCCGAACAGCCCCATCACGGCGACCGTGCGCCGGCCGACGAGGTTCAACGAACCACTGCGGGTTCGACCGGGTGAGCCTCCGGCAGGTGCGTCTCCGAGAGCCGCCTGCGAAAGACCCAGTAGGTATAGCCCTGGTAGAGCAGCACCAACGGCAGACCGAAGCCGGTGACCCAGGTCATGACGGTGAGGGTGTAGTCGCCGCTCGCCGCGTTGCTGATGGTGAGGTCGAAGGCATGGTCGATGGTCGACGGCAGCACCACCGGGTAGACGGCGGCGAAGATAGATGCCGCACCGGTGACGAGAAAGAGCGCGATGCCGATGAAGGCGAGGCCTTCACGCCCGCGCCGAGCGTTCACGTAGCCGAAGGCCACCGCGACCACCGCAACGACGACGAGCGCCCACGTGACGGGCGACCCCGACTGCACCTGCACCGCGAGCACCCACACCACGATCGGCAGCAGTGCAAAGGGGGCCCACCGGCTGACGAACCGACGAGCGTTCTCGCGCACGGTGCCGAGCGTCTTGAGCCCCAGGAACGCGGCCGCATGCACGAGGCAGAACCCGATCACGGCGAGGCCGCCGACCACGGCCCACGGTGTGAGCCATGCGAAGGGGCCGCCGACGCGGTCGCCGTTCGCATCGAGCGGCAGTCCCGTCGTCGTGAGCGCGAGCATGGCACCGACCCCGAAGGCGCTGACGAAGGAGCCGAGGCCGATCGCCCAGGTCCAGAAGGTCGTCCACCGCGCGGTGTGTCCCTTGCCGCGCCACTCGATGGCGACCGCCCGAAAGATGAGGCCGAGCAGCACGAGCACGAGCGGAATGTAGAGCGCCGAGAACAGCGAGGCGTACCAGTAGGGGAAGGCGGCGAAGGTGGCGGCACCGGCGGTGATCAACCACACTTCGTTGCCGTCCCAGACCGGGCCGATGGTGTTGAGCATGAGGCGTCGCTGGCCTTCGCCCCGCGCCGAGACAAGCATGTGCATGCCGACGCCGAGGTCGAAGCCCTCGAGCAGCAGGTAGCCGATCCACAGGGCGGCGATCGCGATGAACCAGATAGTGGGGAGCAGTTCCATGGTCGGTCTCCTAGTACGCGAAGGTCAGGACGTCGTCGTTGTCGTCAGTCTTTTCCGGCTCTGCCGGCATCGCGGCCTTCCAACCGCCGCGCACGAACCTGACGAGCAGCACGACCTCGACGACCATGAGGGCGCCGTAGACGAGGGTGAGCGAGATGAGCGAGAACAGCAGCTCACCGGCGGTCGCGCTGGGCGAGACCGCGGCGGCGGTGAACATGAACACGCCATCCACGCCGCTGGGGTTGGGGTTGGGGGCGACAACGAAGGGCTGGCGTCCCATCTCGGTGAAGATCCATCCGGCCGAGTTCGCGGCGAAGGGGGCAAGGATGCCGAGCAGAGCGAGCCGCATGATCCACTTCGAGCGCGGCACGGTTCCCTTGCGGGTCAGCCAGAGGGCGACGACCGCAGCGAAGGCGGCGAGGGCGCCGAAGGTGATCATCAGCCGGAATCCCCAGTAGGTCACCGCCATGAGCGGAACGTAGGTGATCTCGGTGCCGTCGGCGGTGTGCGTGCCGTACTTCGCCTGGTACTCGGGCACGAGGGTGTTGACGCCCTTGATCTCGGTCTCGAAGTCACCGTGCGCGAGGAAGGACAGCACGCCGGGCACCTCGATGACGTTGACGACCCGCGAGCAGTCCCGCGCACCGAGGTCGCCGATCGCGAAGACCGAGAAGGCGGTGCCGTCGTGGCAGGCGGCCTCCGCGGCGGCCATCTTCATCGGCTGCTGCTCGAACATGAGCTTCGCCTGCGCGTCACCGGTGAGGGCGACGCCGCCGAATCCGAGAATGGCGACGAGAGCGCCGATGCGCAGCGACATGATCCAGACGGTGTGGTCCTCTTTGTCGCGACCGGGCACATCCGCTCGCTCCCCGACAATGACGCGACCGCTGGCATCGACGGTGTCGATGCCGTCCTTGCGGCGCTGCCAGAGGTGGTACCAGCCGATGCCGATGAGGAAGGCGGCGCCGACGCCGAACGCTCCGAAGATGGTGTGCGCGTAGGCGGTGATCGCGGTGTTGTTGGTGAGCACGGCGACGATGTCGGTCATGACCGGGCGGCCATCGACCAGTTCGACACCGACTGGATGCTGCATCCACGAGTTCGCAACGATGATGAAGTAGGCGCTCACGACCGATCCGGCCACGGCGATCCACAGGGTGGCGAGGTGCAGCTTCTTGGGCAGGCGGTCCCAGCCGAAGATCCACAGCCCGAGGAAGGTCGACTCGAAGAAGAAGGCGAGTAGGCCCTCCATGGCGAGCGGGGCGCCGAAGACGTCGCCGACGAAGCGCGAGTACTCGCTCCAGGCCATGCCGAACTGAAACTCCTGCACGAGGCCGGTGGCCACGCCGAGGATGAAGTTGATGAGGTAGAGCTTTCCCCAGAACTTGGTCATGCGCAGGTAGCGCTCTTTGCCGGTGCGCACCCATAGCGTCTGGAAGATGGCGACGACCGGGCCGAGGCCGAGCGTGAGCGGCACCATCCAGAAGTGGTAGACGGTGGTGATGCCGAACTGCCAGCGGGCGATCTCGAGGGGATCCACTGTTGTGCCTTTCTTTGCTGTGGACTTCAGCATCTCGGCCAGCCGGTGAGGGCATCTAGGGTCGAAGGTCCCGAACTCTTCTACACTTCGTAGAACTACTTCTACTCCACTGTAGAACAGATTTCTACTGGGAGTAGAATTACTGGCATGTTGACACTGGGAGAGCTCGAGCGATCGGTCATGGACCTGCTCTGGGCGACCGATAGCACCCTGTCGGCCTACGACATCCAGGCCGCCCTCGCCGACCGCAAGCTCGCCGCGACGACCGTGCTGACCGTGCTCTCGCGCCTCGAGAAGAAGGGCTTCGTGGCCCGCTCGCGCGATGCCCGCCCGCACCGCTACTCGGCGCAGGGGTCGCGCGAAGACCACATGGCCGACCTCATGCACGACGTACTCGGCACCGTCAGCGATCGCACCGCCGTGCTCGAGCGCTTCGTCGGCCAGGTCACGCCCGAAGAGGCCGAGATCATGCGCCGCCTGCTGAGCTGATAAGTGCGTAGCTAATGCTCGAGGCCTCGATCGCGCTTGCGGCCCTCGCGGTTCTGCTGGCGTGGCCCGTGCCGATTCTGCTCGGCCGCGCGCGCTGGCCGCGTCGGGCCCCGGCGGTCGCGCTCGCCCTGTGGCAGTCCATCGCGCTCGCCGGGGGGCTCTCGATGATCGGCGCGCTCCTCACCTTCGGGCTCGAGCCCTTCGGCCACGACCTCGTCGATGCGAGCATCGGCTTCGCCCGCCTCGACGGCGACGCAGACCCGTGGCACGTGCTCGCCCTCTGCGCCGCCCTGCTGCTGACGGTGCACCTGTTGTTCAACCTCGTCGCCACCCTCGTTCGGTCAGAGAGGCAGCGTCGGCGGCACGCGCAGCTGGTCACGCTGCTCAGCTCTCCGTTGGAGTCGGGGGCCCGGCTTATCGACAGCCCGACGCCGGTCGCGTACTGCCTGCCGGGTCCGTTCTCGTCGGTGACGGTCTACTCCGCTGGACTCGTCGAGCTGCTCGACCCCGACGAGCTCGAGGCTGTGGTCGAACACGAGAAGGCCCACGTCGAGCAGCGGCACGACGTCGTGCTCATCGCCTTTCGTGCCTGGTACGCCTCGCTGCCGTGGTTTCCGATCGCCTATCGTGCGCAGCGCGAGGTCGGCCTGCTCATCGAGATGCTGGCGGATGACCGCGCGCGACGCAGCGTCGACACCGGCACACTGGCCCGCGCGATCGCCGCCGTCGGGGCATCGGCAACCACCTCGTCTGCTGAACTCAACGATCGCATCCTGCGGTTGGAGCTGCCGCCTCTGCCGCTCGCCCAGGAGGCTCTCGTGGTCGGGTGTGCGGCGGCTCTGCTCGGCGTGCCGACGGCGCTGCTGTTTGCGCCAGCGCTGCTTAGTGGGCTTGGCTAGTTCTTGAACTCCCTAAAGATCTGAAGCTGAGGTGCGGGGTCGGTGCCACGGCCACTGAAGTAATCTGGCACCCAGATTGAAAGGTTCAGTTTGTTGAAACGTGAACAGATGAGCCTCCACGAGCTTCGAGCTGAGGTCGCCGCTCAGTCAGCTCAGCACGTCGCTTATATGAAGCGCGTTTCGGACAATCGATCAAATGCCGACCTCGCCCAGCATGTGCTGAATGCGGACGGACGGGTCGTGACCTGGGATTTGACCACGGAGTCGGGTGCAGAAATGGGCGCGATGCTCGAGCAGTGGACTGACGATTTTGAGTCAAGATTCGGCAGGACACCCGGGCCTGGCGATCCATTGTTCTACTCCGACAATCGCGATGAACCGACACAAATGACAGAGGGCGAGCTTGCGGCCAGTTTCAACGAATTCTTCGATCACGCGGTGAAAGCTGGTGTGCCGATTCCCTTTATGGAAGCTTGGCGCGAGCTTGGATACGCAATCGTTCCGCAGAATGTCCACTTGTTCTCGCGTCGTGAAGTCACAGACTTTTACGCCGCGATCGAGCGGTTCGAAAACTAAAACACGCGCTGATTCTGAAGCTGGTCGAGAGTCTCTGTGCCCGCTGACTCGTTCACGAGAAGATGCATAGAAGTCACCGAAAGCGTTTGGACCTCGAGCCAGTACAGGGGCTCTGGTAGACCTGCGGCCTTGTTCGCTGTTCGCAGGAGCACCTCTTCGATTTCGTGAAGATCCCACAGGCAGTCTGTGGCTGGCTCCGCGAAACCGATAGAACGCGGGCCCACGGTGAGAACACCTGCATCTCCAAGGGCCACCGACTTAACCGTTCCTAGATGCGCTGCGTGCACATAATGGCTGGCATTTCGGTATCGCCAGCGTCGCTCTGTTTCCCCAACCAGAACGTCTAGATCAGAGAAGGTCACGCGCCTCTTCCTGCGGCCTTCCTCGCGTGCATTAAACAGTGGTGTTGCCCAGCCATACGGTTGTGTCATTTCGCGCCCAAACCTACGTATGACAGCCTCAAATTTCTTCTTCGCTGTGTTCCAGATCGCGACAGACTCTGGCTCGAGGTGGTGCAGCCCGTGAGTGTGCTCATCCTCCAAGCTTCGCCAGAGCTCAACTATGTGGCTCTGTTGGTAGCGCCTAGAGATGACAGCAGGCGAACTTCCCAACACTTTCGCAATTATTGATAGCTCATACAGTGTGCGGCAGAGTGCCTGTGCGCCCGAGGGAAAACCGCCCAGAAGAAGGCAGAAGATCTCCTCTGCAATTAGAAGTGATCGAGCGTGTATTTGCGTCAAGGCGTTTAGTCGATCCCTATTCGCTCCCGTTCCGTGCCAAGGGCCGACGCACTGATTGTTGACGTGCACGCCGATCGTGATGTAACCCATGAGCAAGGACTGAACGTGCGCAAGTGACCTGTGCTGGTCGCGCTGAACTGGCTCAAGAGCAAGACGGCGTGCCATGCCGGCTGAGTAGACAGTATCCATGAGGAACGTCTGTTGAGACACGACGTATTTCTCGAGATAGGGCACTGGGTTTGATGCAAACAGGGGATTCTTGCGCATTCGGCCAATGCTCGTGTTTATCCTGTGCGAGACGGCCGCGAGGTACTCGTCTTCGGGTTTTAGACCTTCCCACGAGAAGCCTGGATCGACCTGTTCCTCGGAGGTTGTGCGTCCAGATCTCCTTCTAAACAATCGCAGCATCGGCACTCCAGTTCGAATGAGGCCAAAACTAGCGCCTTTACTCGAATACCGCCGACCAACTGTTTTGAAAGGAGGATCCCCGGCCGCCTACCTACCACCAGTAGACGGCCGGGGAAGTCTTAGCGGCGCGGCACCAGCGATTGCAGCTGGGTCACATGACGAGGCTCGAGCTCCTCGATCGATGCGACCTCGAGCAGCTTCAGCGTGCGCACGACCTGATCACTGAGAATCTGGATCGCGCGGTCAACACCCTCGCGCCCGCCGGCCATGAGGCCGTAGAGGTAGGCGCGGCCGATGAGCGTGAACTTGGCTCCGAGGGCAAGCGAGGCAACCACATCCGCGCCGTTCATGATGCCGGTGTCGACCATCACCTCGGTGTCCTTGCCGACCTCGCGCACGACATTCGGCAGCAGGTGGAAGGGAATGGGCGCGCGGTCGAGCTGGCGGCCGCCGTGGTTGGAGAGCAGGATTCCGTCGACGCCGAGGTCGGCGAGCTTCTTCGAGTCCTCGAGGTTCTGCACGCCCTTGACCACCAGCTTGCCGGGCCACATGTCGCGAATCGTCGCGAGGTCGTCGAAGTTGATCGACGGGTCCATGGCCGAGTCGAGCAGCTCGCCGACGGTGCCGCCCGTGGTCGACAGCGAGGCGAACTCGAGCGGGGGAGTCGTCAGAAAGTCCCACCACCACCACGGCCGCGGAATCGCGTTGATGATCGTGCCGGCCGTTAGCTGGGGCGGGATGCTGAAACCGTTGCGCTTGTCGCGCAGCCGCGCGCCCGCGACGGGGGTGTCGACCGTGAACATAAGCGTGTCGAAGCCGGCGGCTGCCGCGCGCTCGACGAGCCCGTACGAAATCTCGCGCTGGCGCATGACGTAGAGCTGAAACCAGTTGCGACCGTTCGGGTTGGCGGCCTTGACGTTCTCGATCGACGTTGTGCCCAACGTCGACAGCGTGAAGGGGATGCCCGCCGCAGCCGCGGCCCCTGCACCGGCGATCTCGCCCTCGGTCTGCATCAGCCGCGTGAAGCCGGTCGGCGCAATGCCGAAGGGCATCGCCGAGGTGCCGCCGAGAATCTGCGTGGTGGTGTCCACGGTCGAGACATCGCGGAGGATCGACGGGTGAAACTCGATGTCTTCGAAAGCCTGGCGGGCGCGGGCGAGCGACAGCTCACCCTCGGCGGCGCCATCCGTGTAGTCGAAGGCGGCTTTGGGGGTGCGGCGCTGGGCGATGCGCTTGAGGTCGTAGATGGTGAGCGCGCTGTTCAGGCGGCGGCGCTTGCCATTGAGGTCGGGGGACTTGAAGCGCATGAGCTTGGCCAGCTCCACGGGATTCGGGACGCTGCGCTTAACCATGGTCGTTCCTTCGGTAGTGCGAGAGCAGGCGGTCGCGCGAGGTGGCGATGTGCTCGGTCATGAGACTGGATGCGGTCTGCGCGTCGCCTGCGGTGATCGCATCGAGGATGCCCTGGTGCTGCGCCCCAACCTCACTGACGGTTAGAAGATGGGCGGCCTGCACCTGCCCGATGCACAGCTCGATCTCGCCCATCAGCAGCGCGTGCATGCGCGCGAGCCGGAGGCTGGGCTGCCCGGCGACGAGGGCGCGGTGAAAGGCGATGTCGTTCGCAGCGAAGTGCTCGTCGCTAGCCAGCAGGGCGCGGTGCGCGGTCATCGCGTCGGCGGGCACGGCCGCAAGCCCCGCGACGGCGGCACTCTCGATGACCGCGCGATTGTCGAAGAGGTCAACGATGTCGCTGCTGTCGAGCTGCGGAACCCGCGCCGACTGGTGCAGCTCACGGCGCAGTAGGCCGTCGGTGACGAGCCGCTCGATCGCCATCTTGGCGGTGGGGCGGGCGACGCCGAAGCGCAGGGCGACGGCCGACTCGGTGATGCTCTCACCCGGCAAATAGCTCTGCTCGACGATGAGGGAGCGCAGCTCGTCGTAGACGGCCTCGGGCAGGGCGGACGTGCTCTGCAGCATCCGTTCCTCCTCCCTCGGCCGACGATTGTCTGACAATCTAACAGATTGTCTGACAATCGCGGAAGGCCCGTCGCAAATTGCTGAGAAGCGATGGGAGGCGTTTTCGGCGCCAAGGGTGATTTGCGATCCACTCCTGGTGCCGAAAACGGCTCGTACGTGCGCTGGCGCTGTTGGATCGGCCTTGCGCGGGATAACGCGCACCCCGCGAGAGGCCGATTCAACAGCGAGAGGTCAGCCGCGCGTGCTGCCCGGCCCGAGGTGCGCCTCGATGATGCCGCGCATAATGTCGACACTCGACACGAGCGACGACAGGCTGCGACGGTAGGCAAGACCGCTGATGCTCACCGCACCGGACACCGCGCGCCCGGGCTCGAGGAACACCGGCAGGGCAACGCAGTTGACCCCCACCTCGTTCTCCTGGTCGTCGAGGCCGAAGCCGCGCTCGCGCGACGCCCGCACGTCCGCGTAGAGGTTGGCCGCGGTGACGAGGGTCTTTTCCGTGCGCTTCGGCAGCTCAGCACCGTCGAGCCACTGCTCGAGCTGCTGCAGCGAGTCGACCTGGTAGCTGAGCAGCAGTTTGCCGACCGCGGTGCAGTAGACGGGATTGCGTCCGCCGATCGTCGAGGTGAGGCGGATCGCGCCGATGGGCGGGTCGACCTTCGCCCGGTAGACAACCTGCTGGCCATCGAGGATCGCGTAGTGCGTCGTCTCGCCGAACTCGGTCGCCAGCTCACGCAGCAGGGGCTCGATGCGCGCGGTCTCTGGTCGTGCATCCTGAAAGCGGTAGGCGAGCCGAAGAAACTCGTCGCCGAGCTCGTAGACGCCGCGCGCCGACTGCGCCGCGAGCCCCGCCTTGCGCAGCGAGGCGAGCGCCCGGTGCACGGTCGGCTTCGAGCCGTTGACCTTCTGCGCCAGCTCGTCGAGCGTGATGCCGCTGGGGTGCTCGGCCAGTTCGAGCAGCACCGCGAGCACCCGATCGGAGCCGACAACGCGTTGTTCGTCGTTCATAGGCGTGGATCCACCTGCACCTTCGGTCCGGGGCCGGCGGTCGCACCGCGGCGACCTTCGAGCCGCTCGCCGACGTCAGCGAGGCCGACGACCTCCGCGACGAGAGCGTCGGGCGTGACCGCGCCGGAGGCGAACAGCTCGATCGCCCCCGCCAGCCCGGGGGATGCCGAGAGGATGCCGACGGCAGTCACATCCTTGAGGGCGATGTCGCGCGTGTCGAGGAGGGACGGGGTGCCGCTGAGGCCGATGAGCACGATGCGTCCGGCCGGGTCGACGAGTCGCGCGGCGAGTGCGGGGGCCTCGGCCGAGGAGGTGGCGTCGATGACGGCGGAGTACGGGCGCCCCCCGAGATCGTCGAAGGAGTGGGTGTGCTGAACCCCGAGCGACCGAGCGAGCTCGAGCGAACTCTCGCGCTCGCCGGCGACGTGCACGTCGAGGCCACGGGCGAGGGCGAACTGGGCGGCGAGCAGCCCGATAGTCCCCGAGCCCAGGATGAGCAGCGGGTCACCCGCGCTGAGGCCAGCCGCGTCGACGGCGCGCAGGGAGTTGCCACCCGGCTCGACCAGAGCGGCCGCGGCAACCGAGACGCTCGGTGGAATCTCGAAGGCAAAGCGCGCGGGAATCAGCAGCTGCTCGGCGAGGGCTCCGGCCCAGCCGTCCGTGATGCCCACCTCGCGGCGATCGGGGCAGACGTGCTGGTGGCCGCCGAGGCAGAAGCGGCAGTGGCCGCATCCGAGCATGGTGTCGCCGGTGATGCGCTTGCCGATCCAGTGATCGTTGGCGCTCGACCCGACCGCGGTCACGGTGCCTGTCCACTCGTGGCCGAGCCGCAGCGGAAACGAGGCGAGGCCCTGCTCGAGGTAGGCCATCGAGCCGGCGTAGAACTCGACATCCGTTCCGCAGATGCCGACCCGTTCGACGTCGACGAGCAGGTCGTGTGGTCCGGGCTCTGGCGGCTCCACCTCCTCGACCGACGCCTCGTGCGGCGCCGTGACGACGAAGGCTCGCATCAGGGCAGAACCTGTTGCACCTGCTGGCCAAGGCCGGCGATGCCAAGGGTCATCGTCTCGCCACCCCGAAGGTAGGTCGGCGGCTTGGCGCCGAGCCCGACGCCGGGAGGCGTGCCGGTGTTGATGAGGTCGCCCGGCTCGAGCGTGAGGAACTGGCTGAGGTAGTGCACGATGAAGGCCGGCGAGAAGATCATCGTCGAGGTCGAGCCGTTCTGCCAGCGCTTTCCGTCGACGTCGAGGAACATCGCGAGGTCGAGAACGTTGCCCACCTCGTCGGGGGTCACCAGCCACGGGCCGGTCGGGTTGAAGGTCGGCGCCGACTTGCCCTTCGACCACTGGCCGCCGCGCTCGATCTGCCACTCGCGCTCGCTGACATCGTTGACGACGGTGTAGCCGGCAATCGCAGCGGATGCCGCCGCCTCATCCGCAAGGTAGCTGCAGCGCCGCCCGATGACGATTGCAAGCTCGACCTCCCAGTCGGTCTTCACCGAGCCGCGCGGAATCTGCACCGGGTCGTTCGGCCCCTGCATGGTGTTCGGCGACTTGGTGAACAGGATCGGCTCGGCGGGAACCGCCTGGCCGGTTTCGGCCGCGTGGTCGCTGTAGTTGAGGCCGATGCAGAGAATCTGGTGCGGTCGCGCGATCGGCGACCCGATGCGCAGCGACCCGATCGGCTGCGCCGTGTCCCAGCGGTCAGCGACGATCGTGGCGACCTCGTCCATGCGGTCGGCCGCGAAGAAGGCCTCGTTGAAGTCGTCGACCACATCACTGAGGTCGATGTAGTTGTCGTCATCGAGCAGCGCGGCCGGCTTCTCGGCTCCTGCGGCTCCCAGTCGTACCAGTCTCATCAGTGCTCTGCCTTCCAGAAGGGGTGGGTCGTGCTGCCCGCCCAGCGGTTCTCGGGGAGTCCGGTGGCGTCGACCTCGGCGAGAAAGATCGCGCCAGCGTCGGCATCGGTCGCGCTCTCGGCGCCACTCGTAATCGCGAGCCCCGTCGGCAGAAAGCCGACGCAGGTGGCCTCAGGGGTACTGATCTCGACTGTCTCGAGCAGCTCGCCTTCGAAGCTGAAGCGCTGCACGATGCCGGCGCCGTACTGCGCGACCCAGATGCGGTCGTCGCTGTCGACGGTGATGCCGTCGGGAAAGCCGGTGAACGTGTTCAGCACGGTCACCCAGAGGCCGTTGCTGTAGGCACTGACGGTCTTCGCGTAGGTGTCGACGTGCAGCAGCGTCCCGTCGGATGAGAAGGCGAGGCCGTTCGAGAGCGTCACCTGCGATCGCAGCGTCTCCACCCGGCCGTCGGGGGTGATGCGCAGAAGCACCTCGTCATCCGTGCGCTCGCCGATGGGCGCGGTGCCGATGATGAAGCGGCCCTCCGGGTCGACGATGCCGTCGTTGAATCGCGAGGTGGGGTGGTCGTCGAGCAGGGCGGGGCCGTGGCTGATCGCGCCATCAGGGGCGACGGTTATCAACGACGTGCGGCCGGCAACGAGGTAACCGCCGTCCTCGGCGAGGGCGACCGCACCGACCGACTCGTCGAGGTGGGTGCGCACCGGCGCATCGAGGTCGCGCACCAGGTCGCCGTTGTGAATGTCGACCCAGACTGCGAGGCTGGCCCGGTCGTCCCAGATGATTCCCTCAGCGAGCGAGTAGCGTTCTGTGCCCGCTAGTCGGGCGGTCGACGTCCGTGTCATAATTCAAAATAGTAATACGCAATTTCAACAGATGGAATGTGCTTCCTTCAGGAGATGTGGATCATCGTGGATCACCTGCGCAGCGCCGACTGGTACGCCGGCAGCGACCGCAACGCCTACATCCACCGGGCGTGGATGCGGCGCGGACTGCCGAATGAGGCCTTCGACGGCACGAAGCCGCAGATTGCGATCGCGAACACCGCCTCCGACCTCACGCCGTGCAACATGCACCTCAACGAGGTCGCCGAGGCCGTGAAGCACGGCGTCTGGGAGGCGGGTGGCGTTCCCCTCAACCTGCCGGTTGTCTCTCTGGGCGAAACGCAGGTGAAGCCGACCGCGATGCTCTGGCGCAACATGGCCGCGATGGCGATGGAAGAGATGTTTCGCGCCAACCCGATCGACGGCCTCGTGCTGCTTGGCGGCTGCGACAAGACGATCCCGGCGCTGCTCATGGCTGCCGCATCCGTCAATATTCCTGCCGTCGTTGTTCCGGGCGGGCCGATGCTCACCGGTCACTTTCGCGGCGAGGCCCTCGGCTGCGGCACCGATGTCTGGCGGCTCAGCGAGGAGGTGCGTGCCGGCACCATCACGAACGGCCAGTTCATGCAGTCGGAGCAGGCGACCATTCGCAGCAAGGGCCACTGCAACACCATGGGCACCGCATCAACCATGGCGGTTGTGGCCGAGGCCCTCGGCATGACGATCCCCGGCTTCGCGGGCACGCCGGCGCCCGACTCCCGCCTGCTGTCGATGTCGCACGAGAGCGGCCGGCTCGCGGTCGAGCTGGTCGAGAAGAACCGCCGCCCGAGTGACATCATGACGAAGCACTCCTTTCTCAATGCGATCGTCGCGGTCGCGGCCGTCGGCGGATCGACCAACTCCGTCGTTCACCTGCTGGCGATCGCCGGTCGTCTCGGCATCGACCTCACTCTCGAGGACTTCGACCGGGCGGGCGCGGGCGTGCCGGTCATGGCCAACCTGCAGCCGTCGGGCGCCTTCCTCATGGACGACCTCTACCGCGCCGGCGGCCTGCTCGCCTTGCTCACCCAGGTGCGCGACCTGCTTCACCCCGAGCCGATCACCGTGACCGGCGTTCCGCTCGTCGAGTACCTCATTGATCGCCCCGTCTACGACGAGACGGTGATCTTTCCGCGCGAGGCTCCTTTAATGGCGGATGCTGGAATCGCCGTGCTGCGCGGAAACCTCGCACCCAACGGCGCCATCATCAAGCCCGCCGCAGCCACCCCCGAGCTGCTGCAGCACGTCGGCCCCGCGGTCGTCTTCGAGAGCGTCGAGGACATGCGGGCCCGTCTCGACGACCCCGACCTCGACGTCACCGCCGACTCGGTGCTCGTGCTGCGCGGCTGCGGCCCTCGCGGCTACCCGGGCATGCCCGAGGTCGGCAACATGCCGCTGCCCCGCAAGCTGCTCGAGCAGGGGGTACGCGACATGGTGCGCATCAGTGATGCGCGCATGAGCGGCACGGCCTACGGCACCGTCATCTTGCACGTCGCCCCCGAGGCCGCGGCCGGCGGCCCACTCGGCCTCGTGCGCACCGGCGACATCATTCGTGTCGATGTCGAGAACCGCGTGCTCAGCATGGATGTCAGCGACGAGGAGCTCGCCCGCCGTCGCCCAGAGCCGAGCAGCGAGGCCGCCTACGCCGCGCCGGTGCGTGGCTGGGAGAAGCTCTACGTCGACCATGTCATGCAGGCAGACACGGGGGCCGACCTCGACTTCCTCGTCGGATCGAGCGGGGACACGGTGTCGCGTGAGTCGCACTGAGTCTGCTCGCGCTGGCACCGCCGGCATCCGCGAGGCAGCGCTGGGCGATCGGCTGCGCGCGGCGACCGCATCCGCCGTGTCGACGGCTGCCTTCGACCGCGTCGTCGCGGCCGTCGACGCCTCGCACTACCTGCTCACCCCGCGCGCCGTTGTCACCCCGCGCACCGCAGCCGAGGTGGGCGAGCTCTTCGCCTACGCGACCGCGGCCGAGGAGTCGTTGACCTTCCGCTCCGGTGGCACGAGCCTCTCGGGGCAGGCGGTCACCGGCGGCATCCTCGTTGACACCCGCAGCAACTTTCGCTCCATCGAGATCCTCGACGGCGGGGAACGGGTGCGGGTGCAGCCGGGCGCGACCGTGCGACAGGTCAACGCGCGCCTGCTGCGCCACAAGCGCAAGCTCGGCCCCGACCCGGCGAGCGAGATCGCCTGCACGATTGGCGGCGTCATCGCCAACAACTCGAGCGGCATGGCCTGCGGCATCGTGCACAACACCTATCGCACCCTTGAGAGCGCGGTCGTTGTGCTGCCCGGCGGAACTCTCATCGACACCGCAGCGCCTGACGCCGACGCGATTCTGCGGCAGCGCGAGCCCCAGCTGTGGCAGACCCTCACCCGCCTGCGCGACCAGATCACCGCCGACCCGACCCTGCTCGACGCGGTCACCCGGCAGTACGCCATCAAGAACACGATGGGCTACGGCCTCAACTCCTTCGTCGACTTCGCGAGCCCGGTCGAAATTCTGCTGCACCTTCTTGTCGGCAGCGAAGGCACCCTCGGCTTCGTGGCCGAGGCGACCTTCCGCACGATCCCGCTGCAGCCGAGCATCGCGACCGCCCTCCTGCTCTTCGACAGCCTCGACCTCGCCACCAGTACCCTCGTCGAGCTGGTGGCCACGGGTGCCGCCACCATGGAACTGATGGATGCCGCCTCGCTGCGCGTCGTTCAGCACGACCCCGAATCCCTCGGCGTGCTGCCGCGGCTCGACTTTGCCGGCCATGCCGCCCTGCTCGTGGAGTACCAGGCGGCCTCCACGGAGGAGCTCGACGAGAAGACCAGCGCTGCCGAGGCCGTTTTCGCGACCCTGCCAACCACGGTCGCCCCCACCTTCACCACGGATGCCCGCGAGCGCGCCGCCCTCTGGCACCTGCGCAAAGGCCTGTACGCCTCCGTCGCGGGCGCCCGCCCGAGCGGCACCACGGCCATGCTCGAAGACATTGCCGTGCCAGTCGCCGAGCTGGCGGCCACCTGTGCGGGGCTGCAGCGGCTGTTCGCGAAGCACGGCTACGACGACGCCGTCATCTTCGGCCACGCCAAAGACGGCAACGTGCACTTTCTGCTCAGTGAGAATTTCGACGACGAGACCAACGTCACCCGGTACCGCGAGTTCACCGAGGACCTCGTCGAACTTGTGCTCGCCGCTGGCGGAACGCTCAAGGCCGAGCATGGCACCGGCCGCATCATGGCGCCGTATGTGCGTCGTCAGTACGGCGACGAGCTCTACGAGGTGATGCGCGAGGTCAAGCGAGCCTTCGACCCCGCGTCGATTCTCAGCCCAGACATCGTCGTCTCGGCCGACCCCGACATTCACGTTCGGCACCTCAAGTCGACCCCGACCGTCGAGGAGGAGGTCGACCGCTGCGTTGAGTGCGGCTACTGCGAGCCGGTCTGCCCGAGCAAGGACCTCACCGTGACCCCGCGCCAGCGCATCGTCGTGCGCCGCGCTATTGCCGACGCCACCGCCCGCGGCGACAAAGCGCTCGTGAAAGAGCTCGAGGCGGCGCAGGGCTACGAGGTCGTCGACACCTGCGCGGTCGACGGCATGTGCGCGACCGCCTGTCCCGTGCTCATCAACACCGGAGATCTCGTGCGGCGACTGCGGTCCGAGACCGTCGGCGGGCTCGAGTCGGCGGTGTGGAACGCTGCGGGTGCGAACTGGAAGGCGACCACCGGGGTCGCGTCTGTCGCGTTGACGGTCGCGGCATCCGTTCCCGCTCCTCTCATTCAGCTGCCGAACCGGGCCGCGCGCGCGATCGTCGGCAGCGACACCCTGCCGCTGTGGTCGCCCGACCTGCCGAAGGGCGGGGCGAAGCGGTCGACCGCAGGCACCACCGGCACGACAGAGATCGTCTACTTCCAGGCCTGTGTCGGCACCATGTTCGGCCCGGCCGAGGGAGGCGAGGGTGTGGCCAGCTCCCTCGCGTCGCTGCTCGGGAAGGCCGGCGTCGGCGTCATCCGTCCTGCGTCGATCGGCTCGCTGTGCTGCGGAACCCCGTGGAAGTCGAAGGGCATCACGAAGGGCTATGCCGCGATGGTCGACGAGACGGTCGCCGAGCTGTGGGTCGCGTCACGGCAGGGCGAGCTGCCGGTCGTCTGCGACAACTCCTCGTGCAGCGAGGGGCTCGTGCACGCGCTCGAGTCGTCGGTGAAGCGCCACGGTGACCGTTATGCCGGTCTCGTGATCATTGACGCCGTCGACTATGCGGCAGAGCACCTGCTGCCCGAGCTCGAGGTGACCCCCACGCTGCGCGACCTCGTAGTGCACCCGACCTGCTCGAGCACCCGCGCAGGATCGAACGGCAATCTCATGCGGATAGCGGGAGCCGTCGCCGACACCGCGAGCGTTCCCGATGACTGGGGCTGCTGTGCCTTCGCGGGGGATCGCGGCATGCTGCACCCAGAGCTCACCGCCAGCGCCACCGCGCGCGAGGCCGCGGCCGTCAACGCGCACGACTACGACGGCTACGCGTCGTGCAACCGCACGTGTGAGATCGGCATGACCCGCGCCACCGGACACGAGTACCAGCACATTCTCGAACTGCTCGACGCGGCCTCGGAGCCGCGGCAACGAAAGGCACTCTGATGGACCTCACCGGACTTGTCGCCATCGTCACCGGCGGAGCCAGCGGCATCGGCGCCGCCACCGCGGCACTGCTCGAGCAGCGCGGCGCGACGGTCGCCGTCTTCGACCGCACGGCGACCGAGCGGCACGACTCCTACCTCGTCGACGTCTCCGACGATGTAACCGTCGTTGCCGGTGTCGCGGCTGTCGCCGATAAGCACGGCCGCATCGACATCCTCGTCAACAATGCCGGCATCGGTGCGAGTGGTGGCGTCGAGGCGAACGACGACGCCGAATGGCACCGCGTTCTCGACGTCAACGTGCTCGGGGTCACCCGCCTCACCCGGGCGGTGCTGCCCTGGCTGCTCGCCTCGCCAGCGGCATCCATCGTCAACACCTGCTCCGTCGTGGCCAACACCGGCCTCGTCAACCGCGCCCTCTACTCGGCCAGCAAGGGGGCCGTGCTCGCGCTCACGCGCGCCATGGCCGCCGATCTCGTGAAAGACGGGGTGCGCGTGAACTGCGTCTCGCCCGGAACCGCGGACACCCCGTGGGTCGACCGCCTGCTCGCCGAGGCCGAGGACCCGGAGGCTGCCCGCGTCGCGCTCACCGCGCGCCAGCCGATCGGTCGCCTCGTCACCCCCGACGAGATCGCCAACGCCATCGCCTACCTCGCATCGCCGTTGGCCGCGTCGACGACGGGAACCGAGCTTCCGGTGGACGGCGGACTGCACGCGATCCGCGTGTTCTGACCCGCCAACTGGGGATTCGCGCACGCCCGCGACTCTGATTGACTCGAAGAACACTCTTGACGGCGCGGTGTCTTAGTCAAGACGCGCCCGGATGCGCAAAGGACCGACCCCATGAAACGAACCGCCGCCGTACTGCTCGCGGGCGTTCTGCTGCTCACCGGCTGCGCCGCGGAATCGTCGGCCTCCGCCACGCCGAGCCTGGCAGACACCAAGCGCTCGGCCCAGCTGGTGCGCAACACGATCGCCGGCCAGATCAGCCCCGACATCACCGCGAACATCAGCGAGGTGACCGACAAGTCTGAAACCTGCCAGAGCGACCCGAAGGGCATCATGCGCCTCTGGCGCTCGACATCGCTCACCGAGCTCACGCCGGAGGCGGCTTCCAAGGTCACCCTCATCCAGCAGACGATCGAGGGGACCTACGTCTCGAAGGGCTGGACGTCTGAGACGAAGCCCGTGTCGGGTCAGTCCACCAAGGTGACGCTGACCAACCCCTCATCGCTCGCGGTGATCGAGATCACGGCGACGACCGACGTGGACAGCGTTGGTACCGGCGCGACCCTGCTCGTCAACATCGCCGGACCCTGCGTCAAGACCGACGGCCCCGGCTCGGACGAGCTGAAGAAGATCGGTGAGACCCTAGCCCCGAGGTAGATACCGCTTCGGCGCGAAGGCCGCAGCGACGATAGCGCGCAGCGACTCCAGGCTGCCGTCGATGATGCCCTGCGCGCGTGCCTGAATCAGCACATTGCCGATCGCGGTCGCCTCGGCCGGACCCGCCATGACGGGCAGCCCGCAGCGGTTCGCGGTGAGCTGGCAGAGCAGCTCGTTCTGGCTTCCGCCGCCGAGCAGGTGCACCACCGTCACCCGTTTGCCGGTCAGCTCTACCGCCTGACGAATCGTCGTCGCGTAGGCCTCGGCGAGGCTCTCGAGCATGGAGCGCACCAGCGCAGCGCGCGACGTCGGCACGGCGAGGCCGCGCTCGGTCAGCCACTCGCTGATGCGGGCGGGCATGTCACCGGGAGGCAGAAAGCGCGCGTCATCAGGGTCGAAGAGCGCGACGGGGCCGTCGTAGGCCGCGGCCGCCGCCAGCAGGTCGGCGAGAACGATGGTCTCGCCCTGCTGCTCCCAGCCGCGGATCGACTCGCTCAGCATCCACAGCCCCATCACATTGCGCAGGTAGCGCACGCGGCCGTCGACACCGCCCTCGTTCGTGAAATTGGCCTGGCGGCTCGCCTCGCTCGTCACCGGCGACGGAAGCTCCACTCCGACAAGCGACCAGGTGCCGCTTGAGATGTAGGCGAAATCTTCGTCCACCGCCGGAACAGCAACGACAGCGGATGCCGTGTCATGCGACCCGACCGTGCTCACCTCGAGAGACGGCAGCCCCACCCGCTCGGCCACCGCAGGCAGCAGACCGCCCACCGCCGACCCCGCGTCGATGAGCGGCGCAAAGATGGAACGCGGCAGCTGCAGCTGCTCGATCAGCTGCCAGTCCCACTCACCCGTGCCGACGTTGAGCAGGCCGGTGGTCGAGGCATTCGTGCGCTCGGCCTGTGCTTGGCCGGTCAGCCAGAAGGTGATGAGGTCGGGGATGAGCAGAAACTGGTCGACGTTCTGTAGGCGCCTCGCGAGCCGGTCGGCCGCCAGCTGGTACACGGTGTTGAAGGGCAGGTGCTGCAGGCCAGTGGCGGTGTACAGGGCCGAGGGAGCTATCCGTTCGTGTACGTCGACGATGCCCGCGGTGACCCGCTCGTCGCGATAGTGGAAGGGCTCGCCCTGCAGCGTGCCCGAGCGCAGCAGCCCGTAGTCGATCGCCCAGGAGTCAACGGCGACGCTCGCAAGGTCGGGCTCCTGTTTGCCGGCGCTCGCTAGGCCGGCGAGCACGTGCTCGAAGAGGCCGCTCACATTCCAGTGCAGCTCACCGTCGAGCGCGACCGGGCCGTTCGGAAAACGCGCGACCGGGGTGAGCCGCAGCTCGTTGTGCCCGACATAGCCGAGCATCACCCGTCCGCTGGTTGCACCGAGATCGACCGCTGCTACTGCCTTAACCATCCCTCTACCTTAGGAAGGCGGCGGCAACTCCGGCGTCAACCGGAATGTGCAGGCCGGTCGTGTGTGACAGGTCCGGTCCGGTGAGTACCGAGACCGCGTTGGCCACATTTTCCGGCAGCACCTCGCGCTTGAGGATCGTGCGCTGCGCGTAGAACTTGCCGAGGTCGTCCTCCTCGATGCCGTAGGTCTTGGCCCGGTTCGCGCCCCAGCCGGAGGCGAAGATGCCACTGCCGCGAACGACGCCGTCAGGGTTGATGCCGTTGACCTTGACGCCGTGCTCGCCGAGCTCGACCGCCAGCAGTCGCACCTGGTGCGCCTGGTCGGCCTTCGTCGCCGAGTACGCGATGTTGTTCGGCCCCGCGAAGACGGAGTTCTTCGACGCGATGTAGATCACGTCACCGCCCATGCCCTGCTCGATGAGAACGGATGCGGTGGCCTTCGACACGAGGAATGAGCCCTTGGCCATGATGTCGTGCTGAAAGTCCCAGTCCTTCTCCGTGGTCTCCAGCAGCGGCTTCGAGAGTGAGACACCGGCGTTGTTCACGACGATGTCGATGCCGCCGAAGGCAAGCACGGCCGCATTGACCGCAGCCTGGATTGCCTCGGCGTCGGTCACGTTGACCTGCACTCCGATCGCGACATCACTGGTGCCGATCTCGGCCGCTGCCTCCTGCGCCTTGGAGAGGTCGAGGTCGGCGATGACGACACAGGCACCGTCGGCCGCGAGGCGCGTGGCGATGGCCTTGCCGATGCCGGATGCGGCGCCCGTCACCAGTGCGACGCGCGTCGCGTGGCTCTTTGGCTTCGGCATGCGCTGCAGCTTGGCCTCCTCGAGCGCCCAGTACTCGATGCGGAACTTCTCTGCGTCGCTGATCGGGGCGTAGCTCGAGATGGCCTCGGCCCCACGCATGACGTTGATGGCATTGATATAGAACTCGCCGGCGACCCGGGCGGTCTGCTTGTTGGCGCCGTAACTGAACATTCCGACACCGGGCACGAGCACGATGAGCGGGTCCGCGCCACGAATGGCAGGGCTCTCCGAGTCGGCGTGCGACTCGTAGTAGGCGGTGTACTCGGCGCGGTACTCCTCGTGCAGTTTCGTGAGGCGCGTGATCGATTCCTCGATGGATGCGCCTGCCGGCAGGTCGAGCAGCATCGGCTTGATCTTCGTGCGCAGGAAGTGGTCGGGGCAGCTGGTACCGAGGGCCGCCAGCTTCGGGGCATTCGCCGATGCAAGGAAGTCGAGCACGACATCCGCGTCGGTGAAGTGGCCAACCATCGGGTTGTCGTGCGAGGCGAGTCCGCGGATGGTGGGCGCGAGTGCGGCGGCCTTGGCGAGGCGCTGCGCCTTCGGCAGCGCGAGGTTCTTCTTCACCTCGCGGCCGAAGGGTGCCTTCTTGCCGTTGGCCGCGATGTACTCCTCGGCGGTCGCGATGATCCAGAGGCTGTTCTTCTCGGCCTCCTTCGACGTGCTGCCCCAGGCGGTGATGCCATGACCACCGAGGATGCAGCCGATGGCCTGCGGGTGCGCCTCCTTGAGGGCGGCGATGTCGAGCCCGAGCTGGAATCCGGGTCGGCGCCACGGCACCCAGATCACCTTGTCGCCGAAGGCCTTCTTGGTGAGCTTCTCGCCATCCTTCGCGGTCGCGAAGGCGATGCCGGAGTCGGGGTGCAGGTGGTCGACGTGCGCCGCGTCGACCAGACCGTGCATGGCCGTGTCGATGCTCGGCGCTGCGCCACCCTTGCCGTGCAGGGTGTAGTCGAAGGCGGCGACCATCTCGTCCTCGCGGTCGAGGCCGGGGTAGACGTTCACCAGCGAGCGCAGGCGGTCAAGCCGCAGAACGGCCAGACCGCTCTCAGTGAGCGTTCCAAGATCCCCACCGGATCCCTTCACCCACATCAGCTCGACGGGCTCGCCCGTGACGGGGTCGGTCTCCGTTCCCTTCGCCGAGGTGTTGCCCCCGGCGTAGTTGGTGACACGGGGGTCGCTGCCCAGACGGTTGCTGCGCGCGACGAGGTCGTCCTTGGTGCTCATGCGCCCCATCCTGCCTGCACGCCGCCGACGCGCTCTTCTGCGATTTTCGCCAGGTGACCGGATGCCGCGTACTCCGCCATCGGGTCGGCCGGCAGGCCGCGCGACTCGCGCCAGGCGGCGAGGTCAGCGCGAACGTCGGTGTAGAACGCGTCCATGAGCACGGCGTTGGCCGCGAGCACATCGCCGGAGTTCTGGGCGGCCGTCAGCGCATCGCTGTCGACGAGCAGCGCCCGCGCCGTCATCTCCTGCACGTTGAGCACCGAGCGAATCTGCCCGGGGATCTTGTCTTCGACGTTGTGGCACTGGTCGAGCATGAAGGCGACATCCGGGTTGTTGAGCCCGCCGCCGCGCACCACCTCGAAGAGGATGCGGAACAGCTGGAACGGGTCGGCCGCGCCGACGATGAGGTCGTCATCGGCGTAAAAGCGCGAGTTGAAATCGAAGGAGCCGAGCTTGCCTAGGCGCAGCAGCTGCATGACGATGAACTCGATGTTGGTGCCCGGGGCATGGTGTCCGGTGTCGAGGCAGACGAGCGCCTTGTCGCCGAGTGAGGCCACCTGCGCGTAGCTGGTGCCCCAGTCCGGAACGTCGGTGTGATAGAACGCCGGCTCGAAGAACTTGTACTCGAGAACGAGGCGCTGGTCGTCGCCGAGCGCTGCGTAGATCGTCTGCAGTGACTCGTTCAGGCGGTCCTGACGGCCGCGCAGGTCACCCTGGCCGGGGTAGTTGGTGCCGTCGGCGAGCCAGATCTTGAGGTCGCGGCTTGCGGTGGCGTGCATGATGTCGATGCACTCGAGGTGGTGGTCAATCGCCTTCTGGCGTACGGCGGCATCCGTGTGGGTGAGGGAGCCGAACTTGTAGGCGTCGTCCTGGAAGGTGTTGCTGTTGATGGTGCCGAGCGAGACGCCGAGGTTCTGGGCGTAGTCGCTGAGGGCGGCGTAGTCGTCGACCTTGTCCCACGGGATATGCAGGGCGACCGTCGGGGCCAGCGCGGTCAGCTCGTTGACCTTCGCGGCATCCGCGATCTTCTCCTCGGGGGTGCGCGGGGTGCCCGGGGTGCTGAAGACCTTGAACCGGGTTCCGGAGTTGCCGAAGGCCCAGGAGGGCAGTTCGATCGCCTGCGCGGCAAGGCGGTCAGTGATGCCTGAAAACGTCGTCGTCATTGAATCCATCCATAGTCGGCCGAGGCGTCGCCCGGCTTGAATCGTTTCACACTGTACGTCATCACCCGCATAGTTGCGCAAGGTGAGTTCGCAAAAAGCGTCGGCGTTATGATTCCGCAAGGCAGGCGAGTCAGAGCGGAGAAACGATGGCGTCCATCAGCGTGCGCGATGTTGCCGCGCAGGCGGGTGTTTCGGTTGGGACCGTTTCTAACGTGCTCAACCGTCCGGAGCGCGTCTCCGCCGCCACGCTCGAGCGCGTCACCCGGGTCATCGCCGAGCTGGGATTCGTGCGGAACGACGCGGCTCGACAGCTGCGCGCGGGAAGCAGCCGGGCCATGGGCCTTGTGGTGCTCGACATCAGCAACCCCTTCTTCAGCGACCTCGCGCGCGGCGCGCAACAGGCCGCCGACGAGAACGGCAGCGTCATCCTGCTCGGTAACAGTGACCAGAAAGTCGACCGTGAGGGCTTCTACCTCGACCTCTTCGAGCAGCAGCGGGTGCGGGGGGTGCTTATCTCGCCGATCGGCAACGTTGAGGCGCGATTGCTGCGGCTGCGGCAGCGGGGCATTGCCGCGGTGCTCGTCGACCATCGTCTCCCCGGCTCTGGTTTCTCCTCGGTCTCGGTCGACGACGTGGCCGGTGGCGAGCTTGCGGTTGACCACCTCATCGGTTTGGGGCGTCGACGGCTGGCGTTCGTCGGAGGACCAGCCTCGCTGCACCAGGTTGTGGACCGGCTTGCGGGTGCGCGACGAGCGGCTGATCGCAATGGCGCGAGCCTCGAGGTGATCGAGACCGAGTCACTGACGATCCTCGAAGGGCGGGCCGCGGGCGACCGCATCGTCGCGCGCACGCAGGCCGAGCGACCCGATGCAGTATTCGCCGCGAACGACCTTGTGGCCCTCGGCCTGGTGCAGTCCTTCGTCATGGGCAGCGGCCTCAGCGTTCCGCAGGAGATTGCGATCATCGGCTACGACGACATTGACTTCGCGAGTTCTGCGGTCGTGCCGATTAGCTCGATCCGTCAGCCCAGCGAGAGCATCGGTCGCACCGCTGTCGAGATGCTCATTGCCGAACTCGCCGGCGATGAGCAGGGCGGACGCGACGTCGTCTTTCAACCCGAGCTCGTCATTCGCGCAACGACAACGATCTGATGAGCGGCGGGCATTTCAGATGAATCTTCGCGCAAAACATTGAAACGTTCCATTTCGTCGCTCGCGAAATTTTTGAAGGGCTTCAGGAAATCCCCCGAAGCTGGCAGCCGCAGGACGTAGGCGCTGACGCCGAATGTTTGACAGGCTGTTCTTGCCGTGGCTATAGTCCACAGTTGAAGCGCTTCAACATCTGGAGCGTCGCACTTCAAGGAGGAAATGTGACCACAGCATCACTGCGCCGCAAGCGCAAGATCATGCTCGGCCTCGTTGGGGGAATCGCTTCAGTAGCGGTTCTCTCGGCATGCGGCCCTGCGAACACCGGCGCCGCCGGCGCGGGCTCCCCCGAGTTCACGATCCTGCACCACCAGGACATGGCCTCGTTCAACGGAACCCCCAAGCTCATCAACATTCTTGGCCAGACGAGCTGCGCTGCCGAGGAGAAGGCCCAGCCGATCAGCTTCGAGCTCATCGACCAGACCGCCGTTGACACCAACCTCACGCTGCTCGCCGGTCAGGATGCACTTCCGGTGCTGTTCACCTCTCCGGGCAGCAAGGAGCTCATCAGCGACTTCGCCAGTTCGGGCCAGCTGCTCGACGTCGAGAAGGCGCTTGATGATCTGGGTGTACTTGACCAGGTCAACCCGGCGGCAATCGACTCGCTCAAGGCACTCAACGGCGACACCCTCTACCAGATTCCGTTCGAGTTCAACATCGAGGGTTTCTGGTACAACAAGGAGATCTTCGCCGCCAACGACATCGAGATCCCCACCACCTGGGACGAGCTGTCTGATGCTGCGCAGAAGCTCGAGGACGCCGGCGTGCTGCCGTTCTCCGCTGCCGGCGACCAGGGCTGGCCGATTACCCGCCTGCTGAGCGGCTACATCTTCCGTGACCTCGGTGCTGACGCGCTGCAGAAGGTCGCCGATGGCGAAGCCAAGCTGACCGACCCGGAGTACGTCGCAGCAGCTCAGAAGATCGCAGACCTCGGCGCCGAGGGCTACTTCGGCGAGGGTGTTGCCTCGGTGAGCTACGACGCGGCGGTGGCACAGTTCCTCACCGGCCAGGCTGGCATCTTCTACATGGGCAGCTGGGCGCTGGCCAACTTCAATGACCCGGCCCAGAACCAGATCGGCGAGGACGCCATTGGCTTCTTCCCGGTTCCCGCCGTTGACGGTGGCGCCGGCAGCATCACCGAGACCCCGGCCAACAGCGGCCTGACGAGCTCGATGAGCGCCAAGCTCTACGACGACAACGCGGCCGCCTGGCTCAAGTGCATCGCCGAGAACTACGGCAATGCATCCCTCTCGGAGTTCGGTTCGATCAGTGCGTTCAAGGCGACGGAGACCCCGGCCGACCTTCCTCCGCTGACCGCACTCACGCAGGAGAGCATCGACGAGAGCACCGGCGGTCTGCTGTGGTTCGAGGCCCTGTTCAACCAGGAGGCGACCACTGTCAGCCAGGCCAACGGAACTGGCCTCGTGACGGGCAACCTGACGCCGGAGGCGTTCATGCAGCTCGTACAGGACGCGCTCGACAAGTAACACCCGTGGTAATGCCGGTCCGCACTGGTGGCGGGCCGGCATCACCTCCACTCACTTTTGAAAGAAGCTGCACGTGAACTCAGTCCTCGGGGATAAGAAGGCGATACTGATCCTTCTCGGCCCAGCCCTGCTCCTCTACACGGTGGTGATGTTCGTCCCCGTGTTCTCGTCGCTGGGATTCACCCTCTTCTCGGGCAACGCCGTTCGCGGCTTCACCTTTGTCGGTTTCGACAACTTCGTGAAGCTGTTCGAAGACAAGGCCGTCTGGGACTCGCTGCTCTTCACGCTCAAGTACGCCGTCGTCGTGACCGCCGGGCAGATCATCATGGGATACCTGCTGGCGCTGCTGTACGTCTTCTTCCTCAAGCGGGCATCCAGCCTCATCCGCACACTCGTGTTCTTCCCGGTCGTGCTGCCCACGGTTGCCGTGGCCTCCCTCTTCACCGCCATCTTCGCGATCGCGCCGCAGAGCGGAATCGTCAACTCCATGTTCGAGTTTTTCGGCCTCGACCGAGTTGACTTCTTCGCCACGAGCGGAAGCGCCTTCGTTGTGCTGATCATCATGGACGTGTGGCGTTCGATGGGGTTCTACGCAGTGCTGCTGTACACCGGCCTCGTAGACATCCCCGAGGACATCATCGAGTCGGCCCGCATTGACGGTGCGACCGGCGTGCGGTTGTTCCGCCACATCGTGCTGCCGCTCTCGCTGCCGGTGCTGCTCTCGTCAGTTATCTTCAGCATCAACGGCACCCTCAAGGTGTTCGACTCGGTCATCGCGCTGACAAACGGCGGGCCGGGCACCGAAACCTCGCCACTTACCGTCTATATGTACCGGCAGGCCTTCTCCTATGGCGAGTACGGCTACGGCTCGACCGTGGCCACCCTGCTCACCATCGTCTGCCTCCTGGTGACCGTCTTCATCTTCCGCTCAACGAGACGGGACATCACAAAGTGACCGCCACAACAGCCTCCCGCCCCACCCGCCGTCGTCGCCCGCTCAAGCCGGCGAGCATCGCCATCGCTGTCGGCGTTGTCGTGCTCCTCGTCTTCGAGCTCTACCCGCTGGTCTGGCTCTTCCTGTCGTCGTTCAAGACGCAGAATGAGTTCACCACCGAGCCCGTGTGGTCGCTCCCTTCGACATTTAGCTTCGACAACTACGCGGTCGCCATCACCACCGGCAACATCGGCCAGTACGCGCTCAACTCAGTGCTGACGGTATTCCCGGCGCTCGCTATTCTCACGGTGCTCGGCGTAGCCGGAGCATTCGCGCTCGAGGTCATGGTCTGGAAGGGCCGCGGCGGCGTGCTGCTGTACTTCCTCGCCGGCATCATGGTGCCAGCACAGATGATCCTGCTGCCGCTGTTCAACGCCTACTTCCGTACCGGGCTCTCGGGCACGCTCTGGCCGCTGATCATCACGTACACCGCGCTCGGGCTTCCGCTGACGGTGTTCATGCTCGCCACGTTCTTCCGCGCGATACCGCGAGAGGTGTTCGAGGCGGCGACGATCGACGGCGCGAGCATCTACCGACTGCTGTTCTCGATCGGCATCCCGATGATCCGCAATGCAATCGCCACCGTGCTTCTCGTGCAGTTCTTCTTCCTCTGGAACGACCTTCTCATCGCGTACACCTTCACGACGAGCGCGAAGCTGCGCACGATCCAGGTTGGACTGCTTGCCTTCAACGGTCAGTTCGGATCCGTGCAGTGGGGACCGCTGTTCGCTGCGATCTGCATCAACGTCTTCGGAACCCTACTCATCTACCTGGTGCTCAACAAGCAGATCATGAAGGGCCTCGCAGCCGGATCGGTCAAGGGATAGCCCGTGGCACGCATCACTAGCCTGCGCGCCGAGCACAGGCAGCAGTCGCATGGAATCGGATCGACTGCGCCGCGACTCAGCTGGATCGTCGCGGGTGCCGCACCGGGCGACGTCCAGATCGGATACGAGATCGAGGCCCGTGGTGAGGTCATCGCCGTGGAAGGCACCGACTCCAACCTGGTCGCATGGCCCTTCGCGCACCTCACGTCACGCGAGGTCGTGGCAGTGCGAGTTCGTGCACGACTGCGCTCGGGTGAGGCCACCGACTGGAGCGACGAGCTTGAGCTCGAGGCGGGTCTGCTCAAGCGCTCAGACTGGGCGGTCGACTGGGTAACGCCGTCGACGAGCGCGCCTGCCGAGGGGGTGCGCGGCACCTATCTCGCGCGGGCGACCTTCACCGTCGACGCGCCGGTGGTGAGGGCGCGCGTGTATGCGAGCGCTCACGGCATCTACGCACTCGAGGTCAATGGCATTGCGCCCACTGATGAGCTGCTTGCCCCCGGCTGGACCTCCTACGGTCACCGCGTGCGGTACCAGACCTATGACGTCACCCCGCAGCTAACCGCAGGGCAGAACGCCATCGGCGTCGAGCTCTCTGACGGCTGGTACCGCGGCCGCATTGGATTCCACGGCGGCGTCTGGGACAACTACGGCACGGATCTCGCCATCCTGCTGCAACTGGAACTCACGACGGCAGACGGCACCGTGACCCGCGTGCCCCTCGAGCACAGCTGGCGCTGGCTGCCCGGCCCCGCGACCGCCAGTCTCTACGACGGCGAGGCTTTCGACGCCCGCCTCGTGCCGCGCGGCTGGTCGGCCGGTGGATACGATGACTCCGCCTGGCAGACCCCCGCGATTGTGCCCTTCGACTCCTTCGCCGCAGACCTCGTGGCGCCAACCGGTCCGCCGGTGCGGGTGACCGAAGTGCTGCGCCCGGTGAGCGTCGAGAAGCGCGAGAACGGTCGCTACCGGCTCGATTTCGGACAGAACATTGCCGGGCTGCTGCGCATCCGCGTCTCTGCTCCGGCGGGTCACACCGTGACATTGCACCACGCAGAGGTTCTTGAGAATGGCGAGCTGGCCACCCGGCCGTTGCGCGGAGCACCCTCCGTCGACAGCTACACGGCCAGTGGCGATGGCGTCGAGCAATGGTCACCCCGGTTCACCGTGCACGGCTTCCGGTATGCCGAGGTTGAGAACTGGCCAGCAGAGCTCGGCGAGGGCGATGTCGAGGCGGTCGTCATCCACAGCGACATGCAACGCAGCGGGTGGTTCCAGTCGTCGCACCCGGGGCTCAACCGCCTCCACGAGAACGTGCTGTGGAGCATGCGCGACAACTTCGTTGACCTGCCCACCGACTGCCCGCAGCGCGATGAGCGTCTCGGGTGGACAGGTGACATCCAGGTTTTCGCACCGACCGCCGCCTTCCTCTACTCAAGCACCGGGGTGCTGCAGTCCTGGCTGCGGGACGTGGCCGCCGAGCAGAAGGCGTCGGGCAGCGTTCCCAACTTCGTGCCGTGGATCGAGTGTGGCTTCCCCAGCGACGCCTCGGCCGCGTGGGGCGATGCCGCCGTCATCGTGCCGTGGACGATCTACGAACGCCTCGGCGACGTGGGGATCCTTGAGACTCAGTACGAGAGCATGAAGGCCTGGGTCGACCAGATCACGGCGCTCGCCAGGCCCAACGGCCTGTGGTCCGACGGATTCCAGCTCGGCGACTGGCTTGATCCGGCCGCTCCGCCGGAGAGCCCGGGAGACTCGAAGACCGACAAGTACCTCGTGTCGAGCGCCTACCAGGCGCACAGCACTCGGCTTTTCGCCAAGGCGGCTGCGGTGCTCGGCAAGACGGTCGACGCAGAGCACTACGCGAAGCTCGCGCAGCGCACGCTGGTGGCCTTCCGTGACGAGTACGTGACGGCCACGGGCCGCGTGGTCAGCGACACCGTCACGGCTCTCGCGCTGTGCCTGGTGTTCGACCTGCTGCCGGAGCAGTCCATGCGTGACCGTGCGGGCAAGCGCCTCGTCGAGCTGGTGGCCGAAGGCGACTACCGCATCCAGACCGGCTTCGTCGGCACTCCGCTCGTCTGCGACGCGCTCGCCGCGGTGGGCGCGATCGATGAGGCGTATCACCTGCTCCTGCAGGACCAGCTGCCTTCGTGGCTCTACCCCGTGTCTATGGGCGCGACCACCATCTGGGAGCGTTGGGACAGCATGCTGCCGAACGGCGAGGTCAACCCGGGCGAGATGACATCGTTCAACCACTATGCCCTCGGCGCCGTGGCGGATTTCATGCACCGGGTCGTCGCGGGGCTCGCCCCCGCTGCCCCGGGATACGCACGCGTGGTGTTCGCCCCGAAGCCCGGCGGTGGGCTCAGCTCAGCTGAGGCAGCACACGACACTCCGTATGGCCGCGCGTCATCGGCCTGGAGCCGCGACGGCGACCGGTTCACCCTCACGGTCGAAGTGCCGACGGGAGCGACAGGTGTCATCCGGCTCCCCTCTGGCGAGCCCGACATCGAGGTCACCAGCGGCACGCACACCGTGGACTGCGACTACAGATCAATAGACCGGGACCCCGCCCGACCCGTGCGGTGGAATCCCCACGAGAACCAGAACAACGAGAAAGTAGCCTGACGTGCGTTTTGCCATCAACCCCCTGCAGTGGTCCGCCGGGCCTGACGGAATGCTCGATGGGTCAATCTCGCCGGCGAGGTCCGACCTGCACGCGCGCGTTGCCGCTTCGGGCTTCTCCGCCGTCTGCGTGAACGTGCCCTCCGAGATTTCGGTTGGCGCCTATGCGGCTGAGCTTGCCGACGCCGGTCTCACCCCGGCTCCGGGGTACTTCAACTTCATGACCGCCGACACCGACGGCGTCGCCGACGCGGTCGAGCGATCGAAGCGCATGGCGGCCGCGCACGCGCAGCTCGGACTCGACGTGATCTACCTTGCCGATGACGGCAACGACACCCGGCTCACCGACCCGGCGCGCGGCTCGAACTTCGACGAGGGCCGATTCGCCACCGTGGTCGCGAACATCGCCGCCGTCGCTGCGGCTATTACCGCCGAGGGACTCACCCCCGCCTTTCACCAGCACGTCGGCACGTGGGTGGAGTCAGAGGCCGAGATTCGCGGCCTGCTCGAGGCCGTAGGCGACGATGTGCTCTCGCTCGGCCCCGACACCGGCCACCTCACCTGGGCGGGCATCGATCCGGTCGCCTTCGTTGCGGAGTTCGGTTCTCGCATCGTCTCGCTGCACCTCAAAGACGTGCACACTGCCAAACTCGTGGATGCCTCGGGCAGCTACTTCGACCGCATCAAGCATGGCCTGCTCACCGAGCCCGGTCGCGGCGACGTCGACAACGACGCCGTGCTTGCTGCTCTGCCGGCTACCTTCGACGGCTGGGTGATCATCGAGGTCGACCAGCCCGACGGGGTGAGCGCCGACGAGTCGGCGCGCCTCAGTGCGCAGTGGGTTGCCGCACGCGAGGTCGCAGCATGAGCTTCCGCCTCGAGACGGCCGAGCCTGTTCCCGTCGTTCTCGTGGGCGCCGGCTTCTGGGGAGGGGAGTGGCTCAAGTCCCTGCCCGACGCATCCGCCGTGCGACTGGTCGGTTTTGTCGACGCGGTGCCCGCACTGCTCGAGGCCCAGGTGGCCGCATTCGAACTCGACGTCATTGTCGGCACCAGCCTCGCCGAGGTGGCTGCCGCATCCGGGGCTATTGGAATCATCAACGCGACGCCGCACGATGCGCACCTTCCGGTGACGCTCGAGGCGCTCAACCTCGGCCTGCACGTGCTCGGCGAGAAGCCGCTCGCGTCGACACTAGAGCAGGCATTCCAGCTCGCTCGAGCCGCCGAGGCCGCCGATCGCCTGTTCATGGTTGGTCAGAGCCGCTCGTACATTGATCACCTTTTCGCCATGCGCGACGCTGTCGGCGGGGTCGCACCGGCGTCGCTTTCTCAGCGCTTCCTCGGACGTGCGGGGGAGGGCACGGGATTCCGTCACACCATGCAGAGTCCGTTGCTCACCGACATGTCGATCCATCACTTCGACTCCGCGCGCCTCGTGCTCGGCCAAGACCCGGTGTGGGTGCACTGCGTCGAATCGAACCCGGCATGGAGCTGGTTCGCCGGCGACGCGGTCGCCCAGGCCACCTTCGGCATGAGTGACGGCACGATCTACGATTACCAGGGCTCGTGGGTCGAGCTCGGTCAGGGCACCTCTTGGAACGCCGAGTGGTCGATCTCGACTGCCGCGGGCTCGATTAGCTGGAACGGAGAGGATGCTGCCGTGCAGACGACCGACAACGGTGCCGCGCCGTTGGTCGGCACCAGCGAGCACGGCGAGTACCTCGTGGGTTCTGCGACGGCTTTCGCCGATGCTTTGCACACTGGTGTGGATCCTCGTGGCATCGCCCGCGAGAACATCATGAGCCTCGCCATGGTGCATGCCGCCATGCAGTCATCCCGCACCGGCCAGCGCGTGGTCATTTCCGACCTGATCGTGGCGGCCGAGCGCGCTTAGAGGCGTCGCCCGATCGAGCTCTCTTTGGCGAGCAGGCTCGGCTCGAGAATGACGCTGCGGTGCACATGGCGCTCGGGGTGCTTGATCTCTTCGATGAGCAAGCGCGCGGCAGCGGCACCGAGATCGTGCCCCGGCTGGCTGATCGTTGACAGTGGGATGTGGCTGTCCCAGGCCGACTGGTTATTGTCGTGGCCGATGATCGCGATGTCTTCTGGTACGCGAACATTGGCGGCGCTGAGAGTCTGAAGCAGGCCGATGGCGAGCAGGTCGGCCGCTGCGACGACGCCATCGGGCCGCTCGCTGGGGATGCGGCTCAAGATCGCCGCGCCGACCGTGCGTCCGTGCTCGGCCTGCACCTCGGGGGTCGGCACGTGCTCGATCGTCACCGCGCCGTCAGTCTCGTCGACCGCCCGCTGGGCTCCTGACCGACGATCGCGGAGGGGAACGACCTGGTCGTAGCCACCCGCGAACATGAGCTTTGTGCGGCCGAGTCCGATGAGGTGCTTGGCCGCAAGGTAGCCGCCGAGCTCATTGTTGACGATGACACTGCAGATCTCGGGCTCATCTGCCGTCGCGTTGAGCAGCACCACGTCGCGACCGTGGCTGCGGGCCTTCTGCATGCCCTCGAAATAGCCGGGGATGGGCGCAAGCAGTATGCCCGCGACCCGCTCCTCATCAAAGAGGTTGAGGTAGGTCTTCTGCTTGGGCACCATCACGTCGCTGTTGGCCAGCAAGACCGCCATCTTGTGCTCTTGCGCGACCTCTTCGGCACCGCGCGCCATATCGACGAAGAAGGAGTTGCTGAGGTCGGCGAGCACGAAGCCAATCGTGTTGCTCGTTCCGGCCGCAAGGGCGCGAGCCGCGCGGTTGCGAACGAAGCCCAGCTCTTCGATTGCCAGGTGCACGCGTTTGAGGGTGTCGGAAGAGACCTTGTCTGGGCTGTTGAGCGCATTCGATACCGTGCCGAGCGCGACGCCGGCCCGTTTGGCGACATCGCTCATGCTCGGCACGTACTTGCGCGTCGAATCGTTGTTCATGCCGCGCCCTTTCGTGTGCTGAAGCGCTCCAACACTATCGCTCCGCGCGGGTCTGCTTAGGCGTCGTTCGCGCGGTCGCGCGCCGCGTCGATCTGCGCGCGAGAGACGGGAAATCCGAAGAGCTGAACGATCTTGACCAACGGGATGTTCTCGAACATACGCATCGTCAACGGGGTGATTGTCGAGTCCGGCCCGATCATCGCGTTGACACCCGGCATCGCCTGCACCTCGGCGTTTCCAGCCGGATGCTGCTGCCATTCGAGAAGCGTCGCGTACGGCGCGAGCGGAACCGGGCGGTTGTGACCGATCAGGTCAACCGTGGCGGTAGCGTGCAGGTCACGCGAGGATGCGCCGAGTGCGATGCGGTGCTCACCGGAGTCAACGGTCCATTGGCTGACCCGCTCGTCCCAGTACGAGAATGCTCTCGCGTCGAGCGGGATCGCCAGCTCAACAGATTCCGCCGGCTCGAGCCACACTTTGCGGAATGCCCGAAGCTCGACCACCGGACGGCTCAGCGCACCGGCAGGCGAGCCCACGTAAACCTGCACGACTTCGTATCCGCCGCGCGCGCCCGTGTTGGTTACCCGTGCGGTCACCGTGGCCTCAATCGAGTCGCCGGAGCCACTTGTCGTCACCCCCACAAGCTGCTGCTCGAAGCTCGTATAGCTCAGCCCGAACCCGAAGGGGTAGGCGACGTCAGCCTGTACGGTCTCGTAGTGCCGATAGCCCACGAAGACACCCTCTCCGTAACGCACTACCCCGTTGTAGCCGGGGAAGCTGTGGAATGACGGCGTCTGCTCAAGGCGGTGCGGGATCGTCTCGGCCAGCCTGCCGCTGGGCGAGTCGAGCCCGAAGAGTAGGCGTGCTGTTGCTGCGCCGCCCGCTTGGCCCAGCAGCCACCCCTCAAGAATCGCGGTGGCGTGATCGGCCCACTCGCTCACCGTCACCACGCCGCCGTTGGAGAGCACGACGACAACCGGGGTGCCCGATCCGTGCACCAGCGTCAGCAGCTCCAGTTGAGCGCTGGGAAGCGAGAGGGTCGTACGGTCGAAGCCCTCGGACTCGAGATGCTCCGGCAACCCGAGAAAGACGATCGCGACATCTGCCGCGCTCGCGGCAGCGACCGCCTCGGAGGCGAGGGCAGCGTCGAACTCGTCGCTCTCTCGCCGAAAGCCGCGAGAGAAGCTGACGGAGTCAGCAGCAGCCAACGAGACTATGGATGACAGGGCATCCGACACTCGCGTCGCCTTGACCTGTGAGCTGCCCGCTCCCTGAAAGCGTGGTTCGACGGCGAAGTCCCCGATTACCGCGATGGCGCCGGTGCTCTGGTCAAGGGGCAGCAGACCACCGTCGTTCTTCAGCAGCACGGCCGCCTCGACAGCGGCGCGAAGAGCGAGTTCGTGATTGGCGTCGAGGTCGGCCGGCTGAGCGGCCGAGAGGTCGACGCGCTGTGAGAGCAGCACCATGCGCTCGGCAGAGCGCACGAGGTCTGCCGAATCGAGCTTGCCGTTCTCGATGGCTTCGACTACCTGCAGGTCGTACTCGTCTGATGTGGTCGGCATCTGCAGATCGAGGCCAGCCGCGATCGAGGCGACGCGGTCGTAGACGGCGCCCCAATCCGACATCACGATTCCTTGGTAGCCCCACTCGCCGCGCAGAATGTCGGTGAGGATCCTCTTGTTCTCGCTCATTGCCGTGCCGTTGACGAAGTTGTACGAGCCCATGATGCTCCAGGGCTGCACCTCGCGAACGATGGCCTCGAATGCTCGAAGGTAGATCTCGCGCAGGGTGCGCTCGTCTACGTCAACATTCACCCGCATCCGGTCGGTCTCCTGGTTGTTCGCTGCGAAGTGCTTGATGCACGCGCCGACACCAACCGACTGGATGCCGGCCACATACGCAGCTCCCAGTGCGCCCGTGAGATGGGGGTCTTCGGACAGGTACTCGAAGTTGCGGCCGCACAGCGGGGATCGCTTGATGTTGATGCCGGGCCCGAGCAGTACGCCGACCCCCAGAGCGGCGGATTCCTCGCCGAGCGCCACTCCGACGCGACGCACGAGCTCGGGATTCCAGGTCGATCCGAGCGCGACGGCAGGAGGGAAGCAGGTGGCCGGGTGACTGTTGGCCAGGTCGATCTGCTCACCCTCAATCTCGACTCGCAGACCGTGGGGGCCATCAGCGACGCGAATCGCGGGAATGCCGAGGCGCTCAACCGGCTTGGTCTGCCAGGCGTCAAGGCCAGAGGTGATGCCAGCCATCTCCTCGATGCTGAGTGATGTCGTCAAGGTCGTCTCCGTTGGTGTTGTCTGCGGCACGCGGTCACAGCGCGATCGTGAAAGTGGAGTGCAGGTCGGTGATCGAGAAGCCCACCTGCACGGTGTAGTCGCCCGGGTCGAGAATCCATTCGCCAGAGTGCTCGTCAAAACGTCGCAGGTCAGCAATCGGAATATCGATCTCGGCCCGCTGCGTCGTGCCGGCGTCGACCCACAGGGTCGTGAAACCGCGAAGTGCCGCCGTGCGCTCACCGGGACGAGATACGAAGGCGAGCAGCACCGACTTGCCACCGCGACCGCTGGTGTTGGCAAGCGTGCCACTCACCCGAATGTCATGCTGTGACGCCCCCGCCGCGATCTCGCTGAGATCAAATTCTGCGTAGCCAAGCCCATGGCCGAAGCCAAACGCGGGTTCGATCGCCTGCGCGGCGTACCGACGGTAGCCGACCTCGAGGCCATCGTCGTAGATGGCCCGCCCGTCGATTCCGGGGTACTGGGCCTGCGGCAGCCGGGCATCCTCGTCACAGCGAGGAATCGAGACGGGAAGTCGCCCGCCGGGCTCGACCACGCCACCAAGCATGGATGCCAGGGCCGGCGCAAAGCGCTCGCCCGGCGTCCAGACATGCAGCACCGCTCCCGCCCGTGCTGCCCACGGCATGACGATCGGTCCCCCTGCCACCACGACGACGACGGTGCGCGGATTCGCCGAGACGACCGCCTCGATGAGTGCCTCCTGATCGCTCGGCAGGCGCAGTGATTCCACGTCCATCGCCTCACCGAAGACCCGCCCGACAACGACCACCGCGGCGTCGCTGTGGCGGGCTGCCTCTGTCGCCCGTGTGATCGCGTCATCGGGCTCTGCAAACCCGAGCGTGAACTTGGGGCCGATGCCCAGGGGTGGGATGGTGATCGCCGGGCCGACATCGAAACGCAGCTCGATAGAGACCGGCACCCCGGCCTCGACGTTCACCATCGCGTGCAGGGGGTAGATCGGCCCGGCAATCATCGGTGACGCCTCACGGAATCCGCTCGCCACCACCGTGCCGTCGATGAGCACACTCGCCTCGCCGGTGAAGTGCAGGGCAAGGCGGTGCGGCCCAGACACCCGCGGGATTACCGTCGCGGTAACCACTGCCGACCAGTCGTCACCAATCCCCTCCGGGGCGCTGACCAGTTCGAATTGCTGCAGCTCGAGCTCTACCTCACGGCCCGTCTCCGAGTCGACGATGGAGGCGATGCACGCCGTTTCGAGAGCAGGCAGCGAGACATCACCCAGGCTGCCGGTTTCGCTCACGACCGTGAAACCTGCGTCGCCCAGTGCCGCTGCCACCGAGAGAATCCGCTCGCTCGGTGCCTCCACAGCCGCGGAGCCGCCCATCACCAGCAAGTGTGACGCGTCACCAATGAGCGCGATCCGAGATCGATCGGCGAGGGGAAGGCACCCGTCGTTCGAGAGAAGTACGGAACCAGCCGTTATGAGTTGCTCGGCCAGCAGCAGCGCAGCCTTTGTGCCGAGCGCGTCGGCATCCATCTCGCTGGGCCAGGCGAGATCGACCCCTGCGGCAGCGTCGAGCACATGCGACACGAGCCCATCGAGCTCAGTGTCCTCAAGGCCAGCGACGTGGGCGGCTGTGCGCCCCGCGGCGCCACCAAGGGCTGGAAGATCGAGCCCGGCGCGGAGTGCCGCGGCGTCGTCACGAACGGCGAACAAGAAGTCGGGAAGGTAGACACCGTTCCACCCCCAGTCGCGCCGGGGAATATCGAGCAGGTCTGCGCTCTGGCACACATAGTCGCCGTTGAGACGGTTGTACGAGCCCATGAGTCCAGCCACACGGTGCTTCTCGACGATGTGCCGGAAGGGCGCAAGGTAGAGCTCTCGCAATGTCCTTTCGTCGATCCGCACATCAACCGCGTCGGTACGGCGGCCGAAGGAGCCCGCGCCGGTACGCCCCGCCTCGAAGTTGTTGGCGACGTAGTGCTTCGCGATGCTCATCACATTGTTGGCCTGGATGCCCTCGATGACGGCACCGGCTATCTGGCCGGTGAGAAAGGGGTCTTCGCCAAAGCTCTCGCCCTGTCGGCCGGCGAATGGCACGCGTGCAATATCCAGCGCTGGGCCGAGTAGCGCGTTGCGGCCGGCGGCCTTGACCTCGGCCGCGAGGGTCGCGCCGTAACGAGTGGCAAGGTCGCGGTCGAAAGTCGCGGCAGTGGATAGCGACGAGGGGAATGCGGTGGCGCCCGGGGCATCCCGCACTCCGTTGCCGCCGTCGCTGTATGCGAATGGCACCACACCCTCGACGGCTGCCAGATCGCCGAGCGCGATCGTTTCTTTCTCGGCTCGCGTCAGGCTGTCGAGAGATCGCCTTGGTGTGGCATTCATGTGGTCTCCATTGTCCCAGTGTGTTGAAGCGCTTCAATAATAGCGTTACGCCGCATCGAGGGCATACCCTCAAGCCCTCCGCCGCGCCCTTATCGCACCTCGACTGCCCAGTCGAGAGCTTCCCTCAGGTGCCCGCATCGGGCAAGGTGGTCGCATGACAACACCTGAGTTCGTGAGCGCGCCTTCCTACCGCTCCGCCGTGAACTACCGCACCCTCGCGAGCGCGATCACCGTCTACCTCGGTGGGTACCTCGTGATCAGCTCGCTTACCGGACAGCTGGCGTTCATGGTCTCCGGCATCCAATCGACACCGCTCGAGGTGAGCGTGTACTTCGTGCTGCAGGCGCTCTTCGCTGTCGGGGTGGTCATTGCCGGTCTGCTTCTCGCGCAGGCGCCCATCGGCGCACGGCTCATTGCCTCGAGCATTGTCGTCGTGGCGGTCATCATCTGCGTCGTCACGCAGGTCACTCGACTGACCAGCGGAATGGGAGCCATCGGCCTGCCCGCATCACTCACCATCGGCAACGGAAGTGTCATGGGTCTGCTCGGCATCGGGGCGGCGTGGCTGATCGTTCGCTCCGCACGCCTCGGCTGGCTCACCCTGCTCGGAGCTTTCATTCTCGCGCCGGTGCCGTACCTCATGTCGATAAGCAGCATCCCCAGCGCCATCACGCAGATCGTCTCGCTGCTGCTCTGCGCGATCGTCGGGGCGGCGATCATTCTCGCCGGACGCCCACTGCGCGACTAGACCGTTCCGGAAACAACGCCGCAACATCTGTCGCTTACGCTGGGGCAATGGGCGACCTGTTCGATGGCTACAGCGCCACTGCGCTGCGCCCCAAGACCGTGCCCGCCTTCGACGAGATGTTCTCGAAGCCGGGCACCGCGCGCAGCGCGTACAAAGACATTCACGCTGCACTGAGCAACATGACGCAGGAAGAGCTGCGCGGTCGCACCGATGCGCTGGCGAGCTCGTACCTCGCCCAGGGTGTCACCTTCGACTTCGCCGGTGAAGAGCGCCCGTTCCCGCTCGACGCCGTACCCCGGGTCATCGAGCAGGCAGAGTGGCTCGAGGTTGAGGCCGGCATCAAGCAGCGTGTGCGCGCCCTCGAGGCCTTCCTCGCCGATGTCTACGGCAAGCAGAATGCGGTGCGCGATGGCGTGATTCCCGCGCGCCTGATCACGTCATCCAGCCACTTTCACCGGGAGGCTGCTGGAATCGAGCCCGCGAACGGCGTGCGCATTCAGGTCAGCGGCATCGACCTCATCCGTGATGAAAAGGGCGGATGGCGGGTGCTCGAAGACAACGTGCGCGTGCCTTCCGGCGTCAGCTACGTCATCTCCAACCGTCGGGTCATGGCCCAGACCCTGCCCGAGCTCTTCGTCTCGATGCGGGTGCGCCCGGTCGGCGACTATCCGCACAAGCTGCTGCAGGCGCTGCGCGCCAGTGCCCCCGAGGGCGTCGATGACCCCAACGTGGTCGTGCTCACCCCGGGTGTCTACAACTCCGCCTACTTCGAGCACACGCTGCTCGCGCGTCTCATGGGCGTCGAACTCGTTGAGGGCCGCGACCTGTTCTGCTCGGGCGGCAAGGTGTGGATGCGCACCACCGCCGGCCCCACGCGCGTCGACGTCATTTACCGTCGCGTTGACGACGAGTTTCTCGACCCGCTGCAGTTTCGCGCCGATTCCATGCTGGGAAGCCCCGGTCTGTTGCTCGCGGCCAGACTCGGCAATGTCACCATCGCCAACGCGGTGGGCAACGGCGTCGCCGACGACAAGCTCGTCTACACCTACCTCCCCGAGCTCACGCGCTACTACCTCGGCGAAGAGCCCATCCTCAAGAACGTCGACACCTGGCGCCTCGAAGACAAGGGAGCGCTCGAAGAGGTGCTCGACCGCCTCGACGAGCTGGTCGTGAAGCCGGTCGACGGCTCCGGCGGCAAGGGGCTCGTGGTTGGCCCCGCCGCATCCGCCAAAGAACTGGATGACCTGCGCACGCGCCTCATCGCCGACCCGCGCGGCTGGATCGCGCAGCCGGTCGTGCAGCTCTCGACCATCCCGACGCTCGTCGAAGACGGCATGCGACCGCGGCACGCCGACCTTCGCCCCTTCGCCGTCAACGACGGAAAAGACATCTGGGTGCTGCCCGGCGGACTCACCCGTGTGGCGCTGCCCGAGGGCGAGCTCGTCGTCAACAGCTCGCAGGGTGGCGGATCGAAAGACACCTGGGTGGTCGGCCTCGACCCCCTGCAGGTCACCCGCCACTCGATTCAGGGTCTCGTCGCCGATCAGGCTGCCCGCACCGAGTCGATGCCGATCATCACCGAGGAAATGCTCAAGGATCACGCGCAAGACCACGGACCCCTCGACCGGCCCCTCGGGCACGGCCAGCAGGAGCAGCAGCAGCAATCTCAGGAGGTGCCGAATGCTCTCTAGGATCGCTGAGTCCCTCTTCTGGATCGGCCGCTACATCGAGAGAAGCGACGGCACCGCCCGCATTCTCGACGTGCACCTGCAGCTGCTGCTCGAAGACCCGTGGATCGAAGAAGACATCGCCTGCCGCGCCCTGCTCAGCGTGATGGGCAGCGAGGTGCCAGAAGACACCACGCTCACCCGGCAGCGGGTGCTCGAGATCCTCGCCGTCGACCGCTCTGAGCCTGCCTCCATTGCCTACTCGCTCGGGGCCGCCCGCGAGAATGCCCGCCGTGCCCGCGAGATCGTCTCGACCGAGCTGTGGGAGTGCCTCAACACCACCCGCGCCCGCATGCCCCGCAAGGTGTCGAGCGACAAGGTGCACGAGTTCTTCGGCTGGGTGCGCGAGCGCAGCGCCCTCGCCGTCGGCATCATCGAGTCGGCGACGAGCCGTGACGAGGCCTGGCAGTTCTTCACCCTTGGGCGCTCGATCGAGCGCGCAGACATGACGGCTCGACTGTTGGCCACCCGGTCACTGACCGAGGCATCCGGGCCAAGCTGGACGACCATCCTGCGTTCCTGCGGCGCCTACGAGGCCTACCTGCGCACCTACCGCGGCGTGCCGAGCGCACGCAACGCCGCCGAGTTTCTGCTGCTCGACCGTCTCTTCCCCCGCAGCATCCTCTTCTCTGTCACGCGCGCCGAGCAGTGCATGCGTGACATCGAGCCACGGTCCGAGCGCAGCGGGGTCAGCGACCAGGCGCAGCGCCTGCTCGGCCAGATTCGCAGCGAGCTCGAGTACCGCCCGATCGCCGAGATCCTTGAAGACCTTCCGCGGCACATGGACAACGTGCAGCTGGCGACGAGCGCCGCCTCCGAGGCGATCCGCCAGCGCTACTTTCCGACCAACGCCGCGCCGAGCTGGGTGGGGGAGGTCGGATGAACCGCCTGAGAATCAAGCACATGACCGGCTTCCACTACGGCGGCGACGTCACCGCCTCGTACAACGAGGCGCGGATGCTGCCGACGAGTGCCGACGGCCAGCTGGTGCTCTACAGCAACCTCGAGATCCTGCCGATTTCGAGCCACCACAGCTACGTGGACTACTGGGGATCCCGCGTCTCGTCCTTCGAGATCCTCACGCCTCATAAGGAGCTGTCGCTCACCGCCACCAGCCTCGTCGAGGTGCGCCCCCGTCCGCACGACGCGCACGACGCAACCTGGGCCGACCTCGCTGTCGACATCGAGAAGTCGACAGAGAATATCGAGCACACCAAGCAGACCCGCCGCACCGCGCCCCCCGAGGACGTCGTGACGATCGCCCGCGAGATCGCCGACGCGCACACCAACCCCTGCGACGCTGCGCTCGCCATCTCGACGGCGATTGGCGAGGCGATGGAGTACATGCACGGCGTGACCGGAGTGCACTCGACCGCCGCCGAGGCCTGGGCCGTGCGCAAAGGCGTCTGCCAAGACATCACGCACCTCGCTCTCGGCGCCCTGCGCTCCGTCGGCATCCCCGCGCGCTACGTCAGCGGCTACCTGCACCCGAAGCCGAACGCGGCCATCGGCGAGACCATCGCGGGCGAGTCGCACGCCTGGGTCGAGTGGTACTGCGGCGAGTGGCGCGGTTTCGACCCGACCAACCAGATCGACATCGGCGACCGTCACGTCATGGTCGGTCGCGGCCGGGACTACAACGACGTGCCGCCGCTGCGCGGGGTGTACGCGGGGCCGTACGGGTCCGAGCTGTTCGTGACGGTGGAGATTACGCGCGAGTCCTAACCCCGCGGCACGGCCGACTCATCCGCCGCGAGTTTCTCGGTAGCGCGTTCGCGGTCGGCCCAGGTGAGACTGAAACCGCGGTCGTAGCGCAGCCGAAGTCCGCGGTCCCGCACGAGGTAGATGAGCCCGACGAGGGCGGCGAGCAGCCCGGCGGCCGCGCCGACCCCTATCGCCCAGCGCGGCCCGAACTCGTTGGCGACGAAACCGACTATCGGGGCACCGAGCGGCGTTCCGCCCATGAAGATCGCCAGGTACAGCGCCATCACCCGCCCGCGCATCGCGGGCTCGGTGCGGGTTTGCACCACCCCGTTCGCCGTGGTCATGAGGGTGATCGCGCTGAAGCCCACGAGAATGAGCGAGACGGCGAAGCTCCAGTAGGTAGGCATGACGGATGCGATGGCCAGCGTCACCCCGAACGCCCCCGCCGACACAAAGACGGTGCGCATTCGCGGCCGCTCCCTGCGGGCCGAGAGCAGCGCCCCCGTCAGCGAGCCAATCGCCAGCACCGACGAGAGCAGCCCGAACTCGCCCGCGCCGTGGTGGAACTCGACGCTCGCCATCGTCGCGGCGAAGATCGGAAAGTTGAGTCCAAAGGTGCCGACGAGAAACACGATGATGAAGATGACCACGAGGTCGGCCCGCGAGGCGACGTAGCTCAGGCCCTTGAGCAGTTGTCCAGGCCCTTTGGCTGCTCGGGGTGCGGGCCGCAGCTCGTCACGGTGCATGAGCAGTAGCGCTGCCAGGGTCGCGGCGAAGGTGAGCGCGTTGATCGAGAAGACCCAACCTGCGCCGACGCTCGCCGTGAGGATGCCCGCTGCCGCCGGGCCGATGAGGCGTGCGCCGTTGAACGAGGCGGAGTTGAGTGACACCGCGTTCGGCAGGTTCTTCTCGCTCACCAGCTCGCTCACGAAGGCCTGCCGCGCGGGGGCGTCGATGGCCGAGGTGATGCCCAGCGCGAGGGCGAAGAGGTAGACGTGCCAGAGCTCGGCTGCCCCGCTGAGGGTGAGAGCGCCGAGCCCGGCGGCGAGCAGACCCATCACGAGGTTGGTCGCGAGCAGAAGTCGGCGTTTGTCGAAGCGATCGGCGATGAGACCGGAGAAGGGCACAAGCAGCAACTGCGGCCCGAGCTGCAGGGCCATGGTGATGCCAACAGCGGCGGCGTCGTGGTTTGTCAGCTCGGTGAGCACGATCCAGTCCTGGGCGGTGCGCTGCATCCAGGTGCCGATGTTGCTCACGAGCGCTCCCGCGAACCACAGCCGGTAGTTGATGCTGGCGAGGGAGCGGAAGGTCGAACTCATCTAGTTCAGCCTATGCAACCATCCCGTGCCTGCGTTCATGCGCCTGAATCGGACTGTCGCGCTCGTTGTTTCCCGCGGCGAGAGTCCGATTCAGGCGCATAAGGCTCGGGGGGCGCGTGGGCCGCAATACGATGGGGCACGACAGGGAGGCAACGATGCCAGCAGCGGTGACCAAGACCCACGAGACCTTCGTCGACGCCGAGGGCGTCACGATCCACTACTACGTGTGGAAGGCGACGAAGCCGCGCGCGGTCGTGCAGCTCGCCCACGGGCTCGGCGAGTACGCCTCGCGCTACGAGAAGCTCGCGCAGTTTCTCGTCGCCAACGGCATCAGCGTCTGGGCGAATGACCACCGCGGCCATGGCGAGACCGGCCTCGAGCAGTGGGGCGGCGACCTGACCAAGATGGGCAAGCCGGGCGAGGGTGGCATCCGCGCCGAGGTCGCCGACCTGCACCAGTTCACCGGGCTGGTGCGGGCAGCCAACCCCGGCATCCCGCTCGTCTATCTCGGCCACTCGTGGGGCTCGCTGCTCGGGCAGATGCTGCTCAATGACCACGCGGACGACTTCGACGCCGCCGTGCTCAGCGGCACGGCGCACCGTGTTCCCGGGCAGATGAACGCCGGACAGCTCAACGCCAAGCACAAGCACCTCGGCACGACCGGCTACGAGTGGCTGAGCCGCGACCCCGCGGTGTCGCAGGCCTTCCTCGACGACAAGCTCACCTTCTATGCCGACACCCTCAAGCTGTTCGGCCTCGCCGACGGCCTTCGGCTGTTCGGACGCCCGAAGCGGCTCGCGAAAGACATTCCGCTGCTCATCGTGATCGGCGATGAAGACCCGCTCGGTGGTGAAACCAGCGTGCGCAAGCTCGCCGACGACTACATCGCACGGGGCGGACTAACGGATGTTGAGCTCGTCGTCTACGCCGGTGGTCGCCACGAGGTCTTCAACGAGACCAATCAAGATGAGGTGCGCAGCGACCTGCTGGCCTGGATCGAGGATCGGCTGCTGCGGCCAAGTAGTTAGGCTTGCCTTATGCATGGTGAGTTCAAGGTTCCGGGCGGCAAGCTCGTCGTAGTCGATCTCGACGTCGTCGGGGGCAAGATCGCCAACTTCCGCCTCGCCGGCGACTTCTTTCTCGAGCCGGACAGCGCACTCGAGTCGATTAACGCGGCGGTGAACGGCCTCTCGGCAGAGTCGGATGCCGCCTCGATCGCCAAGGTGGTCGCCGCCGCCCTGCCGAAGGACGCCATCCTGCTCGGCTTCAGTGCGGAGTCGGTGGCAACGACGGTGCGCCGCGCGCTGCACAACGCGACGACCTGGAAGGACTACGACTGGCAGCTGGTGCACGGCGCGGCCTACCCGCCGGTCATGCAGATGGCGCTCGACCAGGTGCTCGCCGAAGAGGTGGGTGTTGGCAACCGCAAGCCGACCCTGCGCATCTGGGAGTGGGAGAGCCCGGCCGTCGTCATCGGCAGCTTCCAGTCACTGAAGAACGAGGTCGACCCAGAGAACGCGGAGAAGTACGGCTTCGACATCGTGCGCCGCATCAGCGGTGGTGGCGCGATGTTCATGGAGGCAGGCTCGGTGATCACCTACTCGATCTACGTGCCCACCGAGCTGGTGAGCGGCATGACCTTCGCCGACTCCTATGCGTTCCTCGACGAGTGGGTCATCGTCGCCCTCAAGTCGCTGGGCATCGACGCCTCGTACGTTCCCCTCAACGACATCACCAGCCCGACCGGCAAGATCGGCGGTGCCGCGCAGAAGCGCCTCGGCAACGGTGCCGTGCTGCACCACGTCACCATGAGCTACGACATGGATGGCGACAAGATGGTCGAGGTGCTGCGCATCGGCCGCGAGAAGATGAGCGACAAGGGCACCAAGTCGGCAGCGAAGCGCGTCGATCCGCTGCGCAGCCAGACCGGCCTCAGCCGTGCCGAGATCATCGAGCGCATGGAAGAGACCTTCACTCGCATGTACGGCCTCACACAGAGCGACATCACCCCGGCCGAGCTGGCCGCCGCAGAGAAGCTCGTCGCCGAGAAGTTCGGCACGAGCGAGTGGCTGCACCGGGTTCCGTGAGCCGTCGTGCGCGTTCTCTGACGCTCTCTTTCATCCTTGCCGTCGTCGTGCTGCTCGGCATCCTGCTGTCGTCGGCCATCGGCCAGTTCACCATCACTCCCGCGCACGTGGTCGGGTCTCTGCTGCGCGCCATCGGCATAGACAACGGATGGGCACCGGACGACGCCATCATCGAGAGCACCCTGTGGGTGGTGCGCTTTCCCCGCATCGTCATGGGCCTCGTCGTCGGTGCCGCCCTCGCGGTGGCCGGCGCCGTCATGCAGGCGATCTTCGGCAACCCGCTCGCCGAGCCGGGAGTAGTGGGCGTCTCGTCGGGCGCCGCGCTGGGCGCCGCCCTCGGCATCGTGCTCGCGAGCGTCGGGTTCTCGGCATTCACCAACAGCTGGGCGACCGCAGGGCTCGCCTTCGCGGGCGGCCTCGCAGCCACCCTGCTCGTCTACGCCGTCTCGCGGTCGAACGGCCGCACTGAGGTCGTGACGCTGCTGCTCACCGGCATCGCGATCAACGCCTTCGCCGGAGCCGGCCTTGCCTTCCTTCTTTTCGCTGGCAGTGCCGCCAGCCGCGAGCAGATCGTGTTCTGGCAGCTCGGATCAATGAACGGATCCCGCTGGAGCGAGGTCGCCATCGTCGCGGTTGTCAGCGTGGTCGGCCTCGTCATCGCGCTCGTCATCGCCGGCCGCCTCAACCTGCTCGCCCTTGGTGAGCGCAGCGCGCGTCACCTCGGCGTCAACGTCGAGGCGCTGCGCATCGGGTCGATCGTGCTTGTCGCGCTGCTGACGGGCGTCGCGGTCGCGTTCTGCGGCATCATCGCGTTCGTCGGTCTGGTGGTTCCGCACATCATCCGCATGGCCATCGGCCCGTCGCACCGCCCGCTCATTCTCGCCAGCGCGATCGGCGGCGGCGCTCTGCTCGTCTACGCCGACCTGCTCGCCCGCACCGTAGTGCCGGGCGCCGACCTGCCGATCGGCATGCTCACCAGCCTCATCGGCGGCCCGTTTTTCTTCTTTCTGCTGTACCGCCAGCGCAAGCGCAGCGGGGGATGGGCATGACCGGAGTTGTCGCCACCGGGGTCGGCGTTTCGCTCGACGGCCACCGCATCCTCTCGAATATCGACCTCGCCGTCGCACCGGGGGAGGTCGTCGCTCTCGTCGGGCCCAATGGTGCGGGCAAGTCGACCCTGCTCGCGGCAATCAGCGGCGATGTGCCGACAGATACGGGCTCGATCGAGATCGCCGGCCGCGCGCTCGCTGACTACCGGCACCTTGAACTCGCGCGCGAACGGGCGGTGCTCACCCAGGACAACCAGCTGAGCTTTCCGTTCACCGTCAGCCAGGTCGTCGCGATGGGCCGCAGCCCATGGACCCGCACCGACCGATTCGACGAGGATGAGGTGGCCATCGCCCAGGCGATGCTCGCCATGGACATCGACCACCTCGCCGACCGTCGCTTCACCTCGCTCAGCGGCGGCGAGAAGGCGCGAGTGAGTCTCGCGCGGGTGCTCGCCCAGCGCACCCCGATCGTCATGCTCGACGAGCCGACCGCGGCCCTCGACCTTCGCCACCAGGAGGACGTCATGCGTGCCGTTCGCACGCTCGCCTCCGCAGGCACGGCGGTGCTCGTCGTCGTGCACGACCTCTCGCTCGCGGCCGCCTACGCCGACCGCGTTGCGATCATCGCGCAGGGAACCCTCATCGCTGCCGGCTCGCCGGAGCAGGTGCTCACGGCCGCGCAGGTCTCGAGCGTCTATGGGCTGCCGGTCGAAGTCAGTCTCGCGTCGGGGCGTCCCGTGGTGGTTCCCCTGCGAGAACGTAGGCTCTAGTAATGCAGTGGTGGGCTCTTGGTGTTGTCGCGCTCGTCGTGATCCTGGTTTTCGTGGCCAGTCGCCTCGGTCTGGTCGACTTCTCAAACAAGGCCCGCTCGAGCGGCACCGTCGGCGGGGCCATGGGCATCGGCGATGAGGTCTTCAACCCGCAGCGTCACGAGGCGCAGATCGAGCTCGATCGCCAGACCATCCTGCCGGCGCCCGCTCCTCTCGCCGGTGATGGCGACAAGGGCATCTTCGACGGCACGATTCGCATCGACCTGGGTGACACCCGCCGCTAGCTACGCGCTCTCGCGAATGACCAGGCGCGTGGTCATGATGATCTCGCGCTCCGTCGCCTCGCCGCGCAGCAGTGACAACAGGGTGTGCGCCATCTTCTCGCCCATCTCCATGGACGGCTGGTGCACGGTTGTCAGCTGGATGTCGCCGCCGATCGCCGCCGGACTGTCATCGAAGCCGACCACGGCAACATCCCCCGGAATGGACCTTCCCCGCTCACGCAGCACGCTCACCGCGCCCGTGGCCATGAGGTCACTCGCGATGAAGACCCCGTCGAGGGCTGGCTCGCGGTCGAGCAGCTCGCGCATCGAGCGCGCGCCGCTCACCATTGAGAAGTCGCCGTGCACGATGAGCTCCTGTGAGAGGCCGGCCGCGGCCAGCGCACGGCGCCAGCCTTCGGTGCGGTCGATGCCTGCGGGCATGTCGGCGGGGCCGGCGATGATCGCGATGCGCTTGCGGCCGATATCGACGAGACGCTTGGTGCCCATCTCGGCAGCGGCGGCGTTGTCGACATCGACGAAGTAGCTCTCGTGCTCGTCGGGGTGCAGCGGGCGCCCACCGAAGACCACGGGGATGGTGTCGCCGAGGGTGGCGAGAAAGTGGTCGCCCGAGTGGTGCGAGATG